>OIDT01000152.1_pt1 | contig 75458 bp, 75 predicted proteins | sample 1581601 | NCBI WGS metagenome assembly OIDT01 (sample SAMEA3882515, study PRJEB24775) | human gut metagenome | biome: human-associated habitat; feature: intestine environment; material: feces | place: Netherlands | collected 2009/2010 | reverse complement strand
CCCGCCCCTACCGAAAGGCTTCTAAACATTGCGCCGCGCACGGCGCAAAAATCTTGATCTGTATTTCTGACGACCTGCGCGTCAGAAATACACTTTACAGGCTGCAAACATGCGAGCGCAGCGAGTGCGCTGCCGCAGCCTGAATCCTACTCAAAAATTCGCTTCGCAGATTTTTGAAGTCTTACTGCTCGATCTGTTCCATAACGTACGCTTCAACGATATCGCCGACCTTGATGTCGTTGTACTTTTCGAAGCTCAGGCCGCACTCGTAGCCCTGCGCGACCTCCTTGACGGAGTCCTTGAAGCGCTGGAGCGAGGCGAGGTGACCCTCGTGGACGACGATGCCGTCGCGCACGATACGCACGTCGCACGCGCGCTGGATCTTGCCGTCGGTGACATAGCAGCCCGCGACGGTGCCGACGGACGAGACTTTGTAGGTCTGGCGAATTTCGGCGTGGCCGATGATGGCCTCGCGGAACTTCGGCGCGAGCATACCCTTCATAGCGGCCTCGATCTCGTCGATGGCGTCGTAAATGACACGGTACATGCGCATGTCGACATGGTTGCGGGCCGCGCTGTCGCGCGCCGCGGCGTCCGGACGAACGTTGAAGCCGACGATGATGGCGTTGGACGTGGCCGCGAGCATGACGTCGCTCTCGTTGATCGCGCCGACCGCGCCGTGGATGACGCGCACGCGGACCTCGTCGTTGGAGATCTTCTCAAGCGACGCCTTGACAGCCTCGACCGAGCCCATGACGTCCGCCTTGACAATGATGTTGAGGTTCTTCATTTCGCCCGCCTGGATCTGGCTGAACAGGTCCTCGAGCGAGACCTTCGTGATGGGGGCGTTGGCCTTGCGCTTTTCCTCTTCCTTGCGCTGCTCCACGAGCTCGCGGGCAAGGCGCTCGTCGGCGACGGCGTTGAAGTGTGCGCCGGCCTCGGGCACTTCGCCAAGGCCCGTAATCTCCACAGGCACGCTGGGGCCCGCGGTGGTGAGCTTCTGGCCCTTGTCGCTCATCATCGCGCGCACGCGGCCGACGGCCGTGCCGGCGATGATGATGTCGCCCTGATGGAGCGTGCCGTTCTGGACGAGCAGCGTTGCGATCGGGCCGCGGCCCTTGTCAAGGCGCGCCTCGACCACAGCACCGGACGCGGCGCGGTTGGGGTTGGCCTTGAGCTCGGCGACCTCGGCGGTCAGCGCGACCATTTCGAGCAGGTTGTCGATGCCCATGCCGGTCTTGGCGGAGATGGGGCAGACAATGGTGTCACCGCCCCAGTCTTCAGCAACAAGGCCGTACTCGGTCAGCTGCTGCTTGATGCGCTCGGGGTTGGCGTCGGGCTTATCCATCTTGTTGATGGCGACGATGATGGGAATTTCGGCGGCCTTGGCGTGGTTGATGGACTCGATGGTCTGCGGCTTGATGCCGTCCTCCGCCGCGACGACGAGGATGGCGATATCCGTGATCATCGCGCCGCGGGCGCGCATGGAGGTGAACGCCTCGTGGCCCGGGGTATCGAGGAAGGTGATGGGCTTGCCTTTGATCTGCACCTGATAGGCGCCGATGTGCTGGGTGATGCCGCCCGCCTCGCCGGAGGCGACGTGGGCATTGCGGATATAGTCGAGAAGGCTCGTCTTGCCGTGGTCGACGTGACCCATGACGACGACGACCGGCGCGCGGGGCTGGAGCTCGTCGGCGCTGTCCTTGTGATCGTCGATGAGCTTTTCCTCGATCGTCACGACGACTTCCTTTTCGACCTTGCAGCCGAGCTCTTCAGCGACAAAGGACGCGGTGTCGAAGTCGATCATCTGGGAAAGGGACGCCATCACGCCGTTTTTCATCAGGCACTTGACGACCTCGGCGCCCGTCTTCTTCATGCGGGAGGCCAGCTCGCCGACGGAGATCTCGTCGGGAATTTTGACGGTCAGCGGCGTCTTCTTCGCGATCTCAAGCTGCAGGCGGCGCATCTTCTCGGCCTCCTCCTGCTTGCGCTTGCCGGAGAACGGCTGCTGACGGTTGTTGCGGTTTCTGTTGTTGCGGAACTTTTCCTTGCTGCCGCGCTCTAAGTCGCGGCGGTCACCGGAGCGCTCGGCCATGTCCTGCAGCTTTTCGTCGTACTTGTCAAGGTTGACGTTCGTGACCTTGCGGGTGTCGACGATCTTCTTTTCCGGCACGCGCGTCGTGGGATGCTGCGTGGCGGTGGACTTGCTCTGCTGCTGCACCGGCTGGGCGTTCTGCTGCGGCTGGGCGGGCTTACCCTGCTGGCCCTGCTGGGGCTGGGGACGGCTGCCGCCGTTATTATTGTTATTTCTCGGCTGGTTCTGGGCATTATTCGCCTTCGGCTGGTTCTGCGCGGGGGCGGGGGCAGCCTTGGGCTCGGTTTTTTTCTGGGGAGCGGACTCGGCGTAGATCGACTCGATCTTCACCTGATGCTTCTGCGTCAGATGCTCGAAGATCAGGTTGACCTCGTCCGCGGACAACACCTGCGAAGGCTTCTTGCTCCCGTCCTCATAGGTACTCAGAACGGACAGAATGTCCTTCGACGTAAGGCCGAAGTCCTTTGCCATATCGGATACCTTGTTCTTGTTCATTGTAGTAGCCAAATTATTGCACCTCCGTGTGTTGTGATCTCTGCTTACTGTCTTTCTTGATGCTGCCCTTGCCCTTCTTCACGGGGCGGGAATGGGCAAAGCGCCTTGCCGCGCGCTGCTTTTCCGCGGCGCGGTGCGCCTTTTCTCTCTCGGCGCGCGTGCGTCCGTGCTTGACCGCGCCTCTCGGGCGCTTGCTCTCGCTCTTTTCCGCGCTCTTGGCCTTTGCAGCGGGAGCGGGCTGCGGCTCTTCCTGATGCGGCTTTTTCTTGCCGGTGCGCACGTTCTTTTCATGCTGTTTGAGTTCCTTGCGGCGCTCGGCGGCGCGTGCCGCCTTGATCGCCAGACGCTTGGCCGCCTCGCCGTAGTGCGCTTCGTCACTTTCCGCCAGCTTTTTCGCGACAGCCTCGGCAAAGCCGATGTCCGTCAGCGCCAGCAGCGCGCAGGATGTGCGCCCCAGCGCTCTGCCGAGGTCCTCCTTCGTCGGCGGGATCTCAAGGCAGATGCACTCGCCCGCCTCGCCGAAGTGGAGCGCGCGGCGGCGCGTGTTGTCCGCCGCATCCGAGGCGATGAGAATGAGCCGCGCGTGCTTGCTTCGTGCCGCCGCGCCGACGGGCTCTTCACCGACCTCCAGCTTTCCGGCCTTTTTGGCAAGGCCGATCAGATTGAGCAGTTTATCCACCGTTTGCCATCTCCTTTTCCATTTCTTCGTAGACGCTCTCGGGGATGGCCGTGTCCAGCGCGCGCTCGAGCGCGCGGGATTTGCGCGCCCGCTTGAGGCATTCGCTGTTCGGGCAGACGTAAGCGCCGCGCCCGGGCTTTTTGCCCGTAAAGTCGAGCGACACCTCGCCTTGCGGCGATTTGACGGCGCGGATGAGCGCGCGTTTGTCCTTCATCTCGCGGCAGCCCACACACTGGCGCTGCGGGATCTTCTTTACTTTCTGCATGAGCCGCCCTCCTTTGCTTTATTCCTGCGTATCCTCGCGATAGCTCTCGGGCTTGATGTCGATCTTGTAGCCGACGAGGCGCGCGGCTAAGCGTGCGTTCTGCCCCTCCTTGCCGATGGCAAGGGAAAGCTGATCGTCGGGCACGATGACGCGGCAGGCCTTGCCCTCTTCGGCAAGGCGCACGTCGACAACGTCCGCCGGAGCGAGCGCCGCGGCGATGTACTCCGCGGGATCGTCGCTGTACTTGATGATGTCGATCTTTTCGCCGCGCAGCTCTTCGACGATGCTGTTCACGCGCTGGCCGTGGGGGCCGACGCACGCGCCGATGGGATCAACGTTCTCGTCGTTGCTCCACACCGCCATCTTCGTGCGGGAGCCCGCCTCGCGGGCGATGGAACGGATCTCGACCGTGCCGTCGTAGATCTCGGGCACTTCAAGCTCGAAAAGGCGCTTGACGAGACCCGGATGCGTGCGGGAGATCACGACCTGCGGGCCTCTCGACTGGCGGCGCACGTCGACAAGGTAGACCTTGATGCGCTGACCCTCGACAAGCGTCTCACCCTTGACCTGCTCGCCGGCGAGAAGAATGGCGTCTGTCGCTTCCGTGCCGGTGCCGATGCGAAGGGACGCATTGCCCGTGCGGGGATCGATGCGCGTGACGACACCGGTGAGAATTTCATGCTGCTTGGAGTTGTATTCGTCGTAGACCATGCCGCTCTCGGCTTCGCGCAGGCCTTGGATGATGACCTGCTTGCCGTTGCCCGCGGCGATGCGGCCGAATTCGATGTTGTCGACGGGAATGTTGACGATATCGCCGACATTGTACTTGGCGGAGATGGCCTTCGCGTCATCGAGGCTCATCTGCGTGCCGGGGTTCTCGACCTCATCCACGACTTCCTTCTGCACGAACATCTTGAGCTCGCGCTTGCCCTCGTCCACATCGACCACGACGTTTTCCACGCCCTCGTGGTCGCGCTTGTAGGCGGTGGTGAGGGCCTGAACGATCTTATCCATCATAAAGGTCTGAGAAATGCCGCGTTCCTTTTCCAGCATCGCAAGCACTGCGAAGATTTCATCACATTTCATGGGTATGCTCCTATTCTGTATAATCAAAGTAATTGGTATTCTTTTTGGTTAAAAGTCGCAGCGCAGGCGCACGAGCGCGACCGCGTCCTTTTCAAAGCGCTTTTCCTCTTCGCCGATGCGAAGCGTGACCGCGCCGTTGTCGTAGCCCGCGAGGTCACCGGAAAATTCCTTGCGCCCGTCCACGGGCTTGTAGGTCTTCAAGAGCACGGGCGAGCCCATGAACTGCTCAAAGTCACCGGGTCGCTTGAGCGGGCGCTCCGCGCCGGCGGACGCGACCTCGAAAATGTAGCTCGACTCGATGGGGTCGGCCTCGTCCAGAATATCGCTCAGCGCGCGGGAGATGGCCTCGCAGTCGAGAATGTTCACGCCGCCGTCCTTATCAATGTAGATCCGCAGATACCACTGTCCGGCCTCGCGGACATATTCCACGTCCCAGAGCTTGCAGCCGTTCTCTTCGACCACGGGGAGCGCCAGTTCGCGCACGGTCTCTGTCACTTTCTTCATTGTATCCCTCGCAATCCGTGTTTTTTCCGAAATTTGCAAAAGAAAGAGCGGGCCAAACGGTCCACTCTGCGTTTCCTGCATCCATAACACAAGCATACTATCACACAAAGCTGCGGAATGCAAGCGTTTTTGCGCGCAGTTTGCGGCTTTTTTGAAAAAATTTCCGCTGTTTTTCGTTATTTTTTGCGCGCCGCACCCTTCCCGCTTGCAAAGCGGGGAAAAGTATGCTATAAGGATAGGACTCTGAATAGAGAATGAGAGAGAGGGATATTTTATGGCGCGTTCCGCCACGCTCGATATGACGCAGGGCAGCCTTGGCCGCCAGATCATCGGCTTTTCGCTGCCTCTGATGTTCACTAACCTTTTGCAGATGCTCTTCAGCATGGTCGACCTTGCGGTCGTCGGCCGCTTTTCAAGCTCCGCCGCCATGGGCTCGGTCGGCTCGACCACGACGCTCATCTTCCTGTTCACGGGCTTTCTGATGGGCCTTGGCAGCGGCGTCAACGTGCTTGTCGCCACGCATTTCGGCGCACGCAGCGAGAAAAACGTGCGCGAGTCCGTTCACACGTCGTTTCTTGTCTGCCTGATCGCGGGCTTTTTGATGCTGGCGCTGGGCCTTATCTTTGCCCGCCCGCTGCTCGAGCTTCTGAACACGCGCGACGATCTGATCGACGGCGCGGAGCTGTACCTTCGCATTTACTTCCTTGGCATGCCCGCCGCCGCGCTCTATAACTACGGCAACGGCGTTCTGAATGCCATCGGCGACACGAAAACGCCGCTCATCTTCCTTTCCGCCGCGGGCGTGCTCAATGTCATCCTCGACCTTGTGTTCGTCATCGGGCTCGGGATGTCGACCGACGGCGTCGCGCTCGCGAGCGTGCTCTCGCAGTGCGTGTCCGCGGGGCTCATCGTCCGCTCGCTCATGCGCAGCAAGGAGATCTACAGCCTCAGCTTAAAAGAGGTCCGCTTCCACAAGGACAAGGCCATCCACGCGCTGTCTGTCGGCGTGCCGGCAGGTTTGCAGAACGCGATCTTCTCGGTCGCAAACCTCTTCATTCAGGCGGGCGTCAATTCGTTCAGCACCGTCGTCGTCGAGGGCAACTCCGCGGCGGGCAATGTGGATAACCTCGTCTACTCCGTGATGAACGCGTTTTACATCGCCTGTTCGAGCTTTGTCGGGCAGAACTACGGCGCGGGCAAATCGCGCCGCGTGCTCAAGAGCTACCTGCTGACGCTCTGCTATTCCGCAGTAGCCGCAGCGGTGTTCGGCGGGCTGTTCCTGCTGTTCGGGCACCAGTTTCTCTCGCTCTTCACGTCGGAATCCGACGTCATCGAGGCGGGCCTCGCGCGCATCTGGGTCATGTGCTTCTCGTTCCCGATCTCGGCCACGATGGACTGCACCACCGCCGCCTCGCGCGGCCTTGGAAAGGGCCTCGTGCCGATGATCTTCGTGTTCCTCGGCTCGTGCGTGTTCCGCGTGGCGTGGATCTACACCGTGTTCGCCCACTTCCATACGATCCGCTCGCTCTATATGCTCTATCCGTTCTCGTGGGTACTCACGGGCGCGGCGGAGATCGCATACTTTTTGTATTGCTATAAGAAATATGTCAAGCCGCTGGATGCGTCCCACGCAGCGGAATGAAAAAGAGCTGTCCGAAAGGACAGCCCTTTTTTTGCGACCACACTGGGCGCGTGTGCTTTTTCGCGCTTGTGCGAAAAACCCAAAAATTTTCACAGCTTTTGCAAAGCTGCCAAGTTGCGGTTTTTGTAATCCGCGTCCCCCGTCACCTCGCGGAGCACGGTGATCTCCTCGGGCAGCGCGGCGCTGCTTTGCCCGTACTGGAACAGCACGGCCTTTTCTGCGCTGAAGGGGTACACGTCGATCTCGCAGCGGCGGTCGGCGAAGACGAAGCGGTACTTGGTCTTGCGCACGGGCGAGAGCGCCGTGTCGCGCTCTAAGAGGTATTTTTCATACTGCTTTTGCGAGATGGGGCGCTCGGTGTCCCATTTTTCGCCGTTTTCCATGCGATGCTTTTCGGTGTAGAAGTACAGCGTCTCCGCGCCGCTTTTCTGCATGCGCACGCGGCGCTCGATGTTCGGGTTCGTCAGCGCGAGATACGTCTGCGTCATGTCGATGGCCGCGGCGCGGTATTTGTGGGAAAACGCCGCCATGTCGGGCATGGCGATAAGGTACTTGCGCTTTTGCGCCATCGGCTCGACCTCGCCCACGGTGCGGTAAATTTCGCGCAGGGCGCGCTCGATTTTATTGTTGAAATTCGCGTCATTGTCGATGATGCGCAGATTCGGGTGCGCGCTCCACGCGCGCAGCGTGCGGTCGTCCATCTCGCGCGCGAATTCGATGGATTCCGTGCGCGCGTTGTTGCCGAGGTCATAGGCGAACTCCGCGCCCTTGGCGCAGGTGATGAGATGGAGCACCATGTCGTAATTGGCGAGTACACGCTCTTCGGTGCGGCCGTCAAAGCGCGCGATGACCTGCGCGAACTCCTCATCCGACACGTAGGCCTTGTCGTCCATCAGCGCGCGGTCGTAGAGAATGAGAATATTGTCCTCCGGCACGAGCTGCGCGGCATCCAGTGCGAGCTTTTCCTTGTGGATCTGATCGCCGACGACAAAGTCCTGAAATTGCAGCATCGACATACAGTTGTCAAAGGGCTTGATGCCAAAGCCCGAAATGAGCTCAGTTGCCGTCTCGGGGATCGTGATGACGCGCCAGCCGTCCTCCTGCTTGAATTCCTTGAGCACACGGCTCACGAGCGTGGTTTTGCCCGCCGCGGGGCCGCCCGTGAGGACGATCTTTGTGATGCGCTTTGCCATAGTTACGCTTCCTTTCCGTGCAGAAGATAGTCGCCGAATGCTTCGACGGTCTTAAAGTACAGGTCGCAGTTTTGACGCATGAACGCCTCGATCTCTGGGATGTCGTTCGACCAGCCCGCGGCGGCGAAGCGCACATTCGCGGCCTTTGCCATGTCATATCCGGGCTTTAAGTCGTCGAGCACGAGCATCTGCTCGGCGGTGAAGCCGAGCTTTTCCATGATGTCATAGAGCGCGTAGGGCTGCGGCTTGCGCCGCTCCCGCGGCACCTCCCAGCCGTAGACGAGCTTCGGCTCGGGGAGCTTATTTTCGCGGTAGTCGCGCAGAATGTTCGGCGAGAGCGAGTGCGACACGACGCAGATCGTGCCGCCCGCGTGCACGTAGTCCCACAGAATATCGCGCATCCCGTCATAGACCTGCGGCACGTGGTGCTGGACATATTCGTGCCAGTACGTCTGCTCGTGCTTCATGTCGTCCTCGGTCATGCCGACCTCGCCGTGGAAAAAGTCATAGACGCCGGGGTCAAAGTTTTTGAGGACGTATTCCTCCAGGGTGTAGCGCTTCGCCTTGGGGAAAAACTTCGCCGTGTACTCGGCAAAGCAGGGATAGTGCACCGTCGCGGTGGAGTTGACCACGGTGTCGTCATGGTCGAGCACAAGGCAGGGGTAGGTCATAAAAGGGACTCCTTTTTGATACTTTTTATAAAAGTATAGCATATTAAGTGTCCGCCCTGCAAGGGCGGGAAAAAGCAGCGCCGAAGGCGCTTCGTCTTTATTCCCTGCACCGTGCAGGGGAACGGGCAAAGGGGGCCATTCTCTCACGTGAGAGAATGGCCCCCTTTAGATCCCCCAAGAGAACGCAAGGGGCTCTGCCCCTTGACCCCGCACATTGGCAGCCCCAATCTCGAAGAGCTGCACGCGCTGCGCAATCGGGTGCGGTGTACATGGCTTCGCCATGAACCCCTACCGCCTCGTTACTACTCTCAACCGCGCCTTACTATCGTGAGGCGCGAGTGACGTTTGCTTGGCGGCAGACTGCGTGCGAAATAGCGGCATTGCTTCGCTCGCCGCATTGTAGGGACTGGCGGTAGACGGGAATTAGGCTGTACTTCTATAAGATGGGCAGAGCGGCACCCGCAAGGGGTGTGCCGCATCCGTAAGGCAGCAGAGCCGCCAACGGCTGCGCAACAGCGGATGATAGAAGCAGAGGCAAATCGTCTTGCAGTGCTAACGCGGCTCTGCCGCGCAGGCACTCTCATTCCGGAGGCGCAAAAGTCATTCGAGCCAGAGACTGCCAATCAAAAGCCTTTCTCTTGGGGGATCTAAAGGGGGTCATTCTCTTTTGTGAAAGAGAATGGCCCCCTTTGTCCCTGCCGCCCGCAGGCGGCATATCCCTCCGCGCCGTGCGTGGAAAGAAGTCTTCGCCCTTTAGGCGAAAAAAGAGCTGTCCTTGCGGACAGCTCTTTTCAAATCTTTGTTCCTTATTCGGTGACGAAGGGGAGCAGAGCGATCTGACGGGCGCGCTTGATGGCCTCGGTCAGCTGACGCTGATGCATCGCGCAGGTACCGGTGGTTCTGCGGGGCAGGATCTTCGAACGCTCGGAGATGAAGCGGCGCAGCTTGGCGGCGTCCTTATAGTCGATATACTCGCACTTGTCAACGCAGAACTGGCACACCTTTTTGCGCTTGCGGTTCGGGCCGCCGGCGCGAGGGGCTCTGTTTTCGCGTTCCATAGCCATGGATGATTCCTCCTTATCAGAATTGGGGCTTTCGTACCCACATTAGAACGGCAGCTCGCCGTCCTCTTCAATTTCGGCAAAGCCGCCGCTCGCAGGAGCGGTATAACTCTCGGCGGGAGAGCCGTAAGCGGGGGGCGCGTAATCGCCGCCCGACTGGCTGTCGCGCTTGCTGTCGCCGAAATAAATGTTGTCGGCAACCACTTCCGCGCTGCGGCGGTTGTTGCCATCCTTGTCTTTCCAGTCGCGGATCTGTAATCTGCCCTCGACCACGGCCATGCGGCCCTTGGTGAAATACTGGCAGACAAATTCAGCGGTCTGGCGCCAAGCGACTACGTCGATGAAATCGGTGGCCTTCTCGCCGCTCTCGCGGCTCTTGAAGTCGCGGTCGACCGCGACGGAGAAGGACGTCACCGCCGTGCCGTTCTGCGTACGGCGCAGCTCGGGATCACGAGTGAGTCGACCCATGATGACGATACGGTTCAACATAGCGCTGCCCTCCTTATTCGCCCTTGCAGACGATCATGGAGCGGATGATACCATCGGTAATGCCGAGGATACGGTCCAATTCCTTGGGGAAATCGGGCGCGCTCGTGAAGGAGATCAGAACATAGTAGCCTTCGGTGATGTAGTTGATGGCGTAGGCCAGCTTGCGCTTGCCCCACTCCTCAACCTCCATAGCCGTGCTGTTCTGCTCCACGAGGGTCTTGAACTTTTCGGTCAGAGCGGCGACCTGCTCTTCGGGCAGTCTGCCGTCCATGATGAAAACGACCTCATAGTTTGCGGAAATCTTAGCCATTCTTGGTTGCACCTCCTTTTGGACTGATGGCCCACACGGATTCATGTGAGCAAGGATTTGCCTGCAATGCATATTACAAGCTCTACTATTATATAAAACTTTTCCGTAAAGTCAAGCAATTTTTCAAAAATACCGCCCCCTTTGCGCGGAAAAATCAGATTTTCCATGTTTTTCCAGTGTAAAGACGGCCGCATTGCTTGCAATCGGGCGGAAATTCGTGTAAAATTGTCGGTAGAGTTTACCAAAGGAGCGATACACCATGAAAAAGTTTTTCGCCGCGGCGCTGGTAGTGAGCATGCTGACCGTCCTTTTGAGCGGCTGCATGTGCCAGGTCGCCGATACGACGTTTCAATTTGACGGCAGCGGCACGGTCGAGGCCAAGTTCGGCTTCTCCGAGGAAATGGTCAACGCGATGAATATGCGCGCCGAGATGACCCAGAACGGCTTTTCCTACTTTCACTACGATGGCCACGGCTACTACGGCGACCAGGCGAGCGAGTCGTTTGCCAACGCCGATGAGTTCAATGCGATCTTTGCTGAGGTCTCCGCGGAGATCGCCGAGGTGAGCAAGGCCGCCACGCCCGGCACGGTCACGCTTTCCGTTGCATCTGACGGCGGGCTTACGCTGACGGTGCAGAACACCCAGTCCGACCGCCGCAGCGCGATCAAGACAGAGCTTGCCAAGCAGCTGCCCGACTACTCTGACGCACAGATCAACGCGCTGCTTGAGGACATGGTGATGACCTACCGCTTCGCTTTCCCCGCAGCGCTTGTGGACTACAACGCTGCTGCCGGCATCACGATGAAGGAAAACGTCGTCACGGTCGACTACCTCACGCTGGAGGCGGGCACGTACCGCTTTACGACCTCTGAAACCGAGAGCCTGCACCAGCGCCAGCTCGGCACTGTGACACGGGAGAGCATTCCCGCGAGCGGCACGGCCTATATGCGCCGCCAGACCATCGAGATCGACGGCCGCGACGTCACGCTCCAGACCTACGCGCTGCCCGGCAGCAACGGCGGCGAGACGAATTATGTCCGCCTGCGCGATATTGCGTCTCTCTTAAACGGTACGAACGCGCAGTTCGGCGTGGACTGGGACGGCAATGTCATTATTGTACCGGATGAAACCTATAAGCCAAACGGAACGGAGATGCAGGCGCCGTTTTCCGGCGACCGCCATTATCAGAAAGCCGATGCCAAGACTGTGATTTACGGCGAGAGCGTCCCGTTCACGGCGATCCTGCTGACCGACGATCAGGGCGGCGGCTACACGTACTACAAGCTGCGCGACCTCGGCAAGGTGCTGAACTTCAACGTCGGCTGGTCGAACGGCCGCGGGATCTATATTGAGAGCAACCACCCGTATGAAGGCTAACGCCTTCAAAAAAGTGGCCTTTGGGCCGCTTTTTTGAGTAGGAGCTTTGCAGTCCGCGGCGCGCATAATTCGCCCGCTGTAAGCGGGTGAATTCCACACTTGCGGCCTGAGAAGTGTAAATTCCAACGCACATGTCGTTGGAATTTACGATTGAAATTATTTGCGCCGTGCGCGGCGCAAAGTCTGCGACGCTTTTTGGTGCTTTCTTAAATAAAAAAGAGGACTTCCGTTCGGAAGTCCTCTTTTTTGACTCAGTTGAGCTTGAGGTGCTTCTGCATCACGCCGAGGAGGGGGATGCCGAGGACATAGCAGGCGACAGCTTCGCCGAGGCCGACGGTGAGGGCGTTATAGAAGAACGCGGGCGGGAAGCCGTTGCCGACGCCTGCTTCCTCCCAAGCGATGAGCGCGCCGATGAGGATGGCGTTGCAGAGCACGGGCGGCAGCGCCGCCGTCCACTTATTGCGGCAGCGGGCGGTGAGGAGCGCTGCGAGCAGTGTGGCCGCCGAGCCGACGATCATGTCGAGCGGGCCATAGGGACTTAAAATGTTGGAGAGCACGCAGCCGATGAACAGTCCCCAGCTCGCCTCGGGCATCAGGAACGGCAGGACCGTCATCGCCTCGGAAAAGCGGAGCTGGATGGGACCGTAGGCAAGGTTCAGGGCGTTGGAGAGCATCGTCAGCGCGACGTAGATAGCCGCGATGAGCGCGCAGCGGGTGAGCTTTTTGGTGTCAAAGTGCATGGGTCGGGTTCCTTTCTGAAATCATGCGGGTGGGGTGGAAACGGATGAAAAACATGGCGCGGGCGGCCCGCAGCGGTTTTTACAGAAGCTCGGTCAGGTGTAGGTGCTTGACGACCTCGGCGCAGCGGGGGCAGAGACCCTCGGCGTTTGCCTCGAGCGAGTGCTTCCAGCAGCGCGGGCACTTTGTGCCGGCGGCGTTATCGACCTTGACGGCGAGCGCGTCGCCGATGGCCAGCTCCACCTTGGAAACGATGAAGATGTCGGCCAGCGCCTCAGGGCTCTCGTCGGCGAAGAAGCGGTCGCTCTCGGGCACGGTCAGGTGCACGTCGGCCTCCAGGCTCTTGCCGATGACCTTGGCCGCGCGTGCCTCTTCGAGCGCGCCGTTGACGACGGTGCGCACCGCGATGATGTGCTCCCAGCGCGCCATGGTCTCGCTGTCGAGGGCGTAGGCGGTGAAGGGCTTGTTCATCTCATTGAGGACCACGTTGCGCGCGTCGTCATCGCCGGTGTGCGGCATGGCGAGCCAGATCTCGTCGCAGGTGAAAGCGAGGATCGGCGCGAAGAGCTTGGAAAGCGTGTGGAGCGTGAGGTACAGGGCGGTCTGCGCGCTGCGGCGGGTGGCGCTCTCCGCGCCCTCGCAGTACAGGCGGTCCTTGACGATATCGAGATAGAAGCTCGAAAGCGTGTTCACGCAGAAGTCATTCACCGCATGGGTGATGATGTGGAACTCATAGTCGCAGTAGGACTGCTCGGCCTTCTCGATGAGCTCGTTGAGCTTGGTGAGGAGCCAGCGGTCGAGCACGGGCATATCCTCGGGCTTGGTCAGCTTTTCGGGGTCGAAGTCGACAAGGTTGTCGAGCATGAACTTACAGGTGTTGCGGAACTTGAGGTAGTTCTGGCTGAGCTGCTTGAAGATCTCCTTCGAGCAGCGGACGTCCGCGTGATAGTCCGCGCTGGCGGCCCACAGGCGCAGGATATCCGCGCCGTTCTCGTTGAACACGTCCGCGGGATCGACGCCGTTGCCAAGGCTCTTGTGCATGGCCTTACCCTCGCCGTCGACCGTCCAGCCGTGGGTGACGCACTCCTTAAAGGGCGCGCCCTGGCCGAAGGCGCCGACAGCGGTCAGCAGCGAAGACTGGAACCAGCCGCGGTACTGATCGAGACCTTCGAGGTACATCGTGGCGGGCCAGAAGCCCTGATCCTTCTTCATGGACGCGAAGTGCGTGGAGCCGGAGTCGAACCAGCCGTCAAGCGTGTCCTCCTCTTTGGTAAAGCCCGAGTTCTTGCCGCAGTGCGGGCAGGTGAAGCCCTTGGGCAGGATGTCGGCGGCATCCGTATCGAACCAGGCGTTGGAGCCCTTTTCGGCAAAGAGGTCAGAGACGGCCTTGATGGTCTCGTCGGTGCAGATGGGCTTGCCGCAGTCCTTGCAGTAGAACACGGGGATGGGCAGGCCCCAGCGGCGCTGACGGGAGATGCACCAGTCGGCGCGCTCACGGATCATGCTCTTCATGCGGTCGATGCCCCAGCCCGGGACCCAGCGCACGTCGTTGCACGCGGCGCAGGCCTCATCCTTAAAGGAGTCGACGGAGCAGAACCACTGCGGGGTGGCGCGGAAGATGATGGGCTTCTTGCAGCGCCAGCAGTGCGGATAGCTGTGCACGATCTCCTCGGAAGCGAAGAGGGAACCGGCTTCCTTCATGTCCGCAAGGATGACGGGGTTGGACTCTTCAACGAGCATACCCTCATATTTTCCGGCATAGTCGGTGTGGCGGCCCTGATCGTTGACGGGCACGACCATGTCCATGCCGTAGCGGCGGCAGGTCTGATAGTCGTCCGCGCCGAAGCCGGGCGCGGTGTGGACGCAGCCGGTACCGGAGTCCATCGTGACATAGTCGGCGAGAACCAGACGGGAGGTCTTGGGCAGGAAGGGATGAGATGCGAGCATGTTCTCATAGAAGTTACCGGGGTGGGTCTCAAGGATCGAGTAGTGCTCGACGTTGCCGACGGTCATGACCTTTTCGACGAGCGCCTCGGCGACGATGTACATCTCGCCGTTATCCTCGTTCTTCACGATGGCGTAGCTCTCGTCGGGGTGCAGGGCGATGGCAAGGTTACCGGGCAGCGTCCAGATCGTGGTCGTCCAAATGACGAAGTTGAGCTTGGACTTGTCGAGATGGCTCAGCTTGCCGAGATCGTCGTTCATCGGGAACTTGACGTACACGGTCGTGCAGGGATCGTCCTGATACTCGATCTCCGCCTCAGCCAGGGCGGTCTCGTCGTGATAGCACCAGTAAACGGGCTTTAAGCCCTTGTAGATGTAGCCCTTCTTGTACATCTCGCCGAAGACCTTGACCTCCTCAGCCTCGAAGCCGGGGTCCATGGTCTTGTAGGGGTGCTCCCAGTCGCCGAGCACACCGATGCGCTTGAAGCCCTCCATCTGCACGTCGATATAGTGCTGGGCGAACTCGTGGCAGGCGGAGCGGAACTCGGAAACGGGCATGGCCTTGTGGTTGAGCTTGTTCTGCTTGATGATGGCGCTCTCGATGGGCATGCCGTGGTTGTCCCAGCCGGGGATATAGGGCGTGTAGTAGCCGCGCATCGCGTAGGAACGGGTGATGAAGTCCTTCAGGGACTTGTTGAGCGCGTGACCCATGTGCAATCCGCCGTTGGAGAACGGAGGGCCATCGTGCAGGGCGAAGCGGGGCTTGCCCTCGTTCTTTTTGAGCATGAGGTTGTAGAGGTCCATTTCCTCCCAGTGCTTGAGCATCTCAGGCTCGCGCTTGGGAAGACCCGCGCGCATCGGGAAGCCGGACTTGGGCATATTCAGCGTGCTTTTGTAATCCATGTTGCGTCTCCTTACATTTATATGAATTTCGATCTTATCGTTGTTGTCATTGCAGGCAATTCATTTTTGCCGCGGCGTGTACGTGGCAAAAATTCCTTGACCCAGCCGCCTTGGGCGGCGACGCCAGTGACTTGTGTCACTGGTGCGGGGGACTCTAAAGGGGGGGGATGAAATCCCCCTCTTTACTAAAAAAATACGCGCCCTGTCCCCATAAAGAGACAAAGGCGCTGACCTCTGCGGTACCACTCTTCTTGCTGTGTCTTGCACAGCCGCTCAAATGCTGCGATATAACGGTCGCACCCATCCGGCCTTACTCATGAGTTCAGTCCGGCTGCTCCGAGGTGATATTCGGCCCTGCCGCGTCCCGCCTTTCACCAAACTGGCGGTTCTCTTTGCCGCGGGGGAGGGGTTTACTTGTCCTCATCCACGCATATTTCATAATGCAGTAGTAATATATCGGCTTTTTTTGGCTTTGTCAACCCCACCGCGGCGCTCTCAGGGCAGAAAAAGATGTAAATTTGGAGTAAAAACTTGTAAACTACGGCAAAATACGCCCGTGAGCGCTTGACAGCGCAAAAAAAATGTGATACCTTTTGCAGCACGGAAAAAGGGAGTAGCCGGCGCCTACGGGCGTTGAGCAGATCGTCATCGCGGGAAAGTATCCCCGGTCTGCTTGCGAAATGGCAAGACTTTTACCCCGGGCGGCGCCCGCGGTAAAGGTCTTTTTTCTTTTGTCCGGCTACCAAAACCGACTGAGTATAAGGAGTGTTTACAGCATGGAGTTTTTGCTTGACGGCATCCGCGCGGTCACACCGCAGCAGTGCGTGATGTATGTGGTGGGCGCGCTGCTCATCTATCTCGCCATCAAAAAGGACTATGAGCCCTCGCTTCTGCTGCCGATGGGCTTCGGCGCGATCCTCGTGAACCTGCCGATGTCCGGCGTTCTGAACCAGATGGTCGCGGGCGTGGGCGAGAGTCAGGGCATCATTCAGTGGCTCTTTGAAACGACGATCGAAGCGAGCGAGGCGCTGCCGCTGCTGCTGTTCATCGGCATCGGCGCGATGATCGACTTCGGCCCGCTGCTTTCAAACCCGAAGATGTTCCTCTTCGGCGCGGCGGCGCAGTTCGGCATCTTCTTTGCGATGATCGCCGCGGTGCTGCTGGGCTTTGACCTCAAGGACGCAGCCTCCATCGGCATCATCGGCGCGGCGGACGGCCCGACGTCGATCCTTGTTTCACAGGTCTTACACTCCAATTATATCGGGCCTATCGCGGTCGCGGCGTACTCGTACATGGCGCTCGTGCCGATCATCCAGCCGTTCGCCATCAAGCTCGTGACCACCAAGAAAGAGCGCGCGATGCACATGCCCTACAACCCCAAGCATGTCTCTCGTTCGCTGCGCATCTGCTTCCCCATCATGGTCACGATCATCGCGGGCTTCATCGCGCCGATGTCCGTCTCGCTCGTGGGCTTTCTGATGTTCGGCAATCTGCTGCGCGAGTGCGGCTGCTTGGAGCGTCTTTCCCAGACGGCGCAGAACGATTTGGCGAACCTCATCACGCTGCTTCTCGGCATCACGATCTCGTTTTCGATGCAGGCCGACCAGTTCGTCAATCTCAACACGCTCATCATCATGGCGCTGGGCCTTGTCGCCTTCGTCTTTGACTCCATCGCGGGCGTGATGTTTGCAAAGCTTCTGAACCTCTTCTGCAAGAACAAGGTGAACCCGATGGTCGGCGCGGCCGGCATTTCGGCCTTCCCGATGTCCGCGCGCGTTATCCAGAAGATGGGGCAGGAGGCGGACTGCACCAACCACCTGCTGATGCACGCCGTCGGCGCAAACGTCGCCGGTCAGATCGCATCGGTGCTCGCAGGCGGCATGATCCTCAATCTCGTGCCGCAGCTTTTAGGGTAAGGAGGAACGCACTATGACAAATCTTGAGATCGCGCTGCTCATCACGGGGCAGGGAATGCTCGGCATCTTCGCTGTGATGGGACTCATCACCGTACTGGTCACACTCTTCACTAAATTCGGTAAAAAGTAAAACCCCAGACATAAACAGGCGGCCGCTGCCAACGCAGCGACCGCCTGTTTTCGTATATAAGGGTTAAAAGCCTCGCAGAGTTTCGAGCCCGCAGGCTCGAAATGATTTTGATCGTAAATCGCCGCGACCGGTGCGTGGCGATTTACACCTCTCAGTCCGCAAGTGTGGAAGTTGCCCGCCAAGGCGGGCAACTTCTGCGCGCAGCGGGCTGCAATCCTCTCTCAAAAACGCGGGACTCAGTCCCGCGTTTTTGAAGTAATATAGAGCATTAAAGCTGCAACATCCGCCGGACTGACGCCCGAGATTCTCCCCGCCTGCCCCAGATTCTGCGGACGAATGGCGGCGAGCTTTTCGCGCGCCTCCAGACGGAGACCGTCGATCTTCGCGTAATCGATATCCTCGGGAATGGCGCGGTGCTCCAGGCGCGCAAACTCCGCGACCTCCGCCATCTGGCGGCGGATGTAGCCCTCGTACTTGACGGCGATCTCCACGCTCTCGGCGAGTGCGGGCGGGAAGGCGCGGCAGCCCGCATCAAAATCTCGCAGGTCGTCATAGGTGAGCTGCGGTCGACGCAGCAGCGCGATGAGCGGGCTGCCGTCGTGCACCTCCGCCGTGCCGCGCGAAGTCAACAGCGCGTTGAGCGCGTCGGACGAGGGGACGCCCGTGTGCTCGAGGCGCTTGATCTCGCGGCGCACCGCGTTGTATTTGCCCACGACCTTTTGCAGCGTTTCATCGCTGACAAGGCCAAGCTCGTGCCCGATGGGCGCAAGGCGCTCGTCGGCGTTGTCCTGCCGCAGGATGAGGCGGTACTCGCTGCGGCTCGTCATCATGCGATAGGGCTCGTTCGTTCCCTTGGTCACAAGGTCGTCGATGAGTGTACCGATGTACGCCTGCTCGCGGCCCAGAATGAACGGCGTTTCGCCCTTTAATTTGCGTGCGGCGTTCACGCCCGCGACGAAGCCCTGCACCGCCGCCTCCTCGTAGCCCGACGAGCCGTTGAACTGTCCCGCGCCGTACAGGCCCGAAATGTGCTTGTATTCAAGCGTCGGGTAGAGCGCGGTCGGGTCGATGCAGTCATATTCGATGGCGTAGGCCGGGCGCATAATCTCCGCGTGCTCAAGGCCCTTGACCGAGTGCAGCATTTCGATCTGCACCTCCTCGGGCATGGACGACGAAAAGCCCTGAATGTAGAGTTCTTCTGTATCGAGGCCCATGGGCTCGATGAAGAGCTGATGGCGGGGCTTGTCGGGAAAGCGGACGATCTTTGTCTCGATACTCGGGCAGTAGCGCGGACCGACGCCCTCGATGACGCCAGAGTAGATGGGACTGCGATCCAGATTCTCGCGGATGACGCGGTGCGTCTCCTCCGTGGTGTAAGTCAGGTAGCAGACCGCCTGATTTTCGGGCGGGTGTTCCGTCGAAAACGAGAACGGCAGCGGCGTTTTGTCGCCCGTCTGCACCTCCATCTGAGAAAAATCGACGCTGCGTGCGTTCACGCGCGGCGGCGTGCCGGTCTTGAAACGGCGCAGCGGCAGTCCGAGCTTTTTGAGCGCGTCCGCCAGCGTGAGCGAGGCGTGCATCCCGTCGGGGCCGCTCTCGCGCACGCATTCGCCGACGATGGTGCGGCCATCCAAAAATGTGCCCGAGCAGAGGATGACAGCCCTGACCGCGTAAACGCCGCCTGTCTCGGTCACAACGGCGGACACGTGGCCGTCGGTGACGCGTAAGTCGACGATCTCCGCCTGCCGCAGCAGCAGATTTTCCTGCGTTTCGAGCGTGTGCTTCATCACGCTCTGGTAGCGCCGCCGGTCGGCCTGCGCGCGCAGCGACCAGACGGCGGGGCCCTTGCCCCGGTTGAGCATGCGGTATTGAATGCAGGCTAAGTCAGCCGCCCTTGCCATCTCGCCGCCGAGGGCGTCGAGCTCGCGCACGAGATGGCCCTTGCCCGTGCCGCCGATGGCGGGGTTGCAGGGCATGTTGCCCACCGCGTCTAAGTTGATGGTAAAGCACACCGTTTTCATGCCGAGGCGCGCACAGGCAAGAGATGCCTCGATGCCCGCATGTCCCGCGCCGATGACGGCGACATCGTAGCTTCCGGCAGAAAATTCACGCATAGCCTCAGCCCCTTTCCAGTGTGATGACCGCCACCTGCGGCCTGTTCAGAATGCGCGGGATGACGCGCGGCGAGTTTCCGAGCCCGCGGTTGACGAAGACGGATGCGCCGTTGTCTGAATAAAAGCCCGCCGTGTGCGTGGGGAAGAGGTTCCTCTGCGTGCCGAACACCCCGCCCACGAACGGAAATCTCCAGATGCCGCCGTGGCCGTGACCGGAGATCGTTAAGTCTGCACCGAGGAGACTGTATTCCCGCGCAAAGCGGTCGTTTCGGTGCGCGAGCAGCAGCCAGAAGGGGTCGCCGCAGGCGGCGTAGACCTCCTGAGCAAGCTCGTACGGCGTTTCCTGATCGGCGTAGCCGTTCGGGTCGTCGATGCCCGCGAGCACGATGGTATCACCGTTGCGCGCAAGATACGTAAACTCGTTGGAGAGCACCGTCACGCCGCTCTCCCGCAGTGTGCGCTTGATCTCCTCCACGACCTTTGTGCCGTGGCCCCACTCGTGGTTGCCCGTGACGTAATACGTCGGTGCGATGGCCGAGAGCGCCGCGCCGACCTCGCCGGCGTAGATGGTCGGGTTCTCGGTCTTGCGGTCGACTAAGTCGCCCGTCACGAAGATATACTCCGGATGCGCGGCCTTGACCGCACTGTACAGGCGCTCGTTGCCCTTGCCGAAGTATTTGCCATGCAGATCGCTGAGCTGCACGATGCGGCAGCCGTCAAAGCCCGCAGGCAGCGCGCCTGAGGTGAATGTCGCCTCGTCGGTCTCGATGCTGCGGTTGCCCCAGTAGAGGTAAATGCCGAACAGCACGATCAAAATGAGCAGGTTGCGCCAGAAATGATGTTTTTTTCTTTGTCTCGCCATGGGAACTCCAATCTATAAGGAGGCTATAAGCCAAAAAGCCTCGCAGAGTTGCGTGCCGCGCACGGCACGCAATCAATTCAAATCCGTTTTCTGCCGCGACATGTGCGCCCTCCAGAGGGGCTTCTCTTGCCCGCTGCGGGGCAATTCACCTTCTGGCAGAAAACACTTTGCGCGGAGCGGAAAACGGTGAAGCGCCGTCTGTGACGGAAACAGCAAGCCGTTTTCGAGGAAGCGGCACGATTGGCGCGCCTGAAAGGGCGCGGGAATCGTAATGCCGCGACGGTGCAATGTCGCAGCCGCCCTGCGGGTGGCAAGGCACGAAGCGCAGCGAATTCTCCTTGAAAAAGCGGCATGCCGCTTTTTCGACAATAGTAAGGGGCGGCTTTTGCCGCCCCTTATTGTAGCACACCGTCCCGCCTTGAAACAAGAAATTTTATTCCGCGCTCTTGAGGCTCTCGACCATGTCGATCTTCTTCATCCTGAAGTGCGCGAGCACGTTGACGAGCAGCGAGAACAGCGCCGTCAGGATCGCCGCGTACACGTAGGCCGACGGCGCGGTCTGACGTCCGAACATCATCAAATCGATCTCCGTCGAGCGCACGAGGTAAATGTGCAGCCAGTGGCCCATAAAGCAGCCGAGCAGGATGCCGAACAGCGTGAGTACGATGTTTTCGCGATACACATAGGCCGAGACCTCGCCGTCGTAAAAGCCCAGCAGCTTGATCGTCGCGAGCTCGCGCTGGCGCTCGGTGATGTTGATGTTCGAAAGGTTGAAGAGCACGACCATCGCCAGCGCCGCCGCCGCCAGAATGATGATGACCACAACGAAGTCCACGCGCTCCATGCTGTGCATGTAGGTATCCTGCGTGTCGCGCATGCGCGAGGTCGTCGCCACGCCGCTCATGTCGAGCAGCTTTTCAAAAATGGCGTTGCAGGTGTCGGTATCGTCGCTCGTGAAGTTCAGAAGGTAGGCGTTCGGCTCGCCGTCGGCGTGGAGCGCATTTTCATAGTAGCCGGGCGTCATATAGATGAAGTGGCCCGTATAGTGCTCGTAGATGCCCGCGACCGTCACATCGCCGCGCACGTCGCCGTCGAGGAAGAAGGTGTCGCCCACCGAGACCTTCAAAAGCTCGGAGAGCTTCTGGTCGATGTATACGCCCTCATCGCCCATTGTGATGGGATCTCCGCTCTTGTAGTCGAAAAGGTCCACGACCTTGCCGATCTCGTCGGAGGCCATCACCTCGACATAGGCGGTGGTTGAATAGGAGGGGGTGACCACCGTGGCGGACGAGGCCGCACAGGGGATGTAGTTCACAACGCGGGAGTCGCCTGCAAGGAAGTCCTCCACCGCCGCGCGCTCCTCGGGCAGGGCGTTGTCGGCAAGCGTCACCTGTGCCGAGTAGTGGAACAGCTCGTCATACTGGCGCGACATCGTGAAAAGAAGCGATGAGCGCATGCCGAAGCCCGCGATGATGAGCGCCGTGCAGCCGCCGATGCCGATGACCGTCATCCAGAAGCGCTTCTGATAGCGGAAGAGGTTGCGCGCCGTGACCTTGTGGATGAACGACATACGTCTCCACAGGGGCTTGATATACTCAAGGAACACGCGCTTGCCCGCCTTCGGCGTGCGGGGGCGCATCAGGCTCGCAGGCGTTTCGCGCAGCGTGGCAAGGCAGGCCCAGAGCGTCGCGACTGTCGTGCAGGCGACCGCCGCAAGCACGGAAAAGAGCGAAATATCCGTGTAGGCGTGCAGTTCGATATCCGGCATCTGATACATGATCTGATAGGCCGTGAAGATCATCTTCGGGAACAGGATATAGCCGATGACAAGGCCCAGAACGCCGCCGACAAGGCTCGGCAGCAGCCCGTAGCCGATGTACTTCCGTGAGATCGAAAGGCGGCTGTAACCGAGCGCCTTGAGCGCGCCGATCTGCACGCGCTGCTCTTCGACCATGCGCGTCATCGTCGTCAGGCACACGAGCGCCGCGACGAGGAAAAAGATGATCGGCAGCACGCTCGCGAGGTTCGCCATGCGGTCGGCGTCCTGGCCGAAGCCCGTGTAGCCAGGGTTGTAGCTGCGGCTGAAGATGTACCATTCGCAGCTGTCGATATCCGCGACCTTGCGGCGCGCGTCGGTGATCTTCTCCTGCGCGTCGGCGATCTTCTCATCCGCCTCCGCCTTGCCGTCCGCGTATTCGCGCAGGCCCTTGCGGTAGTCGCGCTCGCCGTCCGTCAGCTCAGTGTAGGCGTCCGAGAGCTCCTTGACGCCGTCGGCGTACTGCTCTTCGCCGTCGTAGTAGTCCTTCCAGCCGTCGTCGAGCTTTTTGCGCGCGTCGGCAAGCTCCTGCTTCGCGTCCGCGAGCTGCGCGGGCGCGTCGTTGAGCTGCGCTTTTGCGTCGTCCAGCTGCTTTTTGGCGTCAAGCAGCTCTTTTCTGCCCACGTCGAGCTCGGCCGCGCCGCTGTAATACTCGCTCCAGCCGTTGTCCAGTTCCCGCTTGTTTGCGGCGATGCTGCTCGCGCTGACGCTTTGCAGCTGGGCAAGCTGCTGGGTAAGCTCCGCTTTTTTCGCCTGCGCCTCGGCAATGCCGGCCTCGAGCTTTTGCTTTGCGCCTTGCAGCTCCGCAAGCTGCGCCTGGTACGCCGCGAGTTCCTCTTCCGACATTTCCTCGGTGGGCTTCTGCTCAAGCGCTGAAAGGGTACCATTGACCTCAGTGAGCTGTGCCTGCATCTTGTCGATCGTGCCCTGCGCCTGCGCGATGCCGCCTTCAAGCTGCGCGCGCATACCGCCCAGCGCGGCGTCCGTCGCAGCGATGGCTGCGCTGTCGCCGCGGCCGAGATCGTCGAGCAGCTTCCCCGGCGCGCCCGCATAAGGAGAGCCTGTGCCCGCGAGCGCGTCCGTCACAGTCTTGGCCAGCGAATTGAGCTGCTGCTGGCCGCTTTCCAGTTTGCTCCTGCCTGCGGCAAGCTCTTTTTCGCCGCTCTCAAGCTCCTTGACGCCGTCCTCGTACTGGGCGAGGCCGTCTTCATACTCTGCCCTGCCCTTTTCGTACTCGTCCAGCGCGTTTTCGTACTCGTCCATTCCGTTGAGGTATTGCATTTCGCCGTCGTCGAGCTCGATCTTTGCATCGTCCAGCTCGACGCGCGCATCCTTGAGCTCCTGCTGGCCGTCGTAGTAATCCTTCCAGCCGTCGTCGAGCTTTTTGCGCGCGTCGCTCAGTTCTTTTTGCGCGTCGCCGAGCTTTTCGTCGGCCTCGGCCTTCGCGTCGTCCAGTTCTTTCTGTGCATCATCGAGCTTTTCCGTCGCCTCGTCGACAAGATCGTCGTGCCGCAGCTGAGAGCGTGCGTCGCCGAACGGCTCCAGCTCGTCGATGACGGCGTCGATATAGTCGTCATAGTCGCTGTAAAACGCGGTCATCTCCGCCGCGCTGGAGACGCGCACATAGGCCGCCGTGTAGTAGTCGAGCGTGAACGCCTCGCGCGGCAGGTACAGATACGCCTTGACCGTGCCGCTGCCGAGTGTCGACGTGCCGCGCTCCACCGCAAGGTACACGGGCGAGCGCACCGTGCCGACGACCGTATACGTGTCCTGCGCGAGCGCGTCGGAGAGATCGTCCCCCGGCGTCAGGGTGATGCGATCTCCGATCGCGATGTTCATCAGCGAGAGCATGTTTTCCTCCACCACGCACTCGTCCGCGCGCTCGGGCATGCGCCCGCCGCGCAGCAGCACCTCATTGATGCCGCGGCCCGTGAGGGAGAGGACCTTGACCACCGCGTCGAGCGAATCGGACGAGGCAAACGCGTCGATGACGTACTCGCCCTCGGCGTCCTCGACCTTGTCCTGCGCGCGAATGGCCGTGATGTCATCGTCGGTCAGGCCGAGCGTCGAGAGCACTTGAATGTCCGCCAAGTGCAGGGAATCGAGATAATCGTCGCCCGTGCGCTTCATGTCCGGCGCGGTCGCCTTGAGACCGGAGAGAAACGCGACCGATAGCGCGACCAGGATCATAATGGAGAAAAAGCGGCTGCGCGTGTGCTGGATCTCGCGCCAGAAGTCCTTCTGCATGGCGTTTTTCATCGCGCCGCCCCCTTTCGTTCCGATTTCTTCGTTACCATTCGATCAGTTCCACGCTGGTCGGATGCTCATTGCACTGCATACTCTCCACCGTGCCGTTTTTGATGTGGATGACGCGGTCGGCCATCGGCGTGATGGCGCTGTTGTGCGTGATGACCACGACCGTCACACCCTTTTCCCGGCAGGTATCCTGCAAAAGCTTGAGGATCTGCTTGCCCGTCACATAGTCGAGCGCGCCGGTCGGCTCGTCGCAGAGCAGGAGCTTCGGATTTTTCGCCAGCGCGCGGGCGATGGCGACGCGCTGCTGCTCGCCGCCGGAGAGCTGACCGGGGAAGTTGTTCGCGCGCGCGGACAGACCGACTTCGTTCAAGACCGTCGCTGCGTCGAGCGGGTCTTTACAGATCTGCGCCGCGAGCTCGACGTTTTCAAGTGCCGTCAGGTTGCCGACGAGGTTATAGAACTGGAAGACAAAGCCGATGTCGTGGCGGCGATAGGTCGTGAGCTGGCGGGCGTTGAAGCCGCTCACGCGCGTCCCATCGACCGTGATGGTGCCGCCCGAGCAGGCGTCCATGCCGCCGAGCATGTTGAGGACCGTCGTCTTGCCCGCGCCCGAGGGGCCGACGATGACGCAGAATTCACCCTTTTCGATCGTAAAGCTGATGTGGTCCACCGCGCGAATTTCGATCTCTCCGCTGTGGTAGACCTTGGAAACATCCTCAAATGTGACGAAAGCCGCCATAGTCCGACTCCTCCGCTTCAAACATCATTTCTATTTTATTATAAGTGGAAAATAACGGAAATGCAAGTGTAGATATAGCAACTTGCATGAAAAAGCCGCTAATTTTTTGGGCAAAGCCATGAGAGCTGACGATTGAAATTTGCGTTTCCCGCGTCTATAATACAAACTGAAGTAAATGAGAGAAAGGAGCGTGAAAACGAATATGTTTGAGAACTTCATCAAGCAGGATGTTGACGACATGATCTTCGGCAGCACCAAGCAGATCATCAGCGAGCGCTGAGATCCGTTGTATCGACCACGCGAAAGCGTGGCTTTTTTGTTTTTATCGCCGGAAAGGCGAAAAAAGGGCCGCTTCCACGGGAATTTTCGTCCCGAGAGGCGGATTTTTCTTGCCTTTGCACGGTGTGTGTGATATACTTTTTCGGCTAATGAAGGATAAAAGTAAGGAGAGAGAACGCCATGGCTGTGATCGAATACGATTCCTACAAGCAGAAGCTGCTTGCGATGGACGAAACATTTGAAAACCTCTTCAAGGCGCTGGAGATCGAGCAGGCCCGCCAGGAGCTGAACCGCCTCGAGCTCGAGGCGCACGAGGACGGCTTCTGGAACGATCTGGAGCGCTCGCAGAAAAACCAGATGCGCTCCAAGCAGCTGCAAAATAAAATTCACCGTTACGAAAAGCTCGTTTCCACGCGCGACGATCTGCTCGCGCTGATCGACATGGGAACGGAGATGGACGACGCGAGCCTGCTGCCAGAGCTCGAAGAGGGCTACAAAAAGCTCGAAGCCGATGTGGAGCAGGCGCGACTCACGACGCTCCTTTCCGGCGAATACGACAACTGCAACGCGATTCTGACCTTCCACGCCGGCGCGGGCGGCACCGAGGCGCAGGACTGGGCGCAGATGCTCTACCGCATGTATATGCAGTGGGCGAACAAGCACGGCTTTGAATTCGAGATGCTCGACTATCTCGACGGCGACGAGGCCGGTCTCAAGAGCGCGACGGTCATGGTCAAGGGTGAGAACGCCTACGGCTATCTGAAGGGCGAAAACGGCGTGCACCGCTTAGTGCGCGTTTCCCCGTTCGACGCGAACGCCCGCCGCCAGACGAGCTTTGCAGCCCTCGAGGTCATGCCTGAGCTGCCCGACGACATTGAGGTCGAAATTCGTCCCGAGGATATTGAAATGCAGGTCTACCGCGCGTCCGGCGCCGGCGGCCAGCACGTCAACAAGACGAGCTCTGCCGTTCGACTCATCCACAAGCCCACGGGCATCGTCACCGCCTGCCAGACCCAGCGCTCGCAGTTCCAGAACCGCGACTACGCCATGCAGATGCTCAAATCCAAGCTCATGGAGCTCAAAATTCAGCAGCACGCGGAGAAGATCTCCGACATCAAGGGCGTGCAGCTCAAGATCGAATGGGGCAGCCAGATCCGCTCCTACGTTTTCATGCCCTACCAGCTTGTCAAGGACACGCGCACCGACTACGAGACTGGCAACATTCAGTCCGTCATGGACGGCGACCTCGATGGCTTCATCAACGCGTATCTCACCAAGTCTGCGAACGGGGAGCTGAAAAAATAATTCAAAAATGTGCGAAGCACATTTTTGAGAGGGGCTTGCAGAGTGCTGCGCGCACTCGCGTTGCTCGCACACTTGCCCTCTGAGATGAATTTTTTCCAGAAGGTGAATTGCCCCGCAGCGGGCAAGAGAAGCCCCTCTGGAGGGCGCGCGGGTCGCGGAAAAAATGATCAAACTTTGATTCCGGCGCTGCGGCGCCGGAATTTTATATGTCGGAACGAAAAAGGTAAACAGGGAGGAAACATGGCAGAAAATACCAGAGAAAACAAGATGGGCACGATGCCCATCGGCAAGCTGCTGGCCAACATGGCGGGGCCCGTGATGATATCGATGCTCTTTCAGGCGCTCTACAACATTGTCGACAGCGTGTTCGTCGCGCGGCTCAGTCAGGACGCAATGAACGCCGTATCGCTCGCTTTTCCGCTGCAAACGCTGTGCATCGCGTTCGCTGTGGGCACGGGCGTCGGTATGAACGCGCTGCTCGCGCGTTCGCTGGGTGAAAAGAACATGCAGGCGGTCGACCGCGCCGCGGGCACGGGACTTTTCCTGACGCTCTGCACCGCCGCCGTCTTTGCTGTCCTCGGCTTTTCGCTCGCCACGCCGTTTTTTCGCTTTCAGACGGAGAATGCGCAGATCATCGCCTACGGCCGTGATTATGTGATGATCTGCATCGGCGGCTCGCTCGGACTGTTCCTGCAAATTTACGGCGAGCGCCTGCTCCAGTCCACGGGGCGGACGGACCTTTCGATGATCTCGCAGATCGCGGGCGCGGTGTGCAACATCGTGCTCGACCCAATTTTGATTTTCGGCCTTCTGGGCTTTCCCCGCATGGAGGTCGCGGGCGCGGCGGTCGCCACGATCGTCGGCCAGTTCGTCGGCGCGGGCCTCGGCCTTTTCCTGAACCTCAAGAAAAATCCCGAGGTGCAGATCCACCTCAAGGACATCCGTCCCCACCGCGCGACGGTGGCGGACATCTACGCCATCGGCATTCCGTCGATCATCATGCAGTCCATCGGCTCGGTGATGATGTTCGGCATGAACAAAATTCTCATCTCGTTCACCGAGGCGGCGACCGCGGTGTTCGGTGCTTACTTCAAGCTCCAGAGCTTCATCTTCATGCCGTGCTTCGGCCTCAACAACGCGATGGTGCCCATCGTGTCGTACAACTACGGCGCGCAGAAATTCGACCGCGTGCGCAAGACCGTCCGCCTGACAGTCTTCACGGCCATCGGCATCATGTGCGTCGGCTGCGCGCTCTTCGAGCTCATCCCCGAAACGCTGCTGGGGATGTTCTCGCCGACGGACGAAATGCTCTCCATCGGTCGTGTTGCGCTGCGCATCATCGGCGTACATTTCCCACTCGCGGGCTTCAGCATCATCGCGGGCAGCGCGTGTCAGGCGCTCGGCAAGCCCATCTATGCGCTCATCAATTCCGTCTGCCGCCAGATCGTCGTGCTGCTGCCGGCGGCGTATCTGCTCTCGCTCACGGGGCGGCTCGAGCTTGTGTGGCTCGCCTTCCCGATCGCGGAGGTCGTGAGCGTCATCCTGAACGCCACGTTCCTGCGGCTTACGTATCGCGTCTCGCTCGAGAGAAAATAATTTTGCCTGCGCGCAGACGCAGATCGGGGAGAGCCTCTTATTATAGAAGAGGCTCTCCCCTTTTATAAACGTTCCGCACGGCGGTTCAAATTTTTTCTTTTGACAGACCGTACAGACGCGGGTAAAATACATTTGATAAGCTACGCTTGATAAATTGTTTTTGCAGGAGAACCTATGAAAAGACAACTTGCAGCGCTGCTGCTGACGATTTTTGCCCTGTCCCTCACTGCCTGCGGCGAAACGGCTGCCGAGAGCGAGACGCGCACGGTGTACGCGATGGACACGGTGATGAACCTGACGGTTTACGGCGAGAACGCCGCTGCCGCGCTGGAGAGCGCGGAAAAGGAACTGCACACGTTGGACGAAGCCGTCCTCTCGCGCACGGCGGAGGGCAGTGAGCTCTATGCACTCAACACGTCGAACGGCGAAACGGTTGAATACGGCGCGGACGATATCTTACCCGCGCTGATCGAAACGGCGCTGACGATCTCTGACGCGACGGACGGCGCGTTCGACCCGACGCTCGCCCCTGTGCTCGACGCGTGGGGATTTACGAAGGACGAGCGCCGTGTGCCGTCCGCAGACGAGCTCAAAGAATTGCTGAGTCATACGGGCTGCGGCAAGGTCGCGCTCGAAAAAACGGCGGACGGCTGGACGGTCACGCTTTTAGACGGCGCGCAGCTCGACCTCGGCGGCATCGCCAAGGGCTACGCGGCGGATCTTCTGCGTGCGCGGCTTGAAAAGGAGGGCGTCACGTCCGCGACACTCGACCTCGGCGGTGATGTGTTCGTCATGGGGCGAAAGACCGACGGCAGCGATTGGCGCATCGCCGTCAAGGACCCTGCGGACACGGAGAGCTACCTTGGCGTCGTATCGGCGGCGGATAAGTTCATCGTGACCTCCGGTGTGTACGAGCGCTATTTTGAAGAAAACGGCGTGCGATATCACCATATCCTCGACCCCAAGACCGGCTGCCCCGCGGAAAGCGGGCTCGTCAGCGTGACCGTGCTGTGCGGGAACGGCGCGTGGGCGGACGCGCTCTCGACGGCGTGCTTCGTCCTTGGCCCCGACGGCGCGCTTGCGCTGCGCGATGATCTTGCCGACCAGGGGACGGATTTTGAGCTCATTTTAGCCACCGACGATGGCCGCGTGCTTTACACCGACGGCCTTGCCGATGCCTTCACGCCGAACGACGAAAGCGGGTACACGTATGAAGCGCTCGCCTAAGCTGAAGCCGACGAAGTGGGACGCGCTCGTCGTGCTCGCGGTGCTGCTGCTCACGCTCGGGCTCGCCGCAAGGCCGTATTTTGCGGCCAGATCGGCGGGCGAGCTGACGATCAGCATCGCCATCGACGGCGAGACCGTCGAGCGCTGCGCACTCAGCAATTATGAAGGCGGCACGTATGAGAGCCGCGGCTACACGCTCACCGTCGCTGTGGAAAACGGTGCGGTGCGCGTGAGCGAAAGCGACTGCCCGAATCAGGACTGCGTGCACTCCGGCGCGATCTCGCGCGCGGGACAGAGCATCGTGTGCCTTCCCGCCCGCGTGGCCGTCACGCTCGAGGGCGCGGCGTCCGACTACGACCTGATCGCGGGGTGAGCGCATGAAGATCAAAACAAGAGAGCTGACGCTCTGCGCGGTGCTCGCGGCGCTCGCGCTTGCGTTGTCCTATATGGAATCGTTTTTTCCGCTCGCGCTCATTGTGCCGCTGCCGGGCGTCAAGCTCGGCCTTGCCAATATCGTTACGCTCTACGCGCTCTATGCCATTGGATTTCCGAGCGCGCTCGCCATCCTGCTCGTGCGCTGCACGCTCGGTGCACTGTTTGCGGGGAATGCCTCGGCGCTTTTATTCTCGTTGCTCGGCGGGCTGTCGGCGCTTTTGGTGATGGCGCTTTTGAGCGGGGCGAAAAAGCTCAGCATTTTCGGCGTCTCGATCGCGGGCGCGGCGGCGCACAACTGCGGGCAGGTCTGCGCCGCGCTCATCACGCTCGGCTCGACCGCGCCGCTCTACTATCTGCCGTTTTTGCTGCTGGTGTCGCTCTTCACGGGCGCGCTCAGCGGCCTGATCACTGCATTCTTGTTCCGCGCAATGACGCACACGCCCTACGGAACGAAGGGAGAGAATCAACATGGATAAAAAGGACGAGATCATTCTCCAGCAGCTCGACGTCATCCGCACGATGACGCAGAACAACTTAAACCGCATGGGCAGCGACTTCTGGGGCGCGCCGCTGACGCCGGACGCGCCGAGTTCTGCCGCGCCCGAAAAGGCTGTGCCAAAGCGCGCGGACGGCGCAAAGCCGAACAGGCCCGCCGCCTCCACCGGCGCGGACGAGAAAAAGGAAGAGGAAGCGCCGCTTCCCCCGCCCGAGAAGATCGAGGACCTTAAAAAAGAACTCGACACCTACATCGGCCTTGGCGAGGTCAAGCGCGAGGTGAATAACCTCATCAACATGGCGACTGTCTTCAAGCGGCGCGAGGAGGCGGGGCTTCCGAACGCGGACTTCTCGCTCCACATGGTCTTCACCGGCAACCCCGGTACAGGTAAGACGATGATCGCGCGTTTGATGGCGCGCGTCTACCGCTCACTCGGGATCCTTTCCAAGGGTCAGCTTGTCGAGGTCGACCGCAGCGGGCTCGTCGCGGGCTACGTCGGTCAGACGGCTATCAAGACGAGCAAGGTCATCGAAAAGGCGCTCGGCGGCGTGCTGTTTATCGACGAAGCCTACGCACTCAACGGCAAGGGCGACAACGACTTCGGTCAGGAGGCCATCGACACGCTGCTCAAGGCGATGGAGGATCACCGCGACGACCTCGTCGTGATCGTCGCGGGCTACGATGGCTTGATGGAAAAGTTCATCCAATCGAACCCCGGCCTTGAGTCCCGCTTCAACCGCTACCTGCACTTTGACGACTACACGCTCGACGAGATGCTCGAGATTTTCAAAATGCAGTGCCGCAAGTCGCAGTACACCCTCTCTCCCGACACCGAGCAGGACGTCAAGGACTTCATCTACGATGAGAACGCCGACGGTGTGACGTTCGGCAACGCGCGCGGCGTGCGCAACCTCTTCGAGCAGATCTTGACCGCGCAGGCCAACCGCCTCGCGAAGATGGAGAGCTTTACAAAGGATGATTTGATGACCCTCACGCGCGACGATGTCCTCCACGCCCGCGGCATGGAAGACAACACGACCGTCGCCGAGCTCGAAGCAAAAGCAGCAGAAAAAAAAGACGAATAAAAAAGGAAGGACGCGCAGCGTCCTTCCTTTTTTATTTCGTTGTTACGCTTCCTTGGCGGCGGGCTCTTCCTTCGGCTTATCCTTGGGGACGACACGCTTTTCAGGCATCACACGGCCCTCGTCCACCGCGACCATGTGCTCAAGCAGGCGGACGACCATGTTGGAGTAGCCCCATTCGTTGTCGTACCACGCGATCAGCTTGACAAAGTCGTTGTCGAGCATGATGCCGGCGGTCTCGTCGAAGATGCAGGGGCAGGAATTGCCAATCAGGTCCGTGGAGACGACCTGGTCCGCGGTGTAGCCGATGATGCCCTTCATATAGGTCTCACTGGCGTGGCGGATGGCATAGCAGATATCGGCGTAGGTGGTCTTGACCTTGAGGTGGGCGGTCAGGTCAACGACGGAGACGTCCGCCGTGGGGACGCGGAAGCTCATGCCGGTCATCTTGCCGTAGAGCTCGGGGATGACGCGGCCGACGGCCTTGGCGGCACCCGTGGAGGAGGGGATGATATTGTTAAGAATGGAGCGGCCGGTGCGCCAGTCGCTGCCGCCGCGGGAGTCGACCGCCTTCTGCTTGGCGGTGGCGGCGTGGATGGTGGACATGAGCGCCTGCTCAATGCCGAACTCGTCGTTGACGACCTTGGCAAGGGGCGCTAAGCAGTTGGTGGTGCACGAGGCGTTGGAGACGACTTTCATGTCAGAATGGAGCAGCATGTGGTTCACGCCCATGACGAACGTGGGGGTGACCTCATCCTTGCCGGGCGCGGTCAGGATGACCTTCTTCGCGCCGCCCTTGAAGTGGCGGGAGGCCTTCTCGGTGGTGTTGTAAGCGCCGGTGGACTCGATGATGTACTCCGCGCCGCAGCTGGACCAGGGGATCATCGCCGCGTCGGACTCGCTGAAGACCTGAATGGTGTGACCGTTGACGATCAGGTTCTTGTCCTTGTGCTCCACCGTGCCGTTGAACTGACGGAACACGGAATCGTATTTGATCATATAGACCATGTAATCCAGATCCGCTTTGCGCAGGTTGATACCGCAGATGTCGAACTGCTCCGGATGCTCGATCATGATGCGCAGCACGACGCGGCCGATGCGGCCGAAGCCGTTGATGCCCACTTTGATAGCCATAATGATAATCCTCCACAGAAAATGTGATCGTATTGTTCGGAGCTCGCGCCCCGTCATTGCAGAATCATTATATCATGGCGTATTTTTTTGTCTTCCCCTTTTCGGGAAAAAGGTAGCTGAACTTTGTTGTACAAATGTGTGCAAAACAGACAAAAACGGCGAAAAACATTTGTCTAACTTCTCCAAATATTCCATACATTTGAAACATTCGAAGCATCCGTTCGTGCAAAAAATTGCACTTTATCGCACTAAAATGACAGTAAACTTGCAAAACGGAAACGGCCCTCAAAGAGGGCCGTTTTACTTCAGTCTAAATTCAGCGGAGGCGCATTTCGAGCCTTCGGCTCGAAACAAGCCAACGTCCCCCACGCGCATTTCGTGCTCCGCACGAAACAGCTAACGCACCCCCGCCGCGCATTTTGCGCCTCCGGCGCAAAACAGCGCCAAAAATGAAAAATAGAAGCAGAGACCCTCATCACGCACCAAAAGGCGTCGCAGACTTTGCCGCCCGCAGGCGGCAAATAATCTTAATCATAAATCGCCGCGACATGCGCGTGGCGATTTATTCTTCTCGCGCCGCAGTTCACCGTCGTGGCATTACGATTCCCGCGCCCTTTCGGGCGCGCCAATCGTGCCAGTTCCTCGAAACCGGTTCGCTTCATCCGCCACCGGCGGCGCTTCGCCGATTTCCGTGCGCGCCTGCGGCGCGTGCGCTGCAGCGCAGTGCATCCCCCTCAAAAAAGAGGACGGCGAAGGCCGTCCTCTTTTTTTTGAAGCCGTTAGGCAAGCGCCGCGGTGATAATTGCCATGGAGTAGACCTCCTGGGCGTTGCAGCCGCGGGAGAGGTCGTTGATCGGCGCGTTCAGACCGAGCAGGATCGGGCCGTAGGCGTCGAAGGAGCCGAGGCGCTGGGCGATCTTGTAGCCGATGTTGCCGGCGTTGATGTCGGGGAAGATAAAGGTATTGGCGTGGCCGCCGACCGCGTCGGTGATGTGCTTGGTTTTGGCGACAGCCGGAGAGACCGCCGCGTCGAACTGGAACTCGCCGCCGATCGGGGTGTCGGGCATGAGGGCCTTGGCCTTCTCGCAGGCATTGCGCATCTTGTCGACGTCCTCGCCCTTGCCGGAGCCGAGGGTGGAGTAGCTCAGGAAAGCGACCTTCGGGTCAACGCCGAAGATCTTGGCGCAGGAAACGGTCTCCTTGCAGATCTCGACGAGCTCGTCCTCGTTGGGCTTGATGTTGATGGCGCAGTCGGCCATGGCGAGCACTTCGTTCTCGCCGGAAGCGGCGGGACGGACCATGATGAAGCAGGAAGAGACGATCTTGTTGCCTGGCTTGGTCTTGATGAGCTGCAGCGCGGGACGGACCGTGTCGGCCGTGGAGTAGGTAGCGCCGCCGAGCAGGCAGTCGGCCTTGCCCATCTTGACGAGCATGGTGCCGAAGTAGTTGCTCTTCTTGAGCGCGGCGCGGCACTCGTCGGCGGTCATCTTGCCCTTGCGCAGCTCGACCATCTCGTCGACCATCTCGTCCATGCCGTCGAAATTCTCGGGGTCGATGATCTCGGCACCGCGGATGTTGAAGCCGATGTCCTCAGCGGCGGCAGCGATCTCATCGGGGTTGCCGACGAGCACGGGCTTTAAGAAATTACCGGACAGCAGACGGGCGCTCGCTTCGAGAATGCGGGGGTCGGTACCTTCGGTGAAAACGATCGTTTTGGGGCTCTTTTTCAGCGTGCTGATCAGTTGTGCAAACATGTTGATTCCTCCTGATATATGATGTGCCGGTCAAGCGGGCACAGATTTACGGATATAGTATACACCCACTTTTTCACCCTCTCAAGGAAAAATAACGCAAAATTCATGCAAAAGTTTACAAATTTTCCAAACTCTTACAACATATTAGCAGTATCATTTCCCCAAAAGGCTTGACGGAGCCTTGAAAACCAAGTATACTGGTCAACGGTTACAAATTGTAACTTTTATTTTTACTTGCATCCTTTAAGGAGTTTTGATATGTCAGAGCAAAAACGATCCACCCCGCAGCGCAGCGATGCACCCACGCAGCGCCGCCGTTCGAATGCCTCGCCGCGAAGACGGTCGAGCAGGCGCGGCGGCATGCCGCAATGGCTGAGCGGCTGGATCGAGCACATGGCGCTGTTTTTTTCCACGCTCGGTGCGCGCATCCGCCGCATCGGCCCACGCGCCCGCACGGTCATGCGCGAGAGCAGGGCGCGCAACTTCCCTGAATCCAACCGCTTTTTGGTGCAGGTCTTTCTCGTCATCGGCGGGATGTTCCCGATGTGGCGCTCGCTGCTGCATGAAAGGGTGATGGCACACCGCCGCCAGCGCAGCCACGCTGCCGGCGAGCACGAGGACCGCTGGCGCAGGCAGGCGCGGCGCGTGAATCCGTTCTACTTTATCGGCGGCGCGGCGGTTGTGGCCGCGATCGCGCTGTTTTTCTCGTTCTACACGCTGGGAACGACCGTAGAGTATAACGGCAGCGTGGTCGACACCGTCGCGAGTGCCGCACAGGCACGCAAGGCGGCCTCCAAGCTCGAGAGCATCACGACCGAGACGCTCGGCAAGTCCTACGAGATCGCAAAGGATGCCATCCATTATTCGACGGCTTTCGTCCGCCGCAGCGATGTGACGGATTCGACGACCTTCGAGCAGGACCTCGCCGACGAGCTCGGCCAGGTGACCTACGGCTACTCGCTTTATGTCGACGATGAGCTCATCGGATCGACGCAGTACGCCGGCGCGCTGGACGAGCTGCTCAAGCAGATCAAGCAGGTCTACGCCTCGGCGGATACGCTGAGCGTCGACTTTGTCGAAAATGTCCGCATCGCGGAGGGCTACGTCCCGACCGACAGCGTGATGAACCTCGGCGAGATCGCCGAGATCCTGAATTCGACGAAGTCGGGCGAGGTGACCTACACCGTCGTCAAGGGCGACACCTGGGGCCAGATCGCCAACAACAACGGCATGACCGCCGCCGAGCTCGAAGCGCTGAACCCCGGCTACGACATCAACCGCATCCACATCGGCGATGCGCTGACGCTCTCGAACGCCGTGCCGTATCTGACCGTCAAGGTCACCGAGCGGCAGAACTATGTCGAGGACGTCAACTATGACGTGAACTACGTGAGCGATTCGTCCATGTATCAGGGCGATGAGCGCGTGATCTCCAAGGGCTCGTTCGGCAAGGCCGACATCGTCGCGGACGTTACCTACATCAACGGCGAGGAGCAGGAGCGCACGGTCATCTCGTCCGTCACGCTCTCCGACCCTGTGGCCGAGACGCGCGCCCGCGGCACGAAGGTCCGCCCGACCTGGTACCCTACCGGCAGCTTCCGCTGGCCGTGCTCGGGCCGCATCACCTCGCGCTTTGGTTACCGCAACACCGGCATCCGCGGCGCGACGAGAAACCACAAGGGCATCGACATCGCCTGCGCGCGCGGCACGCCGATCTACGCTGCCGACGGCGGACGCGTCATCTTCTCCGGTTATAAGGGCGCGATGGGCTATGTTGTCATCATCGACCACAACAACGGCTATGTGACCTATTATGAGCACAACGGCTCGCTGCTCGTCTCGGCGGGACAGACTGTTTATAAGGGCCAGCAGATCGCCAAGGCGGGCCGCAGCGGCGTCGCCAGCGGTGTCCACTGCCACTTCGGCATTCAGAGAAACGGCAGCTACGTCAACCCGCTCAACTATCTAAGTTAAAATCAAAGGGATCCCATCCGATGGATGGGATCCCTTTGATTTTAGGGGATCGCACTTCGCTTCGTGCCTTGCCGCCGTAGGCGGCTGCGACACGCGCGAAGCGAGAAGAATAAATCGCCACGCGCATGTCGCGGCGATTTATGATTAAAATTATTTCGCGTCTGCGGACGCGAAAGTCTGCGACGCTTTTTCCCATTTTTCTGCCCGTATGGGCAGAAAATGCGGCGGATGTAGGTTGATGGGTTTTGCGCCGATTGGGGTGCGGGGGCCTGTTTGCCGCTGGTCGCGGCAAATGCGGCATGGGGATCATGAAAAGACCGCTGCGGCGTTTCGCAGCGGCCTTTTTTATCGTGTTTACTGTTCCGTCAGGACGCGGCGGACCTCGCCGGTGAAGTAGAGCGAGCCCCAGGAGCAGATGGCGTCATCCTCGCCTGCCAGCTCCAGGGCGCGGCGGACGCCGTCGTCGGTGTCCTTGGCGGGGACGGCCTGCACGCCCTGTGCGTTCAGCCACGCGGCGAGCTCGTTTTCATCGAGTGCGCGGGCAGAAGGCGGCGTGATGACGACGAACGCCTTGGCGAGCGGGAGCGCGCGGCGCAGCATTTGCTGCCAGTCCTTGTCGCGAAGCACCCCTGTGAGGAAGATGAGTTTTTTGTCGCCGTAGAGCGCGGCGAGCGAATCCATCAGCGCGTCGACGCACTGGGGATTGTGCGCGCCGTCAACGATGAAGTCCGGCCCGCGGCGCAGGAGCTCGAGCCGTCCGGGCCACTGGGCGTGGGAAAGCCCCTCGTCAATGGCCTCGTCCGTGAGCTTGTCCCAGCCGCGCGAGCGCAGCGCGTTGCACACGTCGATGACCGTCAGCGCGTTCAAGAGCTGATACTCGCCGAGAAGCCGCAGGTGGTACGGCCCGCGGCCGCGGTATTTGAACTCTTGACCGTCGAGCGAGGACGAAATGCGCTCAAGCTTTTCCTGCGCGGTGATCGTGAGAGCCACGTCCTCCTGCGCGCACTTTTCGCGCGCGACGTTCTCCACGCCCTCGCTCTGGCCGAAGAGCACGGCGTGCGAGCCATGCTTGATGATGCCGCACTTCTCCGCGGCGATCTTCTCGACCGTGTCGCCGAGAATGGCCGTGTGCTCCAAGCCGATGTTCGCCACGACGCAGACCTCCGGCGCGGGGATGACGTTCGTCGAGTCCATGCGCCCGCCGAGACCGACCTCGAGCGAGACGATGTCGCACTGCTCCTGCACGAAGTACAAAAAGGCGATGGCCGTCATGATCTCAAAACCCGTGGGCATTTCACTCATGCTCTCCGCTGCGTTCCGCACGGTGTTTGTGAGCGAAATGAGGGACTCATCGTCGATCTCTTCTCCGTTCACGCGCATGCGCTCGTGGAAGCGCAGCAGGTGCGGCGAGGTATAGAGCCCCGTGCGGTACCCCGCGCGCCGGAGCACGGAGGCGAGCATCGCGGCGGTGCTGCCCTTACCGTTTGTGCCCGCGATGTGGACAAATTTGAGCTTCTGCTCGGGATTGCCGAGCAGACCCAGAAGCTCACGCGAGCGCGCAAGGCCCGGCGCGCTCTGCTCCCAGTTGTCGAATTGCAGATATTTGAGGGTCTCCTCAATGGTTTGCAGGTCTTTCACATTGTTCACCTGTATTTCCTGTAGAATAAGGCGAAGGCGTCGGCCCTCGCCTGCGGGATTTGATCTATCGGTCGATCTTGCGCAGCATGGCGGTGAATTCCTCGGGCAGCGGGCATGTGAGCGAGACAAGATCCTTCGTCCGCGGGTGGATGAACTGAAGCCCCACCGCGTGAAGGCACTGACCCGTCAGGCCTGGAACGGCCTTTTTTGCGCCGTAGACCGTGTCGCCCAGGATCGGGTGGCCGAGGTAGGCCATGTGCACGCGAATTTGATGCGTGCGGCCCGTTTCGAGCCTGCACCGCACATGCGTGTAGCCGGGATAACGGGCGATGACCTCCCAGTGCGTTACCGCGCGGCGTCCACCCGGAACGACGGCCATGCGCTTGCGGTCGCGGCTGTCGCGCGCGATGGGCGCGTCGACCGTGCCGCTGTCCTCACGTAAGTTGCCGACCACGATACACTCATACGTGCGCGCGAGCGTGTGGTCGGCCAGCTGGGCGGAGAGGAACTGGTGCGCGTAGTCGTTTTTTGCCGCGATGATGAGCCCGCTCGTGTCGCGGTCGATGCGATGCACGATGCCGGGGCGCAGCGCGCCGCCGACGCCGGAGAGACTGTCACCGCAGTGATACAAAAGGGTGTTCACGAGCGTCCCGTCCGGATGGCCCGGCGCGGGATGGACGACGAGCCCGCTCGGCTTGTTGACGACGATGACGTCGTCGTCCTCGTAGACAACGTCCAGAGGGATGTCCTGCGGAACGGCGTCGATGGGCGCGGGCTCTTCGGGGGTGAATTCGATCTGCTCGTGTCCCGTGAGCTTGTAGCTCTTGTTCGGCGTTTTGCCGTTCACGAGGACACGCCCGTCCTCGACGGCTTTCGCCGCGGCGGAGCGGGTCAGGTCTTCAATTGCGCGGGCGAGGCAGGCGTCGAGCCGCGTACCGGCATCGGCTTCACTTGTTTGCAGCAGGATCGGTTCCATCGACCTTGTTCCCCCAGTTTTTCTCGTCGCTCTTGCTGTAAAAGGCAAGGTAGTAAATCAGCGCGCAGACCGTGCCGCACACGACGAACACATCCGCCATGTTGAAGACGGGAAAGTCCATGAACATCGTGTCCAGCATGTCAACGACGTATCCGAGGCGCACGCGGTCAATGAGATTGCCGATGCCGCCGCCGAGGATGATCGCAAGCGACCACTGGCCCAGCGGATGGCGCACGATCTTGACGAGCAGCCATGCGATGGTGCACATGCCCGCCGCCGTCAGCGCGATGAGCAGCCACCGTGCGCCCGAAAAGCTCGACCACGCCGCGCCGTAGTTGTGCACGCGCGTGAGCTGTAACAGCGGCGGCAGCAGCGGCTCCGATTCGCCGGGCGACATTGTGTTCACGACGAGGAATTTGACGGCCTGATCCGCCGCCACGCAGAAAACCGCCGCGAGGGCAAGGCAAACCGCCTTGCCCTTGCCGCGTCGGTAAAATGCAGCGTATAAAATCACCATCAGCGCCAGCGCGCCGAAAAAGATCCACAGGATCGGCCCTCCGATGCTGCCGGAGACGACGATCTGTGTCGTGCCGTCCGCACCGCCGATCACGCCGATATCGTTCATTCGCTCTCCTCTTCTCCTGCGGGGGCGTTTTCCGCAGGCTCTTCGACCGCCGGTGCGGTCTTGGCGACCTCGACGATCAGAATATCGTCTGCCTGACGGAGCGCGGTGCGCTCAGCCTCAGGCAGCTCCATGGCGTCTGCTAAGTCATGTGCCGCTTCGGCCACGACGAGGTAGCTGACGTACTCGTCATTTTCCGCGTACACGGCCATGCCGCGCTCGTGCAGAAATTCCGCCGCCGCGGGCACATCCAGCGTGATGATGGCATAGCCGCCGCTTGCGTCGGCGGAGCGGTCGTCTGCGCCGTCTTCCGTGTCATAGGTGTCGAACGGGCTGGCGTCGGCCTGCACGCCCTCCTTCTGCACGGCGGAATAGCTGTAGGTAAAGTCCTCCGCCGTGTCGCCGGACGCAGCGGGCGCACTCGCCGTGTCATTGCCGCTGGTATTGCAGTCCGCGGCGCTGTCGTTGCTGCTGACCATCGCGGGCGCCAGCTTCCACGCCGCGGCCGTGACGACAAGCAGCGCAAAGCACGCGGCCAGCACGCGCGGCCATGCACGGCGGTGGCGCGATCTCTCGCGCTTTTCCTCATGCACCCGCTCGAGCACGCGCTCGGAAAAGCCCTCCGGCGCGTCGAGCTCGGGCATTTCCTCGAACATCGTGTGCACGATCATCAGTTCCGAGAGATACTCCCGGCAGTTCTGGCAGTGCTCTACGTGCGAGAGCACCTCTTCCTTTTCGTTTTCGCTCAATTCTCCGTCCACAAAGGCAGAGAGCGCGGCGGCGTACTGTTCACAACATTTCATTTGGCGCTCATCTCCTCACGATTACATTCTGTAACTTTTGACGAAGCAATTTCAAAAAAGTTCCCGTTTCCGGATAAAAAGTTGCGCAAAAGTGATCGGCCCCTGCTGATGCGCGATTTGACCGTGCCCAGCTCGATCGACGCGCTTTCTGCGATCTCGGTGTAGCTCAGGCCTTCGATCTCGCGCAGGATGAGCACCTTTCGGTACTCCTCCGGCAAGGCGGAGAGGCCCTCCTGCAATAATTTCTGTGCCTCGCGGTGCTCGACCGTCTCCTGCGGCTGGGGCGAGGTGTCGACCGCGTCGACAAACAGCTCCTCGTCGTCGAGCGAGACGCTGCCGCTCTGTTTTTTTCGCCGCCGCAGCGTGTCGATGCAGGCGTTCGTCGCCAGACGGTAGATCCACGTCGAAAGCGATGACTCCTGTCGGAAGCGGTCGATCCCGCGCCAGAGCGCAAGAAAGGCATCCTGCGCGGCCTCCTCGGCGTCCTCGCTGTTGCCGCACATGCGGAAGCACAGCGTATACACTTTTTTCTCATATTGGCGGATCAGCTCTTCGAAGGCGGTTTCATCCCGCTTTTGAAGGCGCGCAATGAGTTCCCGTTCGTCCATAGCTTTTTATTGATCCTCAGCGCAGATCCCGCTTGATCGACGCGCTGAGCGCGTGCAGCTCAGAAAGCGTTGAGAGCTGCACGATCTTCTCCTTATAATAATTCGCGTGGCTGATGCCCTTTAAGTACCAGCACAGGTGATGGCGCGCCTGCAGCATGGCGACGCGCTCGTTTTGATACTGTGCGGAGAGCTCCACCTGACGCACGGCGGTGTCCCACCGCTCGGCAAACGGCGGCAGCGGCGGAATGTCGCGCCCTGAGAGCGCGGCGGCGGACTGCTCGAAAAGCCACGGATTGCCGAAGCTCCCGCGGCCGATCATCGCCATGTCCGCGCCCGTGAATTTAAGGATGCGCACCGCGGCTTCGGGCGAAAAAACGTCGCCGTTGGCGATGACGGGGATGCTGACGGCCTGCTTGACGTCGCGGATCGTATTCCAGTCGGCCTCGCCGCCGTACATCTGCATGCGCGTGCGCCCGTGCACCGCGACGGCGCTGACGCCCACTTCTTCGAGCATTTTGGCGAGCTCGACGGCGTTGATGCTGCCCTTGTCCCAGCCGCGGCGCATCTTCGCCGTGACGGGGACCTTGACGGCGCGCACGACCGCCTCGGCAATGCGCGCGGCCTTTTCGGGATCCTTCATCAGCGCGCTGCCGTCGCCGTTTTTGACGACCTTGCCCACGGGGCAGCCCATGTTGATATCCAGGATGTCCGCGCCGGAAATTTCGATCGCCATCTGCGCAGCCTCGGCCATGCAGTTCACATCGCTGCCAAAGATCTGCGCGGCAAACGGCTTTTCGCCCGGAAACGGGCGCAGCAGCTGCGCGGTCTTCGTGTCGTGGTAGCACAGCGCCTTGGCGCTCACAAGCTCTGTGACGGTGTAGCCCGCGCCTTTTTCGGAGCAGATCTGGCGGAATGCAGCATCCGTTACGCCCGCCATCGGCGCGAGCGCGAGCTTCGATTCAATTTTTACCGTTCCGATCTGCATAGTCCGCCTCTTTTCGATAACAATACAAGCATAGTATAGCATAGCAAGACCGGCAAGTCAAAGGAACAAAACGCGGACGGAGAACTTTTTTGCAAACAGGTGTTGACATCACGGCGGAGGTATGGTATATTATCTGTTGCCGATATCTGCCGGTGTGGTGGAATTGGTAGACACAGGGGACTTAAAATCCCCCGGTAGCGATACTGTACCGGTTCGAGTCCGGTCACCGGCACCAGTATTCCCTTAATTTCATATCGCGGAGTGGAGCAGTTGGTAGCTCGTCGGGCTCATAACCCGGAGGCCGTAGGTTCGAGTCCTGCCTCCGCAACCAGAAAAGTCCTGAAACCGGTCGGTTTCAGGACTTTTTTTCTAACCTTTTGGCAGTAATTAGAAAGCGCAAAATAACGCTTTCTAACACTTTTCTAACACATTCCGGCAAAAGGCTGTTTTTGGGCACAAAAAGCAATCATAATAGAGAAAGTAACGCTCCCAAGATCAAGATGATCTCGGGAGCGTTTTTTCGTTCAGATGACGGCGGTATATGGCCATAAGACAGGTTCAGTAGAATGCTTCTCTTTCTACTCATCCTACGTTGTGGGACATTTAATGGGAAGTGCCTGCCTACTTGGTCAGAATATTCGGCAGCTGCGCGCGCAGGGCGGCCACGCCCTCGGCGGAACCGAGGTCATAGCGCCCCACCATGCTCAAAACCGCCTGCAACGAGGTCTTCGGATCGCACCAGAGGTCCGGCTCATAGCCTTTGCCGTCTACATTCTCCATATTGTAGATGAAGTGGAACGACTGACCGAACTGGAAGCCGATGCCGGAGTTTGGAAGCGTCCAGCCTCGCACATTTCCGACCAGCTGCGCGCCTCTCGTCGGGCCGCCGATCACAAGGCAGTTGTCAAGTGTCCTGCAATAGGTCACGATGCTCTCGCCGGCGGAGCCGGACATGCTGTCTGTCAGAAGAAGAATCGGAGTGCTGTTTTCCAGCAGCTTTCCCTGAAACAGCTCATAGTCCTTATCGCCTGTCCGGAAGGCGGCAAATTCTTCACCCAGGTCCGCGTAGGCTTGGGTCCTATCGAACATAGCAGTGCCCCAGTTGGAGATAATCGTTTTCTGTTCGGGTTCTTCTCCCGTGTAGCTTTTCAGCCAGTTTTTGATAAAGTCTTCATCGCCGCCGCTGTTGGAGCGAGCATCAATGATGATGAGCTTCGCGTTTTTAAGGTCAGAACCGGTGCGGACGAACTCGTCCATTGTCTCCTCATAATTCCAGTCAAACCTGCGAATCGTTATCAAGGCAATACCGTTTGATTTCAGATAATGATAATCCGGGACCTGCGAACCGTCTTCCAGATAGGACTGGCTCAGCGACCATGTGACCGAAACCGTTTTGGTCTCAGCGCCCTTGGTCAGGGTGATACTGTCTGCCGTATGCACAGCCGTCGCGGGACAGAACTGACGCAGGGAATAGCACACTCGGCCGCTGCCGTCAAGATACGGCTTCATTTCGACATTCGCGTTGCCGCAGGAGGTATAGTACCACTTCTCGTTTTCCCCCAGCAGATAGTACCCGCTTTCATCCCTGCCAAAGCTTTGACCGCTGTAATAGTAAAGATACTGAACGCTTTTTTCAAAGGCCGGTTCATACCGCCCGGCGATCGAGAAATGTCCGTCCCGAACGAAAAGCAGGTGCGAGTAAATGAGCGAGACGAGCTGGTCCCACTTGATCGTCTGATAGGATGCAAGCTCTGCACGGATGGCATCTTCCGCCTTTTGGAACGTCTCCTCACCGAAATAGTAGTAAGCGCCGTAGGAGTAATGCAGCGCGCGGAAGAACAGGTCCACATCCTCAAGCGCTTCCGCGCGCGTAAGGACCGCCTTGCCGGGATTGTTCAGATTTTTCAGGCTGTCGATCTCTGCCTGCGTGATCTCGACCTCGCCGCGGTGATGCTGTAAATATGCTTCAAAGCCGTCGAACGACTCTTCCCTTGCCATATCGGCGCGGCGCTTCTCGTTCACGTCCTTAAGCAGTTTTTCAAATGCGTTTTGGTAGACCGCTGTGGAACCCTTGCTCAAAACGATGGCAGTATTGCTGTCGGCGTCATAATCGACGGTAAAGCCGAGCGCATCGCCGAGGTCGCGCAGCTTAAAATAGTTGTTTCCCCCGATGTTGTAGATGGAAAGACCGTCCGCAGCCTTTCCGTCGATTAAAACGGACTGCTTGCTGACAACGGCTGTTTTGGACTGATCCCGCCCGCGCTCAAGCTCGCCGCCGACAGGGGTATATTCCTTCCTGGAAACGACCGTGACCGCATTGCTTTGCTCATCGAACGAAACGGAAAAGCGGCTGTCCGTCTTGCTCAGAAGCTGCGCAAGATCGCGCAGCTTGAAATAGTTGCTGCCGTCGATGTTGTATTTGTCACAGTCTGCATCGACACCGTCGACTGACAGATTTTGCGGCGAAGCCACCACATTCGCGGCGGAGGCATAAGACACGGCAATGCAAACCAGGAGCAGCGTCAAAATGATGGGCAATCGCTTTTTCATGGATGATTCTCCTCTCCCTTATCACGCTTTCGGTGCGCCGCTTTCAAAGAAGCGTTCCCCGTCAGAGTAATTTTTCACTTTAAGGGTAGCATACTCCATCGTATGCTGCAACGCAAATTTTGCATAAAAGCGGTATCGCCCGTCTAAAGGCGACCGATAGCTTCATCCGCGGCCTTTCAGCCGAGCTTCTGCGCAAGGTCCTCGAGCGCGGCGGTCATCGCCTCTTCAAACGAGGGGTGCGGACGTATGGCCAGCAGGAATTGATCGGCCGTCATGTGGTTGGCGAGCGCCTGCGAGACGCCGCCGATCATGTCGCTCGCATGCTCGCACATGAGCTGCGCGCCGAGAAGCTCGCGTGTTTCGGCGTGGGCGACGAACTTCATAAAGCAGCGGCCCGGGTCGGCGATGAGCGTCTTGGCGTTGTCGAACATGACGTGTTTGCCGACCTTGACGGGGATGCCCGCCTCCTTGGCCTCGGCCTCGGTGAGGCCGACGACCGCGATCTCCGGACGGCAGTAGATGCAGCTCGGCACGACGGACATGGATGTGTGATTTTCCCTTCCGTAGAGCAGGTCGACGCAGGCGATGCCCTGCGCGGTCGCCACATGGGCGAGCTGAATTTTGGCCGAGACGTCGCCGATGGCGTAGATGTGGGGGATGCTCGTCTCGTAGCGCTCGTTCACGGCGATGCTGCGGCGGTTCATCTCGACAGAAATGCCATCCGCGAACAGGCCGTCGCAGTACGGGCGGCGGCCGATGGCGCAGAGCACGGCCTCGCCGGAGACGGTCTCGCTCTTTTCCTTGCAGGTGAAGTTGACGGCGATATCCTCACCCGTCTTCTCGACGCTCTGGACCATCGCGTTCGTGAAGACCTTCACGCCCTGCTTTTTGAGGATGAGCGCGAGGCTCTGGCCGAGCTCCTTGTCCATGTTGGGCAGCAGGCGGTCCATGCCTTCGATGACGGTCACTTCACAGCCGAGGTCTGCGTAAAACGTCGCAAACTCGATGCCGATGACGCCGCCGCCGATGATGACGATGGAGCGGTACAGGTGGTCGCACCCCTCAAGCAGCTCGTCGGAGGTCATCGCGAACTCAAGTCCGGGAATCGGCGGGCGGGACGGGACGGAGCCGGTGGCGATGAGAATATCGTCGCAGGTGTAGTCGTTGGCACCGCCCTCGGCGTCCGTCACGCGGACAGCGCCGGGTGCGGTGATGAGCGCCGTGCCGCGCAGAAAGTCGATCTTTGCGGTCTTGAAAAGCGATTCAATGCCGGAGGACAGCTTTTGCGAAATTTCGCGCTTGTAGGCAAAAATCTCCGTCATGTCGGCGCGGATATCGTCGGTGTGGATGCCGGCGTGTGCGCCGTGCTTGGCGTCGTGGAAGATCTGAGAAGAGTGCAGCAGCGTTTTCGTCGGGATGCAGCCGCGGTTTAAGCAGGTGCCGCCCGCTTCGCGCTTCTCGACGACGGCGACCTTCTTGCCGAGCTTGGCCGCATGGAGCGCGGCTTCGTAGCCGCCGGGGCCCGCGCCGATGACGATGAGTTCATAATGAGCCATAATAGTTCGTTCCTTTTTGAGAGCAATGCCGCCGACTTTTCGGCGGCATTGCGTGATGTATAAGATATGCGCTGCCTTCGTCAGGCAAACTGATAACGTAAAACCATGTTGCGCGCCGCACCGACCTCGTCGAGACGGCGGACGGGCGTGGAGTGGGGAGCGGTGTGGAGCGTCTCGGGATCGGAGTGCGCGAGTTCAAAGAGCTTGCAGTAGATGCCGCAGACCTCGTCCATGGTCTCCTTGCTCTCAGTCTCGCAGGGCTCGATCATGAGCGCCTCATGGACGATGAGCGGGAAGTACATCGTGGGCGGGTGCAGGCCAAAGTCGAGCATGCCCTTGGCAAGGTCGAGCGCGGAGACGCCCGTCTCCTTGTGGAGATCGACGAGCGACATGACGAACTCGTGCATGCAGATCTCGTCATAGGCCATGGTGAAGGTATCCTTGAGCCTGACGCGCATGTAGTTCGCGTTCAGCACGGCGTTCATCGCCGCCTCGCGGATGCCGGACTTGCCGAGCGTGAGCACGTAGGTCAGCGCGCGCACGACGACGTCGAAGTTGCCGTAGAACATCTTCACGCGGCCGATGGACTTTTCGGGGTATGCAAAGCCGTACTTGCCGTCCTTTTCGACGACCAGCGGGCCGGGCATGTACTTTTTGAGGAATTCCTTGCAGCCGACCGCGCCTGCGCCGGGGCCGCCGCCGCCGTGCGGTGTGGCGAACGTCTTATGCAGGTTACTGTGGATGCAGTCAAAGCCCATGTCACCGGGACGGACGACGCCCATGACGGCGTTGAGGTTCGCGCCGTCGTAATAGCACAGGCCGCCCGCATCGTGAATGATCTTCGTGATCTCGAGGATGTTCTTGTCGAAAATACCGACGGTGTTCGGGTTCGTCAGCATCAATCCCGCGGTGTCGGGGCCGACGGCGGCGCGCAGCGCGTCGAGGTCGACGCAGCCGTCCACGCCGGACGGGATGTTGATGACCTGGAAGCCGCACATCGCGGCGGTTGCGGGATTTGTGCCGTGGGCGGAGTCGGGCACGATGATCTTCGTGCGGTTAAAATCGCCGCGGTCGGTGTGATAGGCCTTGATGAGCAGAACGCCCGTGAACTCACCGTGCGCGCCCGCCGCGGGCTGGAACGTGACAGCGTCCATGCCGAAGACCTCGCCAAGCTCAGAGCCTAACGTGTGCAGCGCCTCGAGCGCGCCCTGCACGGTCTCGATGGGCTGGAGCGGGTGGAGCTGGGTGAAGCCCGGCAGCGCCGCCATGTCCTCGTCGATCTTGGGGTTGTACTTCATCGTGCACGAGCCGAGGGGATAGAAGCCGTCGTTCACGCCGTGGATGCGCTTGCAAAGGGCGGTGTAGTGGCGGGTGAGCTCGTTTTCGCTCACGTGGGGCAGGTGCAGCGCCTCGCTGCGCTCTTCGGGGAGCTGATATTCGGGGACGTCACACTCCGGCATGAGGGTCATGCCGCGGCCTTCGACGCCAAGTTCAAAAATGAGCTTCATTTACAGCACCTCCTTCACGATGGCGACAGCTTTGTCAAGCTGCGACTTGGAGACGAGCTCGGTCACGCACCAGAGAATGCCACCCTCGACCTCTGCGCCGCCGAGGATGCCCTCGGCCTCAAGCGCGTCGAGGATCTTCTTGCGGCAGTTGGGGCATTCGACCTCGGTGAGGAACTCGTGGAAGAATTCACCCTTGTACTTCAAGGTGCAGCCGATCTTTTCAAGTTCAGAGGCGAAATAGTGCGCCTTCGAGGTGCAGAGCCGCGCGCACTGCTTCATGCCCTTTTCGCCCATCGCGGCCATGTAAACGCCCGCGGCGAAGGCGCATAGCGCCTGGTTGGAGCAGATGTTGGAGCTGGCCTTTTCGCGGCGGATGTGCTGCTCACGCGCGGACAGCGTCAGCACGTAGCCGACCTCGCCGTCCACATCCTTCGTCTGGCCGACGATGCGGCCGGGGAGCTTTCTCGTCATGGCGGATGTCGTGGCCATGAAGCCGAGGAACGGACCGCCGAACGCCGTGTCGAGGCCGAGGGGCTGACCGTCGCCGACGGCGACATCCGCACCCATCGCGCGCGGCGTGGGCAGAATGGCGCAGGCGATGGGGTTCACGCCCATGACGAACTTTGCGCCCGCGGCGTGGACGATCTTACCGGCCGCCTTCGCGTCTTCAATCTGGCCGAAGTAGTTCGGCTGCTGGAGGTAGAAGCACGCGGCGTCATCGCCGAGCGCTTCCTTGAGCGCGTCGAGATCAGTTCTGCCGTCCTTTGCGGGGACGACAAAAAGCTCGGTATTCGAGGCGAAGCAGTAGGTCTTCATGACCTCGATGACCTGCGGATGGGCGCAGGCGGAGACGTAAGCCTTCGTGCGCTTGCGGTCCTTGCACATGGGGATCGTCTCGGCCGCGGCGGTCGCGCCGTCGTAGTGCGAGGCGTTGGAGACGTCCATGCCGGTCAGCTCGCAGATCATCGTCTGGAATTCAAACGTGCCCTGCAGAACGCCCTGGCTGATCTCCGCCTGATAGGGAGTGTAGCAGGTGACAAGCTCTTCGCGGGAGGTGACGGATTTGACGACCGACGGGATGAAGTGGCGGTAGGCGCCCGCGCCGCGAAGAACGGTCTTGAAGACTTTGTTCTTTTCGGCCATGGCGGTGACGGCCTCGCGCACCTCAAGCTCGCTCAGGCCCTCGGGGATGTTCAGCCCGCCGCTCCGCAGGAGCATTTCCTGCGGGACGGCCTTATACAGCCCTTCCAGGCTGTCGACCCCGATGGCGGCGAGCATTTCTTCCCATTCCGCAGCCGTGGTGGGAACGTAAGAGCCCATGTTAGCCCTCCTGCGCGCAGTGCGCTTCGTAAGCGGCGGCGTCAAGCAGCGCCTCAGTGTCGGTCACGGGGGAGACCTTGATGATCCATGCGCCGTAGGGGTCGGAGTTCAGCGTCTCGGGCGCGTCGGCCAGCGCTTCGTTGACCTCGCAGATCGTGCCGCTGACGGGACAGATCACGTCGGAGACAGCCTTGACGGACTCGACATCGCCGAAGCTCTCACCGGCGGTGACGCTGTCGCCCTCGGCGGGCAGGTTGATAAAGACCACATCGCCCAGCGCATCCTGGGCAAAATCAGAAATGCCGATCACGGCGACGTCGCCGTCCATCTTGACCCACTCGTGGGACTTGGAATACTTCAGCTCAGCGGGAAAATTCATCATGTGTTCCTCCTTGAATTTGATAGAGTTGTTCTTATGTCAATGTACTTAGCGCTCCAGTTTGTAGAACGGCATCGGCACGATCTCCAGCTCGACCATGCGGCCGCGCACGTCGGCGTTGAGGTGCTTGCCGATCTCGATATCTTGGGCGGGGATATAGCCCATCGCAACGCCGCAGCCGATATAGGGCGCGAACGTGCCGGAGGATGCCCAGCCGATCTTTTCTCCGTCCATCGTGTAGAGGTCGCAGTGCTCGCGCACGATGCCGCGGCCGACGACCTTCATGCCAATGCGCTTCATTTTCGGCGCGCCGAGCGCGACAAGCGCGTCGCGGCCGATGAAGTCCTTGCCCGTGAGCTTGCACGGAAGTCCCGCCATCTTCGGCGTGATCTCGTCGTTCATCTCGTGGCCGTAGAGCGGCATCGAAGCCTCTAAGCGCAGCGTGTCGCGCGCGCCGAGGCCGCAGGGGATCAACCCCTCGGGCTCGCCCGCCTTCAGAAGCGCTTTCCACAGGTCGACGGTGTCCTCGGCCTTGCAGTAGATCTCAAAGCCATATTCACCGGTGTAGCCCGTCTGGGAGACGAGGGCGCGGATCGTGCGCTCGCCGAGGTTCAGGGGCACGTCTTCGATGAAGGTGTAGTACTTGGCGGGGATGTACTGCTCATCGCAGAGCTTTTTGAGAATGTCGCCGGACTTGGGGCCCTGCAGGGCGATCTGGCCCCAGTCGTTGCCCTCGTCGCGGTAGTCGACGTCGCCGGAGAGATGGCTCTCGACCCAGGCGGCGTCCTTTTCGCGGTTGCCCGCGTTGACGACGAGCCAGTAATTGTCCGCTGCGCAGCGGTAGACGATGAAGTCGTCGATGATGCCGCCATTGTCGTTGCAGAACATCGAGTACTTGATCTCGCCGTCTTTCATGTTCGAAATGTCGGCGGTGATGATCTTCTGGACGTTGGCGACGGCGTCGGGGCCCTTGAGGCGAAGCTCGCCCATGTGGGAAACGTCGAACAGACCGGCCTTTTCGCGAACGGCCATGTGCTCGGCAATCACGCCGGTGGGATACTGCACGGGCATCAGGAAGCCGCCGAATTCGACGATCTTGCCGCCCATGTCCACATGCGTTTGGTAAAGTGGGGTCTTCTTTTCCATAGTGCGCATCCTCCAAAAACAATAATTTTAATGAATATTATAAAAATTATTAAAATTAAGCATCAAAAAAGAGACACAAAACTCCCTTTTGAGCTTTGTGCCTCCGTTGATCACCTGAGAGATTCCCCGCCCGAGTCATCGCGGCAGGTTGCACCTTCGGCGTGCGTAAACGCACTTTTCGGAGCGTCGTCCGAGTTCGGCCCTTTTGCCTGAGAGCTTCTGCGTTCCCCTTCGGCGCCGCGGCAGAATATTCCGCGGTCTCTCCCGAACTCATCATCCGATCGGTTGATTCATTTTGCTTTTTAAAGCTAACATAAGAATTGGCCTTTGTCAAGAAAGAAAAAATAATATTTTGTTAAAATATTTCAAGTGGAAATTCGGCAAACCGAAAACTGCCGAAACGGGTCAAAATTTGAAAGCATCCCGTTGTTATGACTGCGTTGCCGGCCAGGTTCCATTTCGCTTCGGCATAGCTTTATTTGTATTTCGCATTTGCATTTTGCCTAAAGCGGCGGCGGAGAAGTGATGGGGCGTCTATTTTCTTCGACGAAATCCGCCCTGCGCGGACAAAATTGTATTGACAACGGCGGAGGATGGGGCTATTGTACTCACATCATTCGTCAAATGCTTTGAGCAGGACACGACTTCCCCGGATCACCGCTTTCAGAGAGCCGTTGGTGGTGCAAAACGGCAGCAAGGAACGGGCAGGCCATCCCCTGTGAGCAGCCGCGGTGAAAGGCGCAAACGCCGAGTAATCGCAGCCGGTCCCCCACCGTTAACAGGGTACGCTCTCCGATCCATTCGGGCAGCGGTCGAGCGGCCGGTTTTCCGGCAAGCAAAGTGGTAACGCGGAAGTTGAGATCCGCGGCGGATATCGCCGCGATATTGGCCTTCGTCTTTGCGATGGGTTTTCGTTGTGGAAAATCCGCAGCAGAGGCGGGGCTTTTCTTTTTGCTCCCGGCATTGACGAAGAACACAGCTTTTTTAGGAAAGAAAGGGAAATCACATGAACACACTCGTCATCGTGCTGATCGCGGCGGTCGTCCTCGTCGCTGCCTATGCGCTCTATGGGCGCTGGCTCGCCAAAACCTGGGGCATCGACCCCAAGGCGCAGACGCCCGCCGTCAAGTATAACGACGGCAAGGACTTTGTCCCCACCAACGGCTGGACCGTCTTCAGCCATCAGTTTTCCTCCATCGCGGGCGCGGGCCCTGTCACCGGCGCGATCCAAGCCGCCGCGTTCGGCTGGCTGCCGGTGCTGCTGTGGGTGCTGCTCGGCGGCGTCTTCTTCGGCGCTGTGACGGACTTCGGCGCGCTGTACGCCTCCGTCAAAAACGACGGCAAGTCCATGGGCATGCTGATCGAAAAGTACATCGGCAAGCTCGGCCGCAAGCTGTTTCTGCTGTTCTGCTGGCTGTTCTGCCTGATCGTCATCGCGGCGTTCGCCGACATGGTCGCCGGCACGTTCAACGCCTACACCGTGGTCGACGGCGTGACGCAGCTTGCTGACGCCGCGCAGACCAACGGCGCAGCCGGTATGGTGTCCATCATGTTCATGGTGTTCGCCGTCGTCTTCGGCCTTGTGCAGAAGAAGCTGAACCTCTCGGGCTGGAAGGAAGCCGCGCTCGGCATCCTCTGCATCGTTGCCTCGTTCGCCGTCGGCATGAACTGCCCACTCATCTTCGGCAAGGCGACTTGGAGCTACATCACGTTCGTCTACATCTTCTTCGCCGCCGTTCTCCCGATGTGGCTTTTGAAGCAGCCGCGCGACTACATGACCACCTTCATGTTCATCTGCATGATCGCGGGCGCGGTCGTCGGCCTTCTCGTTGCGCATCCGACGATGAACCTCCCCGTCTTCACGGGCTTCAACAATGAAAAGCTCGGCACGATGTTCCCCATCCTGTTCGTCACCGTCGCCTGCGGCGCGGTGTCCGGCTTCCACAGCCTCGTCTCCTCCGGCACGTCGTCCAAGACGGTCGAAAACGAGAAGGACATGCTCAAGGTCGGCTACGGCGCGATGATCCTCGAGAGCCTGCTTGCCGTGCTCGCACTCTGCGTGGCCGGTGCGGCCGCCGCGGCGGACGGCACTCCCGCCGCCGGTACCCCGTTCCAGATCTTCAGCCGCGGCGTTGCGGGCTTCTTCGAGATGTTCGGCGTGCCGAACTACGCCGCCACGGTCTTTATGACGATGTGCGTCTCCGCCCTCGCCCTCACGAGCCTTGACGCCGTCGCGCGTATCGCGCGCATGAGCTTCCAGGAGCTTTTCAGCGTGGACGATATGGCCCACGCCGAGCCCTGGCGCAAGCTCCTGTGCAACACGTATTTCTCCACGGTGCTGACGCTCGTGCTCGGCTACGTGCTCACGAAGATCGGCTACTCCAACATCTGGCCGCTGTTCGGCTCAGCGAACCAGCTGCTCTCCGCGCTCGTGCTCATCACGCTGTGCGTCTTCCTCAAGGTCACGGGCCGCAGCAACAAGATGCTTTTCCCGCCGCTCGTCATCATGCTCTGCGTCACGTTCACGGCGCTTGTCCAGCGCCTGATGGCCATGGTGAGCGCCATCCAAAATGCCGCTGCCGTCACCATCCCCGCGGGCGAGACGACCTGGGGCGCGGTGTTTATCGCCAACGGCTTGCAGCTCATCATCGCGGTGCTGCTCATCGTGCTCGGCGCGACCATCGTCGTGAACTCGATGAGAAGCTACGTCGCCAGCAAGCACAACAGCGAGGCCAAGGTTTAATTTTGAAAAATGTGCAAAAAAGGAGGCTTCCCGTCGGGAAGCCTCTTTTTTTGCTTTATTACCAGCTTGCGACCGTGCCGTCGCATCTCGGTTCGGTGCCCGCGGCGTAAACGCCGTTTTCGCACTTCCAGATGATCTCGCCGCGGCCCATGGCCGTGCGGTCGTCGACGATCTCGACCTCGTGCCCCATTGCTCGCAGCTGCTCGGCGATCGCCTTGCCCGCCTCGCGCTCGATCTGGAGCTTTTTGCCGCCGATCCACTGGATGCGCGGCGCGTCGAGCGCCTCCTGCGGGTTCATGGCGTAATCGATGGTGCTCGTCAGCACCTCGACCTGCCCCTGCGGCTGCATGAACGCGCCCATCACGCCGAACGGGCCGACGGCCTCGCCGTCCTTGAGCAGAAAGCCTGGGATGATCGTGTGGTAGGACTTCTTTCCGCCCTCCAAATAGTTGTCGCTCTTCGGGTCGAGCGAGAAGTTCGCGCCGCGGTCCTGAAGCGAGATGCCCGTGCCGGGGATGGCGATGCCCGCGCCAAAGCCGCAGTAGTTGCTTTGGATAAGAGAGACCATGTTGCCCTCTGCGTCCGCGGTGCAGAGGTAGATCGTGCCGCCGCAGTGCGGGTCGCCCGCTTTGGGCTCGAGCGCCTTGTCTGTGATGAGTGCGCGGCGGGCGGCAAGATAGTCGGGCGAGAGCAGCTCGCTGACCTTTGTTTTCATATAGCGCGGGTCGGCGACGTAGGTCTTCGTGTCGGCAAAGGCGAGCTTGATGGCCTCCATGACCTTGTGATAGTAGTCCGCGTCCTCGCGCTTTTCGGGCAGCGTCAGCCCGTTGAGCATGCCGAGCGCCATCAGCACCGTGATGCCGTGGCCGTTGGGCGGGATCTCGCAGACGGTGTAGCCGCGGTAGTCCTGCGTGATGGGCTCGACCCATTCGGGGTGGTAGTTCTTGAAGTCGTCCTCGCAGAAGTAGCCGCCCGTGGCGCGCGAATGGGCGACAATCCTTTCCATCAGCTCACCGCGGTAATAGCTCTCGCAGTTCGTCTCGACGAGGGAGCGCATCGTGTCGGCATAGGCGGGGAAACGGAAGACGTCGCCCGCGCGGTACGGCGAGCCGTCCGGCTTCATAAAGCTCTTCCACCAGTATTCATAGGGGGCGGGGTCCTGCGCCATGACCCTGGCGATGCGCTTGCTGTCGCGCGCCCAGAGCTTGCCGACATTGACGGGCACGGCATAGCCGTTTTCGGCGTAGGAAATGGCGGGGGCGAAGAGCTCGGAGAGCGGCTTTGTGCCAAAGCGCGCATTGAGCGCCGCCCAGCCCGCGGGCGCGCCCGGGACCATCGTGGGGAGCCAGCCTTCCTCGGGGACAGCGGCAAAGCCTTTTGCGCGAACCTCGTCCGCGCTCAGCGCCATCGGCGCAACGCCGCTGGCGTTCAAGCCGTAGAGCTTTTTCTCCTTCTCGATCCACACGAGCGCGAAACAGTCGGACCCAAGGCCGTTGCCCGTCGGCTCGAGCAGCGGCATCGCGCCGGCCATGGCGACGGCGGCATCGACGGCGTTGCCGCCATTTTTCAGCACGTCGAGGCCGACCTGTGCGCCGAGGGGAACGGACGTGCAGCACACGCCGTTTTTGGCGTAGACCACGTTGCGGCGGGAAGAATATCGGTAAGTTAACGGATCAAAATTCGGCATGATCGTTCTCACTTTCGTCGTTTTTTCCCAGTATAGCGGTCCGCGCGCAAAAGCGCAAGAAAAAAGCGCTGTGCGGCGCGGACAGAGCAGCGTGACGGAACCATACGGAAAGCTGGATATTCGCCCTGCAAAAGAGCGATAAATTTACGCTTTCCCGCTTGACATCCTATAAAAATGCATTATAATACAATCAACTTCATCATCAATGCCTCCTTTGGCACCGGCCGGGGAGAAAAGGCATCCATGACTGAGCCGTAGGTATTCCGGGCGACCGGATAAGGCTGGGTCGTGGGTGCTGTTACTTTTTATAGAGAAAAGGAGAACGATATGAACATCAAGCCCTTTGCTGTGGAAGAATGGATGAACGAGTACGAGGTGGGTGCGCTATACAACATCGCCGAGACCTGCGTTGACTCCGTTTCGCTCGACGAGCTTTTCGAGCTCACGGGCGAGAACAAGGAGGACTTTTTGAAGGACTTCTGTGCCCAGCGCTTGACCTATGGCAATATCTGGGGCAGCGAGGCGCTGCGCAGCGGCATTTCCAAGCTCTACCACACGATCAAGGCCGATGAGGTCGTGCTCACGCACGGCGCGGCGGGCGCGAACCATCATGTGTTCTGCTCGCTCATTTCCGCGGGCGACCGCGTGGTCAGCATCATGCCGACCTATCAGCAGCTCTACTCCATCCCCGAGGCCATCGGCGCGGACGTCGCCATCATGCACCTAAAGCAGGAAAACGACTATCTCCCAGACCTGAATGAGCTCAAGAGCCTCGTCACGCCCGAGACGAAAATGATCTGCATCAACAACCCCAACAACCCCACCGGCGCGCTGATGAGTAAGGAGCTGCTGGGGAGCATCGTGGAGATCGCCCGCGGCGTGGGCGCGTACATCCTCTGTGACGAGGTCTACCGCCACCTGACGCAGGAGGACGAGTGGTGCGAGTCCATCGTCGACCTGTACGAAAAGGGCATCTCGGTCAGCAGCATGTCCAAGGTCTTCTCGCTCGCGGGCCTTCGCATGGGCTGGATCGCCACGCACGATGAAGCGGCGCGCAAGGCGTTCCTGTCGCACCGCGACTATAATTTAATTAGCTGCGGCATGTTCGACGATGCGATCGCGTCCATCGCCCTGCGCCACAGCGACGTGATGCTCAAGCGCAATCAGCGCATCGTGCGCGAGAACCTCGCCATCCTCGATGACTGGATCAAGGAAAATCCGCACTTTTTCTACACCAAGCCCAAAGCCGGTACGACCGCGCTTGTTTACTACGATTTCGATATCCCCTCCTACGAGTTTTGCAAGCGCATGTACCACGAGACCGGTGCGTTCGTCACGCCGGGCGACTGCTTCGAGCAGCCCCACAGCATGCGCGTCGGCTACGCCTGCGACGTCAACACGCTCAGAGACGGCCTTGCCGCGGTGACGAAGTTTGCCGCGACGCTGTGAGCGGCGAAAACACGCGATAAATAAAAGAAATCCGTCCGGTCATCGACCGGACGGATTTTTGACTTGTAAGGGGTTCACGCCTTGGCCCTGTTCCCGCGCATGAAGTGCAGAATAAGGCCGATGGCCGCGCCGATAAGCGTCGAGCAGATCCAGCCGAGGCCGAGGTCGGCAAACGGTAGGTACTGCTGACCGAACGCCTTGATGGCCGGACCGTGGATGGCGTTGAACACGCTCTCGGGCAGCGCGATGATCAGATCGTAAACGGCAGCGATGAGCGTGAAGCCAATCGTCCAGCAGTACACCGTGCGGTCGTGGCCGAAGAATTTACCGAGCAGCGCCAGCGCAATGAGCGCGATGGAGAGCGGATAGAGGAACATCAGCACCGGCAGCGAATAGCTGATGATGGCGCTGAGGCCGAGGTTCGCAAACAGCAGCGACACGAGGCTGAAAATGATTGCCCAGATGCGGTACTTTGGCCCGTCGGGGAAGAGCGCGCTGAACGTCTCGGCGCAGCTCGTGATGAGACCGACGGCGGTCTTGAGGCACGCGAGCGTCACCGTGGCGGCGAGGATGAAGAGACCGGCGGAGCCGAGGTAGTGCTGTGCGATCTGCGCGAGCGCCGTGCCGCCGTTCTCGCTGGCTTCAAGCACGCCGCGGCTCTGCGTGCCGGCGATCGTGACGGCGATGTAGATGAACGCCATCAGAAGGCTGCTGAAAATGCCCGCGCGGACGGTGCTCCCCGCCACAGCGGTGGGATCGTCCACGCCGAGGTCACGGATGACCTGCACGACGATGATGCCGAAGGCAAGACTCGCCAGCGCGTCCATGGTGTTGTACCCTTCGAGGAAACCAGCGAAAAACGGCTGGGACGCGTAGTCGCCGAGCGGCTCGACATCCGCGATGGCCGCACTCGGAGAGAGGAGCGCGACGACGACCAGAATGCCGAGGAAGACGAGAAAGCAGGGGTTCAGAATTTTGCCGACCCAGGTCAGGATCTTGCCCGGGCGCAGTGCGAAAAAGAGCGCCGCGGCGAAAAACGCTGCCGAGAAGAGCAGCAGGTACAGTGTGTTACTGCCATTTTGCGGAAGCACCTGCTCAAGTCCCACGGTGAATGACGTCGTCGCGCAGCGGGGAATGGCGAAAAACGGCCCAATGGTCAGATACAGCGCGCAGGTGAAGAACATCGCGTAGGGGCGGTTGACCTTGCTGCTCAGGTCAAAAAGACCGTTGGAGCGGCTGATGCCGAGCGCGGCCACGCCGAGCAGCGGCAGGCCCACGCCCGTGATGAGAAGCCCCAGAATGGCCTGCCAAACGTTGGAACCGGCCATCTGGCCGAGGTGCACGGGGAAAATAAGGTTACCTGCGCCGAAAAACAGGCCGAAGAGCATGCTGGCAACATAGGTGTATTCCTTGGCGGTGAGCTTGCATTTCATGGTAAAAAATTTCCTTTCATGGCGGTGGGGCAAAAATGCCCAGTCCTGAATGATTCGGGTAACAAAAAAACCGGTCTGTTCCCGCGCTCTGACATTGCAAGGGGATACTCCCATGCTTGTGGAACATTCCACAAGTGCTTTGCCAGATCAATGGAGCATACCGGATCCATGCTGCCGACCATTGCAGGCAGCGAATCAAACCGAGCCTTGGAAAATGAGGTCGATCAAACCGCTGCCGACTGCTTCGACGACATAGATTCGGACGAATGCCCCTCTGCGCCAACGATCAGTCGCCAGCTTACTCCAAAATTGACATTTTTGGACGTAACCATGGTGTTCAAACGATCGCCTCCTTTGCTGCGGAAATTGGCCCCATTATACCATGACATTACATTTTGTCAAGTATCAATGAGAAAATGATATGTTAAAATCGGAAGCGAAAAATTGGGCCGATGGATGAAGCTTCATTCAGGCCACGCAAAGAAGCATGCGGCGCGATAATGCGCCACCTTGCGGTAAAGGCGCAAAAAAGGCGCGAAAACAGACTGCTTTCGCACCTTTTCGGTAAATAAAAAGATCAGAACACAACGACGAGCAGCATCTTGAACTGCTCCTGACCGTACACCGCGTGCGGGTGACGCGCGGGCATGACGATGGATTCGCCCTCGTGCAGGATGTGCTCCACGCCGTCGATCGTGATCCTGCCCACGCCGTCGAGGCAGGTGAGCATCGCGTCGCCGCCGGATTCGTGGGTGCTGATCTCCTCACCCTTGTCAAACGAGAAGAGCGTGACGCTCACGTGCTCGTTCTGCGCCAGCGTGCGGCTGACGACCTGACCGGACTGATAGGCGACCTGATCGCGCAGGGTCAGAACCTCTGCCTTGCTGATATTTTTCATACCGTCCATGATAGTTTTCCTCCTGTTGAAACGCGCGGCGTTTACCGCCGCGCGTGATATGACTTTCTTATCATGCCCTTTTTGCGGAAAAAGGCAACGATTATTTTGCTTTGTGCGCCAGCACACAGTACCACTCGCTGTTTTCGATGTCGAACGCGCCGAACTGCACGGGGAAAGCCTTGACCTGAATGTCCTGATAGCCGAGCTGCATGAGCTTGTCGAGCAGTAATTTCTGCGGCACGGGGTGGTAGTGCTCCTCAAAACGCTCTTTTTGGAAGATTTTGTTATCGCGCTCAAAGGTGTAGACAAGATTGAAGACAATGGAGCCGTCGGATAAATGGTCCCAGACCTGCATGAGGTTCACGCGGTCGCCGTTTGGCAGAAAGGCGGGATTGTAGCAGTAAAAACGCTTTTTCTGCCCCACGATACGGTCCCAGTTGCGAAGGTCGAAGTAGAGGCAGCCTCCGGGCTCCACGAGCGCGTCCATCTGCTCCAAAACGCCGGTGATCTCGTTGTTTGTCACGTAGGCAAGCGAGTTGCCGGTGCTCATCACGCAGTCGAAGCTGCGGTCAAAATGAGACGTCAGGTCGCGGAAATCGCTCTGCCGCAGGTCGATGGCGATGCCACGCTCGTCCGCCTTTTTGCGGCAGCGCGCGAGCATGCTGTCGCTCAAATCGGAGCCGTACAGCGAGACGCCGAGCTGCCCGAGCGGCAGCGTGAGCGAGCCCGTCCCGATGCTCACATCGAGCGCCGAGCGAATGGGCCTGCCGTCGAAAACGGCCTGCCAGTGGGAGAGGGTCTGTGCATCCTTTTTCGTGGAGTCGAAGAGGTCGTAGATGTCGGTGCGATCGTAGACGCTGGCCATAGTGAATGTTCCTCCTGATAAAATATTGGATCGCGCCCTGCGCTCAGCGCTTTTTGCGCTGGGACGAGGACGGAATGTCCATTTCCGCGCGGTACTTGGCGACGGCGCGGCGGCTGACCTCGATGCCGAGAGCCGAGAGCGTCAGACGAAGCGCCTCGTCCGAGAGCGGCGCGGACGGGGCCTCTGCGCGAATGAGGCTTTGCAGCCGCTGCTTGACCGCGTGGGACGAGACTGCCGCGTCGGGGCGGATCGCCGTGGTGAAAAAGCTGCGCACGGGGATGATCCTGCCCTGGAACTGAATGTATTTATTCTGCGCCGCACGGCTCACGGTGGAGGTGCTGACGCCCATTTTTTCGGAAAGCTGCTGCATCGTCACGGGCAGCAGTGCCTCGCCGCCACAGAAAAAGCCGTGCTGCTCGCGCCCGATGAGCGTGAGCATCTGTATGAGCGTGTCGCAGCGGGTGTGGACGCCCTTGATGAGGGCCTGTGCTTCGGAGAGCTTTTCTTTCACGTAGCGCTGGACCTCGGGGTCATCGCTCGTGTTCATCAGCGCGGCGTATTCGGCGTTGACGGACAGGCGCGGCAGAATGCGCTCGTTGAGCTCGATGACGAGCTGGCCCTGCTGCACGGAAAATTCCGCGTCGGGGGCGACATAGGCGATCTGCTCGCTGCCGGCAAAGCTGCGCGAGGGGATCGGGTTGAGCGCGAGCACCTTGGAAGCGGCGGCCTTGGCTTCGTTGACGCTGACGCCGAGCAGAACGGCAAGGCCGGAAAAGTTGCGCTTGCCGAGCATTTCTAAGCCGTCGCGCGCGATCTTCAGTGCCAGCGGGTCGAGCGAGCGGTCCTGCGCAAGCTGGAGCGTCAGGCATTCCGACAGATTCCGCGCGCCGACGCCCGGCGGGTCGAGCATCTGCACGGCAAACAGCGCCTGCTCGAGTGAGAAGAGCGGGATGTCGAATTCGCGTGACAGCTCTTCGAGCGGGCAGTCAAGATAGCCGCGCTCGTCGAGGCAGTCGATCAAAAAGCGGCACAGGCGCAGAAGCTCGTCGTCGACGAGCTTCATCTGCCCGATCTGCTCGGTCAGGTGGTCGCGGAACGTTTTTTCGCGCGTCAAAAAGGCGGTGAAGTCCTGCACCTCCTCCATACCGGAGGAGGTGACGCTGCGCCACGAGTCCGTCTCGCGCACCTCGAGCGGTTCACGCTCGGCGGGAGCGGCCTCGCTGGGGAGCTCGGTCTCGTAATAGGTGGGGGACTGTACGTCGAGCAGCGGGTTTGAGAGCGCGACTTCCTGCACGTATTCGGCAAGCTCCGGCGCGGAGAGCTGCAAACAGTCGAGCGACTGGCGCATCGTCTGCGTCAGCACGAGCTTTTGGCTCAGCGTCTGCCTCTGTTCAAGCTGCACGATAGATTCCCTCCCCAAATGATGCTCATTCAGTAAATTAAAGTATAGCAGTTTTCGCCTTTCTTCGCAACACACAGATGCGCGGGAATGGCCCCATGTGCCGTTTATCATTAAGTGCGAAAGAGCTACTAAGCTCCGACGCACTTATTTTTTTATGCAGAAACGGAGGCGAGACAATGAAATACGAGTGTTTGAAGCTCGAGGAGCGGCGGATTATCGAGGCTATGTACGCCGAGGGCGCAAAGCCGGACGAAATCGCAAAGCGCGTCGGCAAGTGTCGAGCGACTATTTACCGCGAGCTCGAGCGGGGCAAGACCGGCGAAACGGACTCTCGCTTTCGGCAAGGGTATAGCGCGGCGGTAGCGGAGGCTCGCGTCAATCGGTCGTACCGAAATAGAGGCCGTCGGAAAGCGGCTCAATAAAAAGGAGGTTACTCATACCATGAACGAAAAAACACTCACGGCGGAACAATGCTCCAAGCTCTCGCTCTACATCCTTATGACGACCAAGACCCGCGAGGGTGAGGCGGCGACATGGGAAAAGCTCGCAGAGGAAAAGAAAGAGGACGGCTCCCCGAAATATATCCACGCCGCCGACAACGCGCAGTTTTGGAGAGAGCTCGACGCAGACCTCCGCGAAATACTGCGGGCTTTGGAGGCGTGAGCATGGACAACTTTCAGAGTATCACGGCGAGCCCGGAGGCGCTCGCGGCGTTCCTCGGCTCTATCCCGGCAATCGAAACGCCGTGGGACGATGCTTTTCATCGGCTCTGTTGCTCATCGTGCTCGGCGGCGGATTGCGACGATTGCCGCCGCCCGGAGCGGGATAACCCGCTTTGGTGGCTCGGCCTCTCGGCGGCGGAGGTAGAGAAATGAACAATCTCGAAAAATGGCTTATCTCCATAGAGCCGGAAAAGGTTATCGAGGAAATCCGAAAGAGAGCTTGCTCGGAGTGTCCGGCGGCGGAATACTGCAAAAACTCGCCGTTGAACTTTTGTACGGAAGTTCTCTATGCGTGGGCGAAAGAGGAGGCGCTATAAATGGACATGGATTTAGAGCAAAAGGCCATTATGCGGCTCCGCGAGGCGGCGGACACGTCCGAACGCTTTTACAAAGCCCCGCTCATTGTGACGACCAGCGGCGGAAAAGATAGCTCCGTTTGCGTGGCGCTCGCAGAAAAGGCCGGTATCGACTTCGAGGTTATGCACAATCACACGACCGTAGACGCGCCGGAGACGGTCTATTTCATCCGCCGCGAGTTTAAGCGGCTCGAGGAGAAAGGCGTAAAATGCACGGTCAATTATCCGCGCTACAAGGGCGAGCGGGTGACTATGTGGAGCCTCATTCCGCAAAAGCTCATGCCTCCGACGCGGCTCGTCCGCTATTGTTGCTCCATTCTCAAGGAGCGCGGCGGTCAAGGCCGTTACATAACGACGGGCGTTCGTTGGGCTGAAAGCGCCGCGAGAAAGAAAAACCGGGGCATTTTCGAGAACGGACACTCTAACCCGGAGAAAAGAGTCATTCTCAACAACGACAACGACGACCGGCGGCGACTCTTTGAAACGTGCATGAGACAGCACAAAGCCGTATGCAATCCCATTATTGATTGGTCGGACGCGGACGTATGGGACTATATCGAGTCCGAAAAAATCCCGGTCAATCCGCTTTATGAGTGCGGCTTTTCCCGTGTCGGGTGCGTCGGGTGTCCTATGGCGGGTACGCAAGGCAGACAAAAGGAGTTTAGCCGCTATCCGAAATACCAAGACGCATATATCCGCGCTTTCGACAAGATGCTCGAGGAGCGGAAACGCCGAGGGAAGATGCAAGGCACATGGAGAGCGGGAACGACAGGCCGCGACATTTTCCATTGGTGGATGGAGGACGGGGTGCTCCCCGGACAAATGGAGTTCAACGACCTCTTATTAGAGGAGGACGAGGAATGGTAGGCGCTGACTTTACCCGCACTTGCGAGGGGTGCGAGCACGTCGTAGCGGAGCCGTGGTCGAAAGACACGCTCTCCTATCGGTGCTTTGCTCCCGGCAGATGCAAGGGGCGTGTCGTCGGCGTGAAACGCTTTGACCCGTATATCCCGGCATGGTGTCCCACATTATCGAAAAATGGAGGAGTGAAACAATGAGCGAAACGAGTTCGAGAGTCCGGCTTATGGCAAACTTGCAAGCCGCCGTCGCGGAGGCCGTCTCCGGCACAATGGAGGAGCGCGGGCGCGGCTTCGCCTCTGACCGTGAGGCATGGGCAGAGTTAAAAGAGTGCATCGAGCGCACAAAGCAGATGCACACAGACATTGAAAAAGTCCACAAGGAAATGTGGAGCGCGGTCAAGGACAGGAACGAGGACGCTTTCGCCGCGCTCTCGCAGGAGTTCGAGCGGAGTTCCCGTATTCTCGCCGAGGAGTGGGCGCAAACGTCCGCCCTCGCAAAAATCGCCGTTATCAGCGAGTCGAACGATTGAGGAGGTCGCACAAATGAAAAAGCTCTATTCTAAAAAGCTCGGCGGCGAGGCGTTCGCCCTCGACGCGGCGCAACTGGACATTCTGAAAAAGGCCGGTTATACCGTGCCGAGCCCCGAGGAGGTTATCGCGGACGCGGCGGCGGTCAAAATCGAGCCGCCGGAGGGCGCTCGGGCGTATGTCGTCTTTGATTTCAAGACCGGCGCTTTCGCCGTCCGTACTCGGACGCAGACTCTCACCGATAACGAGGTCGGCGGCTTCGTCGGCGAGGTTGTCTCGGCGGCTATCTTGAGTAATTTCGTCGAGCGGGCAGACCCGGACAGGCCGAAAGAAGCGACTCCGGCGACGGCCTCTCCCCTAGTGAATATGCTCCGAGCCGCTTTCCTCCGCGCGGCGAGCGATAAGGCTCCGGCGGAGGACAAACCCACGGAGGCGGAAGACGCGCCGGAGGTCGTCGAATGATTAAGCTCGGCGACCGCATCACGGTAAAGCCCGCGACGTTCGACGTTCCGGGCAAGGACGGCAAGCCGAAAGCAATCCCCGGGACGGTCGTATACGTTCATCCCGCCGGGCGATATTGTGTCCTCGAGTTTGACGTAGGCAGACGCGAGCCCGTGACTATCCGAGAGAGCTTTCAGCTTATCGACGGGAGGGTAGCAGAATGAAGCACGAGCAATCAGCACCGGCGGGATACCGCCCGCGCTTTGCCGGGACGATGAAATTATACCTCGTCCGTCACAAGGAATACGGCGAGCTCACCGTAAACGGCGTGAACAAATACGAGGCCGTACACGCCGCCGCCCGCAAGTGGGGCGTTCGGTGGACGGCAATCGCCCGGGAGTGCGAGTATATCGTGCTCGCCGAGGATACGCCGGAGGGCGGCAGACCATGACGAGGCAGGAGCGGCGGAAACGTCGCAGACAGCGCCGCCGGATGCAAGCCGGTATCCTCCTCTCGCTCGTCCTCGTGCTGGGGCTCATTATCGCACTCCGAGCGGGCAAGGAGCGGGAGACACTCGAGCAGGAAATCCCGCTCGCGGCGGAACGGCAAACGCTGGCATACATAGCACCGGCTCCGGCCTTGCCGGAGACAGCGGCGGAGGAAACGCAGGAGGAGCCCGAGGAGCCGCCGGTAGAGCCGGAGCCCAAGAACAGATACGCGGAGCTCCATTTCGGCGACGAGGACGTTTATATCCTCGCTTGCCTCGTCTACCACGAGGCGCGCGGCGAGAGCTTCGAGGGACAAGTCGCCGTCGTCGAGGCCGTTCTAAACCGTATGCTCTCCGACTATTTCCCGGATACGGTCGAGGAGGTCGTATTTCAGAAATACGGCGACGTATGGCAATTCTCCCCCGCTCCGTACCTCTACTCGGCGGAGCCGGACAAGGAGCAATATCTCGCGGTGCATACCGCCATAGAGGAGCGGGAGCACATTCTTTCAGAGGATACGGTCTATTTCTCGACCGCGCCTTATAACGAGAGCGTCGATATGATTATCGGCAATCACTATTTTTGTAAAATCTTTTGAACGGAGGAAAAGACGATGCAACTCATTACCACAAGGAACAAGGAAATCTCTTTCGCAGAGCTCAAAAAGGCCATTTCGAGCGGGAACGGCCTCGAGCTTATCCGCCCGGGCGACAAGTTCGCTATCGAGCTCAAGAACGGCGAGCACGTCAACGCCGTTTGCGGCGGATATGTCAACGAGAAGCGCGCCCGCTTCGTCCTCGAGGACTGCCTCGCGGATAAGTGGCGCATGAACGACACGCCGACCAACAAGGGCGGATACCTCAAGAGCGAGGGACGGAGACACGTCCTCGAGGATATTCTCCCGCTTTTCCCGGACGAGCTCGCGGAGGCGTTCGTACCTCGCTTTTTGTCCGAGGAAATCGACGGAGAACGTCACGAGTTCGCGGATACTCTGTGGATACCCTCCGCGACCGACGTTTTCGGCGCGGGTGATTGGTGGAACGAGGAGCCGGACAGCTTTCAACTTGAGATTTTCAAGCGTGAGCGTGACCGCGTGAAAGAGCACGTCGGAGATGGGACGTGGTTTTGGTGGCTCCGTTCTCCGCGTGCGAGCAACTCCGTCAGTTTCGTGAGTGTGGACGCCGACGGGACAGTCTACGCCGGCAACGCGCGCTATTCCCTCGGCTTCGCGCCCGGCTTTGACCTGTAAAATTCGGAATTAAAAAGCTCCCCGGCTCAATGCCGGGGAGCAAGCCACAAGGAGGCTCATACCATGAACGTAAAAGAATTACGGCAAAAGCTCGAGAAAATCCCCGACGACGCGGCGGTTCGCTTCGTGTCCGGCGCGGAGGATAACCTCACAAACGACTATTACGACACGGAGACGGCGGTATATGTCGAGCGGCTCGAAAGAGACGGCATGAAAGCCGTTTATTTGCTCCCTCCGGGTTAAGGAGGCCGAAAGTGGTTAGACGCAGAAAATCCAACCTCCCGAAATGGCGGTACGAGTTCGATTGCCGGAAATGCGACAACATTCGAGAGGTACACGACCCGCGCAAGGGTAGAGACGGCGATTACTGCATCCCGTGTATAGAGCGCATGGACAGCCGCCGCCCGAGCCCGATACACGCAGACGAAAAAGAGCGCGTCCTCCGTTGCGAGTGCTTTACGCCTATCCCGGAGGACGAGGAGGGCGAAAAATGAACTTTCCGAAATTATACGAGTGCGACCCGCAGAAAAATACCGAGTGCAACAAGCGAAATTGCGGAAATCCATGCAAGCACACGACGCGAAAAGAGTTCGCCCGGGAGCCGTCCGGGAGCGAACTCCTCGGGAAAGTCGTTGTAATAACGCAAATGAGAAAAATCCCGACGGCGTGTGCGTATTGCAAATATTACGAAAACATGGGCGGAAAACAGGGATACAGCAACGACGGGGCTTGCACGGCTCGCGGAGGGATATACGCGACGCGGGGTATCAGAGTATCAAAAGAGCGCCTCCGTAACTGCCCGCTCCGCATAATTGGAGGGCAAAATGAGACATAAAAAGAAAAGCCGCCTCGCGGCGGCGGAGTTTCTCGCCGTGCTTATCGTGACGGCGGTCGTTTTCATCAAGAGCAGAGGCTACGCGCTCGCGTGGCGCGGCTATGAGGCCGTCGGCGGCGAGTTCATGCTCTTGCTCCTACCTATTATATATTATGAGGCAAAGCGGATTATCCTCGATTTCGTGGCGGACTTCGTAGAACTTTACCGCCGCGCGGAGGAGTGACAATGCAGGACAGAAAAAGAGAAACCGCCGACGCTTTGCAGAACGTCGGCGGGGACTCGTCCCGGAAAAGACGAGCGATTACTCATACCTTTATTATTATAGCACTCTCCGGGACGGTATGCAAGGACAAAAAATCGAGCGCAAAGCGCGTTTTTACGGGCTCGTATGGAATATTAACAAACCGACCATAGACGAGCTCTCGTCGGAGGGTATCACATGAGAACAGTTTACCGAGAGAAGCGCTATTACTGCGGTGAGTATTGGGGCATCTATGACGCGCTGACGGCGGGTAATTTGCTTTGGTACGGCTCCTTTACCCGGAGCAAGAACGTACTCAACGGCGACGCTATCACGGTATCGGCGGGAGCTATCGTTTGCACTTTGGCATAACGAGGAGGCGAGCAAATGTATAACCGCACTCCGTACAATAAGACGGCGTACAACCGAACAACGTCTATTGTGTTCGAGTGGCTCGCCACAGCGAACGCGGAGACGGATACCTCGGCGACGCTGAAAATCATTCGATACCTCGACGGCTCGGCGGAGGCGGTCGCTACCGCGTCCGGCGTATTCGTCCGCGTCCTCCTCCCCTCCGCGCTTGCGGAGGCGGAGGCCGGGAGCGTCGGCGACTATATCCGAGTGCTCTTTTTCTCCGCGCTTGCGGAGGCCGTAGCGACGGCGAGCGGTACGGGCGTTTCGACCTACGGCTCCGTCACTATGGTAATTGAGGGCGTGAATATGGTCGCCGGAGACGAACTCGTTATCGACACGGAGCACATGACCGTAACGCTCAACGGCGCGAACATCATCGACCGCGTGAGCGACGATAGCGCATTTTTCAAGCTCCAACCGGGCGAGAACGATATTATCGTCGAGGGCGGCACGACCGCCGACGTTAAAATCTTGTGGAAAGATAGGTGGTTATAATGGCAAAGCCGCAGATTTTCAACCGCGATATGAAGCGGCTCGCCTATCTCGACAACGCCCTCGCCGTCGGCTACGGCCTCGAGACTAACTCCCTATGGACGGCGACCTTTACGCTCCCGGCGGACGACCCGAAAAACGCCTATTGCTCGCCGCTGAACTATGTCGAGATTTTCGACGGCGACGAGCGTATCGACCTTTTCCGCATCATTGGTGAGGATTTGGAGCGGAGCAACGGCGCGACCCGCTATTACAACTGCGAGCACGTCCTCGCTACGCTCCTCTCCGACGTTCTCTTTCAGTATCATCAATGCGGCGGCTCCGGCGTAAAGACCGCCGACGTTCTCAATTACATTCTCGCCCGGCAGACCCGGCAAAACTGGAAGCTCGGCGACTGCGATTTCAAACGCTATTTTGAATATAATTGGGAAAACTCGACGCTCCTCGCGGCGCTTTTCGCCGTGCCGGAGTGCTTCGACGGTGAATACCTTTGGTCGTGGGATACGACCGTCTACCCGTGGACGCTCTCCCTCACCGTGCCGACCGACACGCTCAAGAGCGAAATCCGATACGCTAAGAACATGACGAACATCAAAAAGACGACGGACGCGACGAGTATCGCAAACCGCGTCTATGCGCTGGGCTATGGCGAGGGTGTAAACCAACTCACGATAGAGTCGGTCAACGGCGGCGTTCCCTACGTCGAGGACACTTTGAGCATTGAGCGATACGGCTTGTGCTCGACTATCCTCGTAGACGCGCGGTATCAGGTGGCGGAAAACCTCAAGGCATACGCTGAGCAGATACTCGCCGGGCTCAAGGAGCCGTATGTGAGCTATGAAATCGGGGCTATCGACCTCCACCGTCTGACCGGCGATAAGTTTTCCAAGTTCCGCCCGGGCGAAATCGTCCGCGTCGTGGACGAGGCCGACGGGATTAACCTCCGTACCCGTATCGTCCGCGTGGAGAAATCGGATGCAGAGGGCGACCCGGGAAATGTCACGGTGACGATTGCCAACAAGACGCAGGATATAGCCGGGAGCATTTCCGACTTGCAGAGCCGCGCCCTTATCGGCGAGACATACGCACAGGGCGCGACCAACCAGCAAATCTATAATTTTTCCGATAACGCCGACGCGACGCACCCGGCGAAACTGCAACTCTATATCTCCGACTCGGTGGTACGCATTAACAAAATGCTCCTCAATGTCGAGTTCGAGGCGTTTCGGGCGTATGAGAAAGCTATCGGCGGCGGAGGCGGGCAAACGACCTCCTCCGGAGGCGGGCAAACGACCTCCTCCGGCGGCGGGCAGACGACAAGCTCCGGCGGCGGCTCTACGACCTCCTCCGGCGGCGGGCAGACTTCCGGCGGAACGGCGCTCGAGTCCTCGAACGTGCTCCCGAGCGAGACGAACGGACAGGCCGTGCATAACCACGGCATTTCTCAACACGCCCGCCTCGCAACGACCAGCGACGGAAAAACCGTTGACGGCTACGAAACATTTATTTGGTCGGGTGCGCATACGCACCCGTCGCATACGCACAGGATTTCGGCGCATACACACGAGGTCTACGACCACACGCACCGGGTAAGCGCGCATACGCATACGGTGAAAGACCATACCCACACCGTAAAAGACCACACCCACGCTATCGAGTTCGGCATATACGAGGGGCAACGCGCCTCGAAAGCGACTATCAAGGTAGACGGAAAAGAGATACCCGCGCCGTCCTCGTATAGCAATATCGACATTGTGAAGTATCTCGCCACGGACTCGAGCGGGAAGATACGCCGTAACTCGTGGCACTCGATAGAGATACTCCCCGATAACATGAGTCGTATCGTGGGCGCGGTATTCGCTCAAACATTCTGTAATTCTCGCGGCGGCGGGGACTACTAAAAGGAGGAAAGAATATGTCCGAATTAGTGACAATGTACCCGGCGCAAGCCAACTCCCCGGAGACTTCGCTCTCCGGCGCGCTGACGGCGGCGGGTACGACCGTAAACGTCGTTGACGGCTCCGTACTGCCGGAGGCTCCGAACTTGCTCACGATTGGAGCGGACGGCTCCACGGCGGAAACGGTGCTTATGACCGCAAAGAACGGGAACGTGCTCACCGTCACGCGAGCGCAGAACGGCACGACCGCCCGGGCATGGTCGGCGGGCGACGTTATCGCCCGATATTTCACGGCGGCAGACCAAACCGCCATGCAGGAGAATATTAAAAAGCTCAACGAGGGCAAGGCCGAGAAACCGGCCTCGCCGACGGCGGGACACTTCGCCGGGCTCGACTCCTCCGGCAACCTCACCGATAGCGGCAAAAAGCCCGGGGACTTCGCCGACGCGAGCCATACCCACACGGGCAAGGCGGACAAGGTGAGCTCCGCCACGGCGGGACACTTCGCCGGGCTCGACTCCTCCGGCAATCTGACCGACTCCGGCAAAAAGCCCGGGGACTTCGCCGCCGCAAGCCATACCCACGCGGACAAGGCGGACAAAGTAAAGAACGCCACGGCGGGACACTTCGCCGGGCTCGACTCCTCCGGCAATCTGACCGACAGCGGCAAAAAGCCGGGTGACTTTGCCAACGCCTCCCACGCTCACGCGGGATACGCCGAGGTAAAGATTTTCTCCGGCGTGTCCGTCACCGCCTCTGCATGGGTGAACGACAGCACATACGCGGCGTATCCCTATGCCACCTCTATCGCCTGCCCCGGCGTGACGGCGAGCCACGTCCCCGAGGTCGTGTTCGGTGCGACAGAGGCCACGAGCGGAAACTTTGCGCCGGTCGCTCTCTCCGGGAGCGGGACGGTCAAAATCTACGCCGCGACAAAGCCGACGGCGGCTATCACGGTGCAGAGCATTACTTGTATTAAGGCGGTGAGTTAAAAATGATTGGTAGAACAAACGCAGTCAGCAAGCCCGGAGTCGAGCTCTCCCTCGTGGTATCCGTTACCAGCGGCGCGGCGGTCACGGCGACAAAGGGCTCGAAAACGATAAACGGCGCGGCGGCGGGCGGCTCTTGTACGCTGGCCTTGCCGGAGGCCGGTACATGGAGCGTCAAGGCCACGCTCAACGGGCAAACGTCCGACACGAAAAACGTCTCCGTCGTCGATAGCTACGCGGTGGCGCTGACGTTCTTTTCCGCGACGATTACCGTCAACGTAGACTCCGGCGCATCCGTCACGCTGAAAAAGGGCGGGACGACAATCGCCACAAAGACGAGCAACGGGACAGCGGTTTTCACCGTCACGGAGACGGGGGCGTACACGGTCACGGCAACAAAGAACGGGCAGACGACGAGCGGCTCCGTCAATGTCGTTTCCGGCACGACCTCCTACTCGCTGACGCTCTCTTTCGTGAGCTCTACGCTCAACAATAACGAGTGGAGTGTTATCAAGTCCGTTTCCGACGCGGGACAGGGCGCGAACTATTGGAGCATCGGCGACCGAAAGGCGGTCACGCTTAACGGCACGGTCGGAAAGCTCTCGCTCTCGAATGTCACGACCTACGCTTTCATTATCGGCTTTAACCATAACGCAAGCGTCGAGGGCGCAAACCGCATCCATTTTCAGCTTGCAAAGACCGCGCTCTCCGGCGGTACGGACGTGTGTTTCTGCGATAATCAATATGGCCCGGATAGCGGATGGTCGTCCCCGGGTGCGGGCTATTTCGTTATGAACGCGAGCAACACCAACTCCGGCGGATGGAAAAGCTCGCAAATGCGTACCGCGATTTGCGGGACGAGCCTCTCGAGCTATTCCGGGACGATTATCGCAGTCATTCCGGCGGCGCTCCGTGCCGTCCTCAAGTCCGTTACAAAGTACACGGACAATACGGCAAACGGCGGCGGCTCGACGGCGAGCTGCGTCACGGCGACAACGGATTACTTTTTCCTCCTCTCGGAGTTCGAGGTTTTCGGTAGCATTTCCTACGGAAACACGAACGAGAAGAACAAACAAGCGCAGTACGCTTATTATTCCGCCGGGAATAGCAAAATCAAGTACAAGCACAACGGCACGAGTACCGCCGCTTATTGGTGGCTCCGTTCTCCGGGTGCGAGCTACTCCAACATTTTCGTGGTTGTGTACGCCGACGGGGCAGTCGACGGCGGCGACGCGGTCTGTTCCCTCGGCTTCGCGCCCGGCTTTTGCGTATAATTCGGAAATCGAGACTTGCGCCCTCAATGGGCGCATAGTCGGCGAGGAGGAAAGAAAATGTCCGTACCAAAATCGAGACGCGGCGAAAGTCCGGCGGAGTATATCAACCTCGCCCGCGAGATTTATGTATTCACATACAACCGCGTCCGCATCCTGCCGAAAAGCTACACGTTTTATTTCTCTTTGCCGCTCTACAACGCGGCGCGAGAGGCTTATCGCATGATAAAGACGGCAAACCTCATTTACGTTGACGAGAAAGCGCCCGAGGAGATACGCCGCCGGAACATCCAACGGCGGAAAGAGTATTACGAGACGGCACAGGGTTATTATAACTCGATGCTCGACGTACTCGACCTCGCGTATCTGACCGTCAACCATGAGAAGATACCGCCGAACGTCCTCAAAGAGTGGGTAAAGCTCATTACGGACGAACTCTCGCAAATCTCTAAAATCAAACGGAGCGATAAGGCGCGAGCTTAATCCTCCGCGTGATTAGGTTATATTCCGTATCGCCGCTAATTGGTGGCTCCGTTCTCCGAATGCGAGCAACTCCAACAATTTCGTGAATGTGAACACCGACGGGACAGTCAACAACAACAACGCGAACTATTCCCTCGGCTTCGCGCCCGGATTTTATATCGACACGGGGCAGACCGAATAACTCCTCACGGAGCGAAAGCAGTCCCCATATAAAAGGGGAATATAACCTCTCTGACGGCCTCGCGCCGTCGGACAAACATATACCGCGATACGGTTACTTGAACATGAGATAACAGCCGTAGAGCAGACCGTAGAGCATCCACCCGCAAGCCAACACGGAATACCAACAGAAATAGAAACAGCCGACGAGCACCAGCACGAAAAGGAAGTACCAGCAATTACGCCGGGTAAGCCGGAGGCCAACTCCGAGCCGGAAACCACTCATTGACTTTAGGCGCTTCGAGAAGCTGACAAACATAGCTCAATGCCTCCCGCTTTTCGCTTTCAGATACGGCACGAGTCCCCACGCGACCAGCGCGCCGCCGATTACGAGCCCGCACACAAAAGAGGGGATATTCCCTTGCACAGCGAGCGAGACGGCGGCGAACAGGAACAGAACGCCGACGACGATTTTCACGAGCATAGCGGTTTTCGATTGCCGCATACCCGTGACGCGCTCGCGCTCGTCGGCCTCGGACTCGCGCTCTGCGGCCTTGCGAGCCTTATTCCGCTCCGCTTGCTCGGCCTTTTGCTTATCGACACAATGTTTGCAGACATAGCGGCGGGACTCGGGATAATAAGCGCCGCCCTCGTTCGCGTCGAACTGCCTCCCGCACTTCACGCAAGTAACAATATGCTTTTTCATGGTATGAGTAACTCCCTCCTATTTTTTCGGTCTGCTGACCTTTAACACAATTATGCGTTGCGTATGTGCTAAAGTCAAGAAAAATGCAGACCATTAACACACGGGAGGCGAGAGCTTGCGGATATACGATTTTGAGGGAAAGAAGAATATAAGCGGCGAGCGCATCCGGGAGGCGCGGCTCAAGCTCCGGCTCTCACAAAGCGACCTCGCGGCGCGGGTACAGGTCGAGGGCGTAACAATGGAGCGGGACTCGATAAGCCGTATCGAAATCGGAACGCGGTTTATTCCCGATTACGAGATACCCGTCTTTGCTCGCGTCCTCGGCGTGTCTGCCCTCTGGCTCCTCGGAATAGAGTAAATCCCCGGCCTCCTCGCCGGGGATTATTTTTTGCACTTTTTTGAAAAAGCTCTTGACATACTGCGAGCAGTATGCTATTATAATAGACAGAAAGGAGGTAAACGCATTGAGCAAGCGAAAAAAGAAACGCGGCAACAAGGCCGAGCCGGACAGCTACTTAAACCTTGTTACCGCAATCCTAAATCTCGTGATTGCTATTCTACTGCTGATAGAAAAGCTCACCGAGTAAAGGGCAGGGGGAGAAATCCCCCTTGCCCTCCAAGAATAACACGAAATGCGCTCAATGTCAAACGACCATGACGACGGTTATCTATGTTTTGTGCGGGGTAAGCATTACCCTATCCGCAATCTCTATTTTCATCAACGCCAAAAGGAGGCGGCAGAATGGCAGAGGAAAAAAGAAAGACTAAGACCTCGACGGCAGTCAAACAGAGATATATAGATAAAACGTATGATATTATCTCCGCGCGAGTGCCGAAAGAGCTCGCGGCGGCTTTCAAGGCAAAATGCGCCGCCGAGGGCATACCGCAAGCGCAGATTATCAAAAAGGCGATAGAGGACTTTCTATCGCAGTAACGAGAGGGCGGGACTTTCCCGCCCTTTTTCTATATCTTGAGGGAGGGCGCGCTATGGGAGAGCGGGCATATAAACAACTTAATTGGACGAGCCGTATCAAGCTCGAGACGATGCTCAAGCATGGACACTCGAAAAAGGAAATCGCCGAGGAGCTGGGCGTACATATCAGCACCGTTTACCGCGAGCTCAAGCGCGGGACGTATGAGCATCTAAACTCCGATTATACGACCGAGGAGCGGTATAGCCCGGAAAAAGCCGAGGCGCGCTATCAAGAGGGGCTCGCCGCGAAAGGTGCTCCGCTCAAGATTGGGAAAAATCACGCCGCCGCGCAGTTTATCGAGGACAAAATCGGAAATGAGGACTATTCCCCGGCGGCGGTGTGCGCTCTACTCAAGCAGGAAAAATATAAACACTTCGGAATAACCTTTTGCCGTGCGACGATTTACAAGTACGTCGAGGACGGCGTTTTCCTCACGCTCACAAATCAAGACCTCCCGGAAAAGGGCGACCGCAAAAAGAAGCATAGAACAATCCGCAAGAAACAGGCTCGGGCATCCAGCGGCACGAGTATAGAGCAGAGGCCGGAGTATATCAACGAGCGGCAGGAGCCGGGACATTGGGAAATGGATACCGTCGTCGGGAAGAAACGGACGAAAGCCCGCCTCCTCGTCCTCTCCGAGCGCGTTACGCGGCGGGAAATCATTATCCGCATTAAGGACGGGCGCGCCGAGACGGTCGTCGCGGCATTAGACCGCCTCGAGCGCCTTTACGGTGCGGCGTTCTATCGGATATTCAAAACGATAACCGTAGACAATGGCTCCGAGTTCGCGGATGCTGACGGCATCGAGCGGAGCGCCCGGCGCAAGGATGCAAAGCGGACGACGGTCTATTACTGTCATGCGTATAGCTCTTGTGAGCGCGGCACGAACGAGAATATTAACCGCATGATACGGCGGCAATTCCCGAAAGGGACGGACTTCGACAAGGTGACGGCGGCGGAAGTGAAGCGCGTCGAGACGTGGCTCAACAACTACCCGCGAGAAATACTCGGCTTTATGTCCTCGGCGCAAGCGTTCGAGCTCGCCTTTGACCGCGCCGCATGAGCCCTCAAAAATTTATTCTATCTTTTTCGCACAAAATACTTGACATTTGCGGCGGGAATGGCCCCAAAAAAGCAAGGGGGCATTCAGATCGCGCAAAAAAGCAGGGCGGCCCAAGGCCGACTCCGCATAAGAAAACATGTTTTCTTATGCGGA
>OIDT01000148.1_pt1 | contig 76375 bp, 69 predicted proteins | sample 1581601 | NCBI WGS metagenome assembly OIDT01 (sample SAMEA3882515, study PRJEB24775) | human gut metagenome | biome: human-associated habitat; feature: intestine environment; material: feces | place: Netherlands | collected 2009/2010 | reverse complement strand
TCTGCTCGTAGCCTTCCTTCTTGGCCTTGGATGCAAAATAGGTGTACTTGTTGCGTGCCTCGGACTCACCGGCAAAGGCAGCCATCAGATTTTTTTCGGTTTGAGTACCTGCGTATTTCGCTTCTTTCATGGTCGATGCTCCTTTCAGCTTTTTCTGCTCATATTATAACACGGATTCGTGTTATAAACAATATTTTCATTTTAAGTGATTCAATCCGCCTGTATCCCGCAGCGTGATCGCACCGCGCTTCAGCTCCACCAGCCCGTCCTCCGAGAAGCTCTTGAGCATCCGCGCCACCGCCTCCCGCGCCGAGCTGATGTGCTGGGCGATCTGCTCATGGGTCATGCGTATGGTGTCGGAGCCGGTACGCTCCGCTTCGGCCAGGAGAAATTCTGCCAGCCGCCGATCCAGCCCCTTGAACATGATCTGCTGCATCGCCCACATCACATCAGAAAACCGTTTCGTTGCCAACTCATAGAGGAAGCAGCGGACATATAGATTTTTCTCCTTGAGCGCAGCGATGACATTTGCAGGGATAATCAGAACCTCTGTATCCTTTCCTGCGGTCATTTGCGTATCAAAGGTGATCTGACTGATCACACAGGAGGCAGAAAGCACGCAAAGTTCGCCCGGATACAGGCGGAACAGCGTTACCTCCCGCCCCTCCTCGGAGAGAAGATAGGTGCGGATCTCGCCGGAAAGAACAAACAGCATTCCAAGACATTCGTTGTCGCTGCTGTGTACGAATGCACCCTTTTCATACTGACGGACTAAGGCACTTCGGCGCAGCGTTTCTTGCTCCTGTTCAGTCAAGGATGACCAAAACGGAAGCTGTGTCAGTGTGCGCTCCATATCAGTGGCAGCTATGATTGCCGCAGCCGTGGTCACCGCAGGTGTGACCAGCTTCGCCGTGCTCGTGGTCATGGTGGTCACAGTGAACATTGGGATCGTAGCCCAGATTTCCGCTGAGCAATGCGCTCACCGCCGCGTCAGCGTCCCCGCTGACACCGCCGTAGAGCTTGATGCCCGCCTCGGCCAGTGCTGCCTGCGCACCGCCGCCGATGCCTCCGCAGATCAAAGTGTCCACGCCGTGCTGCATCAGGAAGCCTGCCAGTGCGCCGTGACCGCTGCCATTGGTGTCAACGACTTTCGCATGAGTGATTTTACCGTCCGCAGCTTCATAAAGTTTGAACTGTTCGGTGTGGCCGAAATGCTGAAAAATTTGACCGTTTTCATAGGTAACTGCAATTTTCATAATGGATTCTCCTTTACAATTTTTACCTGTTTTTTCCGTGTTGCCTCTCTGCATCCGGCAGCAGCGGCCGCAGTGGGCTGCCTCCTGTCCTCCGCAGATGCGGTAGTTTCCCCCGGTGATGTGCAGCGGTTTCCCGTGGACAAGACACGCTGCGATCTTGCGCCGTGCGCTTTCGTAAATCTCCTGCACGGTAGAGCGGGAAATGTCCATCTGTGCGGCACACTGCTCGTGGGTTTGCTGCTCCAGGTCAACCAGCCGAATGACCTCATACTCGTCCAGCGTCAGCCGGATCGGCTCACTATCCCCACATCCGTCAGGGCAGAATGTCTCAACTTGTGGTGCGCCACAAATCCGACGGCACCGCGGCGGTCTTGGCATGGACGCTTTCCTCCTTTGTTTTCGGTATATACCGATTATAGCACTTTGGAAAGGAAAAAGCAATATTCTTTTCAAAAGCCGCTGCAATTTCTGCCCTCATATAGATACTGGCTGATAGTCGGAGTTGAATGCAACAAGTGAGCTATCCTCAAGTTAGATACTTCACGAAAAGAAGCGACGCCTGAACGAGTGCCCGTGGCACTCGTTTTTTTGTTGCAATGCAATGCGGGTTAAAACATTTTTGATACGCTATAAACAAGCACAATTCGATAAATGACTTGATTCGCAGAGCAAAAAACATAATTCTTTGTATTATAGCATAAACTATTGTATGCTTTCAAGGCAAACGGCGTAAAATCGTGGGTTATTTTTCTTCGGTCATCACCTAAAATAATCATAAGATAGGTGGTGAATATCATATGGACACACAATTCGTGCGTGATCGAATTACTCAGCTGAGATTAAAAAAGGGTGTCTCTGAATATCAAATGAGTTATGATCTCGGGCATAGCAGAAGCTATGTTTATAACATATCCTCTGGCAAATCGTTGCCACCTATGGCAGAATTTCTTCAAATCTGTAACTATTTTGATATTACACCAAGCCAATTCTTCGATGAATCCGAAGAAAATCCCGCACTCCTGCAAACGGCCATTGAAGAATTGCGAAAGCTGAATGACGATGACTTAATGCTCATCATCGGCAATATTCGTCGGCTGACCCGTGAGTGACCATTCCCTGAAATAACACATTTGTAAGTACAGAGAAACCGCAAGGCATCGGTGTATAATCCATGCCTTGCGGGATTTTGCTTTATAGAGGTGATTTGCATTGAAGCCTGAGAGAAAAACAATTTGCAGTTCTAACTCTGGGTAATACGCCGGAATTGCATAGTATATCACCACAAAGTACACATCATTTGATTGCCATATACCATACTGATGAGTTCTACAAGGATAATCAAATGAGGTGTAAACTAATAACATAGTAGGTGGTATATATGTTCAATGCACAAAACCGAATCCGGCAGCTGATGGCCGAGCGTGGATGGACTATTTATCGATTAGCGCAGGAATCTGGCCTGTCGCAGACAACGATCAGCAATATCTTCAAGAGAAATAACCAACCGTCCCTACCAACGGTAAATGCGATTTGTGACGCTTGCGGAATCACACTGGCGCAGTTCTTTACGGAGAACGATACGGCAAATTCACCTAACGCCAAGAGTGAATTAGATAATAGTGTTGCGGCTCTCAAGGAGGATCAGCGCGAGGCGCTTGCCGCATTCATCAAGACAATCGTATAGTACATAACCGCTCAGCCATACTGTGCGGCTCACAGCAGAGGCTGCCCGAGTTACATTGGACAGTCTCTGTATTTTTTTACCAATCAAAGGAGGCGTATCCATGAGCAACGAAATCATGCAGGAAAACATACCATTTGTTGAATGCAGTGCATTCCACCGTGGGATGAGCGTATTGGAGGCCAGTCTGCGAAACACCGAGGATTCAGAAGCTATCATCAGTGGCCTTCTGAAAGGTGCAGCTGAGTTTTATGGCGCATCAAGAGCCTCTGTGGTGGAAGCTGACTGGGATCTGGGAATCGGCGTCATTACCTACGAATGGTGCAAAGATGGTGTGCCGGCGCAAAGGGACATGCTCCAGTGCCTGCCCATGGAGAAGTTCCCGAGATGGAGGAAAGCACTTCGGGCCAATAAACCGGTCGTGATTTCTGACTTGCAGAGATTAGAGAAAGTCTATCCAGATGAGGCAGCCTTCTTTCGGGAGTATGGGGTGACTACACTGCTGGCGGCACCATTCTCCAAACGGATTAATCAGGGATTCATTGCCGTGGACGATCCGACCCGCTACACGGATGACCCGGTTTTCCTATTCATCGCCTCCTATGCAGTGGTTGTGGAACTCAACGAAATCAAACAGCAGCAGTCCCTGTTGGCAGCAACAAAAGCCTCCAAATACAATCCGGAAGACATCCATATCAATTTCTTTGGCGGCATGGAGATCATCAGCTCCAAAGGGACATTGACCGGAGAAGATATTAAAGCGGACCAGTGCTACCTGCTTCTGGCATATCTCATGCTTTCGACCTGAATGAATTTTTTGCTACAAACGAGAACGGGAAACTGATTCACGAGGAAGAAATTATCAAGTTTCTTCATGCCCTTTCTACCAATGAAAAATATCCCTATTCCACACCGGAGTTGAGAGAAGAATTATCTCATACGCTTTGGTTGCTGAATCGTGTGGCAAGCGCAAAAGCGTTGGCGAAGCTGCTGAAAAACGACCCAGTGTTCAGCGAATATGAAATTGTGCTGGCGGCTGGTGACGGCAAGCTGGATAACGAGGAGGATACAAAGGTGAACATTTCTCACTCTTGTACTGGGAGAATTGTTTGAGCATGCATTAACTTGAATATTAAAATTAAATAACTGCTGTTATCGACAGCAACCAAGCAGGAAATCAAAAATGGTCTCCTGCTTTTTCTTTGCCCTAAATCGGGAGAAAGGAGGATATCAATGCCGAATCCGCATTTTGACATTACTATCACAAAACGCAGCGAGGGCAAATCAGCCGTTGCCGGAGCTGCATACCAGAGTGGAGAAAACCTGTTTTCTGAGTATGACCAGAAGCACAAGAACTACACCAGAAAAGAGGGTGTGGTCTACACGGAAATCATGCTTCCGGCAAATGCACCGCCGGAGTACGCCGATAGGGAAACTCTCTGGAACTCAGCTGAGAATTGCGAGAAGCAATGGAACTCACAGCTTGCAAGGCGATTTGTTCTTGCTCTGCCGAGAGAAGTCCCAATGGAGATGTATCCGCAGATGATACGGGACTACTGTGAGGAGTATTTTGTTTCCAAAGGGATGTGCTGTGATTTTGCCATTCACGACCCATACCCGCCCGGTCATAATCCTCACTGCCATGTGATGCTGACGCTTCGTGCCATAGATGAAAATGGAAAGTGGCTACCAAAGAGCCGTAAGGTTTACGACCTTGACGAGAACGGTGAGCGAATCAAACTGACCTCCGGCAACTGGAAATCCCACAAGGAAAATACGATGGATTGGAATGAGCAGTATCACGGCGAGGAATGGCGGCATGGCTGGGAAGTCGTGCAGAATCACTATCTTGAATTGGCAGGAAGTCCGGAGCGTGTTGACCTGCGTTCCTATAAGCGGCAGGGGTTGGACATTGTTCCCACCGTTCATATGGGTGTTGCTGTCACTCAGATGGAACGCCGGGGCATTGAAACCAACATTGGCAATCTGAACCGAGATATAAAAGTTGCCAATTCGCTGATGAACTCCATTCGCAAGACTATAACCAGTTTGCGTGATTGGATTGCTGCCATTTTGGAAACAAGAAAAGAAATTCTTGCAGAGATGGAAGCGAAAAACGCTTCTCCGAATCTGGCTGAACTGCTTCGAGATTATATGAATCTGCGAAAAGCAGAACGCAGCGACTGGTCACAGTACGGCAAACAGAAAGGTACGATTGCTGATATGAAAGCTGTTGCGAATGCGGTCAGTTATCTGCAATCATATGAGATTTTCACACTGGAAAAGCTGGATGAAGCCCTGCAAGATCTGAACGGCAGAGCCAAGGCCATCGGTGCAGCTATGCGAAAATCGGAAAGCCGAATGAAAGTCATTACAGGAATTCAGAGTGCGGTTGCCGATTGCCAGACGCACAAGGCAGTCCATGACAAGTATCTGAAAATAGGCTGGAAAACGACACAGTCCATTTATGCCGACAGGCACAGGAACGAGTTGGATACCTTTAACAAGGCGTATCGCTATCTGAAAAAGCAGGGGGTTGACCTGAGTGTGGATTTGAAAGCCATGCAAGCTGAGTATGACAGTCTGGAGAAATCCCATGCAGAGCATTCCGCACAGCTTTCCGCTGTCCAGACGGATTTGAAGCCGCTGAAAGATATTCGCTACTGGGTCGGCAAAGTCCTTGAGCCGGAACAGGTAGAGAAGAAGCCGGAACCGAAGTTTTCCGTCAAAGACAGGCTGGCGTATGCAAAGAAAAAGCACAGTCAGGAGGAACAGTCGGAACGGCAGAAACAGAAAAAACAGAATATCGAACTTTAAGGCACTTGCCATTTTCAATGTGAAATGACGAGTGCCTTTTCTTTTTATCAGGAGGAATACCTATGAATGTATTTGAAGCGGTCAAGCCGACCGTTACCACCCGACAGGCGGCAGAGCTGTACGGAATCAAGGTGAGCAGGAACGGAATGGCACGCTGCCCTTTTCACAACGACAAGAATCCGAGCATGAAAGTGGACAGGCGTTTTCACTGCTTCGGTTGTCAGGCGGATGGAGATACTATTGATTTTGTATCACGGTTCTTTAATCTGCCCAGCAAGGAAGCCGCCATGAGGCTGGCAGACGATTTTGGAATCAGTTATGACAGCAAGCAGAAGCCGACTGTCAGACCTCATATCCGGGAGCCTACGCCGGAGCAAAAATATCAGAAAGACGAATCACAATGCTACAAGGTGCTGACCGATTATTTCCATCTTTTGAAGCGGTGGGAAAAGGAATATGCCCCGGCACAGCCGGAGGATGAATGGCATCCCCTGTTCGTGGAAGCTCTGCAACGGAAAAATTATATCGAGTATCTGATAGATATTCTGCTGACCGGAACATTGGACGAACGGAAAGCCCTTGTAGCTGAACAGAGAAAAGAGGTGAAAAAACTTGAGCAGCGAATTTCAGAACTGTCAGCCAGCAGCACAAAGCACTATCGAGGAGGTGCGGAACAGTCTGGAACAGAACCAGAAAGGTAAGGTCTTCAATACAGCAGCCAATTACAAGCGTGTCCTGCAAGCAGACCCACTTCTGAAAGGTGCTATCCGCAAGAACCTGCTGACGGAGCGTATCGACATTGTGAGGTCGCTGGGCTGGTATCGAGACAGCCCGACACTGACCGATGTGGATATAAAATATCTGCTCCTGTACTTTGAGGAAAACTACGGTCTGACAGTAGAAAAGAGGATTGAGGATGCAGTGAAAGTCATTGCCAATGAGAACCGCTATCATCCGGTCTGTGATTTCCTGAATGGGCTGGAATGGGACGGCACAGAACGAATCCGTTACTGCCTACATCATTTTCTTGGTTCCGATACAGACGATTACACTTATGAAGCCTTGAAGCTGTTTCTGCTGGGAGCGATTTCACGAGCATTCAAGCCGGGCTGTAAGTTTGAGGTTATGCTCTGCCTGGTGGGCGGTCAGGGTGCAGGAAAATCAACTTTCTTTCGTATGCTGGCAATCAATGATGACTGGTTCTCCGATGATCTGAAAAAGCTGGACGATGAAAATGTGTACCGCAAAATGCAGGGGCACTGGATTATTGAAATGTCGGAGATGATCGCTACCGCCAACGCCAAGAGCATTGAAGAAATCAAGTCGTTCCTGAGCAGGCAGAAAGAAACCTACAAGATACCGTATGAAACGCACCCGGCAGACCGGAAGCGGCAGTGTGTGTTCGGCGGTTCTTCCAACACGCTGGATTTTCTGCCCCTTGACCGTACAGGCAACCGCCGTTTTGTTCCGGTCATGGTCTACCCGGAGAGAGCCGATATTCACATTCTGGCAGACGAGCAGGAATCCAGAGCCTACATCAGACAGGTGTGGGCAGAAGCAATGGAGATATACCGAAGCGGCAACTTCCGCTTGAAATTCAGCCCCGAGATGGACGATTTTCTGAAAGCCCATCAAAGGGAGTTTATGCCGGAGGACACGAAAGCTGGTCAAATTATGGATTATTTGGACAACTACACAGGCAGTGCAGTCTGCTCTAAGCAGCTTTATCGGGAAGCGTTGGGACACCCATGCGAAGAGCCGAAGCAATGGGAGCTGCGGGAAATCAACGACATTATGAACAATGCCATCACAGGCTGGCAGCCGTTCAGCAATCCACGTCACTTTCCTGCACCATATCTCCGACAGAAAGGCTGGGAACGCATAGAACAGCCCGACAACGGGAGTGGAGATTTTCAGGAGCTGACCGAAGCAGAGATGAAGCAGATGGAGTTTCCAAAGGAGTGGTTGAAATAAAAAATGGGGCTGGTTGTCAGCCGGTTGCCGAGCCAGTTGTCGGGCTGGTTGTCGGGCAAAGTGACGGAAAAGCCTTTGCTGACGGGCTTTTCTTCTCTCTGACAACCATGACAACCAAAATATAAAAGAAAAAGGAAATAGTAAAAAAAGAGCAAGCCCGATGAAGATAAAAGGTTTTCTGATACACGTTGCCAGGACTTCGTTGTCAGAGCCTTTCCTTTGTAGGGCATTTTTCATTCAGAGGAGGTAGCTGCCTATGGCAAATAGCAAAATGATCACTTACGACAAAAAGTACGCAGACATTCCAGTCTGGCGTAGATACACACTGACGATAGAAGAAGCCGCAGGGTATTATCATATCGGGGAAGGAAAACTACGAATGCTGATTGATGAACACCCAAATGGGGATTTCTATGTGATGAATGGCAACAGAGCTTTGATTAAGCGTGAGAAATTTGAACGTTATCTCGATGAGGCAACGGCTGTATAAGCAATATTTTATGGAAAACAGAATTGCCGAAATCTTATGGCATGGCTATACGGAGAGCCGGATTTGTGGTAGAATAAGACCAGCAAGTCTGGCTCTCCTTGTTCTTAAAGGAGAGATTTCAATGAGTGAAAAAAGACGAGATAATCGCAATCGTATCTTACGTGAAGGTGAATATCAGCGGGCAGATGGGAGGTACAGATTCCGCTATATTGATGAGGATGGGAAAGAGAAAAACGTATATAGCTGGCGGCTGGACAAGAACGATCCTGCACCAAAGGGGAAAAAGAGAGAACCTTCGCTGCGAGAAAAAGAGAAGCAGATAGAAGCTGATTTGTTCGATCATATCGTAACCAATGGCGGCAACTATACGGTATTGGAGCTGGTAGAGAAGTATGTTTCCCTGAAAACCGGCGTTCGCCATAACACCGTTGCCGGGTATAAGACGGTTATCAACATCCTCAAAAAAGAAGCATTTGGTGGTCAGAGAATTGACAAGGTGCGTCTGTCGGATGCAAAGGCGTGGTTGATTAAACTCCAACAGGTAGATGGTCGTGGTTACAGTTCCATCCACTCTATCCGTGGTGTACTGAGACCAGCTTTTCAGATGGCGGTAGACGATGACCTGATTCGTAAAAATCCGTTTGGTTTTGAACTGGCATCCGTGGTGGTCAATGATTCGGTAACGAGGGAAGCTATCACAAGGAAACAGGAACGGGATTTGCTGAAGTTCATCAAGGACGATAAACATTTCAGCCGATACTACGATGCAATCTTTATTCTCTTTCATACAGGACTCCGTATTTCGGAATTTTGCGGACTGACGATCTCAGATATTGAATTTGGCAACAGCCGCATCAGAGTTGACCATCAGTTACAGCGGACATCGCAGATGCAGTATGTGATTCAGGAACCCAAGACAGAAAGCGGCGTTCGTTATGTACCTATGACGGAAGAAGTGGAGAAATGCTTTCGCAGGATTATTGCCAACCGGACGGCTCCAAAAACAGAGCCGATGGTGGATGGATATGTTGGATTCTTGTTTCTTGACAAGAACGATAAGCCGATGGTTGCCCTTCATTGGGAGAAATATATGGAGCATATCATCGAGAAGTACAATAAAATTTATCGTGTCCAGATGCCGAAAGTGACTCCCCATGTATGCAGACACACATTCTGCTCCAATATGGCAAAATCCGGAATGAACCCGAAGACATTGCAGTATATCATGGGTCATGCAGATATCAGCGTTACGCTGAACACTTACACACATGTAAAATTTGATGATGCGAAAGAGGAACTTCTTCGAGTAGCAACATCATAAATAACTCATTGGTAAAGCTCCGAGTTTTACCAATGAATTTACCAATATTGCAGAGAAAAACATGAGAAAATACGGGAAGATTTGAGAAGATAATCCGAAAACAGAGGAAAACTCAAAGATTCCCGGAAACGTAAAAAATCCTGTAATATCAGGCTTTTGAGAAGAAATACAGAACAAAAATGGAGATATGAGAACATGATAAAAATACTTTTCATCTGCCATGGAAATATCTGCCGCAGCCCCATGGCCGAGTTCGTGATGAAGGACTTGGTAAAAAAGGCGGGACTGGCATCGCAATTTCATATCGAATCAGCGGCTACCAGTCGGGAGGAGATCGGCAACCCAGTCTATCCTCCGGCACGGCGCAAGCTGGCCGAGCATGGGATCTCCTGCGAAGGCCATGCCGCACGGCAGTTGACAAATCGGGATTACGACGAATACGATCTCCTGATCGGCATGGACCAGGCCAACCTCCGGGATATGTACCGTATCTGCGGCGGCGACTATGTCGGCAAGATGTCCCTCCTGATGGATCACACCGCCCATCCCGGCAATGTGGCAGACCCATGGTACACCGAGGACTTCGAGGCGACCTGGCAGGATGTGCTGGATGGCTGCCAAGGACTTTTGAAAGAATTCATGACAGAACGAGGTGATTCAAATGGCACAAAACGATAATATCCAACTGTTCGAAAACAAGCGTATTCGAACCGCATGGGATGAGGAAAAGGAAGAATGGTACTTTTCCGTCGTTGATGTGGTAGCTGTGCTGACTGATCAGCCAGATTATCAGGCAGCTCGTAACTACTGGAAGGTAACGAAGAAACGCCTGAAGGATGAGGGAAATGAAACGGTTACAGCTTGTAACCAGTTGAAAATGACCGCTTCGGATGGCAAAAAACGATTGACTGATGTAGCCGATACCGAGCAGCTTCTCCGAATCATCCAGTCTATTCCTTCCCCGAAGGCAGAACCGTTCAAGTTGTGGCTGGCACAGGTCGGTCGAGAGCGTATCGAGGAGACCATCGACCCGGAGCTGACCATTGACCGCGCTCTGGAAACCTATCTCAAGAAGGGTTACAGCCGTGAGTGGATCAATCAGCGGCTGCAGGCCATCCAGGTCCGTAAAGAACTGACGGATGAATGGGATGCCCGCGGTGTGCAGAAAGGCGTAGAGTACGCCATCCTCACGGACGAGATTTCCCGAGCCTGGTCTGGCATGTCCACCCGGCAGTACAAAAATCTGAAGGGCTTGAAAAAGGAAAACCTTCGTGATAACATGACTACGCTGGAACTGGTACTGAATATGCTGGCGGAGGCCACTACCACTCAGTTTTCAAGAGATCGCAAACCAACGACCTTCCAAGAGAATTTGGCAGTTGCCAAGGCGGGCGGTCAGGTGGCTGGACGAACCAGAAAAGACATTGAGTCCCAGTCAGACACGCCGGTCATTACTGCTAAGAATGCCGCACAGCTTAATCAGGTAGTGACAGATCTGCTGGAAGGAGCAGTCTCTGACAAAACTGAAGAATCAAAAGGCAAGTGAGCTCTGCGCGTCATGGTTTTCTTGCTGTCATACGACGATTTTTTGAAAGTAAATTTCGAAAAAAATCTATAGTGTTGCGTTATGACAACCAAAACTCCCGAAACACCTGTGTTTCGGGAGTTTTTTCATGCCCGAAAACAGGTTTTAGCCTTATTTTTAGCCTTATTGGGTCAACCGGCGGAAACTGTACGGATAAAACGCTCCATGCGGTCGGCACTTTCGCGCTTCATCTGGTCAGTCACATGGCCGTATACGTCCAGCGTAAATGCAGCGGTGGCGTGTCCAAGATTTTCCTGCACGGTTTTAATGTCGTCACCACTTTTGATACAGGCAACTGCGCATGTGTGGCGCAGGTCGTGGAAACGGGCATTGGGACACCCCATGGCTGCAACGATGCGCTTGTACTCGCGGTAGACTGTCGGCTTCGTCAGGTGCGTACCAAACTCGTTGGTAAAGACCAGACCCTCCGGATTTTGCCAGTCACTGCCCAACAGAAGCTTCTGCTGCATTTGCCATCGGCGCTGCTGCTGCAACCGGGCCAGCACAGTCTGTGCTGCGGCGATGGTACGGCTTCGGCCATTCTTCGGAGAAACAAGCTCATAGCCCTTGCTCCCCTTGTCCTGATGCAGCTGCATTTGCTTTTCCACAGAGATGATACCTGTATGAAAGTCGATGCAGTCCCACGTCAGACCCAATACCTCGCCCTCCCGCATACCGGTGAACAGTGTCAGGATGAACAGCGTTTCAAATCGGTTTCCCTGTATAGCGGTCAGAAATGCGGTGATCTGCGCATCGTCAAAGGGCTTGATCTTCTTACGCTCTATCCGCGGCAGGATACAGGCATCGGCAGGGTTGTATCGCAGATAGCCGATCAGCACCGCTTGTTGAAGTGCCTTGTGGAGAACACCGTGGACATTCTTCACCGTTTTTGCGGAAAGACCTTCCGGATTCTGCTCGGACGGCTCCCCCATGGCATTGTAGAAGGCCTGTATCATCGGTGCGTTCAACGCCTCCAGCCGCACTGCTCCCAGCGCTGGCAGAATGTGCAGCTTGATATCGGATTTGTAGATGTGTGCCGTTCTGGGCTTCACGCCGCCCAAGTAGGTCTTTGACCATATCTCCAGCCATTGTGCCAATGTCAGCTTGCACGGCGCATGATACACACCGTTGTCGATATCCAGCGTTACCTGCTTCAGCTTCTGCGCCACTTCTTTCTGCGTCTTTCCGGTGATGCTGCGCTGGATCTGCTTGCCTGTGCCGGGGTCGAAGCCTTCTGTGTAGCGGCCCTGCCAGTAGGTATAGGTCTTTCCGTTCTTTGTTGTTGTGATTTTTCTGATGGAACCGGCGCCGCCGGCTCCTTTTCCTGTTTTTGTACGCGGCATATACGCTCCTTTCCGCCGCGCGGAATGTACCACCTCCATGATATATCCCGCGCGGCTGTTGTGCAAGTTTTATTTCTGCGGCGAAGAGATTTACTTCCGCAGGAACTCCAGCAGGGACTCTCTCGGAATACGAATCTGCCTACCGATGCGAACGCTTCGTATCTGCCCGCTGCGGATCAGCTCGTAGGCGGTGTTGCGTCCGATGCCGAGGAGGGGCATCAAGTCCTCTACCCGCAATGTCATGGGGAGGTCATGCAGGTCGCGATACCTATTCTCCACGGGCAGTCCCTCCCTTCACGGACGCCAGATAGATGTCCGTCACATCGGGCCGCTCGTGTCCCAGCAGACGGGACACGGTGAAGTGGGCGTCCAGGGGCGTCATGCCGCCATTGACGAGAGATGTATACTTTTCAGCGGCGTAGGTATGCCGCAGCCCATGGAAGGTAATGCGTCTGTCCGGTGCGGTGGGGTCGCAGATGGCGTCACGGTGGCGGAGGATAAACTGCTGCATAGCGTTAATGACCCGGTCGGTGGGAACGCCGTCCGGCACCAGCAGCTTGTGGCCGCGTTCCGTTTTGTCCAGCAGCCGTTGCAGCATCATCGTGATACGGTCGTCCTCGATGGGGACGATACGCACCTTACCGCCCTTGCCTTTCACGGTGAGGGCGTTTTCCCGCAGCGCACGCTCCGCCGCAGCGGTGTCCATACGGAAACACTCGTGGATGCGCAGACCGGCATAGCGAGCCAAATACAGGGCGAGGATATAGTCCTCCCTCTCCTCCGCCATGGCGCGGCCAATCAGCTTGCCGAACTCCGGGTTCGTCCATGTGCGATCCTGCTGCCCGAAGCGGCGGCGTTCCAAGGCAACGCCCAGATCTTCATTGCCCGGCAGCGCATAACGAGGCTGAGACATCTTATCGTGGAAAAAGCGGATGGCGGAGAGATCGGTCTTGATGGTACTGGCGGACTTGCCCTGCGCCTGCAAATAGAGAACGTAGCTTACCAGATGCTTGCCGCTGATGTTCTCCAGCTTTTGCAGATGGTAGTGGACAGCGAGGTAGGCGCAGAACCGTTTGACCGCCTCGTAGTAGCGATCCTTCGTGCGGAAGCTGCCCTGTCGGTTGTGCCGCGCCAGCTTGTCCAACTGGGTAACGAGGGTGTGGTAAATGCCTTTTGTGGTCATATAAAGAAATCTCCTTGTAATCGTAGTTGTGTTCAGATGGACGCACTTCACCCGTTGGTAAGGAGGGCCGTTTCCGGTGTATCTCCGTAAAACTGTTAGACTGCCGCAGGCGAAAAGCCTTGGTATTGCGTGCTTTCCGAGGCCTGCCCGTATGTCTGTCTCTCTTTACTTGTGCCAGGTCAGTACGCTGCCACATGGGGCAAATATGCCCTGCTCCGATGGAGCGGTGGCGGACACCAGGCCGCTGAACTCGGCTGCGGAAGGCTCCGCCGGTGTCCCGTGATCCGCCCGGCGACGAAATCTGAGAATATGCGATACCCCGTATGACCGGTGCCGCACTCTGACTGCGGCATGCAGGGCGGGAGCTTGCCTCTCCCTTGGCGATTTTCCTGCCGTATCGTCCTGACGGCTTTTTACAAAACTTCTTTTCCTGATCTGCGCCGAAGTGATTTCGGCGCTCTTTCTTTTTCTGCGGTATCGCGGCGGTGGCAAGTGCCGCGACAAAATAATAAGCAAAAACGCAGGAAGAATCTTCCTGCCGTTTCGGCTTCATACGATCCTTCCTGCGTTTGCAGTATTGTTCAATTCTGATGGCCGCCCGGTTTTTCCGGAGGGCGCATTTTGACATACTTTGGGTTCTTAGTCAGAGCGAAAAGCTGTTGATAATGCTTTCCACCCGTGCCTGCTCTGCTCCGACCTAAATGCTTGATGCCTTAAGTACAGGTACATCATAGCACGACGGCAGGGCGGCGTACAGGCGGAAAATGCCGCGAGAAAATTTCTCGCAGTATTAGGGAACTTCTCTACACCCTCCTTTCTATCCACTAATAGATCCTGTATAGATAATACCAGCTGTCGCCGGTGTTGTGCCCCGTCTCATCGGTTACATTGTTGTCCACCATGATGGTGTCGTTATCAAACCAGTCCGCACAATGCTCATTTCCGACTTCTTTCGTATCGCGTTCTATTGCGAAGAGCCGCATCTTTTTGAAATCTATGACGGACAGGTGGCACAGGCTGCCATTGGTAGCGTCCCGCTGGATAAGTGCAAGCTTATCGCCCTCCGGGCTGCCCACAAGTTCCGCATATGGCCAATCTACATCGGGCCACAAAGCTCCCTCTACAGAGCACCAGTACAATGCTGAGCCATTGCTTTTTCATGATTCCTTCCTCCCTAAAAAGTATTTATCCGTTAAACGCGGCAAGAGCCGCATCTGCCCGGCGGATCCACTCGGTACGGTCGCCGTAGACCGCCGCGTCCAGCGAGTTGATGGCGGCGGCCGCCTTCTCCCCGGCATCCTCCTCGCCCCGCATAGCGGCGCTGAGACCCGAGGCCACGTCCTTGATGGCGGCCATCTGCTGCTTCCACGTGTTGGCGGCGTTGCCCAGCGTCTTCTGCACGCCGAACAGCGTATCGAAATACTTGCTGAGCTTTTCATACTCCTTGAAGTTGTTGACCTCAAGGTTGAAGGCGTTCATGCCCTCGGTGTTGATGAACACCAGCCGCACGGTGGACTTCTTCTCCGTCTTGTCGCCGTTCTTCACCATCTGCTCCTCATACTTATAGTTCCGCAGATCGGCGATGCGGTACACGCAGGCCCGGGTGGTCTTGCCGAATATCAGGATCTTGTAGTCCACCTGCGTAAAGGCCACCAGCCCGATATCCTCCGCCACATACAGGTGCGCGCCGAAGCGCGTCAGCTTCTGGTTCTTATCCTTGGTCTTCAGCCGCGGCACAAAGTAGTGCTCCCACAGCTTCGTCCCCCGCTCCACCTGTGCCAGATGCGCCTTCACGCCGGGCAGGTTGCCATGCACATAGTCGTACACCTTGAAGCCCCGGCTTCTGCAATTCTTGCGGCAGATGCAATTGCCGTCCGCCAGCTTCTGGGTCTGCATCAGGTTGATGTCCGCTCCGCAAATTCCACACTTGTTCGCCATGATCCATTTCTCCTTTCAGTCGGTGCCGGTCTCCCGGCAGGTTCCTATGGTCTTGATGGTTTCTATGGTTCCCTGTTGAATCTCCCGTGTTGGGGGTATTCCCGTTATGGTTTGGCCGCGCTGTCTCCGTCACATGGCGTAGATCTGATCCATCAGATACTCGGCGGTCATGGAGCCGTAGAAAAACTGGTCGATCAGCCCGTTTTTCTTGGCGTCCCGGATGTCCTTGGCGGCCTGCCGCTCGGTGTTGGAGTCCACCATCAGCGCGATCTTGCAGTCGGGGCACAGCTCCCGCACCCGGTCGCGCAGCTTCAGCCGCTCGCTGAGCCTCCACGGCGTATAGCCCGTGACCTCCATGACAAGGACGAAGGGCTCATACACCTGACACAGCTCCACCGTGTCCTGCGGGGACTCCGCGCGGATCACGTCGATATCATATTCTGAATTCTTAAAAGCGCTCGCTACGGCGTCTGCAAACAGATAATTCTGCATATCGATCACAATTTTACGCATCGAACCGCCCCCATTCCTTTCTTGTATATTCATCGAATATATTCCACTCCGGTATACTTTCAGCTTTATGCCCATTGTAGCAAAAAAGCGCGGCCCTGTCTGTCCTCAAAAGTGAGGACATATCAGGCCGCGTCTCTCGATTTTTCGTGAGTGTTTTCCGTTTCCGCCGAGTTACGGTGTGCCGCTGCCGTTTCTCCGGCGCGGACAGAATGGAAAAGAGCGCCGCTCTATGCGGCGCTCTGTATGTTCATTCAGTTTTCTTCCACCGGCGCAAGCTGGCTGCCCGGCACCACCAGCCGTTTGCCCACCGCCGCCACCATCAGCCGGTTGCGGTTGGGATAGCCGGTCTTTTCCAGCATCCGGCTGATGTAGGTGCGCACCGTGGATTCCGCCACGTTCATCTGGGCGGCGATCTCCGCGTTGGTCTGCCCCTCGCAGAGCAAGCGCAGCGTCTCCAGCTCCTGATCGGACAAATCGCAGGACAGGGCGTTGCCCAGCCGCACCGACGGTGCGCCGTCCGGCCAGAAGTGCTTGCCGGACAGGGTACCCTCGATGACGCCCACAAGGTCGCCGGCGGGGGAATCCTTGTACCAGAAGCTGTCGGCGCCGATCCGTCTCGCCCGCTCCAGAAAGCGCCCCTCCAGCATGGAGGTCACCATCACGATCTTAATGTGGGGATACGCCTTCTTGATGGCCTCGGCGGCGGTCAGACCGTCCGAGTCATTTTCGGTGCAGATGTCCATCAAAATCAGGTCGATCTGCCCGTCTCCGCACCGGCTCAGCGCCGCGTCGGCGCGATTCAGCGCGCCCGCCACCCGGCAGTCCGCGCACTTTTCCGCGCAGGCGCACAGGTACATTCTGGCCAGCGCCTGATCTTCAACCACCAATATATTTCTGACAGCCATCCGCTTCCCCTCCAGATTTTCCCTGATTTGGCAGGCCGATCACCAGCGCGAACACCGGCAGGCTCTGCACGGTCATCGTGCCGCCCGCCCGTTCGATCCGCCGCCGCAGATTGGACAGCCCGCCGCCCTCCGCAACGGGCTTTTCCGGCGGCTTGCCGTTGTTGCGCAGCAGGATGTTGTACCTGTCCCCGTCCTCCCAGATGTGTGCGGTCAGCTCCGTGGCCTGCGCGTACTGCACGGCGTTGCTCAGGCAGACCTGCATGGCCGCATACAGCAGCTCCGCCGCCGCGCCCACCGGCTCCGGCCCCCGCACCCTGACGGTCACGCCGCTGCTCCTCGCGTTTTCGTACAGCATCTCCTTGGCCGGCAGGCGCAGCGCCTCCCGGAAGGAGATGCTCTTCTCCCACTCCCGCAGCACCGCCTCCCCGTCGACGCCGTGGAGATCGCCGGCGAGATACTGCTTCGTCACGGTGATACAGGCGGCCAGACTGTCGTGCATGGCGGATTTGGCGGCAAGCTGCTCCTTCTCCCGTGCCACCGCCTCCACATTCTCGGAGAGGCGGCGCATTCGCTCCGCGTCCCGCTCCAGCGCCCGGTTATCCTCCGCCAGCTGGAGCAGCGCCCAGTGCAGCGCCGTCACATCCGCGGCGGTAAGCTGGATGTAGGACGTGCCGTACCGATCCGTCACGCCGGACTTTTCAAATTTCCACACCGTTCCGTCCGGAAAGCGGTAGGTGTTCTCCATCTTCTCAAGCGGCGTCACGCCCTCCGGCGGCGCGGCCAGTGCCTCCTCCAGCTCCCCCATGTATTGCAGGTCGCTGCGCAGCAGCTGCTGGCTCAGCCGGTACATCTGCCGGTTGCACAGCACGACGCCGCCATCCCGGTCAAAAAAGCATACGGCGGTGGGGAGCTGGTCAAAGCTCTCCTTGATGGCATTGAACCGGAAGCGTTTCAGCTTATACATCATCGTCCCGTCCTCCTATCGCCGTGCGGATGAGCCACAGCCCGTCCTCCTGCTGTACCGTCACCTCCGGCGACGCCAGCGCCGACAGCGGCGCGGCGCACTCCACCGACAGATCCATCTCGCTGTCGGAAACGGAGATGAACAGAGAGCGCAGGTCGTCCGCCGTCGCCTCCGCCACAGCCGCCAGCAGTTCAAAGAGCCGCACCACCTCCCCGGCGCACATGGGCGCCGTCGTGCGGTAGACCACACCGCACTCCGTGCCGCAGGCGGTCAGGGCGCGCACCGCCTCGTCTATGGTCAGGCGCACCTCCTGCTGGGGCAGGCGCTCATACTCGCTGCTGAGAAAATACAGGTTGGCGCTGCGCTTGATGTAGGTGCCCAGCAGCAGGATCCGCTTCAGCAGGCTCCGCAATTCGGCGGGCGCGGCGCCCTCGCATTGGGTAAGGAGCTGCCGGATCCGGGCGATCTGGCGGCTGTGCTTGGCCTCCAGCGCGTCGTATATGCGGTTCTTCTCCGTCAGCTCGTGGAGCTTTTTCTGCACGAGGTAGGCGTCCTGCAATTTTTTCCGGTTGCTCTCCAGCTCCGCTTTGTTCTCATTCAGCTTGGTGTGCAGCTCCAGCAGCGGGCGCACGTTGTCCTGCCAGACCACATAGCCGCCGCCGATGGGTGCCGAGGAGATCCGCATCCCGTCGGGGCGGATGAGCCGCTGCCCCTCCCGGGGGCAGACCATGTCCTCCCCTGCGGCGTGGGAGCGCAGGATGATCTGTCCGTCGGGGTCTGCGATGCAGGCCGCCAGCGTCGACGCCTCGAACAACTCCGCGTACCCCGTGTTGGATGGGATCATCCGGCAGCGGATGCAGCTTTCGTAGAGGGCGGCGTACAGCAGGCAGAGCATCACGTTCATATCCCCGAACCACCACCGGACAGCCGGCAGGCCCGACAGATAGAGCAGCCCGTACAGCAGCGTGACGCAGCCCAGTACAAACGGCGTCAGTCTCTTTCGTGCGCCGCCCGGAATGCGGCTCTTGCGAAACAGCCGCACCAGTGAAAAGGTGATGCACGCCACCATCCACACAAGGCAGACGAAGTACAGCAGCCTGTGGGTAAAGGCGCTGCTGACCGGCCTTCCGGGTACGCCGTCCTTAAAGGCAAAGGCCCACTGGTGCAGGTCGTTGGTGATCACAAGCAGAAGCAGCACGGTGGGGATGATGGCCAGCAGCCTCGCCCGTCCGGGCAGGCGGTATTCCTCCGGCTTTCCCAGCAGCAGGGCAACATACACCCCCAGCAGTGGGAGAAACAGCATCGGCAGGTAGTAGAGATACCACACATACCGCGCCGCCGTCACGCCGGTCACCACATGGTATTTCAGCGTCCGCAGAACCAGCCACAGGAGCATCAGCAGCGCCGTCAGGCGCAGGCAGTGCAGCACCCGCTTCTGTATGATGCGCCGGTCGAGGGTAAAGCCCCACCACGCGAAAAGCAGCAGGTACAGCGCGGAACGAAAATAGTTGGTATACACGCCGCCGATATCGAATTTGCCCAGCATCCGGCAGGCGTAGGCCACGGCGATGACCGTGAAAACGAAGATCATCGACAGCAGTTGTCTGGTATTCCCCTTCAAGCGGCACCGTCCTCGCTTTCTCTCTGCACTATAGGATGCGGACATCCTGTACGGGCAGTATAGCATAAAGCGCCGCCCCCCGCAACCAAACAAAAAGAGACATCCAAAAGGATGTCTCTTTGGCGGCGGGCCGCCGCGGAACGCAAAAATAAAAGACCGCCCTTGGCGGTCTTTTATTCTGTCAATACCACAGGTTTTGTTATTTCTCCCCGCATACCGCAAGGAAGGGAGCGTGTGAGGGGGAACCTTTGCCGGGTTCCCCCCTCACGTTCAATCACCCGCCCGCAGGCGACCACTTTTGCACAGCAAAAGTGCCGCACCAGCAAAAAAGAGACATCCTTTTGGATGTCTCTTTTTTGCTGGTGCGAGCGATGGGACTTGAACCCACACGACCTTACGGACACAAGCACCTCAAGCTTGCCTGTCTGCCGATTCCAGCACGCTCGCGAACGGAACCTCCGTTATTATAACAAAATACCCCTGTTTGTCAAGAGGCAGCCGGAAAAGCTTCCTGAAAGTTTTGCAGTGTGCCGCCTGGTTCGCCGGCGGCCGCACGGCGTCATATCTCTTTTGCGTAATTGCTCCCCAAAACCACATAGATCGGCAAGAGGAAAAACTCGTCAAAAAACAGGATATCCAGTGCAAACCATGGCATCACAACGCCGACGAGCATGAGCAGCGTATAGGTCCACTTGGGGCGGCTGTCCCCCAGTTTTCGCTGCGCATCCTTCAATGTCAGGACGACCCACGCAGTAAGCAGCGGAACACCCAGCAGTCCAAACTGAAACACGCTTTGTATGATCGTATTGTGGGAAGCCCAGCCGTGCAGCGTAACGGATGTGTAGCCCTGCCCCAGCAGCGTCAGCGGTATATTGTGCGCGAACTCATTCAGATAATCCATCCACAGATCTGTACGCTTTGTTGTCAGCTGCGAGATATTGGCCGAATAGGAAAATCGCTCGGCTATAATCTCAAAAAGCGGCTCAAATGCCGAGGACGACAGAACCACTGCCCCCGCACACAATACGCCGGCCAGCAGCCGGAATTTACTGGACCAATGCCCCTTTTCCAGCAAAATTGGCACCCACACAAGAAACAGCCCCGCCGTAACGACCACAAAGGACTTGGAGGCGGAGAGCATTCCGCAATAGAGCAGCAGGATCAGCACAAGCAGCAGCGTCAGCTGGTGTGTGCGCTTTTCCTCGCGGCTCAGCAAAAGCTGTATGCCCGCCATGCACGCCGTGATATGCGCCGCGTAAAAGTTGGGGTCGCCATAAAAACCGGAGCGGCGTGTAACGCTTAAATAGGCGTGTACGTTGATGTAGTTTGATATGTTCGGAAGGCCGGCTGTCTGCTGCGCGATCAGCGCCGCCGCGATGATACCCACCGCAAAAAACAACGTGACCTCTTTGAAGGATCCCATGCGGCCGCCCTCCACTACTCCGGGCAACAGGAACAGCATCAGTACGAAAGCCAGATAGTTGTTCTGAATCGGATTTCCCTGCAGCAGCTTCGCTGTCACCGTCAGAAGTACCAGAAAAAACGCAAGCACCGACTGATACGTATTAAACGACAGGCGGCTCTTCACGCAGTATAGGAGGCATACCAGCAGCAGCGCGATGGTAAAAAAGGAGAAGCTCGTATTATCCAGCCGCAGCAGGGGGCTCCAGGGCAGGAAGTACAGCAAGACCGCCAGCACGGCATTTTTTCTGCACGCCAAGACGACAACTCCCAAAAACGCCAGAAGGCACAGGCCGATCACAGCCTTGCTGTTGCTGATCTGCCCATAGCAGAGCACGACCGAGATGGCCACGCAGCTCGCCAGCATCCACCCCGCGTGACCGCGCTTTTGAACGCTTGGTTCTGCGCCTTGCCTATTGGAAATTCTATCTGTCTGCATCTTGCTCTATCAACTCCGCAAATTGTTTCCGCGCACAGGTATTGTCGAATGCCAATGCCTGCATATGCGCGCGCTTCTCCTGAAGGGCCTCCGGCCGGGACAACAGCTCTTCGAGTCCGGTTTGAATCCCCTCCACTGTATTTTCACATACCCAGCCCAAGCCGGGCTGCTCTACCATTTCACGGGCCGACGAGGTCTCCGTGGTCAAAATAGGCGTCCCCAAACAGGCGGCCTCCCCGATCACCATCGGCGCAGCCTCGGAGAACGAAGGGATCAGCAGCACATCCGCCGCCTGCATATAGCCGTATGGGACTGCAAGCTCGCCCAGCAGGGTGATCGTCTCCGTCAGTCCCAGCGCTGCGATCTGCTCCTCCGCCAGCGCATACTCCGCCCCATCCCCAATCAGATAGTAGTGGAGCGCGTTGGCTTTTTCACCGAGCGCCGCGACAGCCTGGATCGCCCGTAGGATCCCTTTTTCTTTCCCGAACCGAGCCACCGTAACAATGTTCAGCCTGCCCGTGGGCAGTGTGACCGGCGCGTTCTGCGCCAGACGCCGCACCTGCGGATAATTCTGGCAGTTTCGCGTCACCGTCGTCTTATCCGCCAGTTGGGGAAAGGCTCGCAGGAACGAATCCCTGCACCCGGATGAACAGGCCGCGATCCCGTCAAACTGCTGATATATCCGCATATTATACGGAGACGCGGCGTGTATTTTTTCAAAATCACAATGCAGGAAGGTGACCTTCCTTTTCGCCCTCACACAGCGCAGGACAAACTCATTGCACCCGCCGTAGAACGTGCGGAGCGGCCCGCTGTGCAGATAGGATACTGCGGCGTCATAGTCGCCCAGCTTCTTTTGCAGCGGATACGCCAGACGCAGCACGGCCCCCCGCCCCAGCAGGCGGGTCGCCGCCGCCCAGAAGGTGCGCGCCAGCCTGTCCTTCAAGCCGACGGCATCGTGCCTCGTCATGCCCCAATACCGAAATGGTGACCTCGCTGTGATCACCTGTACATCCTCAGGGATCTCTACGCACAACTCACCACCCGCATAGAACAGCAGCAGCGTGACCTCATAGTCGCCGTGTATTTCATGCAGCAGGTTGACCAGCGCCTTTTGCACGCCGCCGATATGCATATTGTTATTGACGATCAGCACACGTTTCATCTGCCGTTCAAGCTCCCTCAACCGATGTCGTTCTCTCCGCTCTCTGCTGCGAAGCCCTCAGGAACGCCGTTTCATGCCAAAATACGCAGCGGCGCCTATGGGCACAGAAACAGAGGCAAACGTAACTGCGCCCCAGAGTATCCACTGGAGGTAGTTCCCGATCTCCACATGGGCGATCAGGTGATTCCCCCCTACAATCCCGGCCTCCAGCAGTAACAGGGCGCCCAAAAGCACCAGTATGCTCTTATATGCCGGCACACGGAGGATGTGTCTTGATGCGTAGATCATATAAAACACGCCCCGGAAAAGCGTCGCAATCAGGGTTCCCAGCGCAACGCCCATCAGCGGATCCCATTGGATCAGCAGGCAGGACAGGAGAATGTTGATCGCCGCCTCGCCATACGCGCCCCATTTCGTCTGCCGGATGTGGTTTGCCGCAATGGGCAGGCTGGCACACGGCAGGATCAGACAATTGACAGCCTCCGCCGTCAGCAGGATGACCGCAAATACAGGCTGTATATAATCCGCATCCGTTATACCAGTTGTATAGAGCCGTACAAACGGCACGATCAGAATTCCCGTGCAGCAGAACAAGGCCGTCGTAACTGCAGTGAGCAGCACCTTATAACGGTAATACGCCTTCCGAAGCGCCTCTATCTGCCCCTTTGCGATCAGCGCGCCAAAGGCTGCCTCCATACCGCCCGCCGAGGCCTCTGCGATCGCCCGGATACTGCTGACGACCATACTGTATACGGCATATACCGCGACCAGCCGAGCGTTTGCGAACAGCGTCAGCAGGACAACATCCGTATTTCTGTGCAAGAAATATGCGATGTGCCGAGCTATTCCTGTCCATTTCTGCGCAAGGACCTCCTTGTCTTTTCCTACCTTGGGGAGGTGATAGTGCTTTTTGACATAGACGGCATACAGCAGCGGGCGAACGACAAAAATCAGGCTGCTACCCAGCTTTACCCAGATCAGGTCACACGCGTTTCTCGTCAGGATAACGATCGTCAGCGTATTGATAAGCGTGATGCCGATCGTGATCACGTTGTTGACATAAATCTTCTGGTCGGCGGCGAGCAATGTCAGATTCGCCAGTCCGCCCATATATTTGGCCAGCGTCGTCAGTCCGATGACTAGGACGAGACCGAAGACATAGGGCCTTGAGAAAACTGTGACTCGGGCAATGTCGTAGTAGAACACGCCCAGCACCAGACTGTATATAAGGAAGAACGCGGCGACATAGTAGAAAAAACGCCGCACCGCGTGGTAAACCGTGCTGATTTCTCTTTGATCCTTGCGGGCCAGAGGGCCGTATAGCTCCGCTCTGGCTAACTCTCCAATACCGCCCTCCAGCAGCATGATGTAGGACAGAAATTGTGCGATAGAGACAGAGATACCATAGGCCTCCGAGCCGAAGGAACCGATCAATATGCGGGGTACAACGATCCCGCAGGCTGTCGTGATAAGCTGGCTGGCCAGCGTGGTAGCGATATTTCGTCTTGACTTCTTTTCCTGCTCATTCATGGATCTGTCTGCGTCTCCTGTTACATGAATACCGCTATCGGTGATCTTCTTACTTATTGTACACGGGAACAACTATGCTGAACCGCATTCGCCATACCTCTTTCTCTCCGCCGGGAAATCCGTTCCGCCCCGCAGCATACTCCTCAGGGCTGCCCCAAAGGGCATATGACCCTTATAGGTGTTGCTGTGCCGAAGCAGGAATCTTACCGCGATCATCCTCCATATCCGCGGATACAGACTGGCATACAGCGCGCCCTTATCATAAAAGTACTTCTCGGTATACCCTGTAAACCAGCTGGATGCGGCATCTTGATCTATCTCAGCGATTGCATAGGGAACGGCGTACAGCCGCAGCCCCTTATCTAAGCATTCCTTCAAAAAAATGGTATCTTCACCGGATCCATAGCGCGCTCCTCCGCCAAACAGGGTGCTGAAGGTGATCCCCGCGGCCATGATTCGCTGACGCCGGATCACCAGTCGCGCCGCGCCGTATTTCGCATAGTTATACCTGTGGATCCGTTTTATTTTCGTATTTATATAGCGTCGAGGCCGTTTCTCGATCAGGTTGAAGATCAGCACATCGGCCTTCGGACATTCCTCAAGCGCTCTTTCCACGATCTGCGGGTAGCCATCTACAAATGTCATATCGTCATCAGCCAATACGCATATATCCGCGGTCGCATTCTGCAAAACCGTGTTCCGGTTCCGGCCCACTCCGCGCTCAGCCGTATTCAAATAGGTCACTTTTACATTTCGCAAGAAAATTTCTTCTCTGGAGGTGCGTTGGCCTTGGTTGCCGACCAATGTATCCGTCTGCAGATTCATTCTCTCTGCCAGCGAGTAGTCACGCTGGTCGACTGCCACAACTAAAGTTTCCATTCTCATACCATACAATTTGTGCGGGGCTTCACGGGCACCGTGAAGCCCCGCACTGTTCAAATGTTACTGATATCGCTATGTGCTTTATTGAGCCGCCATCTTGCCGTCGGCACCGAAGTAGTATATACCTCCCGCGATCCCGTAGCTGTTCGCGCCTACCCACATATTGGCGTTCTTGTACATTTTGCCGCTGTAGGTGTTGAAAATGTAGTAGTCGTTACCGATCTTCGTGAACCCCTTGGCGCGGATACCACCGTTGTAGTAGTAGGTAAATCCGTCGCCGCCTTCCACAAAGCCCGTCTTGACGAACTTGCCGTCTGTGCCGAAGTGGTACCAGCCGTTGCCGCTCAACTCCGTGGTCTCCACATAGACGGACTTGTTGACAGCCAACGCGCCGTTGTTCTGGGCGTAGTAGTACTCGCCGTCCAGCTCATACAGCCCACCTGTCATCTTCACGCCGTCAATGGTGAAGTACAGCTCGCCGTTCTCATTAACGATCTCCTTGACGCCGGTCTCCAGATTGGGGACGAACATCTTGCCGTCGGCATCAAAGTAATGCATACCGGGCTCAACACCGTAATCGTTAGCGGGAACCCACATATTGGCATCCTTGTACATTTTGCCGCTGCCGGCATTGAAAAGGTAATAGTCGTCGCCGATCTTCGTGAACCCCTTGGCGCGGATGTAGTCGGTGAAGTAGTAGGTGCTCCCGTCAATGTCCGCAAAGCCGTCCTTGAGGATGTAGCCGTTCGCGTCGCACCAGTATTTACCGCCCTCCAGCTGGCACCCGTACTGGTTGGTGTCCTTATCGACATAGCAGCTTCTGGAGGTGTACACCAGACCCCATGTGCCCGTAAAGATAATACCGCCACCCACGTTGATCAGGCCGTAGTACACCTTTCCGTTCTCATCGCACCAGTACTTCTCGCCGCGATAGTCCAGGAAGCCGCTGCACAGACCCGTCAGCAGACCAGTCTCCTCATCGAAGTGGTACCAGGTAATATCCTTCACGTTATCCGTCACGGTATGTGCATTGCCGTACGCCACATAGCCCTTGACATCCAGCCAATAGGTACCCTCCTCCAGCGTCACGAAACGGCGGAACCATGCTTCGCCCGCGACGAAGTATTTGGTTCCTTCCTCGGTGGTGCGGAACGCGCCTCTTACCAGCTGTCCCTGCTCGTTGAAGGTATACGTCAGGCCCTTGATCGTCTGGACGCCCGTATACATGACAAAGGTGGTGGGGTCAAAATAGTAGAAGTACGACTCGCCATCCTCGGCCACGATCGACTGCCAGCCGGAAACCAACGTTCCGAAGCGCGCAAAGTAATGCTCGCTGTCCTTTTCAAACAGGCCCGTCAGCTTCCCGTCGGCGATCCCGTCTGTGCCGAGGTCATACCAGAATTCACCGGCTTCACCGGCGGTGTAGCTGGGTAGCTTCTGCACGCCGGTCAGCGCAGCACCGTTCCGGTAGTAGCGCCAGCGTCCGCCCTCCTTGATCCAGCCGTCCTTGCTGTTCTGCTTCAGGGAGAAGGTATCCGTGAAATCAGTGATCGTGCTGAAGAAATGGGCGCCGTAGTCCCCGCTCAGGTGTTCACTGTTGTCGTAGGGATACAGACCGTATTGCTGCTGGAAATCCTCACGCTGCGCTATCGACTTAAGCACATGGAAGTGTGCATAGATGTCATACGCCAGATCGCCGCTGACCGAGCAGGTGAGCTTGCCGTCTTCATCCCAAGCCGCCGTGTCCGTCGGGATCAGCTTCAAGCCGCTGAGCACGCAGAGGGGGTTGGCCGTCGCCGGGTTGATCGCCTCATTCTGGCGGATGAAGTTGCAGACCACTGTCAGCTTGTTGTTCTCAACCTCTGCGGAGGTCAAACTGAAGTACTCGTTTGCCAGACGCAGACCGGTTTTGTCGATCGTGACGCCCTCCGGCGCAGTCAGCGTGATGGTAACTGTGGTCAGCGGGCTGATACGCTCTGCAAGCTGGAGCAGGAAGTCCCACGCAGTCCGGCCCTCTTGATCGCCGCCGGGCAGCATATACAGCAGCGCCGTCAGCTTTTCAGGGATGGCCACCTTGGACATATCCACGGCAAAGGTGTAGGAGATCTCCGTTCCTGCATTGGAATCGATCAGGTAATACGTGGTATCCTCCGCCTTATAGTTTGCGTTGGATGCACTGCGGTTCCATGCCAGCAGGCCGCTGCCGCCGGTGGCATGGTTGAAATCAAAGTCCACCTCGTCATTGCGGTAGAAATACGCTGTGGTCTTCGCCGCCACCTCCAGCGCCTTGTTGATGGCGATGGTCTGGGCTTGGATCGCAGCTTCCTCATCGGAGGCGCCGTTTGCCTTAGCCGCCTGGTAGGCCTTAGCAAACTCCGCATTGATCGTTTGCTGGAATGCAGGAAGCTTGGTCTTAAGCACCGCACCGATCGTCAGTGTGCGCAGCTTGCCTTCCGCGTTGGGCGTAAAGGCAAAGCCGGAGGCAGAACCAGCCTCGGGATAGTCAAACACAAGCTCCGTCTTGGTGGTGTTGACGCTTCCGCCCTCCAGCTCACCGATGGAGGTCAGCGTGATCTTCAGATAGCCAAACGTCACATCCGCGGGGTTGATCTTGACCAGATTCCCGTTGTAGGAGGCCTCCAGAGGCAGCTCCGTCGGTTCACCGTAGATCATGTTCACCGTGTCTCTGGTGAATCTCAGCTCCGTTGCCTCCACAACGTGCAAGGTCTTGGTACCCAGCACGCTGCCGTCCGCAGCCTCCAGCTTGATCTGCACGTCGCCCAGCCCCGCTGCGGTAAACACGTTGTCCTGCAGCGTGCCAATGCTTTCATCGGATACTGTCAGCTTGGTGCCCTCCGGCAGGGCGATGGCGCCGCCGGTCGCCGTAACGCCGGAAACCCGCATCTCCAGCTCCGTCCCGACGGTCAGATAATCGTAGTCCGCAGCGATGACAGCATGGTCAAACACGTTGGAGGGCTTGGCAGTAGACACAACCATCAGAGACGAGCTGACAGAGCGCTCGTAGCCGTCAGACGGGCGGTTGGTCACGGTGATGGTATCAGACCCCTCGGCCTTTGTTGCAAAGGTCGTAGAGCCGCCGCCATCCAGATTGACCGCCGAGACACAGCCGGCATCCAGCATGATCTGTGCGATCTCGATGTTGCTGCCACCTGCGGAGAAGGGATCCTGCCGGCCATCCAGCGCCATCAGGACAACACGTCCGTCATAGGTGATGCCCACGCAGCTGCGAGGTGCGCGCTGGGTATAGTAGTTCGAGGTGTTGGTAATGGCGATCTTACCGTCCTTGACCAGCCAAATATTGGCGCCGATCGCCTCTACGATCTCGCCCTGGTGGGCATTCCATTCCGCGCTGCCGCCAATGATCGGCGTTCCGTCCTTGAGGATGCCGAAGAAATTCTCGCTGCCCACACCGTTATACACCTTACCCTCCATCACAAGGGCACCGGAGGGCCAGCCGTTGCTCATATTGTAGAAGTCGCCGTTGATACCCACCACGGCGCTGTAATTGGGGATGTAGCGGTCGCTGTTGGGATCGGAGTGGTTCTTCTCCGCCGCCTTCATCTGATCCGTCACGCGGACCATCTTGATCTGCGAGCCGTCGTTGTCGCCGTAGTTCGCATAGACATCCACATCATCGCGGGAGACGTCCGCTGTGGCGATATAGTACACGATCTGCCGATCGTCCTGCGTCTGCGCCATCTTGATCTCCTGCGTGACGCCGGGCGCCAGCATGGAGGTCTTGCTGGAGAAGACCTGGTAGTAGGGGTTCGTCATCTGCTCGCCTGCCGTAAGGAACAGATAATCCGCAAACGCGTAGCAGCAGGCCCGCCGCAGATCAGGATCTACGCCATCCGGGACATAGCTGCGCTCCAGTGTGCGAATACCCTCATTGCCACAGTAGGTGTCATAGATCGCCGCACGGATGTCCTCCTTTGTGGACACGCCATTAAAGCGATTCTCCAGGAAGAACTTGACCCGGATCTCATCTGTCAGGTTCTGGGTATAGTAGCTCTTCATGATGGCGCTGATGGTCGTGCTGCCATCCAGCTTCTTCAGGATATAGAACGCATCCAGGTCGCCGTACAGGTCCAGAATGCCGAAGGAATGTACGTCCGGCACGTCATGGAGGAAGTACTTGTCATTTTTGGTGCGGATCTCCTCCGCCATCTCCTCCACCGTGCCGGTAACGCCGCCATTGGTGGTCAGCTGCACCAGATCGCAAATGTCGCCGGCCCAGCTTCCCAGATCCGCCGTGCTCTGGATCTTGGTGTGATACGACATATCCATAGCGCCGAACATATGGGCAAATTCCACGGTATTGCCGTTAGGCAGTATAAACTCGCCCAAGCTGCGGAGGCGGCCGGCGCTGGTGTTGTTCTCTGCGTCCTTCTCCGCCACATAGCTGGTAAACGCCGTCTTCTCCGGGCCGCAGAACGTCGTCCATGTACCGGAGGTATACTTCTCAACGCCGCAGCGGATATAATTGATCACAAGCGCCACGGCTTCCTCTTCGGGATGTTCCCGCACAAAGGCGCTTGCGTATGTTTCAAGTGTTGTCAGTGAATCGATAAAATCCTTGTATGCCGTAATCGGTTCCGGAGCAGATTCTGCCGGATCCCCCTCCGCGCCGTCCGCCGGAGAGGAGTCCCCCTCCTGCTGCTCGCCCTCCTGCGGGGCCGCGGGCTCCACCTTGTCCTGCTCGCCCTCCTGAGGCGCCGCAGACTCCACCTTGTCCTGCTCGCCCTCCTGAGGCGCCGCAGGCTCCACCTTGTCCTGCTCGCCCTCCTGAGGCGCCGCAGGCTCTTTCCCCGTCTGTTCGGCAGTTATGCCTGCCGTCGTACCTGCCGTGCTGCCTTCGTCTGTCAGCTCCTCCGCAAAGGCGGAGATTGGAAGCAGACTGAGCAGCATGACCGCTGCCATGACCAGCGCCAGCAGCTTTGATCTTCTCGCTCTGTTCATAAGCCATCCCTTTCTCTCATTATTTCCGCGTCTCTTTGTGTCCGGCTGAACCGCACATGCAGTCCCCTGTAAGGGACTGCATGCGCGGTTCAGCATCCTTTGCCGAGACCTGAGGACTCGGGTCAGTTCACTGGTTGCTCATCTTGCCGTCGGCATTGAAGTGGTGCATACCGCCCTCAACGCCGTAGTCATTGGCAGGAACCCACATATCAGCACCCTTATACATCTTCCCGCTGTAGGTGTTGAAAATGTAGTAGTCGTCGCCGATCTTCGTGAAGCCCTTGGCGCGCTTTCCATCTTTGTAGTAGTAGGTAAATTCGTCGCCGCCGGTCACAAAGCCTGTCATGATCAGCTTACCGTCTGCACCAAAGCCATACCAGCCGTCCTTGGCCAGCAACTCCGTCCCCACATAGGCAGACTTGTTGACCGCCAGCTCGCCGTTGTTCTGGGCGTAGTAGTATTCGCCGTCCAGCTCATACAGACCACCGGTCATCTTCACGCCGTCGATGGTGATGTACCGTTTGCCGTCCTCGTCAACGATCTTCTTGACGCCGGTCTCCAGATTGGGAACGAACATCTTGCCGGTGGCATCGAAGTAATGCATGCCCGGCTCCACGCCGTAGTCGTTGGCGGGCACCCACATGGTGGCATCCTTGTACATCATGCCGCTGCCAGCGTTGAAGAAGTAGTAGTCCTCGCCGATCTTCGTCAAGCCCTTGGCTCGCACGCCGTCAGCGTAGTAGAAGGTCTTTCCGTCGCCTTCCACAAAGCCCGTCTTAATGAGCTTTGCATCTGCGCCAAAGCCGTACCAGCCGTTGCCGCTCAGCAGCTTGGTATCCACATAGGCAGACTTGTTAACAGCCAACGCGCCGTTGTTCTGGGCGTAGTAGTACTCGCCGTCCAGCTCATACAGCCCACCTGTCATCTTCACGCCGTCAATGGTGAAGTACAGCTCGCCGTTCTCATTAACGATCTCCTTGACGCCGGTCTCCAGATTGGGGACGAACATCTTGCCGTCGGCATTGAAGTGGTGCATACCGCCCTCAATGCCGTAGTCATTGGCAGGAACCCACATATCGGCATTCTTGTACATCTTCCCGCTGTAGGTGTTGAAGAAGTAGTAGTCGTCACCGATCTTCGTGAAGCCCGTGACCAGCGCGCCGTTCTCGTAGTAATACGTATCATCGCCCACATGGACAAAGCCGTCGATCTTCATCACGCCGTTGGCATCGAAGTAGTACATGGCACACGGGATCTTATAATAATCGTTGTTCTTGGAGATCCAATATCTCTGATCCTTGACGATCTCACCGGTAGAGGTTCTGGCATAGTAGTACTCCCCGTCGATGCAAATCAGGCCCTCGCCGACCTTGACGCCGTCGATGAAGTAGTGATCTGTGCCGGAATCCGCCATGGCAATACCGTTCTTACTGGTATCCTTATCGTGCTCGATAACGCCGCTGGCGTCGAAGCGATACTGATAGCACGGCAGAGGCAGGTCGTTGCTCTTCTTCTCCACCTTGTAGTTGCCGTCCTTGACTGCCTTACCATCCTTGCCGAAGTAATAGTAGTTGATCTCGCCATCGTCCTTTACGACTCGGATAAGTCCTGCGTACTCGACAAGCTTGCCATCCTTCGTCCAGTAGGTATCGCTGCCGACATCGAACAGGCCGCTCTGGGTGCTGAGGAATTCGCCGGTAGTGGTATCAAAGACGAATGTAGCCTCATAGCTGCCGTCCTGAGAGGTGGTCTTGTACAGGCCCTTGACAATATACCCACTCTCGTTGAAGTAGTAGGTCTTTTCGTCTATGGTCGCCCATGCGCTCTTATAGGCGATCTCACCATCTTTATAATAGGTGGTCCCCACATCATCGGCCAGCCAGCCGTTCCAGATCTGCCACTGGGCATACAGGGTCATATCCCCGGCAAGCGCCAGAATTGCGCCCTCATTGGCATAGGTGGCTCCGCTGCCATCTGCGGCAGTGTTCCAGCCGATGAACTTGTAGTTCTCACGGGTAAAGGCGTTGGTATTCAAGGCAGTGTCCACACCGACCTCAAAGCGCTGAGGCTCCATACTGCCCTCGCCGCCGTTGGCATTGAAGGTGATGGTGTAAAACACACGGGCAGTTGCAGAGTACTGTGCCGTATAAGTGGCATCCTCTTCAGCAACCACAACCTCCGGACTCCAGCCGGTGAAGGTGTAGCGGTAGTTCTCGTCAGGAGCCTTATCTGTGCTGCCCTTGAAGGAAGGCATGGTGCCCTTCAGATAATCTTCCTCAGCTACGACCTTACCATCAATTACCCAAGTGATATGTGCGCCGGTCTTAGGAATTTCCTCGCCTTTTTTCAGCAGTTTCTTGCAGACAGTGCAGTAGGTGTCGCCGGTGTAACCGAGTGTCGTAAGCGTCGCTTCGACCGCATTGCGAATCTCCGACTTGTGGCCGGTAGCCGGGATCACTTCCTGTTTAACGAGGACTTCGTTGCAGACGGAGCAGTGCTTGCCCTCGGTCTTGCCGGGCTCGGTGCAGGTAGGAGCCTTTGCTTCGTCGACGACCTCGGTGTGACCCTTGGCAGGGATCACTTCCTGCGCAACGAGGACTTCGTTGCAGACAGAGCAGTGCTTGCCTTCGCTCTTGCCGGGTTTGGTGCAGGTAGGCTCAACAGCCGTATCAATGACCTCGGTATGGCCCTTGGCGGGGATTTCTTCCTGCGCAACGATGATTGCGTTGCAAACATCACAGTGCTTGCCTTCGGTCAGGCCAGTCTCCGTGCAGGTCGGAGCCTTTGCTGCATCGATTACTTCGGTATGGCCCGTTGCGGGGATCTCTTCCATACCGGAGAGAATCGCATCACAAACGGAGCACTTCGTACCGGCTTTATGACCAGCCTCGGTGCAGGTAGCGGGCTGTTCCGCAACTTCAATCGGAGTATGTCCAGTCGCATCTATTGCTTCGGTCTTGGTTGCATTGCAAACTGTGCAGGTGTAGGTCTTGACACCGGCGTTCTCACAGGTAGGAGAGGTCGTGATCTCGCCCTCATTCCAGCTGTGGCCCTTGGCGGGAATCACTTCCTGCGCTTTGATAACCGTTCCGCAGACAGAGCAGCTGATGCCATCCGTCAGGCCCGTTTCGGTGCAGGTCGCAGGCTTGCCCGCAACGGCCTTCTCGGTGTGGCCGGTCGCGGGAATCACTTCCTGCGCAACAAGAACTTCGTTGCAGACGGAGCAGTGCTTACCCTCAGTCTTGCCGGGTTCCGTGCAGGTCGGCTCAACGGCAGCATCAAAGACCTCGGTATGGCCCTTAGCCTGAATAGTTTCGCCCTTGGTGATTTCTTTGCCGCAGATGGCGCAGACCGTATCACCGGTGTAACCGTCCTCGGTGCAGGTGGCATCCTTCTTGTTGATCACCTTGGTGAGAGAATGATTGTCCTCCCACTGGGCGTAGAGGGTGGTGTTCTCGGTCAGATTAACAGTCACACCATCCGCATAGGAGTCGCCAGTACCATCGGCTGCGGTGTTCCAGCCCTTGAAGTTGTAGCCTTCGCGGGTGAAAGAGTTTGCATTCAGCGCCGTGTCGGTCTTTTCGAGCACGGTCTGATCCGCCATCGTACCCTTGACCGGATACTCCTCGCTGCCGTTGGCTTCAAAGGTGACGGTCAGCTCAGCAGGCTCTTCGCCGCCCCAGACGCCGTTGACATAGTTGATGGTGTCGCCAGCCTTGGCGGTCGCAGTCTCGGTGTAGGTGCCGTCGGCATTGTGCAGCTTGGCGGCGGTGATGGGGATGGTCACCTCTTTATTGCCATTTGCATTATACTGATACGTCTCGGTCGCCGTGCCGGGTGTGCCCTGCTGAATGTACTTGCCGGTGCCGTTGCTGGAGCAGATATCCGCACCGCCCTTGGTGGTGTAGATGCCGCCAATAGCCGTTACGCTGCCGTTTACATCAATCTTAGTGTCTTTAAGGTCTGCATTTGTGCGGTTGTATGCCTTACCCGGCGCATAGGCCACGGACTTAAACTTGCAGGGGCCCCAGACAAAGTTGTCGGAGTTCCACTCATCGCTGTCGTAAATATATACATTTTTGCCGCTTGCAACCGTCAGGCCAGCGCCTTCGGCAATGTTGACCTCAACGCCCGCCAGCAGAGCTGCCGTCTGGTTGATAGTCAGCTTGCTGCCGGTGTTCAGATTTATGGTCATGTTGTTGGTCAGCGGCAGAACATAGCTGCTGGAGCTGACGCTCATGCCTGCCAGCTTCAGGTTCAGGCTGTTGAGCTCCGCCTCACCGTTGATGGTGTAGATGATGCGGTCGGTGGCGCCGTCATACGCCTTGGTCAGACTGCCGGAGCCGATTTTGAACATGCCTTTGTCCCCGATAAAGGGAATGGAGGTGGGGTTGATCTTATACATGGCGTATACCGCAGTATACACCGTCTCGCTGGCGCCGGCGTACAGGGTCAGGGGTACCTCCACATTCTGCACGGCGTACTGGTTAAAGGGGAACACCTTGTTGCCCATAGCAGAAGATGCCGAGCCGCCGCGGAAGTCCAGCACCTGATACCACTCGTAAACAGAGCCGCCGGACTGTACCGTGACAGAGCCGCTGCCGGAGATAAAGCCCCACGCGTACAGGTTTGCGCCGGACTGCACGGTGATGGCGCTGCCGGACTCCATTTTGATGTAGCCGTAAGGCCCGACGATGCGGCCCTGCTGACCGCCGGAGGCAGCATAATACTGGCCGCCGACGCTGATGGCCGCCCCGTTTGCAAGGGTGAGGGAGCTGCCCGCCGCCATGGTCAGCGTCCGGAAGGGCTTAGCGGTCGGGGTAGAGGTGATGGCTGTCGGGGTACTGGTATAGCAGGTCTTGGCCTCGTCAAAGGGGATCAACAGGGTGACCTTGGAAGGGATGGTGTAGTTCCCCGTGATCTTACCGCTCTCGGCGAGTGTGATGATCGCGGGCGGCTTCTTCTGCGCCTCCGCGATCGCGTCGTTCAGGTCGTCAAAGATCTGACCGCCGGCCTCAAAGAGCGCCAGCTCCTTGCTGACGAACCGCGCCGTGATGGTACGGTCACTGTCAAAGTTCAGAGCGGTCTTGGCATCGGTGCTGATGCACTTTCCGCTGGCCACATCGTACAGCCCTTGAAGCGGTAGCCCTCCGCCGGGGTCGCCACTACCTTATAGGCGGCCATGGAGCTTTGCGTGTTGGTGTAGGCCTCGGTGATGGTCTTGCCGTCCACGGTATAGGAGCCGTTCTCGGCGGGCTGGAAGGTCACGGTGGCACTCACGTCGGCCACCAGCTTCACGTTGCTCATGGTGATCTGGGTGTCGGCGCTGGTGCTGCCGGAAGTGATCTCCACCTCAACGGTGCCGCCGGCTTCAAGCTCCTGATTGAAGCTGCCGGCTGTGGTGATCTCGGTGTAGTTCACCAGAATCGTACCTTCGCTTACCTCGACGGCATAGTCAAAGGACAGCGTCGCCTCTGTGGCCTTGTTGTTGGTGATGGTCAGCGTAGAACTATAGTTACTGCCACCGCCGCAGCCTGACCCAGACGTAGACCGAGCCTTACCGATGATCTGCGTGCTGCTGGCGGACCACGCGTTGTCCGCAGTGCCATCAAAACTCAGTCCAATGCTTTCGTCGGCGAGGCCGGTCACGGTGCCGCTGGTCCCCGCCCACGCCGTGGTGGTCATGGCGGGCAGCAGTGTCAGCACCATCAGCATGGCAAGCGCCAACGACAGGAAACGTTTGAAAACTTGCTTCATCTTCTTTGTTTTCCTCCTCTTTTTTGGATTTTCTCTCGTTGTGTATAGTAAATACTCAAGCCCAGTGCCAGAGTAATAAGCGCCCAGACATGGCCGCGGTGCAGCAGCGCCGTTGTCTCGTAGGTTCGCAGCCACTCGGTCAGGAAGCGGAACGCGCCATACGCGATCATGTACAGGGGGTAGATCATCCCCACGCGCTTGCTCTGGCGGACGGGTCTGCCCAGCCAGAACAGCAGGACGATATAAAACAGGATCTCCAGCTCACGGGTGGGCCAGCGGATGGACACACCCGGTATGACCTTGCCCGCGCAGCAGCCGCTGAGAATGCAGTTGAAGCGGGCGCACATCAGTGTGAAGATCATGCAGATGGTGAATACGTCGAATACCTCCGCCGGTTTTCGCCTGGTCAGCTTCGCGCCCAGGTAGTAGAACAGGGGGAGGATAAATATGCCGCCGAACAGGCTCATACTCCCCGCCTTGCTCATGTCGAACCCCACCTCAACAACGGCAAAGACCTTCACGCACAGCACGCCGCAGATCGTGTGCAGCACCGCGATGGGCAGTGCGGCGTACCATTTGATACGAAGACGCTCCTTGCAGAGCATCAGCCAGAGGAAGGTGAATGCCGTGCCGACGGTGAGCACCGCCAGCAGCGTTATTTTATCGTTCATCACGATCACCCGCTTTCCTGCACTTGTCTCATGTGTTCTGCCGCGTCCGCAGTACCCGGGCGGGTACGCCGGCGGCAATGGTATACGCCGGAATGTCCTTGGTCAGTTCGCCGGCTGGAAGCCGTCCACCTGCTGGAGTTGATAGATCAAATCATTCACGCACTCCTGCAGGGTGTTGATGCGGGCCGTGTCCGCCTCGGACCACTCCGGCTCCGCCTTGATCTCGCTGATGTTCAGCCAGACCGACTGCATATTGCCGTCCGCGTCCGGCGCGCTGCCCAGCTGATAGCCGCCCTCCGCCGCGCCGATGGCGATCTCGAACAGCAGCACATCCGCTCCGTTGACCGTGCCATAGAAGCTCATGGCATAGGTGCCGTCCGCGGAGGTGTCCTTCGTCTGCACGTCGCCCGCCCATTCCTCCGGGAAGGTCAGCGTACCGACCGGCGTCTCGAGCTCCAGCTTTTTCGCGGGATCAGCCGGTGTATTCTGCTGGCCGGAGGGATCCTCCGTACCCTGCGTCGTACCCGGCTTGTTGGGCTGGTCGTTCTGCTTTGTGTCGTCGCCGCAGCCGACCAGCAGCGCGCCGACCAGCAGTATGCACAGAACAAAGCTCGTCCATTTTCTCAACTTGCTCATTTTCCCCTTCTCCTTTTTTGCAAAGCATTGACAATTTTGCCGGTTTTTTATCCGTCAACGGATGCTGCGCGTGTATTCCTTGAAGTGCATTTGCTTCTGCACGCCTGCATACTCCGTGTAGGAACGTTCCAGATCCACGAGCTCCGCGTGAACCTTCTGCCCGCGCTCCTCCACCGGCGGCGGCGTCATGTAGTCGCCGTACAGCGTGGTGAGCAGCGCATCGTAGTGGGCGGATACGGGAAATTCCCCGTCCTCGAAGGGGAGCTGTACCGTTTCCGTGAACCAACTGCGGGGATAGATGCTTTTTTCGTAGCGGGATGAGGCGCCGAAGAAGGAGTGTACCATCTGCGAGTCGGTGTCCTCCCGGTTCACGGCGTAGGCCCACAGCGCCTTTGTCGGCAGACAGCGGCTGACCTGCATCGCCAGCTTCTTTTGCAGGCTGTCTGTCCGGTAGCCGCGCCGGTCGAGTCCCCGTGCGATCACCATCTTGGACGCCCAGAACTGGCGCTTCCGCTTGGCCGGGGCGTCCGAGAGCGCGTCGCAGGGGAATATGTCGATGTATATGCCCTGATGCGCCAGCGGGTCGCGAGGGATATAGCGCTCGATGCAGGCGGTACCGTTTTTCCGGAGCTTTGAGAAAAACATGGGCCAATGCTCCGAAAACTCCCGCTGCAGGTAGTAGACCGTGCCATCCAACTCGGCGGGCGCCAGCGCCAGAAAGCGCTCGTAGTCCGGCCGCAGCATGATCACGTCCAGATCGTCATCCCACGGGATGAATCCGCCATGCCGCACGGCACCCAGCGCCGTACCGGCAAACAGCGTATATGTAATATGGTGTTTTTTGCACACGCGGTCGATCTCGTGCAGCATTTGCAGCAGGGCCAACTGGTGTGCGCGCAGTGCGCTCGTCTCCGTTTTGGGCATCATCGGTATTTCTTCAATCCATTGAATGTGTAGCACGCCATCGCCTTCATGCTGGGGATGAGGGGCAGCCTCAGGTAATCGCGGTAGACCCTCCAGCGGTTTTTGGCGTTTTTCAGCTTGTTAAATGACCGCGAGCCCACACGCACTCGGTAATCTGCCAGCACCTCCGTCACGCCTACCGCCCTATACCCTTCCTTGAGTAATGTCAGCCAGAGCGCATAGTCCTCTTGGTATATATCCTCCGGAAAAAGGTGCTGCTGCAAAATCTCACGTCTTATGAGTACAGTCAAGCAGCCTATCTCATTGCGAGCAAGCATTTTGCGGAAGGAAGTTTGCTCCTCCACAATGAAATCATGGTAGTGCTTTTTGCCGCATTCGTCAAGCAGCGCATACGATGTGTACACAATATCAGCGTGGGCTGTACAGGCTTTCTTCATTTGTTCAGCTATTTTTTCCGGCCTCCACATATCATCCGAGTCCAGAAAAGCGACGTACTGCCCGCAACAGGCATCCAATGCACGATTCCGGCTGGCGGCCGCGCCTTGATTCACATCATTCAATAGCAGATGAATCCGATCATCCTCCACCGCAATCTTTTGAACAAGCTGTATGGTATTATCTGTGGAGCAATCATCAACCACGATCAACTCCCAGTTTTCCATCGTCTGCGCCTGTACCGAGCGGATCGCCTGTTCAATATAATGCGCTGCGTTGTAAGCCGGCATGACTACAGAAATGACAGGCCTTTCCCGGTTATCGCTCATCTTACCCCTTTCTGTGAAAGCACGGTTCCCAACGTCTTATAGAGACACCAAATATCCAGCCACACTGACTGCCTTTGTGCATATTCGGCATCCATGGCCGCTTTTGTTTCCGCATTTATGTCGTCTCGCCCAGACACCTGTGCCAGCCCCGTCATTCCCGGTTTCACGGTAAATACACCCAGATCTTTTCGATACTGATTAAGCATCCTCTCGGTGAGGCATACTGGTCTGAAACCCACTAACGACATATCATCCCGCAAAACATTGAAAAGCTGCGGCAGTTCATCAAGACTTGTGTTCCTGAGAAATCTTCCAAACCTTGTTATGTATGCATTCGCGTTGATAAATTCATTTGTCGCTACATTATCAGGCGCACACATCTGCATCGTCCTGAACTTGTACATCACGAAAGGTTTCTCATCCCTCCCCATGCGCTCCTGCTTAAAAATTGCCGGGCCACGCGAGTCCAACCGAATCAGTAATGCGACCAGTGCCATCGGAATTCCCAGCACTAATAACCCCATTGCGGCAATGGTGATATCAAATAGGCGCTTTACCGCTCGGTAAGCCAACTTTTTCCTATACATGGTCGAGCAAGGGCTGCACGCAGTTTCTTTCCCGATCCTGTCACTGGGGTCAACTTTTTTTGCCCTCAATATGGCTGTCTCCATTCCCAGTTTCCCCCCTTTTTCCCGCCGAGCACTCAGTCGGCGGTCGTTTCGACCGGTGTAAAGAGCAGATCCAGCGTCAAGCGCTGCAGCTTCTGCTCGTCCGGATAGAACTCCATGAATTTCTCTCCTCGGACGACCTCACCCTCCGGTGTATCCAGCACCGTCAGTTGACTGTCCAATACCTCCTGATACAGCTGCGCCAGCGTCGTTGCCGAGCAGTCGCTGACCAGATAGGGCGACAGCTCCAGCAGCGCCTTGGCCGAAAATGCTTCTGCCGGCTCCGCCTTCATTTTTTCGTACAGCGCCTCCAGATAGATTTTCTGCCGCGCCATACGGTTGAGGTTCGTCTGATCCGCCACCCAGCGGCGGGTACGCACAAAGGTCAGGGCCAGATCGCCCGTCAGATGTACCTCCTGCCCCTGCGGCAGCCGGTCCGTGACCTCGGAGAAGTCATCCTCCACCAGCACCGTCACGCCGCCCACCAGATCGTTCAGCACCGCCACCGCATCCATCGTCAGGGTGACGAAGTGGTCGATCTCCACGCCGTACAGCAGATCGGAGACAGCCTGTACGGTGTTGTAGCCGCTGTCCACGCCGCCGCTGCCGTAGGTGTGCGCCAGCGCCAGCTGTCCGGTGAATGAGCCGATAGACTCGCCCGCCATACCCATTGCATTGATCTGGGTCATGGTGTCGCGGTTCAGCGGCAGCACCTTGCAGACATTCCGCTCTCTGTCCAGAACCAGCAGCATCAGGAAGTCGGACTGCTGTGTATTGATGTTGGTGCCCAGCTCCTTGCCCAGATCCAGCGTCTCCGCCAGCTGATCGCTGTATTTATCGATACCCGCGATCAGCAGCGTCTCCAGCTCCGTGTTCTGCGTATACCACGCACCGTTGTAGTAATACTCCGGCCGATCGTCGTCCGCCTCATCCGGTACGTCCGCAGAATTTCCCATTTTCTCCCATTTCCCGACATAGAGCAGCGCCGCTGTCGCCGCGGCGGCCACGCATAACACGGCCGCCGCACGCAGCAACGACTTCTTCCTTTTGTTTCTGTCCACCGCGCTCAGCAGGCTGTGGAGCGCTTCTTCACCACGATGCAGGTGCCTGCCGCCAGACCGGCGATGCCAGCGATGACCCACACTGCGTCTGCCTCACCCGTCTGAGGGGAGGTGGGTACCGTACCGCCGGGGATGGTGCTACCGGGGTTAGGAATCACGGGATCCTCACCCTCCTGACCGGCGCTGTTGGTAAAGCCCTGTGCAAAGGCGGAGACGGTCAGCGCGGCAGCCAGCAGCAGCGCCAGCAGCAAACTCATGATCTTTTTCATACTTACATCCTCCTAAAATATAATAGTTTTTTATTATTCGGCAGTGCTCGTCTCCGGAACGGTTTGCTCCAAGACGGCCACCACGAGAAAACGGTTTTTGCGGTTCCCCTTCAGGCAGGTGGACAGGATCAGCAGTGTGTCGTCTGTCTCGATGGTCTCGTCCGCATAGTTGATCCCCAGTGCCCGTGCATTGTAGATGCTGTACAGGAAATTGCTGTACGACTGGGTATCGTGAAAATCATACTGGTACAGGATGTGGCGGTTGTCATAGGGCAGCGCCGCCCGCACCTGATAGTGCAGCTCACGATCCGGCAGGTATACCACGATGGTCCTGTGCGATGCAAAGCTCTCTGGATTGGAGAAGGTCTGCTGCAGCGCGCCAAACATGGAGCCGTCGTTCTGGCGGTGACCGTAGATCACCGTTGCAGGGTCGGTCATGTCGTTCCTGTTGTACCGATGCTCGCAGAACAGCGACCCTGCGCTGTCATAGTTCCCGTAGGCATCGTGCCGCATATAGAAATTGTCATCCTCCTGCGACTGGAGCAGCGGATAGCTGGTATCCGTACCGGGGATATCCAGCCAGCCGAAGATATCCGGGTTCTTCTCCTGCAGTGCCGTGAAGTCAATGGGGCTGACATATTTTTCCGGCTCCACCTCCTGTATCGGCTCGCTTACATCCGGCAGCACGGGCTTGGGCGGCTCCTTGTGCCATGGACGGAAGGTCAGCAGCAGGTATATGGCGGCGACAATGGCAAAGCCGCCGATGATCAGCATATATTTTTTCACGGTCACTCCGCTCCCTTGCCGTCCAGCAGCCGCAGCGCCAGACGGTCTATCTCGCACAGGGCATCTTCGCCCAGATTCTTCCGGATCACCTGCGCCGCCTCGTCCAGATTGGGCGCACGGTGCTCTGCGCCGTGGCAATCCGAGCCCAGCAGGTGGATGCGTCCGTCCTTCACCAGCCGCAGTGCCTCGCGCCTTGTCCGCAGCCGCAGGAAGAAAGCGGCGTTGCACTGGATCATGATGGGGCTGTCCGCAACGTGCTGCCAGTCCCGCTTGTGGTAAAAGCTCTCGTAGCGCTCGGCGTGGGCCAGCACCACCCGCAGCTCCGCCCGGTGTCCCAGCTCCAGCAGGTCATGGAGCGCCCGGCTGCTCCACTTCTCAAAGGGCATCTCCAGAAGCAGCACGTTGGTTCCCTCGATGCAGAGGCTGTGCAGCTCATCACTGCGGCAGATGCCCTCAAAATAGCAGACCTCCGCGCCCAGCCGTATGTCGGGCGCCGTGTCGTCCAGCCGTTCCCGCAGCTGCTCCCATGCGGCGGTACGCCGCCGCAGGAACCTCTCCGGCGTGTTCTCCCATGCATAGAAATGCGGTGTGGCCACCACGTGGGTGACCTCCGGCATGGCGCGCAGCATTTGGATGCTCTCGTCCGCGCTGCGGCTGCCGTCGTCTATGCCCGGCAGAATATGTGTGTGGAAATCAATCATCGTCGTTGGTGTCGGCCGCACTGCTCTTCCCTTTTTTGCCGTAGTAGCCATAGCCATAGCCGTAGCCATACTTACGGTACTTGTATGCCTTCTTTTCCGCGTGGCTGTACGTCATGACAAAGCCCAGGATCTTCACATTCAGATATTGCAGACGCCGTACCGCCACCGACAGAGAACTGCGGTCACCGTAATCCTGACGAACAACCACCACCATGCCCTGTACCAGCCGGGAGATGACCAAACCGTCCGCCACAGCATTGACAGGCGGCAGGTCGAAGATGATGAAGTCGAACTCCTTCTTCAGCTCCGCCAGCTGCTGCGTCATCTGCTCAGAGCCCAGCAGCTCCATAGGGTTGGGAGGGATGCTGCCCGCCGCGATGATCCGCAGGTTGTCCAGCATACCGCTCTCCTGTATGGCCTCCTCGCGGGTGCAAAGCCCCGCCAGCAGGTCGGAAAGTCCCAGTGTGGGCCGCAGTGCCAGACGCTGCGCCACGTTGGGCAGGCGCATATCCGCCTCGATCATCAGCACGCGCTCGCCGGTCTGGGCGATGGTGTAGGCCAGGTTCACGCTGGTGGTGCTCTTTCCCTCACCGCGCAGTGCGCTGGTGATGCCGATCACGCGGCACTCGTTGTTGTTCGGCAGCGCGAACATCAGGTTCGTCCGCAGCAGCTTATAGGCCTCCGCCGCCGCAAAATTCAAATGGTTTCCCAGCAGCTTCCGCTGCTTGGACAGCGTCATGGGCGCTTCCCGTTTACCGACAAATTTCATGCGGACGCTCCTTTTCTCTTCCCGTCCGACGCCTGGTAGTACCCATAGCCATCGGACTCCGTGGTGGTCAGCTCAGGAACGAGCGCCAGTACCGGGATGCTCTCGTACATCTGCATCAGGCAGTCCTCGTCGTGGATACGGTCATCGAGGATGGTCCGCACGGCGATATAGCCGCAGCTGGCGATGAGGCCCAGCAGCATACCCACCGCCGTATTTCGTGTAATGCTGGGGGACGCCTTCTCCGTCGGTGTCACCGCCTTATCCACCACGCGGACGGAGCTGCCCTCCACGATGGCGGCAATGCGCTTTTGCAGCACCTGTGCGATCACGTTGCCGATGTCCCGCGCCTCCTTGGGGTCGGGACTGGTGACCTCGATCTTAAAGACCTCCGTGGAGTTGACGGCGGAAGCGGAGATCATCTCCGACAATTCCTCGTATGTGTAAGAGACGCCGGTTTTGTCCCGCACCTCGTCCAGCGTGGTGCGGGTATTCAGGATCACCAGATAGGTGTCCACCAAACTCTGGGCAGCAGACAGGTCTGAGGAGCTGATGCTCACCTTGGTGCTGCCCACGGACAGAGAGCTGTTGTTTACATACATCATCACGCTGGCCTTATAAAGCGGCGTAATGCAGAACCGCGTGATCGTGAATGCGGCAGCACCGCACAACACCGTCGCCGCCACGATCAGCCACAGGCTCTTCCACATGGCCTTCAGGAGCGACAGCAGATCGATTTTGGGATTTGCGTCTTCTTTTTTCATGTGTGGGGTGATCCTTTCTTGAGGGCTAAAAATATGCCTTTGCCGGTCAAAGCTGCGGCGGCCGAAGCCCTTCCGCCGTCCTCCGCAGGCGATGGCGGGGGTCTCTTCACGGAGTTGCCAAATCCGTGCGGCAAAAAACCTCAAAATTTTGCTTTTACTACACCACATAATCCACCATAGTGCAAGTTATTTTCGCCGAAGAATCGAGCATACTCGCACAAACTCTCCGTGTTTTCCCTCGCATTTTCAGCAAGGTAATTGCATTTTGCCGTGGCGTGTGCTATACTTTTGTATCATTACACAAAAATGCGGTATCCTGCGGCAAGGCCGGATCCTATCCCCTGCCGCCGGCGTGATGTCTGCGCGGTGTAAGGCGCTTTGGATGCCCATGCCGCAGGCACTGTGCCGCACGAAGACGCAAATTTTTCTCGAAGAAAGTGGGCAGAGCATGACGATTTTACTGACCGGCGGAGCGGGATATATCGGCAGCCATGTCGCCGTCGAATTGCTCCGGTCCGGATATGACGTGATCATCGCGGACAATTTCTGCAACAGCTCCCCGGAGGTACCCGCCCGCATTGAGCGGATCACCGGAAGGCGCGTGGCGACCTACGGGATCGATATCCGGGACGCCGCGGCGCTGGGGCGGATTTTTGAGAGGCATACCGTTGACGCGGTCATGCACTTCGCGGGCTATAAGGCGGTGGGCGAGTCTGTACAGCAGCCGCTCAAGTATTACAGAGGCAACCTGGACGGTGCGCTCACGCTTCTGGAGGTCATGAGCAGGTACCGCGTCAGAAGCCTGATTTTCAGCTCCTCCGCAACGGTGTACGGTGACCCGGTCACGCTGCCGCTTACGGAGGCGTGTCCCACCGGCGGTATCGCCAACCCCTACGGCTGGACGAAGTATATGATCGAGCAGATCATACGGGACTACGCGGCGGCGGATGCGGCGTTCTCCGCAGTATTCTTCCGCTATTTCAATCCGGTGGGTGCGCACCCCAGCGGCCTGATCGGAGAGGCGCCCGCCGGCATACCGAACAACCTGATGCCGTATATCACACAGGTGGCGGCAGGCAAGCGCCAGCAGCTTTCGGTCTTTGGCGCCGACTACGACACGCCGGACGGCACCTGTATCCGGGACTATATCCATATTATGGATCTGGCCGCTGGCCATGTGGCCGCCCTCCCGTTCTGCGCCTCCCACAGCGGCGTGGAGGTGTTCAATCTGGGGACGGGTATGGGACACAGCGTGCTGGAGATGGTCGCCGCGTTTGAAAGCGCCACCGGCGTACACATCCCCTTCCGGATCACCCAGCGGCGGGCGGGAGATGTTCCGGTGTGCTACGCCTCGGCGGAGAAGGCACGGGAATTGCTGGGCTGGAGTGCCACGCGGTCGCTGGAGGATATGTGCCGCGATGCGTGGAACTGGCAGCTTAAAAATCCGGATGGCTTTGCAGCGGCGGAGTGAGCCGCCGTCCGCGCCCGTCTGCATGACCGCATCGGCGCACGATACAAGCACGAAAGGCTTACCGCCTGCGCTCTGCAGGCGGTAAGCCTTCCTTGCTTTGAACAATTCTTTCACACCGGAGACGCGCTGGGAACGCGTGCGGCGCGGAAAAGAAAAACCCTCGAAGCCTTGCAGCTTCAAGGGTTTTTCTGTTGGTGCGCGAGGCGGGACTTGAACCCGCACGCCCGTAATGAGCACTAGAACCTGAATCTAGCGAGTCTGCCAATTCCACCACTCGCGCGTCACGAACAAGTGAGATTATAGCTCGACTTCCCGGAAATGTCAACCCCCTTTTTTGATAATTTTTTCTTTAACGAAAACGCCCCGCAAACCCGCCCGCGCCCGCCTTGACCTGCCGCCAAAAACTTGCTATGATAAAGAAAAAACTACGCCAAAGGAGCTGCTATGGAAAAACCGCTGACCACCCGCAAACGACAGGCATTGGAGATGCGCTCCCGCATCCAATATGTGGCGCTGGACCTGTTTGACAGGGACGGCTTTGAAAATGTGTCTGTGGAGCAGATCGCGCAGGCCGCCGGCTGCTCCGTGGGCAACATCTACCATTACTTTAAGAGTAAGGACGAGTTGATCATACACATCACCAGCAGCGTGGACGCCCAGTACGAGGTGCTGGAGCGGGAGTATCTGTCCGATACCACCGTTTCCGCCCGCAGCAAGCTGCTGGATTTTGTGGGGCGTGCGCTGGATATCAGCAGCAAGGACCCCTCCCTGTACCGCAGCTTCATCCACGGTTTGAAGTACCCGGAGCAGGCCATTTTGCGGGACAACGAAACGCGCGTGTACTTCCGCGTCCTGCGGGAGCTGACCGCCGCCTGTCAGCAGGAGGGCAGCATCTCCCCCCAGCGGGACGGGCAGGAGCTGGTGGCCGAGCTGGTGGCGCTCCACCGAGGTATGCTGTTCGAGTGGCGTATCTACGAGAAGGGCTTTGATCTGGTGACCCGCGGCCGCCGGATGGCTGCCGCCCTGCTGGACGGCTGGCGTCAGCCGGAGAACTGAAAACAAAAGGACTGCAAGTGCTGTTTTGCCCAGCACCGGCAGTCCTTTTTTGTGCGATATGCCAACTTTTCGGAAATCCCCAGATCGCCGTTGACATCGGCAGCCGCCGGTGCCATAATGTGAATAGCTCATTAAATGATTCGGTGAAATTTTACAATTTCCCGATGCCAAATACGAAAAAAAGGAGAGAACCGATGAAGATCTTAGTTATCAACCCCGGCGCCACCAGCACGAAGATCGCGGTGTTCGACGAGGACCAGCAGCTCTACAAGCTGGGGCTTGACCACTCCGCCGAGGAGCTGAACCAGTTCGACCGCGTCATCGATCAGGCGGATTACCGCAAGGCCGCCATTCTGGACGCCATCACCGCCGCCGGCTACAAGCTGGAGGACTTTGACGCGGTGTGCGGCCGCGGCGGCCTGTATCGCCCCATCCCCTCCGGCACCTACGCCGTCAACGACAAGGTCATGCACGACGTAGAGACGGCGCCCTACGGCGAGCATCCGTCCAATCTGGGCGCGTATCTGGCCAAGAAGCTGGGCGATATGGTGGGCATCCCCGCCTTCTTCGTGGACCCGGTATGCGTGGACGAGATGACCGAGGTGGCCCACTACACCGGCTTTGCCGAATTCCGCCGCCTGTGCCAGTTCCACGCCCTGAACCACAAGTCCATCGGCCGCAAGGCCGCGCAGGAGCTGGGCAAGGCCTACGAGGACGTAAACCTCATCGTGTGCCATCTGGGCGGCGGCGTCAGCGTAGGCGCCCACCGGCACGGCCGCGTGGTGGATGTGTGCAACGTAAAGGACGAGGGCTCCATGGGCATGGACCGCGCCGGCGGCCTGCCGGTGAACCAGCTTATCGACTACTGCTTCAGCGGCAAAACCAAGGACGAGGTGAAAAAGACGCTGGGCCGCCGGGCCGGTATGCTCTCCTATGTGGGTACCACCGACTTCCGCGTGGTCTGCGCCAGAATGGCGGAGGGCGACGCCAAGGCCGCCGAGGCCTATCAGGCGCTGGTCTACCAGCTGGCCAAGGACATCGGCGCCATGGCCGCCGTGCTGCATTTCGATGTGGACGCCATCGTCTACACCGGCGGCATGGCCTTTGGCGAAACGTTCTGCGACGACATCACCGCCTATGTGGGCAAGATCGCCAAGGTGATCCGCCTGCCCGGTGAGGAGGAGATGCGCGCACTGGCCGAGGGCGCGCTGCGCGTGCTCCACGGGCAGCAGGAGGCCGCACAGTATTAAATCCGTTTAGAAGTACATGGCAATATAGTCAGGCAGCGAGAAAAAAGAAAGGTGGAAAAAGCTATGAAACATCTGATGTCCGGTAACGAGGCCACCGCACGCGGCGTCTACGAAGCCGGTATCAAGGTCTGTTCCGCTTACCCCGGAACGCCCAGCACGGAAATTCTGGAAAACCTGCCCCAGTACGGCAAGGACGTCTACTGCGAGTGGGCGCCCAACGAGAAGGTGGCCACCGAGGTGGCCTACGGCGCGTCCGTGGCCGGCTCCCGCTCCTTCTGCACCATGAAGATGGTAGGTCTGAACGTGGCCGCCGACCCCCTGTTCACCGCCGGCTACATGGGCGTCAACGGCGCCTATGTCGTTGTCACCGCCGACGACCCCTCCTGCCACTCCTCCCAGAATGAGCAGGACAACCGCCACTATGCCCGCGCCGCCAAGATCGCCATGGTGGAGCCCAGCGACGCCCAGGAGTGCAAGGATTTCGTCCGGCTGGCCTGCGAGATCTCCGAGGAGTTCGACACCCCGGTGCTGTACCGCACCACCACCCGCGTCTGTCACAGCAAGGGGCTGGTGGAGTTCGGCGAGCGTGTGGAGCACACCGCCCCCGCCTACGCCCGGAACACCCGCAAGTACATCTGCGCCCCCGCCAACGCCTACCTGAACCACCCCATCGTGGAGGAGCGTCTGGTGAAGCTGGCGGAGTACGGCTGCACCCGCGCACTGGAGAACGGCCTGAACAAGGTGGAGCTGGGCGACGGCAAGGTGGGCGTCATCACCGCGTCCATCAGCTACCAGTACGCCAAGGAGGTGTTCCCCGAGGGTACATCCTTCCTGAAGCTGGGTCTGACCTATCCCCTGCCCATGGAGCTGATCCGCAGCTTCGCCGAGAAGGTGGAGAAGCTGTACGTCATTGAGGAGCTGGATCCCTTCATGGAGGACGAGATCAAGGCCGCCGGCATCGACTGCGTCGGCAAGGAGCTGACCGGCAAGCTGTACGAGCTGAACACCCAGCTTCTGCGGGAGCGTGTGCTGGGCATCAAGCCCGACTATAAGACCATCCCCGACGTGCAGGTGGCCAAGCGTCCTCCCGCCCTGTGTCCCGGCTGCCCCCACCGCGGTTTCTTCTACACCCTGTCCAAGAACAAGAACTATGTGGTCACCGGCGATATCGGCTGCTACACGCTGGGCTTTGCGCCGCCGCTGAACTGCATGGACGTGTGCATCTGCATGGGCGGCGGCTTCTCCGCCGGCATGGGCATGGCCAAGTCCTTCCAGCGGGAGGGTGTCACCGATAAGGTGGTGTTCGGCGTCATGGGCGACTCCACCTTCTTCCACAGCGGCATGACCGGCGCCGCCGAGATCATCTACAACAACGGCCGCATGATCCCCTGCGTGCTGGATAACCGCATCACCGGCATGACCGGCCATCAGGACAACCCCGGCTCCGGCTACACCCTGATGGGCGAGGAGGCCCCCATGATCAGCGTGGAAAAGGTGTTTGGGGCCTACGGCTACGCCCCCATCTTCACCGTGGATCCCCAGGATCTGGCCGCCATGAAGAAGACCGTGGACGACGCGGTGGCCGCCCTCAACGAGGGCAAGCACCCCGCCATCGTCACACGCCGTCCCTGCCTGCTCATCAAGCGGGTGAAGCACGACACCGGTATGTGCGTGGTCAACCCCGACAAGTGCAAGAGCTGCAAGAGCTGCCTGAAGGTGGGCTGCCCCGCCATCTCCATGGAGAACGGCAAGGCGTTCATCGACCGAACCCAGTGCGTGGGCTGCACCGTCTGCGCCCAGGCCTGCCCGTTTGACGCCATCGAAAAGGAGGAGAAGTAACATGAACGATGTGAAAAGCTGCCTGTTGGTAGGTGTGGGCGGTCAGGGCGCCATCCTGATCTCCAAGATCATGTCCAACGGCTTTATGAAGGCCGGCTATGACGTCAAGCAGAGCGAGGTTCACGGCATGGCCCAGCGCGGCGGCAGCGTGTCCACGCAGGTCCGCTGGGGCAAGAAGGTCTACGGCCCCGTGTTCGGCAAGGGTGAGGCCGACATCATGGTGGCGCTGGAGCGGATGGAGGCTGTCCGCTACGCGGAGTTCCTGAAGCCCGACGGCGTGGCCGTCATCAATGACTACGCCATCAAGTCCACCACCATCGCCTCCGGCGCCGAGGTCTATCCCGCCGGCTGTATCGAGGCCATGGCCCAGAATTTCAAGACCATCGCCGTACCCGCCAGCGACATCGCGCTGGCGCTGGGCAATCCCAAGTGCATGAACGTGGTGCTGTTCGGCGCCATGTGCGACGCGCTGGGCTGCCCGGATATCGACTGGGAGCAGATCGTCGCCGAGACGGTGCCTGCCAAGGTCAAGGAGCTGAACCTGCAGGCGTTCCGCATGGGCCGCGAGGCCGCCCGGAAGTCCGCCGAATAACCCGTATACATCCCGCACACATAAAGAGAGCGCCCCGGCCGCAAGGTCGGGGCGCTCTTTTGTTGTTTCAAGGCTTTATCGCTTGGGACGGAGGCCGGTCATCCCCACCAGCTGGTGTGGATATCGCCGTCCTCCCCGCCGGTACCGCCGGTACCGCCGGTGTCGTCCGGCTCATCGGCATCGTCGTCATCATCGCCGAAGAAGCCGCCCCAGCTGGTGCCGGTCAGCATAAAATCGTCCTCTGCCTCGATGTCCTCGAAGCCCTCCAGCCGCGGACGGGCATAGTCCAGCATAGAGCCGCTGGCAGTGGTGATGGTACCGTCTTCTTCGACGAAGTTAACGGTATAGATCGGGCTGGTGTGCATATTGCAGTAGGCCGACGGCGCGTTGTCCGCCGGCACCAGCGCCGAGTAGACGCGGCTGCCGCGGCAGTCCTCGGCGCAGCTGTCCGTTGCCAGCAAACCGCTGTCGGCGCAGACCTTCACGTAGGTCAGACCGGAGCAACTGAAGAAATCCTTGTCCGGCAGATCCGCATGGATGCGGCTCATGACCTTCTGCCACATGGAGGCCGCCGGGTTGCCGCTGGCCACGATGCGCTGGTTGTGGACATAGCCCACCCACACGGCGCAGCTGTAATACGGTGTATAGCCCACGAAATACCGGTCCTGATCGTTGTTGGTGGTACCGGTCTTACCGGCCACGTGCATACCGCTGATCCGGCCCTCGCCGCCGGTACCGGCGGTGACAACCTCCTGCAGGAGGCTGTTCATCAGTGCGGCGGTGGTGTCCTTCATGGCCACGGAGGACTTGGCCTCGTTCTCCAGGATCACGTTGCCGTCGGCGTCCTCCACCCGGACGAAGGTGCGGGGCGCGGTGTAGATGCCCTCGTTGGCGAAGGCTGCGAAGGCCGCCGCCATCTCCTCCGTGGTCACGCCCCGGTCAAGACCGCCCAGACCCATGTTGCCCACCTGCTGTGCGTCCTGAGACGTCAGGGTAGTGAAGCCCAGCTTGTTGGTCATGAAGTCGTAGGAGCGGCTGGTGCCGTACTCCTGCACCACCCGGACGGCACAGGTGTTGGTGGAGCGGGCGATGGCCGTGTGCAGCGGCGTCAGCCCCATATAGCGGCCGTTGGCGTTCCTGGGATAGGCGCTGCCGTTGAGCACCATCACCGGATAGTCGTCGATGCTGGAGGCGCCGTTGATGGTGCCGTCGTCCAGCGCCGGCGCATACACGGAGATGGGCTTGATGGCGGAGCCGCACTGCCGTGCGGATGTGGCCCAGTTCCAGCCGCGGTCATACTGCTTGACGCCGGCGCCGCCCACCATGGCCACCACATAGCCGGTGTAGGGATCCACGATGGTCATGCCCACCTGCAGCTGCTCCGTCTCCTTATCGCCGTAGGAATTGGTATAGGAGCTGGTATAGGGCAGGTTGGAGGTATCCGAGCAGACCTCCTCCGCGATCTTCTGATAGTCGGGGTTCTGGGTGGTGTAGATCTTATAGCCCTTGCCGTAGACCATGTTGACACCCTGGTCGAATGCCGTGGTCACCTTGCCGGTCACGGGGTTGGTGGAATCCGTCAGGCCGTACTTCTCCACCAGCGCGGCGGCCACGTCCTCAATGACCGCGTCCGTGAAGTAGGACTGGCTGGATGTGGCGGTCTTTGTCTCCTCCTCCGGCTGCTCATCGCCGCCGTCGGTATCGGTGTCATCCTTCTTACTGGTGTCCACGTCCACGCGGCCGCCCAGAATGGTGTAGCCGTTGGAGAACACCACGTTCTCCTCCTTGGCGGCATCATAGGCAGCCTGATCGATCTTGCCCTGCTCCAGCATGGCGCCCAGCACCAGAAGCTGCCGGGTGCGGTTGTTCTCCAGACCCCAATCGGTCTGCAGCGGATCGTACAGCGAGGGGTTGTTGGTAATGGCGACCAGACTGGCGCACTCCGCCAACGACAGCTCCGACACGTCCTTGTTGAAATACTTCAGAGACGCCGTCACCACGCCGTAGCAGCTGTACCCGAAGTACACCTCGTTGAGGTATGCCTCCAGGATCTCGTCCTTTTCGTAGCGCTTCTCCATCTCCTGCGCCCGGTAAATCTCCATCACCTTGCGCTTCACCGTGTTCTGGTTGTCGCCGGTCACGTTCTTCACCAGCTGCTGGGTGATGGTCGAGCCGCCCTGCACGCTGCCGCCGAAGATGGTGCTGAAGATGGCGCGCGCCGTGCCGTGCCAGTCCACGCCCTTGTGTTTGTAGAACCGCTTGTCCTCAATGGCGATCACGGCTTTTTGCAGATCCTTGGGGATCTGCTCCAGATCGACCCAGATGCGGTTCTCCGAGTCGAGGAACAGCGTGTGGTACATGGTCCACTCGCCGCTGGACGGCTCCTGATAGTACAGCTCCGTGGAGACCTTCGTCTCAAATTCGTCCAGATAGACCTCTACACGGCCTCGCATACTGCTGTTGATGTAGGCGGAAAAAATACCGGCGAAGATAGCGGCAGTCAGTACAAAGACCAGCAGGATCGTCCCGATGACACGACCGGCTGTACCCCAGCCGCGGCGGCGGGGCCGTCTGCGCTCCTGCCCGTTGTTCTCTATCTGTCTGGCGCTCTGCTGCGTCCGATCGATCCGATCGGCTGCCTGTCTGCGTTTTTTCATCACAGGGCACCTTCCTTTCTCTGTTATTCAGCAGGAATTCGGAGCTTCCCCAAGGGAATTCCATAAAAACCCACTATAAAAGTTATTTTACCATAGCTGTCAACTCCTCAAAACCTGCCAATTACGGAAAAAATTATACCCATACAATATTAAACCCATTCATTTTCCCCGTTTTGCGGCATTTTCAGTCCGTCCGCGCCGGAAATATCTCGTCATTTGCACTTGCATTTTTCCGCCGAAACCGTTATAGTGTACTCACCCCGGCAGGGGCACCACAACGAAGGAGGATCTCCCATGAGCGAGGAATTCGGCCCCAATCTCATCACCCTGACCGATGAGGACGGCAACGAGATCGAATTGGAATACGTGGACGCCATTGAGGTGGACGGCCAGACGTATATGGCATTTTTCCCCACGGTAGACGAGGACGAGGATGAGGCCAAGGCGGAGGAGTTCGGTCTGGTCATCCTGAAGTCCATCACGGAGAACGGCGAGGAGCTGCTGAGCACGCTGGACAGCGACGAGGAGCTGGATCGCGTCTACGACCTGTTCATGGAGCAGCTGATGGACGACGAGGACGGCGAGGACTGAGAAGCAGCCGCTTTTCACCGTTCGCTCCCGCCTGCACCTGACAGGCGGCACAGCGGCACGATACGCAGAGTCCGGCGGACACGGTACGCCGCGTCCGCCCTCAGCGATGGGCAGCGGTCTTTTTTTATCCTGACATTGGTTATAGGGGACGTCGGATCAACAGATGGTTTGCAGGCCTCCCGGCTGCATCGTGCGGCTGGAAGTTGGAAGCAGTAAAGTCAGTTGGAGACGACCCACCTGCGAGTTGTGCAGGTTATAACGCGGCCGCTGCCCATCGCTGAGCGCCCCTCCGCCTTTCGGCGGAGGGGCGCTTTTCCCGCTTTTCCCCCACGAACTGGGTCATTTTCCGGTAAGGCGTCCGTTTCTTTCCGGAAGATTCATAAATTCCCGGCAGTTTCCCCTTGCAGAACCGTCTAATATCCGGTATAATAATCAGGCATTTTATCACCAAGGGCGTATTATGCCCGTTTTTGAGAGGAATGAAACAAATGAGCGCATCAAGAGAAAAGAAGAACCGCCAGGAGCTGGCCAGTCAGGGCATCAAGGACCCCAAGGCCATCCGCGAGGCGGAGGAGAAGGCCAAGCAGCGCAAGGCCAACCGTCTGTATGGTACCATCGCCGTGGTATTCGTGGTGGTGGCCGCTTTGCTGCTGGTGGTGAAGTCCGGCGTCCTGTACCGCGACCCCGACGCCGTCACCATCGACGGTCAGAATTACACCGTGGCACAGGTGAACTACTACTACCGCGGTCTGGCAAACAGCATCGCACAGGCCGGCTACTACGGTCTGGATAACTCCAAGCCCCTGACCGACCAGGTCATGAACGACACCGCCAAAATGCTGCTGCAGGTCACCGACGAGGGCGACGTTACCTGGGATCAGTTCCTGAAGGAGTACGCCGTCAAGCAGCTGTCCCTCCGCGCCATGGTCGTCAAGGCGGCTGAGGCCAACGGCATGGGCGCTGATGACGCGATAAAGGCCGAGGTACAGGAGACCATCAGCAGTCTGAAGGAGTCCCTCAAGCCCGAGGGCTACTCCCTCAAGTCCTATTTGAAGCTGGCTTACGGGCAGGGCATGACCCCCAGTCTGTTCGAGGAGATGCTGACCGCCGATGAGGTCGCCTCCCACTATATGCAGCACTATGAGGAGAGCCTGACCTACACCGTCGACGAGTTGGAGGCTGATTATCAGGAGCATCCCGCCACCTTCGATGTGGCCTCCTATGAGTATATCTACTTCAAGGGCAGCGCCCCCTCCACCACCGACGCGGACGGCAACACCGTCCAGCCTACGGAGGAGGAGTCCGCCGCCGCCAAGAACGCTGCCGCCGCTGCTGCCAAGGCTGCGCTGGCGCGCTATCAGAACGGTGAGAGTCTGGCTGAGATCTCCGAGGATCTCAAGGATCTGGGCAGCTACGGCAGCGTGGACGCCGGCTCCAACGATGGCTCCGCCATGAGCGCATGGGTGTTCGACAGCGCCCGCACCGCCGGCGAGGGCGCCGTTGTGGAGGATGACCCCAACAGCTATGTGGTGGTCTTCCGCTCCATCGGCCGCGAGGAGTACAACACCGTGGACGTGCGCCACATTCTGTTCCTCGTGGACAGCTCCTCTCTGGACAAGGACTCCGAGACCTATGACGCCGATCTGCAGGCGCTGAAGGACGGCGCTAAGGCCAAGGCTGAGGACGCGCTGGCACAGTGGCAGGCCACCGCCGGCACGGAGGATGCCTTTGCCGCGCTGGCCAACGAGCTCAGCGAGGACGGCGGCTCCAACACCAAGGGCGGCCTGTACACCAAGATCACCAAGGGCCAGATGGTCGCCGAGTTCAACGACTGGTGCTTCGATCCCGCCCGTAAAACCGGCGACACCGGCATTGTCTATAACGAGGGCAGCTACACCGGCTACCACGTCATGTACTTCGTGGGGCAGGATGTACCCGCGTGGCAGGTGGCCGTGGAGAACCACAAGGCCAGCGAGGATTACAACACCTGGACAGAGTCTCTGCTCGAGCAGGCCAACACCCAGGAGCTGGACGGCATGAAGGACGTCGGCTGACACCATGAACGAGGCGTTTCTGCGCACACAGATGCTGCTGGGCGCTGACGCGCTGGACAAGCTCTCCCGCTGCCATGTGATCGTATTCGGTCTGGGCGGCGTGGGCAGCTATGCCGCCGAGTGTCTGGCCCGCAGCGGCGTGGGCGAGCTGACGCTGGTGGATCAGGATACGCTGTCGCTGACCAATATCAACCGACAGCTGTACGCGCTGCACTCCACCGTGGGGCAGTACAAGGCCGAGGCGGCAGCCCGCCGCTGTCTGGACATCAACCCCGACCTGCGGGTACACCCCGTCTGCGCCACCTACGACGCCGCCCACCGCGACGAGTTCTTCACCGCCCACTACGACTACATCGTGGATGCCATTGATCTGGTCAGCTGCAAGCTGGATCTGATCGAGCAGGCTCGTCTGCGGCGTATCCCCATCCTGACGGCACTTGGCACCGGCAACAAGCTGGACCCCACGCTGCTGCAGGTGACGGATATCTCCAAGACCTCCGGCTGCCCGCTGGCCCGCGTCATGCGCAAGGAGCTGCGGGCCCGGGACATCCACCATCTGAAGGTGGTGTTCAGTCCGGAGCAGCCCGCCGAGACCCAGCAGCTGGAGGCGCCACCTCCCGGACGGCGCTCCGTCCCCGCCAGTGTGGCGTGGGTGCCCGCCACTGCGGGGCTGCTGATGGGCAGCGTGGTAATCCGCGACCTGATCGACGGCACGGGCATGATCCCGTAAGCCGCACCGCTTCTTATACCGCAAAAAAGCATCGCACTCCGTTGGAGTGCGATGCTTTTGTTTATTTCCCGTAGAGCTGATAGATGAGCCAGTTCAAGAAGCGTGCCGGCAGCACCTTCGTCAGAAACACGAAGAACTTATAGTCGAAGCGGATGGCGTACAACGGGTGGCGGTTCCCCTCCCGCAGGGCTACCTTGGCGATGTAGCCGCCGGCCTTGGCGGGGTCCATGCCCGTCTCCTCGTCGTGCTCCATCCGAGCCACGGAACGGCCGATGCGTCCCTGATAGATGTCGTCCCCCTCCCCGATCTTCCGGCGGGCCGCCGTGAAGCCGGTGTGGATGTCACCGGGCATCACAGCACATACCGTCACGCCAAAGGGACGCAGCTCGTTGGCCAGCGCCATAGTGTAGGCGTTCACCGCCGCCTTGGTGGCGGAGTAATAGGTCTGGAATGGAATGGGTACCGGCGCCGCCACGGAGCTGAGGTTCACGATGCGGCCATGCCCCGCCTCGCGCATGATGGGTACCACCACGCGGTTCATGCTGACCATACCGAAGAAGTTCACGTCGAACAGTGCCTTGGCGTCCGCCGTGTCGGTGAACTCCACCGCGCCGGAGATGCCGAAGCCCGCGTTGTTCACCAGAATGTCGATGCGTCCCTCCCGCGCCATGATCTCCGCCACGGCGGCGCGGATGGTCTCCTCCTTCGTCACGTCGGCGGCGATGTGGTGCAGTCCCTCCACGCCCTGTGCGCGGCGGGACAGCTCGTACACCGTGCAGCCTGCTTCCTTCAGTGCCAGCGCCGTGGCGCGCCCGATGCCGGAGGTACCGCCGGTGACGATGGCAACGCGGTTATTCATGGGCCATCACCTCACCGATAATATCCATAGCCTCGTCCAGCAGCGCCTCCGTATGGGTGGCCATGTAGCTGGTACGCAGCAGCGCCTCGCCCTCCGGCGTGGCCGGCGGCAGCGTGGGATTCACATACACGCCCCGGTCGTAGATATCCGCCGCCACACGCAGGGTGCGGTACGTCTCGTAGGTGTAGATAGGGATGATGGGCGTAGGCGCCTCCAGCGCCGAGGGACGGATGGTCAGCCCCCGCGCCGTCATGCCCTTCCGGGCGTAGATACTCAGCTGGCGCAGACGCTCCGGCAGCTCCGGACGCCGCTCCAGCTCGTGCAGCGCCGCCAGCGCCGTGGCGCAGTTGGCCGGCGGGATAGACGCCGAGAAGATGAAGGGCCGGGAGGCGTGGCGCACATACTCCGCCACCTCCGTGGATGCGGCCATGTAGCCGCCCAGTGACGCCAGTGACTTGGAGAACGTACCCATGTACACGTCCACCTTGTCCTCCAGACCGAAGTAGCTGGCGGTACCGCGGCCGCCCTCGCCCAGCACGCCCAAGCCGTGGGCATCATCCACCATCACCCGTGCGCCGTACTTCTCCGCCAGCGCGCAGATCTCCGGCAGCTTGGCAATGTCGCCGCCCATGGAGAATACGCCGTCGGTGACGATCAGTGCGCCCGCCGTCTCCGGCACGCGCTGGAGGCACTTCTCCAGCTCCGCCATGTCGCTGTGGCGATAGCGCAGCATCTTGCCGTAGGACATCTGGCACCCGGCGTAGATGCTGGCGTGGTTCTCCCGGTCGCAGATCACATAGTCGTGGCGTCCCACCAGCGCGGAGATGATGCCCACGTTGGACTGGAAGCCGGTGCCGAAGGTGACCACGCCGGGCTTACGCAGGAACTTGGCCAGCGCGTCCTCCAGCTCCAGATGCATCTCCAGCGTGCCGTTGAGGAACCGGGAGCCGGAGCAGCCGGTGCCGTACTGCTCCAGTGCCTTGATGCCCGCCTCCACCACCACCGGATCGGTGGTCAGGCCCAGATAGTTGTTGGAGCCCAGCATGATGCGGCGCTTGCCCTCCATCATCACCTCCACGTCCTGCCGGGACTGGAGTGCGTGGAAGTAGGGGTACACCCCCTTCTCCTTCAGCTCACCGGCCAGCGAGGGCGCATAACATTTCTCAAAAATATCCATAGACGATTTCCTTTCTCGCTCTAATATAGCATATTACATATGGAACTTTTATTTCCGCGTATGTCATATTTTTTTATGAAAAATATTATATAGAACGAGAAAGCGGTTGTCAACGGACATTCAGCGCCCAATGTACTCAATTGCCTTCAGGATGCCCTTGGACAGTGCGGCGGCGCCGCACATGGTGCAGATCACGGAAATAGCAGTCATACGATCCCCTCCTCTGTCTGGCCGCGTCCCCGTCAGGGGCGCACGGCTCTTTGTTTCGTTGTACCCAGCTTATCAGAGGATGTGTCCCGAAATCGGGACAATGACCGCGATGGACAAAAAAAGAGAGACGCGTTGCGTCTCTCTTTTTTCACTGTGTAAGAAACTTACTTTAGCTCGACCTTGCCGCCGACCTCTTCGACCTGCTTCTTCATGGCCTCGGCGTCGTCCTTGGACAGAGCCTCCTTCAGGGTGTGGGGAGCGCCCTCGACAGCAGCCTTGGCCTCAGCCAGACCCAGACCGCAGATCTCGCGGACGACCTTGATGACCTTGATCTTCTGAGCGGCGTCAAAGCCGGTCAGGACCACGTCGAACTCGGTCTTCTCCTCAGCAGCGGGAGCAGCAGCGCCGGCAGCGGGAGCAGCCATGGCGGCGGCGGAAACGCCGAACTCCTCCTCCAGAGCGTGTACCAGCTCGGACAGCTCCAGAACGGTCAAACCCTTGATCTCTTCGATCATAGCAGTAATCTTCTCAGACATTGTGATAGCCTCCTATTTGTGAGATTTTTGTAAAGTGTGTGCGGGCCTGCCGCCCGCGGGGGTCAGGGAGCCGATTTACTCGGCAGCAGCGCCGTTCTTCTCGGCGATCTGCTTCAGCACGCAAGCCAGGCCAGAAATGGGAGCCAGCATGGTACCCAGGACCTGTGCCTGCAGCACGGGCAGCGCGGGGATGGAAGCCAGAGCATTGACAGTCTCCATGGAGACGACCTTGCCGTCCATGAAGCCGCCCTTGATCTCGAACTTATCCTTCAGCTTCTTGGCGTAATCCGCGATCACGCGTGCGGGGGCGACGGGATCATCAGCACAGATAGCCAGAGAAGTGGTACCGTTGAGCTGCTCATCCAGTTCGCTCATACCGCAGTTGTTGAAAGCGAAACGCAGCAGGGTGTTCTTGATGACAGCGTATTCCACGTTGTTGTTGCGGCACTCAGCGCGCAGAGCGGTATCCTCTGCCACGGTGATGCCCTTGTAATCAACGATGACGCCGGCGGCTGCGTTCTGCAGCTTTTCGGTCAGCGCCGCCACGATCGCCTGCTTTTCAGACAGAACCTTTGCGTTGGGCATTCTTTGTTTTCACCTCCGTCAGAATTGTCGGTGCGTTCGATAAAAAGGAAACCGTCCCCATGCCAAAGGACATGAGGACGGTAAAGCAATCATAACGATGTGCCATCCTCGGCAGGATTTACGGCTTACGCCACCTGCTGTCTTTGGAACGCAACCAATATTATATCCAAGGCTTCACAGCTTGTCAAGCCTAAGATAACGGTTTTTCCAGCTTTTTTACAGCTGCTTGTTGGCGTTCATCTTCACGCCGGGGCCCATGGTGGAAGCAGCCACGCAGGACTTGATATACTGGCCCTTGGCAGCGGCGGGCTTGGCCTTGATGATGGCGCCGATGAGAGCGGAGTAGTTCTCAAACAGCTTGTCAGCACCGAAGGAAACCTTGCCGATGGGGCAGTGGATGATGTTGGTCTTGTCCAGACGGTACTCGACCTTACCGGCCTTCGCCTCCTGCACGGCCTTGGCGGCGTCGGGGGTCACGGTGCCGGACTTGGGGGAGGGCATCAGACCCTTGGGGCCCAGCACCTTACCCAGACGGCCGACGACACCCATCATGTCGGGGGTGGCGACGACGACGTCGAAGTCGAACCAATTCTCCTTCTGGATCTTCTCGACCAGATCCATCTCGCCCACATAGTCGGCGCCGGCGGCCTTGGCAGCCTCGGCCTTGTCGCCCTTGGCGAACACCAGCACGCGGACGGACTTACCGGTACCGTTGGGCAGCACGATGGCGCCGCGGACCTGCTGGTCGGCGTGACGGGAGTCAACACCCAGCTTGACGTGGAGCTCGACGGTCTCATCGAACTTAGCGCTGGCAGTCTTGCAGATCAGCTCCAGACCCTCCTTGGGATCATACAGCGTGGCCTTATCGATCTGCTTGGCGCTTTCCTGATACTTCTTACCTCTAAACATCGTTACACCCTCCTTACTCGCCGACGACAACGCCCATGGAGCGGGCGGTACCGGCGATCATGCTCATGGCTGCCTCAAGAGACGCGGCGTTCAGGTCGCGCATCTTCAGCTCAGCGATCTTCTGGATGGAGGCCTTGGAGATGGTAGCGACCTTTTCCTTGTTGGGAACGCCGGAACCGGACTCAATGTTGCACTCCTTCTTGATCAGAACGGCAGCGGGAGGGGTCTTGGTGATGAAGCTGAAAGAGCGGTCGGCATAGACGGTGATGACCACGGGGATGATCAGGCCCATGTCGTTCTTGGTGCGCTCGTTAAACTCCTTGGTAAACGCGGCAATGTTGATGCCGTGCTGGCCCAGAGCGGGGCCAACGGGGGGTGCGGGAGTTGCTTTGCCCGCGGGGATCTGCAGTTTGACGTATCCAACTACTTTCTGTGCCATTTGTAGGCACCTCCTTCAATAAGATGTGGTAGCGGCCGGCCCATACCGGAACCGCTCTTGGCGAGATGGCGTGCATCTCTCCCACTTGCGCCGGAGTCGTACTGCTCCGGCCTGTACGGCTGCGCCGTACTCAGTTGCTGCTGACCTCCACCTGATCCAGCTCCAGATCCACCGGTGTCTCACGGCCGAACATGGAGACGACGACGCGGACACGGTTCTTGTCCGGCTCGATCTCCTCCACCGTGCCGGTAAAGCTGGCAAGAGGACCTTCGGTGATACGGACGGTGTCGCCCACATGGTACAGCACGACGATTTCGCGCTTCTCCATGCCCAGAGCGGCTACCTCGTCCTCCGTCAGGGGGATCGCCTTGTTGGCCTCGCCCACAAAGCCCGTGACGCCGCGGATATTGCGGATCAGGTGCCATGTGTCGTCGGTCATGACCATTTTAATGAGAACATAGCCGGGGAATATCTTACGCTGGATCTCCTTGGCGACACCGGATTCGGTGATCTCGGTGACGGTCTCCATGGGGATCTCGATCTGGAGGACCATGTCCTCCATGCTCCGATTCACCACAGCCTTTTCAATGGCGATTTTCACCGCGTTCTCATAACCGGAATAGGTATGTGCCACATACCACTTCGCGTTATCAGCCATTTCCGTTTCCTCAGGCGAACAGGCCGATCAGTGCGTCCACCGCCAGAAGGCTCACCGCATCAAAGATCCAGATGCAGGCGCCCACCAGCAGGGAGCACAGGATCACGGTGCCTGTGTTCTTCATGGTGGTCTTGCCGTCAGGCCATACGACCTTCTTCAGCTCGCTTCTCATTTCGCGGAACCACTTGCCGTGGTCCTTCTTGACCTTCTTTTCTTCAGCCATAACGACTCTCCTTCCGATTACTTGGTCTCAGTGTGGACCGTGTGCTTTCTGCAGAAGGGGCAATACTTGTTCAGCTCAAGCTTGTCGGGGGTATTCTTCTTGTTCTTCATCGTGTTGTAGTTTCTCTGCTTGCACTCGTTGCATCTCAGGGTGATCTTCACGCGCATTAACGGCACCTCCTTATTAGATTAGGCTCCCCTGTGGGGACGCCCTTTTGCCTCCCTGCCGGCTGTCGTCTCTTCGCGCCCCCGAAGCGAAAAAGCGCGCAAAAAGAAAACACCCACTCACAGGTAATGCTCAGTATAGCACGGTTTTTTCGTGAGGTCAACTGATTTTTTACAAAAAATACTGCTTTTTCGGGGGTTTTACAGCTTTTCCGGTTGCAGGCGGCGGCATTTTTGTGTATGATACCATCATTGAACAGAAAGTGCAGGTGCATTTGCATGAAGATCATGGCCATCGACTACGGCGACGCCCACACCGGCATCGCCATTTCAGACTATACCGAGACGCTGGCGGGGTACTCCGACGTGCTCCACAGCCGCAAGCAGGAGGAGGTGCTCTCCGGCGTCCGGCGGCTCATCGCCGAGCATGGTGTGAAGCTGCTGGTGCTGGGCTATCCCCGGAACATGGACGGCACCGAGGGCCCCCGGGCGGAGAAGTGCGCCGCCTTCGGGGAGCTGCTGCGGCAGGAGACAGGGCTGGAGGTGATCCTCTGGGACGAGCGGCGCACCACCATCGACGCCCACAACATCCTGTTCCAGAACGGGCAGAACGCCAAGAAACGGAAAAAGACGGTGGACGCGGTGGCGGCGGCGCTGATGCTGGAGGGCTATCTCACCCGCCGCAGGCTGGAGGCGCAGAAATGAGCCGGGACGTCATCATCATCGGCGGCGGCGCCAGCGGCATGATGGCGGCGCTGGCCGCCGCGGAAAATGGCTGCCGCGTCACGCTGCTGGAGCGGCAGAGCCGGGTGGGGCACAAGCTGCTGGCCACCGGCAACGGACGGTGCAACCTGACGAACCACAACGCCTCCCCCGCCCGCTATCACGGCGGCGACGGATTCTGCGCCTACGCGCTGGACGCCTTCGACGTGGGGGCGACGCTGCAATTTTTCGCCTCGCTGGGTCTTCTGACGGTCGCCGAGGACAGCGGGCGCGTCTATCCCATGAGCAACATGGCGGGCAGCGTGCTGGATGTGCTGCGCTACGCGCTGGAGCGTCCCGGCATCGAGGTCGTCACCGGTCAGGCGGTCTCCTCCGTGAAACGGACGTCCGGCGGCTTCACCGTGCGGACGGAGACGGACACCTTCCACACTGAAAAGCTCATTCTGGCAGCCGGCGGCTGCGCCGGCAGCAAGGTGGGCGGCGTCATGGACGGCTATCAGCTGGCCAAGAGTCTGGGACACCACAGGACACAGCTGTACCCTTCCCTTGTCCAGATCAAGACCGACCCCACCTATCCCCGTGCGCTAAAGGGCATCAAGGCCGAGTGCGGCATCGCCATCCGGCGAGGCAGTGCGGTGGTGGCAGAGAACCGCGGCGAGGTGCTGTTCACCGAGTACGGCGTCAGCGGCCCTGCCATCTTCGACCTCTCCCGCGCCGTGTCCACCGGCGGCGAGGGGCTGTGCTGCGTGCTGAGCTTCTTCCCCGACTGGGAGCCTGAGGAGGTGCTGCACTGGCTGCACCGGCGGCGGCAGACCATGGCCGCTCACGAGGCGTCCACCCTGTTGGTAGGCTCCTGCCACACCCGATTGGGGCAGATGCTCTGCAAGGCCGCCGGCTTTACCAACCAGCCGGCAGCTGACCTTACCGACGATGACCTGCGCCGCATCGCCGCGCAGGCCACGGGCTTCACCCTGCCCATCACCGGCACCTGCGGCTTCGATCAGGCGCAGGTAACGGCGGGCGGCTTGCAGACCGGCGAGTTCGTCCCTCAGACCATGCAGAGCCGTCTGGTGCCGGGGCTGTATGCCTGCGGCGAGGTACTGGACGTAGACGGCGACTGCGGCGGCTTCAATTTGCAGTGGGCGTGGTCCTCCGGCTGGCTGGCCGGACAGCTCCGCTAAAAAAGAAAACGAACCGACCCCTATTTCCGGCGGCAGCCGCCGGAAATAGGGGTTTTTGCCGTTTTTGGCAAAAGGCCGCTTCCGACCGTTTCCGCCGGAAACGGATGCTATAATCCTCCGCGAAAGGCAAAGACCTTGCCGCACTGACACAGGCAGGAGGATGGAGCATGAACGAATACAAAAGGATCGCAGGGCGGCTGCTGGGCGGTCTGCTGGCACTGGCGCTGTGCGCCGCACTGCTGCCGGCAGGGGCCGTGTATGCCGACGGAGACACTTACGCCGTGGAGGAGGACAGCACCTACGCCGTAGGTGCTGACACGCTGATGAGACTGCGGCGCGCCGCGCCCCGGGGCGTACAGGACAACGTGACCATGCACCTGTTCGACTACGACGGCTCTCTGAACAGCTGTGGCGGGCGGGTGCTGACATTCTGCAACAGTGCCGGGCAGAATTCCAAGGACGGCACGCTGCAAAAAAGCGATGATCGGCCGGTGATGGCTCCTACGCTGGAAAACGGCTGGCCCAAGGTGCTGGGCGTCAGCGGCCCCACGGCGGAGAACCTCAGCGGCAGCCTGCAATACCTCTTTGATCCGGGCATGGCGGTGACCGGTAAGGCCATCTACGCCGTGGGGCGCGGCGGCAGCACCGGCCTGTTCCAGCGGGACGGCGAGGGGTATCTCTACTATGACTCCCTGCAAAACGCCGCCAGCTACGACGCTGCCGACGGACGATTCCAATTGGGGAACTATCTGCTGCGTCCCCACTACACCAAGTATGTGACCCCCAACGGCAAAACGGCGGAGCAGGACTATACACAGGCGTTTAACGGCAACTTTTTCCCCTTCAACACGGCGGAGGGTGCGGAGGAGCTGCCCAAGGGCAACGCCCTGCCCACCTACCGGCTGCCGGACGGCGCGGTGGATCTGTGGTTCGGCATGACCATGGAATTTGACTTCTATATGCCCGCCGGCGGACAGATCGGCGGCGAGGATATGGTGTTCCAGTTTCTGGGCGACGACGACGTTTTCGTGTACATCGACGACGTGCTGGTGCTGGACATCGGCGGCACCCACGCCGCCAACAGCGGCTCCGTCAACTTCGCCACCGGCGCGGTGCGCCATCCCCGGGAGGACGTCATCGGCCCGGCGGGCGAGCAGTATACGGACACCACGCTGGCGGCGAAATTCACCGCGGCCGGGGTGGGCGGTGCCTTCAACGGCAGCACCTTCAGCGACTACACCAAGCACACCCTGAAGTTCTTCTATCTGGAGCGGGGCGGCTGCGTGTCCTACTGCTATCTGCGCTTCAATATGCCCACGCTGCCCAGCAACTCCCTGACGGTGGCCAAGGAGCTGTCCGGCGGCGGCGAGGCGCTGAACGGCTACCTCTCCGGCGCGCTGGATTACCGCTTCCGTGTGCTGCGGCCCGACGGAACACTGTATGTCCCGGCAGGCACGGCCTATCAGGTGCTGGAGGGCGCCTCCGCCGTGGGCAGCGGCACGGTAACGGACGGCGGATACTTCACTCTGAAGGCGGGGCAGATGGCGCAGTTTACGGACATGATGGCGCTGGGCGGCGGACAATACACCTATGTGGTGGAGGAGACGATGCCCTCCGGGCTCACCGGCCAGTATGAGCAGGTGCAGTACACCGTGGGCAGCGGCACCGGCACCGCCGCCACCCCCTCCGTCTCTACGGACTTCACCGGCTACCGCACCGATACCCTCACCGCCGCCGAGACGCAGCTGGTAACGTACCGCAACGTGGTGGACACCAATGAGTTAGGCGAGCTGCGGGTGACAAAGCAGGTAGCGGAGGGCTCCGTCTGCCCCGACGGGCAGCCGTTTGACATCGCCGTATCGCTGGGCGGCAGCCCCGTCCCAACGGGGACGCCCTACACGGTGAACGGGCAGCGCCGCAGCGTGGAGACGGCGGGCATTGTGCCGCTGACCCATGGTGAGACAGCGGTGTTTGCCGGTCTGCTGGCAGGCACGGCCTACGCGGTATCGGAGACGCCGCCGGAGGGCTTCCGCGCCAGCTATGCCGCCTCCGTCACGGCGGAGGGGCAGACCGTACCCGCCGCAGCCGCCGGAGAAGTACCGGTAGGCGGCCGCGTGGCGGTCACCGTGACCAACGCCACCTACGATTACGCCGTGAAGATCCCCCTGACCAAGACGCTGCTGGGCGGCGCGGCGGGAGAGTCCGAGACGTTCCGCTTCCTGCTGGAGGAGACGGACAGCCGGGGCGACGTGCTGCGGCAGCTTCCGGGGACGGCTATCTCTGTGACGGGCGACGCTCCCGGCGGCGGCCGGGTGGTGCTGGGCTTCACCTCCGGCGACACCGCGCCCCACTACTACCGCATCCGGGAGGCGGACGCCGACGGCTATTGGCAGGGCGGTGAGGTCTACCGCCTCACGGTGCTGCCCAACGGCACGGACGGCGCGGTGCATATTACCGTCAACGGCGGCACATGGGACGGTACGGCGCTGTCCTTTGTAAACCGGACGCGGCAGACGCTGACCGTCAGCAAGACGGTGCGCGGCGAGCTGGCCGACCGCGCCAAAGCGTTCCCCTTTACCGCCGCCATAACGCTGGACGGCGCAGCCGTCCCCTTCCCCGCCGGTACGGGCTATACCGTAGAGAACGGGCAGGCGGTGTTCTCCCTGCGCCACGGGGAGAGCCTGACCTTCACCGGTCTGCCCTATGGCGCGGTGGTGACGGTGACGGAGACGGCCCACGATGGCTACACCGTCACCAACAGCAGCCGCGGCGGTGACAGCGGCGCGGTGGAGTTGACGGGCGCGGCCTCGCTGCAATTCGTCAACACCAAGCACGCCGTACCGGACATGGGGCTGCCCGCCCCCACCGCGCTGCCGGTATTCCTTCTGGCCGGAGCCTGCGGCGCGCTGGCGCTGCTCCGGCGGCGGAGGCACACCCTGTAAACTCTGTGCTGCACCGCGAAACGCGGTTTTGATACAGCGGCAAAACACACACTACTATTCAAGGAGGACTACGTATGAAAAAATGCTTTTCCCTGCTGCTGGCGCTGGTACTGGCACTGGGGCTGACCACCGCGGCGCTGGCCGCCGAGGTACGGCCCGCCGTCACAGTGGGCGACGCCGTCTATGAGGACATCACCGAGGTACCCATCGCCAAGCTGTACCAGTTGGTCAACGACGGCACCGTCAGCCCCGCTGAGACGTTCCACTTCCGGCTGGAGGCCGTGAGCGTCACCGACTCCACCGAGACGCTGGCCACCATGCCCATGTTCGGCTCCGGCACCTCCGCCCAGCCCTACACCTTCGACATCGGCTTTACCGAGGGGGAGGCCACGGCGGACGGCGGCGTCAACGAGGCGGTGCTGCCTCTGCCCACCTACACCACCGTGGGTATCTACACCTACAAGATCACCGAGATCGTCGAGGATACCGCGCGCACAGCGGGCGTCACCTACAACACCCAGCCCCTGTTCCTGAAGGTCACGGTGCTGCAGGCGGAGGACGGCATGGTCCGCGTGGCCGCCATCCATCTGGGTACGGAGGACGGCGACAAGCAGGCGCACATCGTCAACACCTATTCCGCCGGTACGCTGGACGTGACCAAGACCGTGGCGGGTCATCTGGGCGACCGCACCAAGGACTTCCGCTTCACGGTGACCCTGACCAAGCAGGCGGACCTGTGCATGAACAGCGCCATCGGCCTGACCGTGGCCGGTGTGGAGCAGCGGGACTTCGCCCCCGACTGGGATGACAACGGCGTATGCACCGTGTCCTTCACGCTCAAGCACGGTGAGACCGCCTCCCTGACCAACCTGCCCTACGGCATGGCCTACACCGTCGCGGAGGATGACTACACCGCCGAGGGCTATACCACCGCCAAGACCGGCGACAGCGGCACCATCGCCGCCGATACCGTCACCGCCGCGTTCACCAACACCAAGGGCGGCACGGTGGATACCGGTGTGCTGCTGGACAGCGCCCCCTATGTGGTGCTGCTGCTCCTGGCGGCGGGCGGCGCGATGCTGTTCCTGCGGCGGCGCATCCACCGGAGCTGACGGCGCCATGACCAGAAGGATACCGGCCGCAGCGGTGCTGCTGGCGCTGCTGACGGCTCTGTGCGTTACCCCGGCTATGGCGGCAGCTGCGGCAGAGCTGCCGGTGCGTATCACGGTCAGCGGCGACGCCCCCGCCGTGCCGGAGACGTTCACCCTGACGCTGCGGGCGGCGTCCGACAACGCGCCTCTGCCGACGGGCGGACGGGACGGCGTGTACACCTGCACCGTCTCCGGCGGCGGCACGGTCACGCTGTCCATCCCCGCCGGCCGGGAGGGGAAGCACCTCTACACGCTCCGTCAGGAGCCGGGGCGACTGTCCCACGGGCGCTACGATGACCGGACGTATCATATCGCCGTGACCGTCGCGGCGGATGGCCGCTGCACCGCGGCGGTGTATGGCGACCCGGCGCTGGAGGGCGACAAGTACGACGCCATCGTCTTTGCCAACCGCTACCGCTCCCGTCCTGCGCCGGAGGAGCCGCTGCGCCCCTCCCCCAAGACGGGTGACGGCGCTGTGGCGCTGTATGCGGCGCTGGCTCTGGGCAGCATGGCGGGTATCGCGGTGCTGAATGGGCGAAAAGAACAGTTCTGAACGAGGAGAGGGAGACGCAGAGCGCGTCTCCCTCTCCTCTTAATGGATTCTTAATCCGCCGCTTTCTTGTTTCTTAAGGGCTTTTTCTCTACCATGGAGGACACAGAGAAAGAAAGGAAGTGTTCTGTATGGAAACAGCCCTGCGCACCGTGAACGCGCTGATCTCCGCACTGTTTTTTATCTGCTACGCCTATCAGTTCCTATATATCCCGCTGGTGCTGGCCAAGAAGCAGCGCCCCCTCCCCTGCCCGCCGTCGCCCCACCGCTACGCCGTGCTCATCGCGGCGCGGAACGAGTCCGCCGTCATCGGCGGGCTGCTGGACAGCCTCCGGCAGCAGACGTACGACCCCGCCCTGCTCACCGTCTTTGTGGCGGCGGACAACTGCACCGACGACACCGCCGCCATCGCGCGGCGGCACGGGGCCGTGGTGTACGAGCGGTTCAACCATGTCAACGTGGGCAAGGGCTACGCCCTGGATTTCCTGACCCAGCACATCAAGGCCGATTATCCCGACGGCTTTGACGGCTACTTCGTGTTCGACGCCGACAACATCCTCGCCCCGGACTACATTGAGAAGATGAACGCCGTGTTCTCCAACGGCTACGAGATCGTCACCAGCTACCGCAACAGCAAGAACTACGCCGACAACTGGATCAGCGCCGGCTACGGCCTGTGGTTCCTGCGGGAGAGCCGCTACCTCAACGGCGCACGGATGCGGCTGGGCTCCAGCGCCGCCGTGGGCGGGACGGGCTTCCTGTTCTCCCAGCGTATTCTGGACAAGACCGGCGGCTGGCGGTTCTACCTGCTGACGGAGGATATCGAGTTCTCTGTCCGCCACATCACCGACGGCGAGATCATCGCCATCTGCGAGGACGCGGTGCTGTACGACGAGCAGCCCACCGGCTTCCGGCAGTCCTGCCGCCAGCGCCTGCGCTGGGCCAAGGGCTACATTCAGGTGTTCTGGTACTACGGCGGCCGGCTGCTGAAGGGCGCAGCCAAGGGCAGCTGGAGCTGCTTCGATATGGCCATGGCCATCATGCCCGCCTTTGTTCTGACGTGCATCAGTATCCTCGCCAATGTGACGCTGGCGGCCATCGGCCTTGCCGAGGGCGCGGGGCTGTGGTTCGCCATGCGCTCCCTGCTGGAGTGTCTGGGCGGCATCTACCTGACGCTGCTGGTCATCGGCGGCATCACCACCGCCACCGAGTGGCGGCAGATCCACGCCCCGGCGTGGCAGAAGGTGATGTACACCTTCAGCTTTCCCCTGTTCATGTTCACCTACATCCCCATCTCCTTCGCCGCCCTGTTCATGAAGGTGGAGTGGAAGCCCATCCGTCACGGTGCGCCCGCCCGGCTGCCGATGCAGAGCGTAAACTTAATGAAAAACTAATACTTCCCCTATTGTGCCGCGCCCCTTTTTCTCGTATGATGTTTGGAGTATGAAAAGGAGGGCGCGGCATATGTATACCATTCTGGTCTGTGATGATGAGCGGGATATCGTTTCGGCACTGGAGATCTACCTGACAGCGGAGGGCTACCGCGTTCTGAAGGCGTATAACGGCAAGGAGGCCTTGTCCGTCGCCGCACGGGAGGACGTGCATCTCATTCTCATGGATATCATGATGCCGGTGATGGACGGTCTCACCGCCATGGCCCAGCTGCGGCAGACCAGCAATGTGCCGGTGATCCTGCTGACTGCCAAGAGCGAGGACACCGACAAGGTACTGGGCCTGAACGTAGGCGCGGACGACTATATCACCAAGCCCTTCAACCCGGTGGAGCTGCTGGCGCGGGTGCGCTCCCAGCTGCGGCGGTATTTGCAGCTGGGCGGCGGTACGGTGCAGCCCAGCACGCTGGTCATCGGCGGCATCCGGCTGGACGACAATGCCAAGACCGTCACCGTGGACGGTGAAAACGCCGCACTGACCCCCAAGGAGTACGACATTCTGCGCTTTCTCATGCAGAACGCAGGCACCGTGTTCTCCCCCAGCGAGATCTACCGCCGGGTGTGGGACGACGTGCCGCTCAACGCCGCCGGCGCCATCGCCGTCCACATCCGGCACCTGCGGGAAAAGATCGAGATCAACCCGTCCGAGCCCCGGTACATCAAGGTGGTCTGGGGTAAGGGCTATAAAATGGAGGGCAGCAAGTGAAAAGCTGGTTGGGAAAAATGTGGGCGAAGGCCGCCGCCTTTGCGCTGACGCTGGTGTTTGCCGCGCTCACTGCGCTGGGCGGCGTCGGCATCGGCGTGCTGGTCAGCTACGGCGTCTTTCTGGACGACGGCGCGTACCTGCGGCAGACCCTGTATCAGGAGCAGTGCTACGACAGCCTCAGCACGGCTAACGACTACCTCTGCGCCCAGCTGGACAGCGTGGGACTGCTGGACAGGTCGTATTACTTTGTCAACGATGAGGCCTACACCACCGTTGAATATGACCCGGAGGCCGCCCAGCAGCTTCTATCGGAGCTGCCCCGGCTGTTTGCCGACGCGTTCTCCCGGGAGCTCTCCTCCTGCCAGCTTGTCGTGTCCGACCCGGATACCGGTGAGACGTATCTGGCCAACTTCGACCTGACGGAGAGCGACAAACTGCTGTACGACACGCAGGAGCTGTATGTCTATCACCTGTCGGCAAGCACGGGCCTCTCCGCCATTCAGGTCGCCATCACCGCCACCCTGCTGGAGAAAAGCGGACAAGCCCCCAGCTACTCCTATCTGGTCTGCTCGTGGCTGCTGGCCCACACCGGGCTGGCTATCTTCCTCACGGTGCTGTGCGGCCTGCTGACGCTGTTCTGCTTCTGCTTCTCCATGGCGTCCGCCGGACATTGGCAGAACCACGAGGGCATCCACCTGACATGGCTGGACAAGATCCCCGCCGACGTGTGGATCATCGCGCTGCTAAGCGCCTTCTTCATCGGATGGGACACCTTCTATTCGGAGTGGGGGCGGGTCCTTTTCTGTGCAGCGCTGATACCGGTCACGCTGCTGTTCCTGTGCGTCTTTGCCGCCCAGTGCAAGGCCGGCACCGTCATCCGCGGCTCCCTGACCGCCCGGGTGCTGCGGCTGCTGTGGCGCATCCTGCGAGGCGTGACCCTGTGGCTGTGGCGCATCGTCACCGGCATCCCGCTGGTGTGGAAAACGGCGCTGGTGGGGCTGGGTCTGGCGTTGCTGGAGATCGGACTGTATCAGATGAATTACTACGGAGAGTATTTTCTGGTGCTGAAGCTCGTGGAGCTGCTGGCTATTCTGGCCATCGCCCTGAACCTGCGGACGCTGGAGAAAAACGGCAAGCAGCTGTCGGAGGGCGACCTGTCCACGCCGGTGGACACCAAGCGGCTGTTCGGCGCCTTCCGGCGGTACGGGCAGGCCATGAACCGGCTGCAAAGCGGCATGGAGAGCGCCGTGCAGGAGCAGATGCGCGCCGAGCGGATGAAAACCGAGCTGATCACCAACGTGTCCCACGACATCAAGACGCCGCTGACATCCATCGTCAACTATGTGGATCTGCTGAAAAAGGAGGACATCTCCTCCCCCGCCGCCCGGGAGTATATCACCGTGCTGGACCGGCAGAGCAAGCGGCTGAAAAAGCTGACGGAGGATCTGGTGGAAGCGTCCAAGGCGTCCTCCGGCGCGCTGCCGGTGGATCTGCAGCCCACGGATGTGAGCGTGCTGTTCAGCCAGATCACCGGTGAGTATCAGGATCGGCTGGCGGACTGCCATCTGACGCTGGTGACCCAGCCGCCGGCGGGACAGCCCGTGGTGCTGGCCGACAGCAAGCTGCTCAGCCGGGTCATGGACAATCTGGTGTCCAACATCTGCAAATACGCCATGCCGGAGACGCGGGTCTATGTGTCCGGTGTCACGGCAGACGGGCAGATGACCATGAGCTTCAAGAATGTATCCCGCGCCGAGCTGAACATCTCCCCCGACGAACTGATGGAGCGCTTTGTGCGGGGGGATACCTCCCGCCACACGGAGGGCAGCGGGCTGGGGCTTTCCATTGCGCGGAGCCTTGTGCAGCTGATGGGCGGCACGTTCCGGCTGTCCATCGACGCAGACCTGTTCCGGGCGGATGTGACGCTGCCTCTGGTGCCGCCAAGCTGACCGGACAGACAGATAAAGCAGGCAGATCGCAGCGGGGCGCAGAAAATCTGCGCCCCGCTGTTGCTTTTTCCGCCGCGCCATGGTAGGATAGGTGGGTATCGTTCCGGTGCCTCTCATGGTGCTCGACCGTATGCGGAGCGAGCTTTCGCTTTCTCCCCGGCCGTGGTATCATGGCAGAAATTGAATATCCGGGTATAGCGAAGTTGGTATCGCGCCTGGTTTGGGAGCAGGATGCTCCCCTTTCAAGCCAGAAAATACCGTGTCCGCAATCCCTTGATACGCCTGCGATACAGGCACTTCCCCCGCAAGCCGAGGTGGTCAAAAAATCGCCGTGACCACATGTTTGACCACAGTTAAAGCGAAACTGAATACCCAAAAATCCGGGATTAGCGCAGTTGGTAGCGCGGGTGGTTTGGGAGAATACGCCCAGCCGGATCGCCTAACTTCATAACGGGGTGTTGCGCAGTTGGTAGCGCGCCTGCTTTGGGAGCAGGAGGCCCAGGGTTCGAGTCCCTGCACTCCGACCACCTTTCTTTGAAAAACCGCCTTTTTAGGCGGTTTTTCTGCGTTAAAAGTTTGTTTTTGAGTTTCACTTGACCACATTTCAACTGTGGTCAGAGAGGTAAAATTGTCGTTGTAGCCTTGTATGGTAGAGTGGCAAAAACCGCTAAATCCCTAACCAATCCCTAACGGGTGCAACTCGGTATTTTCGCCGCAGATACGACGGAAACTTGAATTTTTCGGCATTATCCCTTATAATTATTTTACGGTGAGCCTTTGTATCACCAAGGCCGCCGTGTGGGTGTACTCCCACGCGGCTTTTCTGATTTTCTAAACAGGATGGAGACGATGTGATGCTCGCTAACAGTCAGTTTTCCTATTTACCATATGATGATTACGCTCAGAGTGCCAACACGCTCTTTCATTTCATGACAAAACCAGAATACTTAGACTCTGTTCTTCGCCGCAGGGCCATTATTCCACGGTATTGCGTTGAGACCATTGATTACTTAAACATCCATAGTGGCACTCGCGCATTTAACGAAGCTGCTATTTTGCAAAAGTGCTTTTGCGATATTCCTTTTCATAAACTTGCAGACACTTTTTCCGTAAACGGTGTTGGAGAAGTCTATGAGTCATTAAGTAAAGATGAGCAGGCAGACCTTGAAAAGAATAACACTCATTTTGCCTATTATGGGGAATATGCAATTGCTTTTTCTAAGAGTTGGGGCGAGCGAAAAAACCTGCAACCAGTTCATTATCTTAACAAAGATTCACAATACGCCAAGGACTTTTCCGCTCTATTTGAACGAATCTTCAGAGACGATGACATCCCGGAAGAGTATTCGCAGGATGTAATCAATCGCTTGGCATATATCAAACCGTTGCGAGGAATCATGCAAAGAAAGTTCACTCGTAGTGATTCAAGTTCTGCTACGATTGAAATCTGCAAAAATTTCCATGACGAACGAGAATGGCGATATGTTCCGGCCGCTGATGTTCTTGCTTCTTTGAATGCAGAAAGCATCATAGCGAATCCTCATGTGATTCCGTTTGCCAACGAAATCAGCAAAGGGTTAGAACATGAGAAATACAGAAAACTTTGGTTGGAGTTTTCGTATGATGATATACGGTATATCATTGTCCCGGATATCCATGCCCGAATCGAAATTATCAAGACAATAACTGCTTTACCTGATAGCTGTTTTGATAACCAGGATGATATCCCCATGCAGAAAAATATTCTAATTAGTAAAATTCTTGTATTGGCGGAAATCAGAAAGGATTGGTAATATGGCAAATAAAATCAAAGATATTTTTTCTGATGACATGTTTAATATCAACGGTACTTTGCGCTTTAGTGATGACGAAGCATATAAAAACTTCTTAGCCGCTATGGAAATCGCATACGCCGAAGGGCGTGTTGTTCAAGTAGAAGGTGTCACTTCAGTCGCTACAACCGTTGGCCATCTGGGGGCGAAATTTCCATTAGAAGAATATACTAACATAACCCAATTTTTTGTTGGGCCCGCAGTTGAGCCTGTGCCTATTACACTCGATGTGGGTGGAGAAAAAAGAACTGTAACTCTTTTGCGCAGTCGAACAAAAGATAAAATAATTTTGAAATCTGAACCGGAATCTATTATTACTTTTAATTTTACGTTCTTGCTTGGTGAAAATAGGCACACCGTCAACTATAAGGTGCAATTTGAGAAGGCTAAAAACATTGAAGAGATTGCTGATAGTTTTAGCCTTGCTACGGCACTCTTGGCACATCTTTATAGGCAAGAGGATAATACCCCTGCTGAAGCAGGTAAGGTTTCTTTATCGGATGTAAAAGAATATTTCCGCTGCTATGAATCTTTCTTTAAGCGTTTGAGGGCAATAGAGAGTATGCTTGCACTTTCGATTTCACCGAGTTTGTTGAACGACTTGCCTCGTGAAGAACAACAGGATATTGATGAGCTTTATCTGCTCTTATGTGAGAAAAGAGTTGTACGATTGAATGCCAAGCTGACTTCCACTAATTTAACATCAGTAGCTATGAATCATACGGATACCCCTCTTAGTATTGGTGGTAAAATTGCGTTGACTTTCTTGAGCACCATAGAATTCAACTTCTTAAAACAGACCGTCACCCTTCACACCGCCAACTTATTAGTAAATGCACTTGTGAAGGATATTCAAGAATGTGACGATGGAACAGTTAAAATTCTGTATGGCGATACCGATAGCAAACCTATGTATATTTCCTTTTCTGCATTTAAAACAAAAGAGGAAGCAGAACAAGAAGGGGATAACATACTGCAACACGACGAGGTCTACATCAATGCGCTAACAAGCAACGCATATATTAACCAATTCTATTCTGAAAGAAAGTAAACACGCCACGCATACACAAACAGAAGCCCAAGGGACTGTGATTTGTCCCTTGGGCTTCGTCTGTTTTATCCCACCTTCTCGAACGGAATCACCTTGCACCGGCTCTGCTCCGGCGGGTCGGGAGGCTCCGGGGTAGGCGTTGCCGTAGCCGATTCCATGAAGCCGCCGATCTTCTCTGCCGCACCTCTCTGCATATCGTTGGTGATGTGCGTGTAGGTGTCCAGAGTGAAGCCGGCGCTGTAGTGGCCCAGCATGCTGGACAGGGTTTTTACATCCACGCCGCTGGAGATCGCCATCGTGGCGAATGTGTGTCTGAGGTCGTGAAAGCGCACGTGTTCCTCGATGCCCGCGTTTTTCAGCAGCTTCCGGTTGATCCTCGACACAGCATCCGGACTCCAGTAGCCGCCTGTCCGGGGCGACGGGAACAGGATGGGATTGTCCGGATGCTGCTCATGCTCCTGGATGAGCAGTTCCACCGCCTGCTGAGACAATGCCACCTTGCGGACGGAGTTCTTCGTTTTCGGCTCCGTCACATCCAGCTCTCCCTCCATGCGGGTGACCTGCTTGTTCACCGTCAGAATGCGCTCTTTTACATTCAAGTCCTCCCACTGGAGTGCCAGCAGTTCGCCCCGGCGCAGGCCGCTGGACAGCTCCAGATAGAACAGGGGCAGGACTCCGTACTTCTCCGCTTCCTGGAGGTACCTGCCGATTTTCTCCGGCGGCAGGATGGTCATCTCTTTCTTATCCTTGGGCGGGATGCGGCAGTTCTCGCAGGGATTGTACGGGATGAGCCGCTCCTTCATCGCCTGCTTCAGCGCCGCCTGCAGCACCGCATGGACACGCCGCACGAAAGTGTTGGACAGGGGCTTGTCGTTCTGTTTCGCCCCACGAGGCATCCTGCCGTTTTCTTTCAGGTCGTTATACATTCGCTGGATGTGGATGGACGAGAGCTGCTTGAGCTTGATCGCGCCGATGGCCGGGATGATGTGGTGTTCAATGATCCCCTCATAGCCCTTGGCGGTGT
>OIDT01000119.1_pt1 | contig 88132 bp, 105 predicted proteins | sample 1581601 | NCBI WGS metagenome assembly OIDT01 (sample SAMEA3882515, study PRJEB24775) | human gut metagenome | biome: human-associated habitat; feature: intestine environment; material: feces | place: Netherlands | collected 2009/2010 | reverse complement strand
CTGGCAGGGCGCATCTTCAAAATGTCGCCTCTCGCTGGGCAAAACTGAAATTTTGAAAAATCGAGTTTTTGCAACTTTTTCATTCTAAAAACGGCGTATTATATGCGAAAACGCCGCACTTTCGTGCGGTGTTTTCTGCGCTGCATCTTTCATCAACACATTTTGGTCCGAGTGGCGAGATTCGAACTCACGGCCTCATGGTCCCGAACCATGCGCGCTACCAACTGCGCTACACCCGGATATGAAGTTGTACGGCTCACGCCGCGAACAGTAGTATTATATGAGCTTCCCTCCGTTCTGTCAAGAGGGAAATCCACATTTTTCAAAAAGCCCCGCGGCACACGGCCGCGAGGCTCTGGCGGGAGCATGTGAGAATCGAACTCACCCGAGAGGCTCTTCACCCCTCTCACCGGTTTTGAAGACCGGGGGGCACACCAGCACCCATCTACTCCCATGTGAGAGGCGACAAAAGCCGCCTCATTTTTCTATCTCGCCAAACTGCGCGCCCGGCCTGCGGACATCGCCCTCGCGGCGAAGAATCCCTCGCCGGTCGTAATACTCCAGCACCAGCAGCGCATGGTCGCGCGAGGTGCCGAGCGCGTCGCGGAATTCTCCCAGCGTGAGCGTGTCGTGCGTTTCGAACCACGCCTTCACCCTTGCGTCGACCGCATCCAAAACGCTTTTTTCGACGCAGAGCTCTGGCGCGAGCAGCACAAGCTCGCCGGTAGATAAAAGACTCTCAAGCACGCGCGCGCACTCCACGCGGTCTTTTTTGTCGAACAGCGCACAGAGCGCGTTCTGCTTTTTGCCAAGAATTCCCGCCGCGCGGCAGGTGCGCAGCAGCTCTTCCCGGATGGCGCTCTGCCGCTTGGTCAGATGCACGGAAAAGTCCGCAAGCGCGCAGTGCTCCGCCGTCAGCGTGAGTTTTCCCTCGCGCGCAAAGCAGGCGAGAATCGCGTCCGCATTTTCCCGTGCTTTGCCGCGCAGAAGCCGCTGCCGCGCCTCGGCGAGGCGCATGCCCGCGTGCAGCGGATGCTCGCGGTGGTACTTTGTCAGCATCGTCTCACAGTCTGTCCACAGCCTGTCCAGCGTCGACGATGTAAGATAGCGCGACAGCGCGATCTCGACGAGCTTTCCCCGCGCACAGAGCACGGCGAGCATTTCCACCAGTTTTTCTTCCGGTTCATCGAAGCACGCGGCAAGGTCCGCAAGCGTCATGCCATCCGCGCCGCGCTCGCCGACGGCCTGCACGAGCTTTGCCTCGTCCGATCCGCTCTCGCGCACGGCGAGCGAGGCGATCACGCGCGCGTCGTTTCGCTTGTGACGATATGGCTGCTCGTCCAAGATCACCCCGCCGCCGACGGTCTCGAGCGGTGAGTAGAAGCGCACGACAAAGCGGTCGCCCTGCCGCGCGGCGAGCGCTTCGCTCAGCCGCAGCTGGGCATAGCAGCTCTCGCCCGGACGCAGCGCGTCGCGGTCCAGCAGCACCGCCTTTGCAAGGCGCACCGCCGCGCCGTGGTAGAGGTGCAGGCGCGAGCCGCTCTCGATGATCCGCTTAGAATCCGGCAGATTTTGCAGTTTCACGTCCAGCATCAGCGACGGCTGCATCGAATCCGTCCTGCACAGCACATCGCCGCGGCTGATGCTCTCTTTTTTGATGCCCGCTAAGTTGACCGCCGCGCGCTGTCCGGCGTACACCGCCGACACGTCGCGCCCGTGCACCTGCAAATTGCGCACGCGGCACTGATTCCCGAGCGGCATGAGCTGCGCCTCGTCGCCGACGGCGATGTGCCCGTCGATGAGCGTGCCGGTGACGATCGTGCCGAAGCCGTCGACGGAAAACACGCGGTCGATGGGCAGGCGGAACGGCGTGCGCGCGCTCTTTTCCTCCGCATGCAGCGTCAAGTCGTGCAGTGCTTCGCGCAGTGCCTCAATGCCTTCGCCCGTGCGAACAGATGTGCGCAGGATCGGCTTATCCTCTAAAAACGTGCCCTTGACGCGGCTTTTGACGTCCTCTTCGAGCATGTTCAGCCAGTCCTCGTCGACTAAGTCGGTCTTTGTCAGCACGATGAGTCCGTCCTTCACACCGAGCAGCTGCAGGATGTCCAGATGTTCGACTGTCTGCGGCATGAAGCCCTCGTCCGCCGCCACGACAAGCATCGCAAGGTCGACACCGCCCGCGCCGGCGAGCATGTTCTTGATGAACCTCTCGTGCCCCGGCACATCGACGATGCTCGCACAGCTCCCGTCCGGAAAGTCGAGGCGCGCAAAGCCGAGGTCGATCGTGATGCCGCGCTTTTTCTCCTCGGCCAGCCGGTCGGTGTCCACGCCCGTGAGCGCCTTGACGAGCTCGGTCTTGCCGTGGTCGACATGACCCGCCATGCCGATGATAACATGCTTCATCGGATGGCCTCCGCAGCCGCCGCGGCGATCTCGGCAAAGTCTTCCTCTCGAATCGTGCGCACGCACAGCAAATATTGCCTGCGGTGGATACGCGCGACGATGGGCTTGGCGCGAAGGCGCAGCTTCTCTTCCAGTTCATCCACGCTGAGCCTCCCCGGCTCGATCGCGACGGCCCAGCCGGTGAGCTCCTGCGCCGGAGCGCTGCCGCCGCCGACGGCGTCGCCCGTCCACACGAGCTGCGAGGAAACGCCCGTGTCCGCGAGCGCCTTTTGCAGCCGCAGCGCCTTGGCGTGCAGCTTATCCTCGCTCGCCGACAGCATCGCGAGCGTCGGGATCTCTCGCACGGCGATCTCGGCATCCAGATAGGCGCTGAGCGTCGCGTGCAGCGCGGCAAGCGTCATCTTGTCGAGCCGCAGCGCCCGCGCGAGCGGGTGCTTTTTGATCCGTTCGATGTACTCCCTTTTGCCGACGATCAGCCCCGCCTGTGGCCCGCCGAGCAGCTTGTCGCCCGAAAACGACGCAACGTCCACACCAGCGTGCAGACTTCTCTGCACCGTCGGCTCGCCGCGGATGCCAAACGGTTCGAGGTCGACGATCGCCCCGCTGCCGAGGTCTTCAATGAGCGGTAGGCCGTGCCCATGCGCGATCTCCGCCAGCTCCTCCCGCGGTACGGATTCGGTAAAGCCCACGATGCGGTAGTTGCTTGTATGCACCTTCAAAAGCGCTCTCGTCTGCTCGCCGACGGCGGCTTCATAGTCGCGCCGGTGCGTCTTGTTCGTCGCGCCGACCTCGCACAGCGTGCAGCCGCACTGCGTCACGATCTCCGGAATGCGGAACGAGCCGCCGATCTCGACGAGCTCGCCGCGCGAGGCGATGACCTCTCCCCCGCCCGCGAGCGCGGACAGGATGAGCAGCACCGCCGCGGCGTTGTTGTTCACGGCCATCGCCGCCTCCGCACCCGTCAGGCGGCACAAAAGTGCCTCCACGTGCTGATAGCGCGAGCCGCGGCAGCCGTTTTCCACATCGTATTCAAGCGTCGAATAATCTCTCGCCGCCTCTGCCGCGGCGTTCGCCGCGCGCTCGCTCAGGCATGCGCGGCCAAGGTTCGTGTGCAGCGTCACGCCGGTCGCGTTGATGACCGAGCGCAGCGTCGGCAGCTGCTTTTCCTCTGCACGTGCCAGAATGCGCGCGCAGAGTATGCCTGTCTCCGGCAGCGCGGAAAGGCCGCCGCGCACTTCGTCTCGCAGCGCGTCCAGCTCCTCGCGCACGCTCTCGCGCAGCAGCACCGGCGGCAGCGCCGACACCTTGAGCTCGTCCCGACCGAGCAGCTCGTCCACCCGCGGGATGGAACGAAACAGATTTTCTTCCACGCTTTTCCCTCCCCGCGCCCGACACGCAGTGCGTCGGGCGCCAACTCTCCAGTTTGCCTTTACCCTATCAGAAAGGCCTTCGCCCGTCAAGAAAAACCAGAACCGTTCGCTGAATCAGCCATGCAGTTCTGGTTTTTCTATTGTTCACAAGAGCGCGGATCGTCCCGTGGCCGCAAATTTTCAATTCTTGAAAATTTCTGTCTCTTTGGGACAGCTTCCTGTCGGGGCGTGCCCGCCTCAAGCCCTGTTGGGATCAAGTACGGCAAACTGGAAGTTGTAGATCTTAAAAAATGGTTTTCAAGTAATTTATCCAGTCGGATAGTCCTTCTTGATTAAACTCCAACAAGGCTTTCGAATATATATGAAACGCTTCTGAATCGCTTTCTTCCATAAAACGTAATGCTTTTTTGGGACCATAATAGTGTATGCCTTTTATATCAAAGTATATTTCAAGGCTGTCACACAATACCCAATGCCAACGATAGTAACCTTCAACATCTCCTCGCATTGTGCGTAACAGCATCTTTTCACACCATTTAATTTCCTGCGAAATATCTTCTTCCGTTTTTAATGGAATACGTTCTATATAGTCAAGTACATTCTTTTTTAGTCGTTCACCCATTCCGTTTTTATCCAGTATGATTTTCCCATCCCACACCTGTGCAAACTCAGCCGGGTCGTACTCCGATAGGAACTGATCCGGTGGATAAACAAATACATCAAGAACAACGCCATCAACAAAAGATGAATCATGCTGTTTTTCTTTTCCGGCAATAATAAGTGCATCAAAGTCACTATTCAAATTTGCACTTCCGTCAGCAAAAGAACCATAGACAATTATCGATTCCGGTTGATAAGTCTTTTCCAAATAGTCTATTATTTTATCCGTACTTCTCATTACATTCGCCTCTTCAAATTTCGATTTGAACCACACGATTTCATAGCCGCTCATTAGTGGTTGCAGTCTTTTAATAAAATCCTCCGAAAGCCTTGCAAATAAAGGATTTTTCGCATTGTCCCCACCGTATCCCTTTATCTGATTTCACGCATTGTTGTCCTTAACTTGACCTCGCACAAGGGAAAAATCAAGGGAAGGAAAAACTGGTAACAAACTATAAAACAGCGTGGCAATCGGGGAACTGTGACGTATGTGCGAATATATTATAGCGGAGGATTTCGATATGGACAAGTACATTTTTGACGAAGGCAACGGCCTTTGGTATGAACTGATTGGCGACTACTATTTTCCCTGTTTGACTGTACCCACTGAAGAAGAACAGCCTGTCGGTATATGGGGGCAACGGCACAAGCGGTATATCAAAGAATACCACCCAGCTTTATACAATGCCTTGTTGCTCAACGGCAGACTGAACAGCTACCTTGCCGATATTGACCAGCAGGCACAAGAACGGTTAGATACCATTATTGAACAGATGGCCCGATCCCAAGGTATCACCGAGGCGCTGAAAGCTGCCGACCAAATGACATGGGTCGGTAAGATGAACAATATCCAAGCAAGTGCAATGGAAATTGTAAACAGTGAGCTGATTTACGCTTAACAGATTAGCGAAGCAGGGGCCGCCCCAATCGGGCGGCCCCTGCTTCTGCTGTAACACGCTTTACTCATTGATAGCCAGAGAGAGATTGTCCAGAATATCTTCCACTTCGTCCGTGGTCAGATACGCACCATGCAAGCTGACATTGGCATGGCTTGTACAGCACTGCGCCCAAACGTGCCCGTTGTCCATTTCAATCAGGAATTCATGGCCATCAACGGACGTGTAATAATAGGCGGTTTCGTAGCTGCCATCAATGACATACGCTTGGGCAAAATAGTCGGCTTGTGCGATATTTTCGATTGTGAAATCGACATATCCGCTGCCGTTCTTCTTTGCGTAAAGGGCGTCAAAGTTCTCGCTGACGTAATCACCTTTTGCATCGGACACGACAAAGGACCAGTTGGCATCTGGAACATAATCATAATGCTCGTTCACCCATTCCAAATCAAAGGTAACGCGACCTGTCAGCGTGTCCAGAAGATTTGCGGGGTTTTCGGCAGTATACTCCATTTTCTCCGCGCCATCCTCCCGACCAATGCGGCGGCTGCGGAGAACTGGATCACTGCTCAGAACCTCTACGGAGTCCCACTGATGGTATTCAGATACTACTCCGCCGTTAATGCGTTCGCCCGCAACCCAATCGTCCGATTTGAACCGATTAGATTTTATCGTTTCTTCCAAAGTGGCGGGCGGGTTTCCTCCGGGGCCGTCGATAACAACAGCACCAGGAGCACCATTTTCACTTGAAGGCATGGGAATGTCATCCCTGCTGGACACGATGATGTCATTTCTGAACAGATGCACAACCACCGCTGCGGCAGCGGTCAGCGTTAATGCCATCATCATAACAACAGCGACGGCAATCAACGGCACACGAGATTTTAAGGTCGATTTTTTCATAGGAATGTCCTCCGATTGTTTTTGGTAGGAGGCAAGCTGGGAACGAATACGCTCCCGGCTCTCCTGCGGCAATTTCAGCCCATCAGAAATGCGCTTGAAGTTTCGCTCCATATCAATCCCTCCCAAGTTGCTTTTTTAAGATGTTTTTGGCCCGATGCAATCTCATGGAAACGGCTGAGATGCCGATGTGTAAAAATTCTGAGATTTCCCGAAACGAGTAGCCCTCAAAGTAGTGTAGGCTCACGACGGCCCTATACTTTTCCGGCAACTCCATGACCGCATAAAATATGTCCCGATCCTCCGGCTGTATCAGCAGAACAGCCTCGTCCAAAGGAATGGCTTCGTGCTTCTTTGCTGCGGTGAGAAGGTTTTTACAATGGTTAATCGTAACCTTAGTTAGAAACGCACGCTCTTTGCCGGGATAAACTATCATGCCGCCCTCCAACAGTTTAAGAAAAACAGTCTGCACAACGTCCTCCGCTTCCTGCGGAGAGCGGAGATAACTGAGAGCAATACGATACACCATATCCGCATAACGGTCAAAAAGCTCCAGCACGGTTTCTTGCTCCATCGGCGCACCCCCTTCCGCTTCCTCTTGAGGCCTCATATATATAACAAATCAGCAGACCGAATTTGCACAAAAATTTTCAAGAAAATTATAGCACATAAAACAGTATATAACCTACAAACTGGCTCCTGTTTATGTACGCCGCCGCTATGGATTGCACCATAGCGGCGGCGTTCTCTATCATCTGCTGTCCCTGTCAACTGCCCTCCTGTGTGGCTGTGGCTGTTGCCGTTTGCCCTCGTCCTGCAACCGCCGCAGGCGTTCCCGGACGCTTCTCGGCTCTGGGGGCCGCTCTTTTACGGCGGGCCGCTGGCGCTCCTGCACCTTCCGCTCCCACTCGGCCAACTCCCGGTTATGCTGGCTGACAACGGCCTCGGCCTTGCGGTAGGTGGCTGTAAATGTCTGCACATCGGGATAACCCTCCGCCTGGACGATGGAGGGAAGCGCATCCATCCTGTGGCTGATTTCCTGCTCTGTCTGCTGTATCTGCCCAGCGATGTCTTTGCGCTCTCTGGTCTTAAAGATACCCGTGGCGGCGGCAAGCTGCTGCTTCAAGTCTGGCAGCACATCCTCCTGCAAGTATCGGATGCTCGTGGCCTCGTCCCTCACTCGTATCATCAGACCTCGCATGGCACGGAACTCTGCCATATCAATGTCCAGCGTGGGCTTCGGCGGCATTGCCCGCTGGCGGATCAGCCCTTGCAGGAAGGCCCTGGCCTTGCCCACGATGGCCCGGAACAGGTGCGGGAGCCACCCGGCCTGATGGATGGATTGCCTGACCTTCTCGTGTATCTCAGCCTGCTTGACCTCCAATATCTCCGCCTCGGATATGCCCGTCAAAAGCGCCATATCCGCCGTTCGGTTCCACTCCTGACGGGCGGCGTTGTCCGCTTTGATTTCCTCCGCCTTGGGATTGTTCCTGCCTATCTTTTTGGTGGGCAAATATACGCTCTGCGGGTCAAACACCTTTAGCTGCTGCTCCGGGTCTGAGATATAGCGGTTGATAAGGCCGGTATAGAACTCCTTGACCTCAGCCACAAAGCCCTCCTGCTTGAAGCGGGCGTCCTTAACGCTGAACATATGGCTCTCGTAGACCTCGCCCTTTTTGATGACGGTACAGCCGGGGCGTATCTGCCCATCCTCCCCGGTGATCTCCTTCTTGGTGCGGACGTGCTTCCCCACCTCGTCATAGAACATATTCCGGGTGGCGACCTTGACTACGGGTTCCGGCAACAACCGCCGCTCACTGAAAATCAGGTGGATGTGGTAGTTGGTCTTGGCCTTGTTGTGGTGTAGGCCGGACACACACTCCACGTTATACCGCTTTTGAAATTCCTCTGTGAACTTTGTCAGAACCCGCTGCGGGTCATAGCGTGTGAACTTCTCCGGCAGGGCGATGATGAACTCCCGCGCCTCGATGCACGTCCCCTCGGTGCCGCTCCGCTTGAACTCCTGCTGGTTTTCCCTTGCGAGGGAAGTCCAGAAGGCGGCATCGGCGGTATGATAGGTGGCGTACAGGTTCTCCTGTCTGGCGGGGCTGGTGATATAGGAAATACGCCCCTTGACATTGGACAGCTTCGACATCTGGATGAAGCTGTGTCGCGTCATGCCTCCGTCCTTCCTCCGGCTGTGTCAGCCGGTGCGTGGAGCGACAGCGGAGCGCAAGGGCGGTTTAGGGCAGTCCGCCGCTGTGCGGACTGCCCTAAACCGCACCGCCGCGCCAGCGGCGGCAGCCCCCGGCAGGGCGAAATACACAGAGTACAAACCGAAGGTTTGTGCGATGGGTGTATTTCGCTCTCAAACGGCGAGGCCTTTGTGGTGGCGTTCGCTCCGCTCACGCCTTTTTGACTGGCCCTCATCACTCCACGCCCCGCACATCGTCCCTGACCAGCAGATTCCGTCCCTGGTTGACGGTCATGAACCGCTCCAGCGTGTCGCTGCGGATGATGGTCTTGCGCCCGACCTTGAGGACGGGCAGCTTTCTCCACTCCACCAGCTTCCGCATGGTGTTCCTCCCGATGCCGCTGCACTCAGCGGCTTCCTCAATCGTCATGCCCATTTTGACAGTTGCCATTGGTGTCACGCTCCTTTCAATGTACTTATTTTGCAACCCTCGCTGATTTATTATAATCAGTCTGCCATCGCCTGTCAACCTATTTTAAGTCCGTTCTATAAAACAATTTGAAAAATAGGGTTGCAAATCAAATTCACCTATGTTATACTAACACTCGAAAGGAGGCCGAGCCAATGGATAAAGACATAGCCTTTACCCCAAAGCAGGTCGGGCAGCGCATTAAGGAGCGCCGGAACGAAATCAACATCTCCATGCCGGAACTGGGCAGGCGGGTAGGGGTAAACAAGTCCACCATCCAGCGATACGAGACAGACGGGGTAGACCCCAAGCGCACCATGATTATCAACGGACTGGCGGACGCGCTTCTCACCACCCCCGAATGGCTGACAGGGTTATCCGATGAAAAGGAGTATAACTCCAAAACCCTGTGCCAGATGGATATTGAGAAGCACATAGCGGCCTATCTGGACGAACTGACAACCACCGTCCAGGGTGAACCTCACCAACAGCTTTTGACCACCTTCCTCGGTCAGATCGTAGACCTCTATTCCGTGTTCTGCGTCCACTTTGCCAGGGCGATGGCCGAGGCAGACCACATCGCCGAGGACGAGGGCTTGAAGAAGTCCCTGATGCGCTACGCCATCGAGTCTGGGGCTGTGATTGAAAAGGTCTACCGCCGGGAGATGGAAACGCCGGTGGAGGACATGAAGCGGTTCATGGACGGGCTTCTGCACATCTATGACGAGGGACGCACCAAAATGAAGATAGGCGACCTGCTTGACATGAGCAGCGAGGCCCGTGAGCGGCTGAACGGGCAGAATTGATCCGTGGCACCTTGACAACGAAAAATGCCAGTCAGTACGACTGGCTGGCGTGACATGATTGAACGCACATCATACGTCACAGTCCCGATTGCCACGGATAGAAAGGAGTAAAATTTATCTATGGCAAAAGGTTCTGTACGCAAAAAGGGCAAAAAGTGGTACTATCGCTTCTATATCGAGGACGAGAGCGGGAACCGGGTGCAAAAGGAGTGCCCCGGCACCGAGAGCAAGTCCGAAACGGAAGCCCTGCTCCGCAGGGCGATGGAGGACTACGAGGAAAAGCGGTTTGTGGCGAAAGCGGAAAACATCACCGTGGGCGATATGCTGGATATGTGGGTGGAGGAAGAACTGAAGCCCGGTACATTGAGCAATGGCACAGTGATGGCTTATCAGGGGACGGTGGGCCGTATCAAGCGGCACCCCCTGGGCAAGCGGAAGCTGAAAACCGTCACCGCCGACCATCTGCAAGCCTTCATCGACTTCATGAGCTACGGCGGCGCCAATCCCGATGGAACGACCTCCCCGCCCATGAGCCGGGGCTATATGCTCCAATTCTCAGCGGTACTGCAAAACTCGTTCCGCTTCGCCGTGTTCCCTAAACGGCTTATCACGTTCAACCCTATGCAGTATGTGAAGCTGCGGGGACGGAAGCAGGAGGCGGACATCTTCTCCGAGGATATGGGGGACGCCGCTGCGGTTCCCACCATCAGCTGTGAGCAGTTCCGAGCGTTGGAGGACTTTCTGAAAGAGAAGGACAACCCGGCCTTGCTGCCCATCCAAATCGCTTATTATACCGGGCTCCGTATCGGTGAGGTCTGTGCCCTCACCTGGAAGGATATCAACCTGGACGAGCAGTATCTGACGGTGCGGCGGAGCATCCGCTACAACGGGGCAAGGCACAAGACGGAGATTGGGGCCACCAAGCGGAAGAAAGTCCGCACTGTGGATTTCTGCGACACCCTGACGGCGATCCTCAAAGCGGCCAAGAGGGAACAAAGCAAGAACCGTCTGCGCTATGGTGAGTTCTACCGCCTCAACTACTACGCCGAGGTCAGGGAGAAAGACCGCATCTATTATGAGGTCTATACCCTGCCGAGGACGGAGGAAGCGCCGGAGGGGTACAAGGAGATTTCCTTCGTCTGTCTCCGGCCTGATGGAGCGATAGAGACACCGAGTACGGTGAGCATCATGTGCCGCAAGGCAAAGGAGAAGGTAGAGGGTTTGGCGGACTTCCATTTCCATATGCTTCGTCACACCTTCACGAGCAACCTCCTGTCCAATGGGGCGGCTCCCAAGGACGTGCAGGAACTGCTGGGGCACTCGGACGTCAGTACCACGATGAACATCTACGCCCACTCTACGAGGGAAGCGAAACGCAACTCCGCCCGACTGCTGGATAAGGTGGTCAACGGGGAGTAAAAATCTTTCCCTTGTTTCAGCCCGTAAGGGAAAAAACAAGGGAAAGTACATACGGTTTGAGGATTTGATAGGCGGAAACGCCTGATATTACAAGGTTTTTCAAGGGGAAGCACAATAAATTACGATTTGTTGAGCCGAGTATACCATATTTCTCAACGAAAGAACATTCTTATATACGAGAACCTGACCGTTTTACTGCGTACAGAACCCCGATCTGCAAAAAGCCCCATGCGCGACACCTTGACGGCGCGAACATGGGGCTTGATATTTCCTTGACCTATCCGCTTTTTTATTTTACCGCGCTGAGCAATTTATCCTCTTTCCGCTTTTTGAGCATGATTGGCACGTCCATCAGCGCGAACACCGCCACGAGCAGCACGGGGAAGCCGATCCAGTGGTAGCCGACATGGTCGCGGAACCACGCGAGCGGATTGCCGTCCGGCGCGTACATCAGAAACATGAAATTCGTATCGAGCAGCAGGTTGACGCAATAAATCGGCACCGCCATCGCCAGCAGCAGCAAGAAGCACTTGCCCATGTACCTGACGCTCGGTCGGATATCACCGCCCGAAAACAGCATGATGGGATAGGCCGCAAGCAGAATGTGCACGCTCGTCGAATGCCAGAACATGAAGTTCGCCGCCGGAAGCGACGTCCACGTCGGGAACAGCAGTGCCGCCGTCGCCGCGGGGATACAGATAAAATAGAGGAAATTGTCGAGCAGCCTGCTCGGCTTCCATGCGTACAGCGCGATAAGGAAAATGTTGATCGAGCACAGGTGCAGCGGCAGATAGTCCCAGTTGAAATTCCCGCCGATCTGCAAACCGATCTGTTTGAACGCCTCGTCCGCGAGCAGGAGAACGGCAAAGAGCCCCCGCAGCTGCGCCCGCTTCTTCTCGTCCGCCGCCTTGTAGAGCTTGCAGCTCAGCGCGGCAAAGCCGATATACAGCGCAAGCGTCACTAAGTGCCGCGCGCCGAAGAGCGAAAAGCCAAAGCCCTCGCCGATCGTATCCACCGTATCCCAAAAGTGCTCCACTTGATCCAGCCTCCGCAAATTTGTTGTCCCTGCCAGCATATCATACGGCGGCGAAAATACACCTGAAAATTTCTTTAAGATTTCAGTATCCCATCCGCGCTCCCAGCATCTCGCCGCTGCTGCCGCCGCGGTACACGCCGTTTTCGATCACGCGCTCGCCGAGCACGAATACCTCGTCAAAGCCTGTCGCAGGCAGATTGGGCCGCGCGTAGGTACCGTGCTCGCGGACGTTTTCGGGCGAGAAGAGCAAAAGGTCCGCGTCCATGCCCGCCGCGATGACGCCCTTTTTCTCAAAGCCGAAGCGGTCCGCCGCATGCCCCGTCACCTTGTGCACGGCCTGCTCAAGCGTGAGTACACGCTCCTGCACGACGTATTTTTCAATGAGCCGCGCGAATGTGCCGTACACGCGCGGGTGGACACGCCCGCCGCTGGGGTACGTCGCATCCGAAATGACGCCCGAGAACGGCGCGCGCAGGATATCTTTCACGTCTTCTACGTCCGAGATGTAGTCGATCATCCCCGTATTGCACTGTTCCGCCGCCAGCAGGTCAAAGAGCGTATCGAACGGGTCTTTTTGAAGCGTCTGCGCGATCTCGGCGACGGATTTTCCCTCAAATCGGCGGTATTCGTCCGTCCGGAGGCCGATGGCTACTACATTGTCAAAGCCGACGAGCAGCGTGATGTTCTCAAAGTCGCTGCCCGCCTCCATCCGCGCGCGCATTTCCTTTCGCGCAGCATCGTCGAGCAGGCGCTTGGTCAGCGCCTCCGTGCCGCCCTCCTGGAATTCCGGCGGCAGCACGTGGATAAGCTGTGTCGAGCCCGCAGTGTAGGGGTACACGTCGCACATGACATCGAGCCCGTCTTGTCGTGCCTTTTCAATGAGCGAGAGCATTTCCGGCACGGCCTTTCGCGCGTTGCGCCCTCCGATGGCCTTGAGATGGCTGACCTCCAGCGGCGTTTGCAGCGCGCGGGCGACCTCGAGCATTTCGCGCAGCGCATCGACCACGCCGTCGCCCTCCTGACGCATATGGACGCAGATGGGCACGCCGCTCCGGTGCAGCGGCGCGAGCGCGCGGATGAGCCCGTCGGTCGAGTAAAAGATCTCCGGCGCGTAGCCAAGGCCGAGCGACACGCCGCACGCGCCGTCGGCCAGCGCCGCTTCCATGTGATAGTGCAGATCGCGCAGCTCGAGCGGTGACAAATCTCCCGTCGTGAAGCCCGCGGCAAGCGTACGCAGCGTGCCCATGCCGATGAGTTCCGCGCACGAGAGCGGCAGTCCCCGCCCCTGCGCCGCCTTGAAATAGCTGTCAATGGACGCAAAGCGCAGCTCCGGCGGGATGTTCCCCGTGATGGGCGCGAGGTATTTCGCGCACTCGTCCGCGTGCGCGCCCGAGAGCGGCGCGAGCGACATGCCGCAGTTGCCGTTCACAAGCGTCGTGAGGCCCTGGCAGAGCTCCGCCTCGCCAAAGCCTTCGCGAAACAGCGCCGCGTCGGCGTGGCGGTGCATGTCGATAAAGCCCGGCGTCAGGATGCGGCCCGCGGCCTCGATGGTCTCGAACGCCTGCGCACCTGATAAATTTCCGACCGCTTCGATCATGCCGTCTAAAATGCCGACGTCCGCCGTGAACGCCGCCTTTCCCGTGCCGTCGACGATCTTCGCGCCGCGGATCAACGTATCCAGCATGTATATCACCTCTTTTTTGCAGTCTACCACACCCCACGCCCGCTTGGCAAGGTCATTTCCCCTTGCAATCTGCCGTGCCGCAGGGTATACTGTGGAAAACGCAAAAAAGGAGCGCTTCCATGAATAAGAAAGACCGCATCCACGACTGGCGCAAGCTCAAGTGGCCGTTCACCGCCACGTTTTTATATTACTCTCTCCTCTCGCTCTACACCGGCACCGCCGAGCAGAGCGAGCAGGGCTTTCTCGTCATGTTCCTCACGGTTTTGATCGTGGACGCCGTGGCGTATTTTTCCTACTGCTATTTCCTCTGCAAAAAAGAGGAGAACATGCAGAAGCTCTGGTTCGTCTTCATTCTGGCCTATGTGCTCATCTCCACACAGCAGCTCTCCATCCTCTGGCAGATGATGACGGCGCATGTGGTCGGCGCATAAACACAATTTTTCTCATACCGCCTTTTTGAACGTCCTTTCCATCGGGAAAGGACGTTTTCTTATATTTTGTCTTCTGTGACATTTGCGTGCCACTGTCTGAAAATCTGATACGCGGCTCCTTTTGTCCATAGTTTTCGGCGGTTTCCTTTGTTAAGTTGGTGTTAACGAGGGGAGCGTCCCCTTCTCGCGCCGTGAACAAAAAAGTTTACACCCTGCCCATTGAAAGCGCGGCGCTTCTTTGCTATGCTTTTCCTGCAAGCCCGCATTTTTCCGTGCGGGACAAGAAATGCTAAGTACAAAGGAGCTGATGACAGTGCCGATCCATCCGCTTGTCGATCGCACTTATCTTGAACAGGTGCTGCTCTCCCGTTTTTCCCACGGTGAGGTACAGCAGTGGGTCCAGAAATACTTCCAGCCCTACCGTGAGCTGATGAGCTATTACCGCTGCGCGATCATGGAGGTCGAGACGAAGTTCAACGTGCTCAACGAGGAGCTCTCGCTGCAATACGACCGCAACCCCATCGAGACGATCAAGACCCGCCTCAAGTCCCCCGAGAGCATCATGGAAAAGCTCAGCCGCCGCGGATATCCGCTCACGGTGGAGAGCATCGAAAAGAATTTGAACGACATCGCCGGTGTGCGCGTGATCTGCTCGCACCCTGCCGACATCTACAAACTCTCCGAGGCATTTTTGCGCCAGGACGACATCACACTCTTAGAGCGCAAGGACTACATCGCAAACCCTAAGTCCAACGGCTACCGCAGCCTCCATCTCATCGTCGAAACGCCCATCTTCCTGCATGACCAGAAGCGGCTCATGAAAGTCGAGGTGCAGTTCCGCACGATCTCGATGGATTGGTGGGCCAGCCTTGAGCATAAGATCCGCTACAAGAAAAATCTCCCCGAAATGGAATACGTGGAGCGCGAGCTCTATGAGTGCGCCGAGATCAGCGCACAGCTCGATGCGCGCATGGAAAAGCTCCAGAAAATCGCCGCACAGGCAACGGAGGGAAAGGATCGCGCCCTTTCCTCCTGAATTTTTAGGATGCCCGCACCGCGGGCAGGGAAAGGAATCGTGATACTATGAACGCAGCAGAGAAAATCGCCCATGCAGCAGAGCGCAAGGCCTTTGAGGCCATGCTCAACTCGCTCATCAGAAAAAGCCAGACGAAGGACATCTGCACCGTCGCAAACGACTTTGTCAACATGGTCCAAAAGATCCACTCCTGCGTCTGGACGCCGGAGACCTTCGAGATGCTGCACCAGATCGCAAACGACCCCGACAGCAAATGGGCACACTACGCCGAGCGCCTGCTGCGCGAGTGCGACCCCTACCTTCTCAGGACCTTCCTGACGGCCGCCGCCTACGAGGGCGGCTTCCGCGGCTTCCAGCAGGCACGGGCAAACTCCGAGAAGTATGACTGCAATATCCCTTGGATCGTCCTCATGGACCCGACAAGCGCCTGCAACATGCGCTGCGCGGGCTGCTGGGCGGCAGAGTACGGCCACAAGCAGAACCTCACCTTTGAGGAGATGGACCGTGTGCTGACCGAGGGCGCAGAGCTCGGCACCCACGCCTGCCTCTTCACCGGCGGCGAACCGCTCATGCGCAAGGCGGACATCTTCCGCCTGTGCGAAAAGCACCGCGACATCGCTTTCCACGCCTTCACAAACGGCACGCTCATCGACCAGGCCTTCTGCGACGAGCTCAAGCGCGTGGGCAACTTCATCGTCTCGGTCAGCATCGAGGGCTTTGAGGACGCCAACGACGGCCGCCGCGGCGCGGGACATTTTGAAAAGGCGCTCGCCGCGATGGACCTCATGCACAAAAACCACATCCCGTTCGGCGTGTCCATCTGCTACACGAGCAAGAACTACAAGGTCGTCACGAGTGACGAGTTCCTCGACCTGCTCATCTCCAAGGGCTGCTTCTTCGCCTGGTACTTCCACTACATGCCAGTCGGCATGGGCGCGACGACCGACCTGCTGCTTAATCCCGAGCAGCGCGCCTATATGAAAGACCGCGTGCGCGAGATCCGCGGTCTCACCGGCGGCAAGGAGATCTTCGCCATCGACTTCCAGAATGACGGCGAGTTCACAGGCGGCTGCATCGCCGGCGGCAAGCTCTACTGCCATATCAACGCCGCGGGCGACGTTGAGCCCTGCGTGTTTATCCACTATTCCGGCGCGAACATCCGCGAAAAGAGCTTCCTCGAATGTCTCCAGCAGCCGCTTTTTAAGGAGTACCGCAAGGGCCAGCCGTTCAACAACAACCACCTGCGCCCCTGCCCGATGCTGGAAAATCCCGAATATCTGCCACAGATGGTCGCGCGCAGCGGCGCGCATTCGACCGACCTGGAAGCGCCCGAGAGCGTGGAGCACCTGTGCAACAAGTGCAAGTCCTACGCCGCCTGCTGGCGTTCCGAGGCCGAAAAGCTCTGGGACGAGGAGCACCACAACTAAACCGCTTTCATGTTACCTTCCCATACACACAAAGGAACCGCGCCGGTCTGCTTTCGCAGACCGGCGCGGTTCCTTTGACAGAAAGGCCGCCGGCTGGATATCCAGCGGTCTTTGCCCCGTCTTCGATTGCTCTTACTTCAGCGCGGCGAGCAGCGCGTCGACGCGGTCAGTCTTCTCCCACGTCACGCCGAGGTCCTCGCGACCCATGTGGCCATAAGCGGCGAGCTGGCGGTAGATGGGGCGGCGCAAATCGAGGTCGCGGATGATGGCGGTCGGGCGCAGGTCGAAGACCTTCTCGACGGCCTCTTCGAGCTTACCGTCATCGACCTTGCCGGTGCCGAACGTCTCAACGAGCACGCTCACGGGATGCGCAACGCCGATAGCGTAGGCGAGCTGGACCTGGCACTTGTCGGCAAGGCCCGCGGCCACAATGTTCTTAGCGACATAGCGCGCGGCGTAAGCGGCACTGCGGTCGACCTTCGTCGGGTCCTTGCCGGAGAATGCGCCGCCGCCGTGCGGGGCGCTGCCGCCGTAGGTGTCGACGATGATCTTGCGGCCGGTCAGGCCGCTGTCGCCCTGCGGGCCGCCGATGACAAAGCGGCCGGTCGGGTTGACATAAATCTTGGTGTTCTCGTCCATCAGCTCCGCGGGAACGGTCGGCTTGATGACAAGCTCGATCATGTCCTTGCGGATCTGCTCAAGCGTCGCCTCCGGCGCGTGCTGGGTGGAGAGGACGACCGTGTCGACGCGGACGGGCTTGCCGCTCTCGTCGTACTCGACCGTCACCTGCGTCTTGCCATCGGGACGGAGATAGTCGACAAGGCCCTGCTTGCGCACGTCGGTCAGCTTCTTTGCCATCTTATGGGAAAGGGAGATCGCAAGCGGCATGAGCTCAGGGGTCTCGGTGCAGGCGTAGCCGAACATCATGCCCTGGTCGCCCGCGCCGTTGTCGAGCTCGCTCGCGCCGCTTTCCTTATTTTCAAAGGAGTTGTCGACGCCCATCGCGATATCGCCGCTCTGCTCGTCGATGTTCGTGATAACGCCGCAGGTGTCACAGTCAAAGCCGTACTTCGCGCGGTCGTAGCCGATGTCGCGGATGACGTCGCGCGCGATCTTCGGGATGTCGACATAGCAGCTCGTGGTGATCTCGCCCATGATGTGAACAAGGCCGGTGGAGACGGTCGTCTCGCAGGCCACGCGGCCGTTGGGGTCTTTTTCAAGGATCGCGTCGAGCACCGCATCGGAGATCTGGTCGCAGATCTTGTCGGGATGCCCCTCGGTGACGGATTCGGAGGTGAATAAACGTTTTGCCATGGTTCTTTTTCTTCCTTTCTCATTGTTGGGAAAAACAAAAAATACTCTGTCGAACCGACAGAGTATCGCGCTTTCTGCTCTTCCTCATCTTTCGATTCGTTCGTCGGATTTGGCACCTTGCCTCTTCGGGCAGGTTGTCGTGGTGTCATAGGGCCGATCCCTCAACCACTCTCGATGAAGTATTCACTTGTGGCTTTCGCCGAATCGTATTCTACCATGTTTGTGCGTTTTGTCAATCAGTTTTTGAAGATTTTGTGCAAATACTTGACTTTGTCCGGATTTATGCTACAATATTGTTCACAAATTGAATGTCATCGGGGACTTGCGGCCGCAGCCGCAGCGGTCGAGAGATGTCGGATGCGTCCGGTCAAGCAGTGACCGGACTTTTTTTATATTTTTTGAAACAATCGGAGGCTCTTCCATGCAGATTTCCCTTTCCGATCATTTTACGTATCAAAAGCTGCTGCGCTTTGTCGCGCCCAGCATTTTGATGATGATCATCACCTCTATTTACAGCATTGTCGACGGCTTTTTCGTCTCGAACTTCGTCGGCAAAAATTCGTTTGCCGCGCTGAACCTCATTTTTCCCGTCATCATGGCGCTCGCCGCCGTCGGCTTTATGATCGGCACGGGCGGCAGCGCGCTCATCGCCAAAACGCTCGGCGAGGGCAAGCCCAGGAAAGCGAACGAGATCTTCTCCATGCTCGTCATCGTGCTTGCCGCCGGCGGCGCGATTTTAAGCGGCGTGTGCATCGTTTTCCTGCGCCCCATCTCGTTCGCCGTCGGCGCGACGGACCTGACGATCGATGACTGCGTGCTCTACGGGCGCGTACTGCTGGCTGCTCTCCCTTTTTTCATGCTGCAAAACAGCTTTCAGAGCTTTTTGGCGACGGCGGAAAAGCCGCACTTTGGCCTGCGCGTGACGGTGTTCGCGGGGCTGACGAACATGGTACTCGATTTTCTGCTCGTCTACGTGTTCCCGTTCGGGCTTCTCGGCGCGGCGCTCGCCACGGCGTTTTCGCAGATTGTCGGCGCGCTCATCCCGCTTGTCTACTTTCTCCGCCCGAACGATTCACCGCTGCGCCTCACGCGTCCGCGCTTTGACTTCCGCGCCCTCGGCAAGGCCTGCTACAACGGCTCGAGCGAGATGGTCAGCAACCTTTCGACCTCTCTCGTCGGCGTACTCTATAACGTGCAGCTCATGGCGATTGCCAAGGAAAACGGCGTGAATGCCTACGGTGTTCTGATGTACGTGAGCTTCATCTTCATGGCGTTTTTCTTCGGCTATTCCATCGCCGTCACACCCGTCGTCGGCTATCACTACGGCGCGAAGAATCACGCCGAGCTCAAGAGCCTCCTCAAAAAGAGCCTGACCGTCACGCTCATCACGAGCCTTGCGATGACGGCCTCGTCCATCCTGCTGGCAAACCCCATCGCACATCTTTTCGTCGGCTACGACGCGGAGCTGTGCGACATGACGGTCAACGCGCTGCGCATCTACGCGCTCTCATTCCTCGTCTGCGGTTTCAATATCTTCGGTTCGGCGTTTTTCACGGGGCTCAACAATGGCACAGCCAGCGCGCTCATTTCGTTCCTGCGCACGCTCGTCATTCAGGTCGCCGCCATTTTGATCCTGCCGAAACTTCTCGGCATCAACGGCATCTGGCTCGCCATCACCGTGGCCGAAGCGCTCACGCTGCTCGTTACGGGAGCGCTGTTCCTCCTCGGCCGAAAAAAATACCACTACGCATAAAGCAGATCATCCAAACAGCCGCGGTGGCCCGAACCACCGCGGCTGCGCTTGCGCTTTCTGACGGGCTGTGGTAAGATCATTTCAACAAGCAGAATTTAACAAAGGGGTACGAATATATGAGGAAATCAGCTAAATCTTCCATTATTGCTATTATCTTGGGATATCTTGGCTCTGGATTTGGAGCCGAAATAATGAATTGGCCTCAGCTCGGTCCAATTCTTGCAATTGTTGTAATGGGGTCTGCAATCATTACCTCTTTGGAAAAGGAGAAATAATTGCTTGACAGCTTTCAATTTGTCAAACTGTTGCTCACACGCTTTTTTCACCGACCGGTGCAATCACCGGTCGTTTTTTTGCATTTTCCTCTTGACATCTCATATTGTTATGATATTATTTTGATATCAAGTTTGGAGGTGCTTTTTATGGAAGAAAAGATCATCACCGGTCACAAAAACGGCATGCTCGTGCTGCTGCTCGAGCTTGTTCTCTACATCGCCGCGGTCGTTTTTCTGATCGTCGGCATCAATGCGGGCTTTCTGCCCCTTGTCGTCCTTTGCGTCATCCTGCTGTTGCTCGGCTGGATCCCACTGTGCGGCCTGCGCGTCTTAAAGCCGCAGGAGGCGCTGGTGCTGACGCTGTTCGGCAAGTACATCGGCACGCTCAAGGGCGAGGGCTTCTACTGGGTCAATCCCTTCTGCTCGTCGTTTAACCCCGCCGCCAAGACGAAGCTCAACCAGTCCGGCGATGTGGACGGCGGCCACAAGGGCACGGACCTTCTCGCTGCCATGCAGGGCGCGTCCGCCGCGGTCGAGGTGGGCGGCAGCAAGAAGATCTCGCTCAAGATCATGACGCTCAACAACGCCCGCCAGAAGATCAACGACTGTCTCGGTAACCCCGTGGAGATCGGAATCGCCGTGATGTGGCGCGTGACCGACACAGCCAAGGCCGTATTCAACGTGGATAACTACAAGGAATACCTGTCCCTCCAGTGCGACGCGGCACTGCGCAATATCGTGCGCGTCTATCCTTACGACGTCGCTCCGAATGTCGACACCACGGGCGACGGTCAGGCCGACGAGGGGAGCCTGCGCGGCTCGAGCGAGGTCGTCGCCGCGCGCATCCGCGATGAAATTCAGGCCAAGGTCGCCGACGCGGGCCTTGAGATTATCGAAGCGCGCATCACCTACCTCGCCTATGCGCCCGAGATTGCGGCCGTCATGCTCCAGCGCCAGCAGGCCAGCGCCATCATCGACGCGCGCAAGATGATCGTTGACGGCGCGGTCGGCATGGTCGAAATGGCGCTTGAGCGTCTGGCGGAAAAGGGCACGGTCGAGCTCGACGAGGAGCGCAAGGCGGCCATGGTCTCGAACCTGCTCGTGGTGCTGTGCGGCAACCACGACGCCCAGCCCGTCGTCAACTCCGGAAGCCTGTATTAAGCGCGCCGCGCTACTTTTTGGGAGGCTGCCATGAACGACAACGCCAAAAAGCAGGTGCCCCTGCGCCTGTCCCCCAAGCTCTACGCCGCCATCGCCGCCTGGGCAGAGGACGATTTCCGCTCCGTCAACGGCCAAATCGAATATCTTTTGACCGAGTGCGTGCGCCAGCGGAAAAAGAACGGCAAATACGTCGGCGAAGAGATCGACGTTCCGCCCGAGCTCGATCTCAAGTGAACAAGTGTTAAGAATGTGGAAAGAATTCGTTTCTTTCCGCATTCTTGCTCTTCATTCCATTCAGGAATAGTCATTTGTTCAAACTTTATTGATGACTTTTCCCCGCCGCTGTGTAATAATGTTTGTAAATGTTATTTGATCGAAACGAGGTATCCCGCATTGAAAAAACTCAACCAGGCGATCGACCGCTTTTGTATCCTGCACCCGAATTTTGGCATCCCCAACCTGATGCTCTATGTTGTCATCGGCAACGTGGTGCTGGGGCTTTTGTCCAACTTCTCGAACGGCAACTTTCTGAGCTTCTTCTCCTACACGCTCTCGGGTCTTCTCCATGGGCAGGTCTGGCGGCTCGTCACCTTTGTCCTCATCCCTGAGAGCACGAGTCCGTTCTATCTTCTCATCACCTGCTATTTCTACTACTGGATCGGCTCGACGCTCGAGCGGCAGTGGGGCACAGCCAAGTTTACGACGTATTACCTGAGCGGCATGCTGCTCACCGTCGTCGGCGCGAGCATCGTCAGCCTGATCACGGGCTACAGCATCCCCGTCTACGGTGCAAATTATGTCAACTTTGCCATGTTCATGGCCTTCGCGCTCCTCTATCCCGATGCGCAGGTGCTGCTGTTTTTCGTCTTCCCCATCCGCATGAAGTGGCTCGCGTATATTGACGTATTCTACTTCTTCTTCGACATTGTGCGCTACATTGCCGCCGGCAGATGGTACTATTCCATCATGCCCATTGTGGCGCTTTTGAATTTCGTCATTTTCTTCTGGCCCGAGCTTACACGGTTTTGGGGACTCGAACGCCACCAGAGCAAGCAGGCCACGCACTTCCATAACACCGTGCGCGCCCAGCAGCGTCAGGAGCAGTATCAGCAGCAGACGCAGGGCTTCCGCCACAAATGCGCCGTGTGCGGCCGCACGGACGTGACAAATCCTGAGCTGCAGTTCCGCTATTGCAGCAAGTGCGCAGGGTACCACTGCTTCTGCTCTGACCACATTTTCAATCACGTCCACTTTACGGACGAGCAGCCATAAGCAAAGAGAGGCAATCATTATGGCATATACGAAAGAACAGGCGTGGGAGCTGCTCACGCAGTACAACAAGGGTGAATTCCACTTAAAGCACGCCAACACCGTCGCCGACGTGATGCGCTGGTACGCGGAAAAGCTCGGCTACGGCGACGAGGCGGACTTCTGGGAGATCGTCGGCCTTCTCCACGACCTTGATTTTGAGATGTATCCCGACGAGCACTGCATCAAGTCGCAGGAGATCATGCGTGAAAACGGTCTCGACGAGCGCCTGATCCGCGCCACCGCCAGTCACGGCTATGGCCTGCACTTTGACGGCCTTCCCGAGCCTCAGCACGAGATGGAAAAGATCCTCTTTGCCACCGACGAGCTCACAGGCCTGATCGGCGCGGTCGCGCTCATGCGCCCGAGTAAGAGCGTCAGCGATCTTGAGGTCAAGTCCGTCAAGAAAAAGTACAAGGACAAGAAGTTTGCCGCCGGCTGCTCGCGCGAGGTCATCGAGCGCGGCGCGGAAATGCTCGGCTGGGATCTTGACACGCTCATTGAGCAGACGATCCTCGCCATGCGTGCAAGCATTCATGTCGAATAATTTCCCTGCATAACATTTTACCGGTCATCTATTACCTGCGGAAAGGAAGGTGTTTTTATGAGCGATTTTACCCCTACGCCCACGCCGAGTTACAGCGGAAAGCTCCGCAACCATATGCTGATGGTACCCGAGTGCATCAACGAGTGCAGCGGCATCCGCATCTTCGGCAGAACGATCAAGTCCTTTGTCTTTTCCACTGACGTTGCCACCATCGCAAGCGTCAATGCCGATGCGGTGATTGCCGTTTATCCCTTTACCCCGCAGCCGCGCATCGTGCGCGCCGTCATCAGCGTGGCGGATATGCCCGTGTTCTGCGGCGTCGGCGGCGGCTTCACGTCTGGCGCGCGCTCTGTCGCCCAAGCGATGGAGGCTGAGCACTGCGGCGCTTACGGCGTTGTGCTCAACGCGCCCGTTTCGGCGGATATCCTGCGCGACATCAAGTCGCACATCGACATTCCGGTCGTGGCGACCATCGTCTCCGCCACGCAGGACACTGAGGCTCGTATCGCCGCAGGCGTCGACATTTTGAACGTCTCTGCCGCGTCGGAAACGCCGCAGCTCGTCGCCGCGCTCCGCGAGCGCCATCCCGAGATCCCCATCATCGCCACCGGCGGCCCGAAGGATGAGACTATTCGCAAGACCATCGCGGCAGGCGCGAACGCCATCACCTACACCCCGCCCGACAACGGTGTGCTGCTGGCTGAGATCATGCACGCACACCGCGAGCGCTACCGGTAAGCTACATATAAAAAATGCTGGCTCTTATGAGCCAGCATTTTTCTTTTATCTTCACGCTTCCTTGTTCGACACAAACTGGTAGCTGCCTTTGCTGCCCTTCAGCGTGACGATCCCCTTTTCACCGCTCTCCTTCTCATAGGTGAGCGCGATAGTCCCGTCCTCGTTCTGCTCGAGCGAGGTGACCGTGCAGCGCTGGAAATTCGTATCGCCGTGGAGCAGATAATAGGCGTCGTACTCCTCGAGATAGATGAACTGGTCGAGATTCTTTTTGTTCGTCTCGTCCAGTGCCACGCCCAAATACTCCTGCAAAAAGGCGTCCATTTCCGTTCTCTGCGTTTTGATGGGATAATGCTCAAACGCCACTGGGCCGATTGCTGTCTGTTCTGCCTCAGTAACCTCTTCCTGTATTCCTGTCGGGCCATTATAGAAGAGCTCATAGAGGTCGATGTCCGCGGCGGTGTCGTAATAGCTGCTGAGCAGCATATTCGTCATGCACACGCCGCTGCCCACATTGAAAAATTCCGTGTTGAACCATTCGATGTCCACCGCAGACGTCTCATCATCCGGCGGCGGTACATCGTCCGCGGGCTTTGTGCCGCAAGCAGTCAGTGCGCAGCACAGGGTAAAAAGCAGCAGAAAGATTTTTACTCTCTTCATTTCTCTCATCCTCCGTAAAAGTGGTCCTATATGATCGCTTCTGCGGCGCGGCCGCACTTTTTACGCCATGGGACTCCCCTCCCTCTCTCCTATTCTCTCAGTACGGGCACGGGAATGCGGAGAACACCGCGTGACCGCCGACGATGGTAAAGGGATATTCGAAGTTCTCCTCCTCGCCGTTCGGCGTCCAGCTCTGCGACGCTTCGTCCCAATCGCCGTAGGTGATGGTCTGTGTCACGGTGCCGCTCTCACCGTCGAGCGTCACGCTGTGCGTCTCATCGATTACGGAATCGTCGCTGCCGCGGTCGGCAGACAGGACGTATAGTCTGCCGTTCACCTCAGCGTAGCGGTCAGACTCTTCAAACCACTGGTCGGCCAGCGCCTTGTCGAAGTAGCGGTACATCAGATCGTGCATGTCCTCGAGCGTCGAAACGCCGGGGATCGCCGCACTGTAGTAGGTGTAGCCGTTGATCTCCGTCTCGTCCGGCGCATCTCCGATCGGCGGCGTGTTCATAAAGAACCACGCCCACAGTGTGATCGCCGTGTCGAAATCCGCCAACACGGTCTGCTCCTGCGAGACGCTCAGGATCGTCTTCGCGTGCTCACTGAGCGCGTTGTAGAATTCGCTGTACGGCACCGAGAACACCTGCGGCCCCGCCGCATACGGCGCGATGACGTACTGGTCGAATGTGACCGTCAGGCCGTTTTCCGTAAAGTTCAGCGTCGCGAGCGTGGGGAAATCCTGCAAATAAGAGTCATAATCGTCAAAATATCCTTCGCTGAGGCCCTTTTGCGCGATCTGCTCGTAGATATTCCAATAAATGCTCTCCTGCAGCGAGTTTCCCTGCAAATCGCCCTCCTCCGAGGCCAGCGCGTCCAGCGTCAGGAATTCGCCCGTCGTCAGATCAAAGCTCCACGCGCGGGTGGCGGAATTCGGATGCACGCCGCCGTAGTAGGTGTAGTTCTCCGCCGCGATGCTCAGGAGTTTCCCCTCGGTCATGTAGGTCTGCGTCAGGCTCAGCTCGTTCGTCCAGTAGCTTCCGTTCAAAAAGACCGATGTGCCGTTTTCCGCATAGAGCTCCTTGGCCTCTGCGGCCATCTGCGCCGCCTCGGACTCAAGACCCGCGAGCACGTTGTTCATCTCCGTGTTGAAGGCGTTCTGCGCCGTGAACTGCGCGGGGTTGCCCGTGCCGCCGTTCGCCGTCACGTTCTCCGCCAGCGTGTAGAGCTCGCCGTCCTCCGTGCGCAGTTCGAGCACCGGCAGTTCGTAGCGCTCCGCCAGAAGCACCGTGCCGTCGTCGGCCTTGTACTCGTTTTCGTAAACTTGCGTTGCGACTTCAAAGTGCAGCGTGCTCGCCTGCGGCGGCGCGTTGTCCTCCGGCCCGCCGGGCGCTCCTGCGCCGCAGGCGGTCAAATTCAGCGCCAGCACGCAGCAAAGCAGCAGCGTCATCCATTTTTTCATTCTGTTCTCCTTTCGAGGTCTCGGTTCCTTGCTCAAACGATCACAGGCCCCTCCGTCCACGCGCTGCTGCCTCTGGCCGCGCGCAGCTCGGGATAGGCGAGCACGTATTGATCCGCCGCGCGCGCCGTCAGAGCGAAGAGCTTCTGCGCCTCCTCGCTCAACGCGCGCACATCGGCGCTCTTGGTCAGCACCGGTGCGCTTCCCGTTTTTTTGATCGTTTTGAGCAGCTTTCGTCCCCGCTCATTGCACGCCAGCACGCGCAGATAGGGGATCTCCGGCGGCACATCCGCCGCCGTCACGTCCAGATACGCCGCAAGCAGCATCCGCCGCAGCCGCGCATAGGCATAGCGCTTCGTCTTCACCGCGAAGAGCAGCTCGTCGACGGACGCTGCCGTCCGCGCTGCGTCATAAAACCGGCGATAAAGGCCTTCATTCCCGCTGTCATAGCGGGCGAAGTCCTCCTCGCACATCGCGCGCAGCCGGGAAAGCACCGCTCGCTCCGCATTCTGCATCGTCACCGGCGCGCGGCCCGCTGCGCATTCGCGCGCATAGATGGCGGCGCTCTCCGCCGTCAGATACGCGGAGGCGTCCTCTCCGTTCGTGAGCAGCTCGCGGATGTGGCTCGCCGAGGCGAAGCCCTTCGCCGCACCCCCGTTGTGCCCGACGACCTTTCGCAATATTGCCAGCGGCGCGATGGTACTGCCGCTTTGCAGCAGCGCCTTGCAGTATTCTACGCCGAGGATATCGTTCGGCTCCCGGAGCACCGCGGCATCCTCGCCGATGAGCGCCCTCGCGGCGCTCTCCCTCGCCGCGGCAAAGGACAGGCCCTTGGCAAGCTCCTCTCGCAGCGCGTCGGGAAAATCCGCCCGCAGCAGTGCCTTTGCCGCGCGCTGCAATTTCGCCGCGTTACCGCATTCGCTGCCAAAGGCCAGCGTGTCGACCACGCCCGTCGCCGCCAAAATGCTCACGCCGCCGCGGGCAAAGCCCTCCGCCGACGAAATGGCCCACGGCAGCGGCAGCTCAAGGACCAAGTCAGCCCCGCCGCGCACGGCAGCCTCGGCGCGCGCATGCGCGCGTTCAATGGCAAAATCGCCCCGCTGGACAAAATCGCCGCTCATCGCGCACACGGCCGCGCACTCTTCCTCGCCTGCCAGACGGCGCAATTCATCAATTTGCCACTTGTGGCCGCGGTGGAAGGGATTATATTCGCATATTATACCAAATACCCTCATGGAAGTCCTCTCAAAGCGGTTACAAAAGAGTTACGTTTTGTTAAATGCAAATGTCAATAGGAAAGTGTAACAAAACGAAAAAATATTTTTAGACGGTCTGCAAATAGCCCTCAAACAACTGCCCGGCAGAGGCCCAGCCCAGCAGTTGGCGGGGGTATCTGTTCAGCCAGCTTTCCACCGCCTCCACGTCTTTTTGGGTGACCTTATCAAAGTTTGTCCCCTTGGGGAACTTCCGCCGGATCATCTGGTTCTGTTTTTCGTTGCTTCCTCGCTCACTACTGCAGTATGGGTGACAGTAATATGTCCGGGTGCGCTTGCTCTCACAGCGTTTATATACGGACCGTTCGATCCCGATATAGTCCGCAAACTCGCTTCCGTTGTCCATGGTAATAGATTGGAATACCTGCGGGAAGCGGGCGCCCCATTTCCGTTCCATGGTGTCCAGCGCACGGACGACGCTGGCCGCGGATTTATCGCGGATCAGGCGGATCACCTCCATGCGGGTGACGCGCTCGGTCAGCACCAGGAGGCACTTATGCCCGCCCTTGCAGGAAACCACCAGATCCATTTCCCAGTGGCCGAACTCCTGGCGCCCGTCGATCGCCGGCGGGCGCTTTTCTATGCTCTCACCCTTTGGCTGCTGTTTCGCCCGCTGGACGTGCTTGGTTTTCTTCTTCCGCCGGGAACCCTTGAACGGCAGCGCCTTATTGGTCAGGCGGAGAAAAACACCCTTGTCAATATAGGCATAAAGGGTTTGGCGGCAGATCCGCGTTTCAAAGCTGCCGTACTTTTCCGGGTGGTTCTCAATCTCATGCAGGGCCGCCTCCGGGCTGTAATTGTCGTCAGCAATCAGCGCCTCCAGGGTTTCGGCATACCGGCGATCACTTCCAATTTTCAGGGGGCCGCCCTTGGCCGCCATGTTGGCCCGGTAGCGGGCTTGTGACCGCTCCGGTATGTACTCGGTCACTTCGATATAATCCGCGTTCATGTAGGTGTATGTCCCGCGTTTGATCTCGCGGCAGACGGTGGCGGCGCTGACGTGCAGGGCCGCGCCGATCTCGCGCATGGTGGCGCCCTCTTTTCTCATTCTGGCGATCTTGTTCCGGTCAAACTCCGTCAGGTGCTTATATCCTTTCATGCCCGTGCCCTCACTTTCAAAAAATATGGACGGCGTGGTGCATACAGCACTCCACGCCGTCCTATTCTTTGCCCAGCAGCCAGTCCACGGAAACCTCCAGAACGTCCGCGATCACCACCACCTCAAAGTCAGCCACAAACCTGCCGCCGTTTTCGATCCTGCTTATCACGTCCCGCTCCACAATGACACCAGCCAGTTGCAGACGCCGGCAGAGATCAGACTGTGACAGCCACGCCCGCAGGCGGGCCTCCCGGATCCGGTCACCGCATATATTTCTTTTCCCGTGGAAATCATACGCTTTCATGGGCAGCCCTCCAGGCGCGTGGTAATGTTCAGCAGTTTTCTTGATATTAACATATAGGTTTCCACGAACCCATGTTAATAATCAGCACCGAAAAATATTGAACACTCTGGAGGGCAAACGCCGAAACGCCCCCGGCGCTGTGTGCGTCGGGGGTGTCTTTACTTCGTGATTTTCATTAAATCGTTTGGGGTGCAATCCAGCAGCAGGCAAAGCCGTTCTATTGTTTCCGTCGTTACATATTTCCCGTCCCTCATTTTTTGCAGGGTACTTTGTGACAGTATATTTTCCTTTCGGATCCGGTATGTCGTGACGCCCTTTTCCTGCATTTTGTCAAATGCCCCCTGGTAGCTGATTGCCATAATATCCACCCCTTTCTGTGCTTCATTGTAGCATTTTATATGCACCTTGTAAAGTGCATATTTTAGACAAATTACAGCACCTTTTTTCGTGCATATCGTCACTTGATTATGCACCCTAAAAGGACTATAATATAGACAGTTCAAGAGGAAAGGGGTGGTTAAAATGAGCAAGAAAAAACGCCGACGGCATAAGCCGACGGCGCAGCCCAACAGGTTGCAGGTCTTGGCGGACACAATCCTGGCGGGCACAATCTCCGGTCTGATTACAGCGGCAATCCTCAAATTGCTGAACTGGTAACAGACAGAGGGGCGGGGGGTAACCCCCGCACCCTCAATATAAACGAAACCCACTAAAATGTCAATAGGAGGGCAGCGCATGAAATACCTGCTTTTTGTGGCCATATTCGTGGCGGTTTATATTCCGGTTCGCTACGGGATCCGGCTGCTTCGTAAACTTTTCAATGGGAGGAAATGAGAATGGAGAAAACGGCAAAAGCGGCCCCGGCTGTTACGCTGGAGGCGGTCACGGTTCCACTGGCCGACGGGCGGCGCGGTATGGTGTTAGTCCTCACCGATGAATACAGCAGAAAAACAGTCATGCGGGCCATGCCTGCCAGCAGGTGACCCGCAGAAGAACCCCGACGCCAGGGCGGCGCCGGGGTTCCTTTTTTATTCTGCTGCGGTGGCTTCCGCCGCGTCCGCCGGTTCTTCCAATGCGGGCGGCGTGGTTCCGCCGGTCTGCTCCGGCGTCTCGCTCGTTTTACTCAAAACCAACTTGGACAGCTTGGAAAAAACGTCTTTCGCATACAGCACATAGGCCGTCACCATGGCCAGGTTAGCAGCGGTGGCCACGTTGACCGTTTCGCCGTCAATGTCGATTGCCACAATATCGGGGTTCAAGCGTCCCGCTACATAGAAAGCGACGAAACAGGCGGCAATAATGATCCCCTTAATGACACCGTTCCGGCATTTGATACGGTCGAAAGTCCCATCAAAAAGGGCGTTCAGGCTGCCCAGCACGACGTTGACAGCCACCAGGAGAACCAGGCCAATGGCCAGGCGGATAATAGTCTGTTCCATTTTTACCTCTCATTCCTGCCCGGTGCTGTCCTGGCCATTTTCGTGGCACCGCGGAAATGGCCAGCTTTCGCATTGGCTCCGATCACAGGGGATCGAACCGTCCCAGCGTACCAGGGCCACCAGCCAGGTGACCACAGCGGCCAGGGAAAGCGCCCAGGCCAGCGCCTTGATAATAACCATTCCAGCACCTCCGGCAAAATTATTTGTTGATGGTGATAACCTGGCCCACATGGATCAGGTTCGGATTTTTGATCCCGTTGTCTGCTGCCAGCTTGGCCACGGTGGTGCCGTACTTCGCGGCGATACGGGAAAGTGTGTCCCCGGCCACAACGGTGTACTTGACGGCTCCGCCGGGCAGGCGGAGGACCTGGCCCACACGGATCAGGTTCGGGTTTTTAATGCCGTTGATCTCCACCAGTTTGGCCACGGTGGTGCCGTACTTCGCGGCGATACGGGAAAGGGTGTCGCCGCTCTTTACGGTGTATGTACCCGCCGCCTGGGTCGTCGGTTTCGTTGGCTTGTCCACCGTCCCGCCGGACGTACCGCCCAGTTTCCGGGCGATCATGTCAAAGTCCGGGGTAATGAAACCGCGGATATACCGCCCGTTCACTTTCATGGTGCGCTTGCCCACCTTGCCGCCGTTCATGTTTCCCTCTGTGACCACAAAGGTGCCGCCGCCCACCTTGGTGACAATGCCAATGTGATCCGGTGCGCCGGTGTTGTCGGTGGTGGCGTAGTTGGCCCCGTCCTGCCAGTCGTACACGCAGGCGTCGCCCACCTTGGGGATGTATGCGTCGTTCTCCGTCCAGATCCCTTTTTTCTTGGCGATCTCGACGTACTTTCCAACGCCGCACTCCGTCCCGGTGTACTCCGCGATCCCGGCCTTGATGTACGCCGCGGAGGTCGTGGTGGCACAATGGGCGTCACCCACCTGTACGCGGGTGCCTCTGGCCAGGGGCTTGTGATTGTTGTAGATGTTCAGGATCTCCAGGTGCTTGGCGCTTCCTCTGGTTGCTCCGTTCCATGCGTTGATAATGTCCGCCACCTTTCGGCGCAGTTCGTTTCCGGTCATATTGTTTATACCTCCTCACAGGCCCGCGTCCGGTGGTTCGCCGGTGCCCGCGGGCGGTTCCTCCGGGGGCGGCTGGGTGCCGCTCCCGCTCGTTCCGACGGCCTCCGCCGCCTTGTCCTTGTTGGTCTTGATCCAGCCCATGACGCCGTTTTCCAGGCCGCACACGCCGAACACGCAGCCGGTCAGTGTGGCAGGCTCTGATCCGGTATGCCAGAAAACCACCAGATCGGCCACCGTGTACGCCACCAGGAAAACCGCCTCCAGCACCAGGATCCTGTCCATGGTGCCCATTTTCTTTTTAGGCAGCTTCCGTTCCTGCCGCAGTGTCCGCAGATGCTTCCGCAGGCGCTTATACGCCAGCCGGGCCACGAAATAGCCCAGGAGGGCACCGGCAGCCCACGCCGCCGCGGCCACAATGAATATTTTCACGGCTTCCCTCCATTACAGAAAATCGTCTGTTTCCACGCACTCACGGTAAACGTCCAGGATCCGCTCCGTGGTCACTCTGGTTTTGTTGTTCTTGAAATCCTTGTGATCCTTGCAATAGATTTCGTAGTCGTCAATATCGGCCAGGATCTGCTCAAAATGTTCCTGACTGTGCCGGGTGCCGTGTTTTACTTCGTCCCCGAACCGTAGGATCCGGTAACGGCAGTTTATGGCCTCCTGCTCTCCGTCCGCTTTCCTCATGGCCTGCACCTCGGTTTCCAGCCTGTCCACCTTGGCGATCACTTCGCCGTTGATCTTCCGCCCCAGCCAAGCCAGGAACTTGGAAACGGGGTTGATCTTCACCGGGGTAATTTCGATAAACACGGACACCAGCGCCACCACGGTGACGCCGCCAGCCAGCGCCTGGCCTACGCTCACGGTGGACAGCGTTTCAATTAGTTTTTGCACGGATCCACCTCCCCCATGGCGGTATCGTAGTCCCGCCGGACCACCGCCATTTCCTCCTCATACCGGAGGGCGTCGCGCTGGCCCAGCTGCACCGCCATGGCCTTGGTGATTTCATTCTGGCGGTCAATGATCCGGCAGAGGTCCGCCACCAGCTTCATATAATCCATGGCAGCGTCACCTCCTCGCACCGATCAGCCCGGCGACGTGTTCCAGGTCTGCCCCGACCGTCCCCACAAGGCTGGCGGCTTTGATGATGCTATCAGCGTCGATGTACATTCCCGTTCTTCCCCCTCCGTTATCCTGTTATCATCCACAGCCCGACCGCGTGCCACAGACACACCGCGCCGTACACGCCCGCGCACAGCGCTAAGCCCCGCCGCGCCTCCTTCGTCCCGCGCGTGGCAAGCCACAGCACCAGCAGCGGCACGATTGCAATTTTGTACCAAACCATCGTGACGACGCTCCGCAGCAGCGGATTCAGTTCCGCACAGCCGCGTCGCAGCGCCCAGAGCGTGCAAATGAGATCGATCCAGTTCAGCCCAATTACCGCCGCTGCCATGTCACGTCCTCCTTGATCTCCCCTGAGATCGCCGCCAAAAGTTCCTCCGCCGTCACGCCGTACCGGTCAAGCCCGATGCGCGTCATTTCCGGCGGTTCATCACGGCAAGCCTCGATCAGCTCCATATCCGCGTGAATGGAAATATGCACCGTAGCCTCCCACATCCCGCCGACCGGAAGATCGCCATAGCTGCCGATTTTGTACAGCTTCCGCGCCTCCATATCCACGATCAGAAAGTCGCTGCCGTTGACCCCTGCTGGTATTCCCCGTGCGGTGAGATAGTCACACGCCGCGCGGAGGATGCGGTCTCCAGCGCGACTGCGGTTCTTCTCCACAACACAAATGCACAGATCGCCGGGGAAAACGAGATCCACCATGCCGGGGCGATAGTCGCTGTGGAACACCGGCATATCATATTCCCGCACGGTGTCGCCGAACGCGTCGTCCGGCGCTGACCCGACCCAGTGCTTTTCCGCAATGTTGACGACCACACCGTCCTCTTGCACGCGCTCAAGCCGCGCGATCTCCGCAAAGGCATCCTCCGCGTTCAATCTTTTGTAGTGCATTCTTAGCCCTCCCATTCTGACAGACTGTGTAATGTGATTTTCTCCGGATTGCTCACCTTTTTCAGCGCCGCGATGGCTGCGGTACAGTCCGTATAAACGTCAATTTTCACTATATCGCTGCCGCAAGTCCCGGTATTGTCATAGTTGAACGTCGGGGAGATTGTCATGTCAGCGTCCACCGGACGCAGGAGGACTAAAGTCGTCACGCCTTTCGGAATGCAATTGCTCATTAGGTTGTAGACCCCCGCACCGCAAATTACCGTGGTGTACTCTCCGCTGCCGATTTGCTCCTCCTTCGACACGTAGGCGTAAACCCCATCGCCGGAGATCGTCACTGTTTTTGTGTCCGCATTGTAGCTCCAATACGTCCCAGGTCCTGCAATCTTCAGGTTTCCCAGCTCCTCCGGCACGTCCATCCCCTGCATATTGTAGGCAGGCGCCGATACCTTGGCATATTGATACTCCGTTCCCGCCCGTGAGTTGATGTAGAAATAATTGTAGGTTCCAAGTTTGCCTACCTTGTATGTCATGGTTTCTCCGTTAGGCTTTGTGAAGATTGCAAGATAGTTATTGTCATCTGATTTCGTGTCGATTTTCAGCGCAACGCCGATCTCCGCAAACGCCTTGACCAAAACAATACTTTGGTTTTCAACGTATGTGGTATCAATATCCGCACCAGAATACCAGCCCTTTTCCGCGCAGAACGCGATCTCATTGTCCATCATGCGACAGAAGTTGTTGTACGATTCCTCCGTGACGGTCACAGAATCGTCAAACAGCTTCCAGAAGAAGGTCTGGGTATATGCCCTGTCCTTTGCATTATCCATGGAAAAATGCCGTTGGAGCCTCTTTATCAGCAGGTACTTGTACTGATTGGCTGTATAGCTCATACCCCGCCCCGCTTTCTTCTGATGCCCCCGTACCGCTTCACCGCATGGCGGAACTCGCCAAGGGAAAAGTCCGGGAACAGCGTTTCGGTGAAATAAAGCTCTGAATAGGCGGACTGCCACAGCAGGAAATTGGAGAGCCGCTGAAAGCCGCCCGTGCGGATGATGAGGTCCGGCTCCGGCAGATTTTGATATAGCGCCGCCGTGATCTCCTCCTCCGTTCGTGCGCCCTTGGCAATGGCGTCCACGATCTCCATTCGACCGGAGTAGTTGCAGCACAGGTTCAGCGTCAGCCCGTCACAGTGGGCGGTCTCCCGCTGGATGCGCTCCATTTTTTCGATACTCTCAGGGGGAACACGCTTGTCCGTGCCGGAAATGAGAACGCGGATGTTATTTTCCACAAATTCCCGATACCGTTCAAAGTACCGGTTCGCCATGGAAAAGAGCGCGTCCACCTCCTCCTTTGGACGGCTCCAGTTCTCCCACGAAAAGCAGTAGACGGACAGGGCCGGGATGCCCATGTCCACGCACCAATGCATCATGTCCTCCACCTTGTTCAAGCCCTGCTCATGCCCGGCGGAGCGCTCCAGACCCCGCCGCTCCGCCCAGCGTCCGTTTCCGTCGGCGATCACCGCAACGTGGTTCAGCTCATTCATGCCGTTGCCTCCTTAGTGGCCGGGAATACGATCGTAACTACGCCGCTGTTCGCAGCATTGGTCACACTGGTCGCGCCGGAGACCTTGAAGAAGTTCTCTGGAATGCCGTCAAAAGTGAACCCTTCTTTTGGAGTCAGCGTGACGGTCGCGGTGTAAACTGTGGACGCGGCGAATGTAGACGCCTCGGGAGACCACACGACCTTGCCGGTATAGTTTGGTTTTTCAAATGTCAAGACAGGATTCTTCCCGGTTTCAGGCGTTGTGACGTTCCATAGATCATTCTCCCACACGACCGCCGTGCCGGTTTGCGGGAATGTGGCGGTGACTACGCCACTGTTTGCGGCATTGCTGACGCTTGTCGCACCCTCTACCGTGAAGAAGTTCGCCGCCACGCCGCTAAGGGTGTAGCCGACCTTCGGTGTCAGCGTGATGGTGGCGGTGTAGACAGTCTGCGGGCCAAATTTGCTGTCGATCAGGTCGGGCGTCCATGTGATCGTGCCGGTGAACTGCTCTCCATTGATGCCGTACACAGGTTTTTCTCCCGCGATGGGCGCGGGGATGCCCACAACGGCGGGCGCTGTCACCTTAACTCGCTCCACCTCCACAAGCCCGAAGATGGCAACGGTCAGATCGCGGCTTGGCGCGGTCACGGCGGAAATGGTGATCTCGGTGAATCCGGCCACGTTCTTCTCCTTGTCCGGCGCGGTGACTTTGGTGTTCACGATAGTCAGCGCCGCCGCCACCACCGCCTGCGTGTTGACGGTAGAGGAATCGGACGGCAGCCCCAACTGCACGCCGTTCGCGCCGGGCTTATAACCCACGGCTTTCAGCTTGTAGGTCGTTCCCTGCACGTCAGGGTCCCAACCGGTGAGCGTGAACGACACCGGCGTGCCGACCACATAGGACGTGCCGCCCCCGCTCTCCTCCAGCGTGCCAACCAGCTTCTGCCCCTTGGCGTAGGCGGTCTTGCCCTTTCGCAAATCGCCCGCCTCCGCCGTCGCGTCGCTCGTATCCGTCCCGGTCTGGATCGCGGCGATCTTCTCCGGCATCTGCGCGAGCGTCAGCTTGTCCGCACTGCCGTCCTTCGCGCGGATAGCGTCCGCGATCGCCGTGAGGCTTTCATTTTGTACCAGATACTCTGCCATTAAAACGTCGCCTCCTCCGCCATGGGAACCTGCGCCATCACCCATTCGCCGTTTTGCGCTCTTAAAAACGCCCCGTCGTCAGACGGTTCCGGGATTGGTAGCAGCGGTTGGTCGATTGTGCAGCAAGAATATATTTGGGTATTGCTATCTTGCAACTGCACAGTGAAAACAACATTGACGCCCAACGAACCGTAAAACACCTTGCCGCTGAACTCGTACACCTCCATGGCTTCAACTGCGATACCAACCAAATATGCCTGTACCGGTAAGTGTATTTCATTTTCCACGTACCCGAATTTGAGCAGCGCTCCACCGTTTTTGGCGGCAGCCACAAGCTGGGTCACAATGTCTGTGGATACCTCGCATGGGAGGTTTTCCCCCAATTGCGCTATGTCTACATTTACACCCGCGGAATACAGGTCAATGGTGGGCGTCTGCCTGCCCACCTGCTCCGCCGGGATGCGCCGGACGGCGCCGTTCTGGATCAGCACCACCTGATCGCCGTCCATCAATTCCTGCACCACAGGCTTGTCCGTCAATTTCACGGTTGCCATTCATATCACGCTCCTTTCAGCGGCCCAAAAGTATTACCTGACTGGTCGGAGATTTGATAAAACTCCGATGTCCAAGAATCCCCATTATCCGATACCATGAGATTGTAAACGTCCATAATTGCCCAGGTTTTCCCTTTTGCGGACAGAAAACAGTCAACGCCGGTTGTTGTTTCAGCGGTTCGGTGCCACGAGAAACCGTCATCTGAGCTAAAACAGTAGCAGTATCCGCCACCTATTTTCCGTCCGCTCGCGCAAAATCCGGTATTCGTGACGCCCATGATCTCTGGACAAAAGCCCTCGCTCAGATCATCAATTACAGACCAGCTACTCAAATCCTCAGTTACCGCCAGCTCAGGATAGTCTGTATCGCTTCCAGACAGGTGCCAAACAATGTATTTTCCGTGTGCAAAAAAGATATCTTTCGCAGAGTGGAAACCGCTGATTGGCTTTAGGCTACTCCACGAATCACCTTTATCTTCGGAAATAGTAATCGTTGTCTCTTTGACATATTCGGAGGTCGTGATTGCCACGAATTTCCCATCTCCAAAGCACAAGCCGGTGTAACGGTCTTTGCTGTCAACAGCCGGCATTTCGTGGGATACCCATGTCTGAGCGTCTTTGGATGTATAGCAGATGCTCACTCCATCAGCGATAGCGAGAATCATAAACGTGTCAATGCCAAAGCAAATTCGAGCGGCATTGAGCGTTGTTCCGAGGTCTACCTCAGTCCAAGTTCTTCCATCCTCCGAGTAGATGACCTTCGTCTCAAACACAGCGACAAACAGTCCATTGCCATAGGCGATACCGTAGAACGCTTCATTTGGGATGCCTTCTTCCACCATATCGTAGGTAATTCCGTTATCTGATACATAGGCTGCGGTCGTTGTCGAACCATATTTATTCACGCCGATGATCACGAATGTATTGTTCCCGAACGCCGCATAGTTTTGATGCTCCTTGCCGTTCCAGTGCGATGATGAGGTTGTTTTTTGTAAATATATCTTTGTGGGTTTAACCACAGAAATTTTACAGTTCACGCCGAGTTTATCTCTGAGAGCACTGTAACTTGTCACGTCGGTTCCGCCTCTGGCAAGTCCCAACACGCCGGATGTGATATCCGTCGTGCTGTGCTTATGAGATTTCGGCGCCGCGCCGATGCTGGTGGGCGTCTCCTTGTGGACGTTCTTGCCTGCGGTGCTGATGTGGGCGATCAGGCTGCTCACCGACTTGGCGATTTTCCCGAAGGCAATGGATAGCTTTTCCCCGGATTTCATCCCCACGAGTGCTCTTGCCTCGGTGTAGGTCGGCGTCAGGTCGTTGGTGGCTGCGTTCGGTACGTTCCCCAGTCCCACCTGCTCCTTTGTGACCTTGTGCGGGTTGTCCATGTTTTTTACATGGGCCTCCAGATCTGCGCGGCTGGCGTACACCAGACTTTGGGAGATGGAGGCTGTCACATTTTCGGCGTCTCCGATGTATACCAAAACGTCCATCTGCGTCTCCAGCACCTTGTCGGTGCTGGCGGGAATGTAGTCGCTTTCCCCCTCCGGCGTGTACTGATAGGCGTACAGTAAAGTCCCATCCGCCGTATCCGGATCATGCGCCAGTACGCCAACCTCCGTCGCCCTGAAACTTGCGCTTACCTGAGAATTGCTGAAAGTGGTTCGCAGGGTCACGAATATATCCTCAACCTCATAGCTGCTGATCTCCGCCGTCAGCAGCGGATTGGACAGCGCCGCCGCACTTTTCCCCGCGTCCGCGCCGTTGCCCAACTGGATTGCCGTAAATTTAATATTTACCTCCCCAGCAATAGCCCGCAGCAGCAGGTCTGTGCCGGAGGGTGTCAGTTTTAGTGCCATGTTCATACCTCCTCGTCAATGATCCGATTTCCAGTCTCGTCGGCCAACAGGTTGCCCGTCTCATCTGTCATGTAGGTCACGTCCAGTGCCGCCGGAATCTCGCACCTCACTGACACGTTCCGCCCGACACGCACCGCGAAACCAGTGTACAGATGGTGTTCATGTCGCTGCAGCACAGTCACGCTGTCCAACCATGACGACAGACGCTTTACCGCTCTCAGAACATTCAGAAATTCTCCCAGCAGTTTCTCCGCCGCTTCCATATTCTCCACTATTACCCGGAAATGGTGCGGTTCTCCGTTATACTCGAACCATTCTTTTATGTATCCGCGTCCGAATATTGAGGATACGATTTTTTCTGTCGCTGCCGGCGTTCCCATCTGCGTATAGAATAGGATAGTCTCCTGAATCAGCGCCCGTTTGGTTGGTAGTGAAAAGTTTTCGTCATAGTACGGGGTACGCAGTTCCACGGCCAGCAGATCCAGCACCTTTTCCGGCACGGCATAGATCGCCGCATAGGTGCGGGCGCCGTCGGCATAGGCCAGCAGCTTTTCCACCTGCCTGCCCACGGCGTAGGCAAGCGCCTGGATCTCCGGCTGCTCTGCCAGGTTCTCCGGCATAATGTCTGTGAAGCGGCTGCCGAGAAGTTTAATCATCTTCCAGCCCTCCATACGTCACGGTGGCAGATCCGGTCAATGCTGCCACCTTGGTGGCGGCCACCGCCGCGAACGTCGGCGCGGTCACAGTAACGCGCTTGGCTCCTGCCTCCATGACCATGGCGGCCAGCTGCGACGGGTTCACGTCGCGGCCTATGGTTCGTTGCCAGGTTTTATATTCCTCCACGGCCTGGGCCACTGCCGCCTGGATTGCCACCGCTCTGGCGCTGTCGCTTCGGTTGATGTAATACGTCAGGCTAATGCTGTATGTGACCTCCTCCGGTGCTTTCACGGTCAACTTGTCCGTCATGGGGCGGATCGTCTTGCTGGAGAGGTACGCCTGCAGGCCGGAGATCATGGCCGCGCCTGGCTTGGAACCGTCGGCCATGATGAAAACAATATCCACCCGGCCCGCTTCTTGGTCGCTGGTGGCCACCACGTCGCCAATAGCGGCGTTGTACTTCTTGGCGTGGTACAGGTATCCGTCCTCCGGTCCCGCCGTAGAATATGCACCAGGGGCCAGGTAAACCCGCTCCGCCAGGCTTTCGTCGTTCTCCACGTCTGCGCCGCCCTCCGTGGTGTTTTGGTTCACGGCGCTGGTAATGTAGGGAACGGGATCCACGATGGTGGACACCTCACCGGGTGCCAGGCCGTTGCCCGCGTCGCCGGTGGCGGTACACTCCGCCAGCACGTCCACCGTCAGGCTGCCCGCCGGGATCTCCGCGTATTCCACCGTACTGAAATAAATGGAACCGCTGGAGGAAACCCTGGTGCCCGCCGGGATCGGCGTGGCCAGCGTCCTGGTGGCCGACGCAGTGAAGCGGATCGTGGTCGTTGCCGCCTTTGCCGGTTCTCTGGTAACGCCTTTCAGCAGCGCCAGGTTGTCCAGGAACTCCGAATAGGAGTATTTCAAAAGGCTTTGCTTGCCCGCTCGGTCAATGTACTGCATGGCTTGGTAAATCTGCGCCGCCGCAGAATACAGGATCATGCGGTGGACAGAGGCGCGGCCCAGGGAAACCTTGCTGCCGGTTGCTTGAAGCATAAACGCCTCAAAGTCTGCCACCATATCCCCGCGCACGTCGTCAATGGTCTTGTTGTCGATGAAAGACACGTCCGGGGTGTTCTGAATTGCGGAAATATCAGGCACTTGTTATCACCACCTTGGGAAAAAGTTTTCCGGTGTTGCCGCCGGTCCAGGTCACTTCCTGCACCCGCACCTCCGGTATAAATTTGGACACCTTTTCGGTGACCTCCGCCGCGTAAAGGCTCTTTACGACCTCTGGCGGCATATCCACAAAATCCATGTTCAGTCCAAAAGCCCGATCCAGCGGCATGGTGCCCTCCCGTGTGGACAGCAGGAGGGCCAGCTGCCGATCCAGTTCTGCCAGCCAGTCCGCCGTGAACGTATATTCCAGTTGGAAATTGAAAAGGTCGTTTTCGTTCATGCGTATTCCTCCAGTGAAATGGTCAGTGTAGCCTTGGCCAGTTCTCCGCGGCTGTAAACCTTGTCCCAGGCTTCGCTCGATCCTGTGACGCGAAACGGACGGCGGCCCACCAGTCTGCCGCCGATCACCAGGTACTCCACCGAACCTCTTTCCACCATGCGCTCCACCATGTCCAGGATCCGCCGCGGCTTCACGCCCAGGGCAGCGGACAGGTGAATGGTCAGGCTTATGGTCTGGAGGCCAGGCCCTAAAAACTCCGCTTTCGGCTTCACGCCTAAAACTTCGTGTTCGGCCCAGCGCCCGGAAACCTCGCGGCTCATGCTCTCAAAGGTCAAAACCCTGTTGTCGCTCACCTCAAAAATGATTTTGCGCCCCAGCGTTCCGATCATGTGTAAATCGCCTCCTTACGATGGCCCGGAGGTTCCGCCGCCCATGCTGTCCGTGTGGGTGTGGTTGTCCAGTGAGATCCCGCCGGCGGTCACGTCGCCGCTGACGGTCACAGTGCTGTCGATCACTACCTTGGCGGCCTTGATGGTCAGGGTGCCGTCCTTGTAGCGGATCATGGCCTCACCCGGCGAACGGGCCAGGTCTTTGCGGTAAAGCCCTTTGGAACCCTCCGGGGGCTTGTTCTTCTCGCTCCACGGTCGGCCCAGGACCACGCCCGCCTCCGTTCCGTTGGAGAGGTGAAGCACCATAACCATGTCGTCCACCTCCGGCATGAAATACTCCGATGAAATCAGGGGAATATGGGCGGTCACGGCGTCGTCCTTTTCGTGGTACACCACGCGGACCGTGCCCGCGGCGTAATCAATGGCTGAAATCTTGCCCAGCCGGATATTGTTTTCCATGCGTTCCTCCTCGCGTCATTCCTCCACCAGCGACATTTCCAGGTCCATGGTGTAGCCGCCGGATCCGCTGACGTTGTGGGTAATGGTGTCAATGTAATACTTGCCGGACAGCTTCCCCAGGCCCACCACCTGGACGCATTGGGAGGCCACCAGAGAGGCGTTTCCCACAATGGTGGCGGAAAGTTTGGTCTTGCCGTGGTTGGCCTTGGCCACCGCCGCCCGGATCTTCCGTTCTGCGTCGGCCTTGCTGTCGGCCTTGCCGCTTTGCTTTAGGATCCGGCTGCCCTTGCCCACGGTCACCTTGATTTCCTTTTCCGTGGCCGGGCTGGTGTATGTGAACTCTCCGCCGGTGTATGTGCCGGCCTGATCCTGCTGCCACGACCAGGATTTCATATTGGACGGGGACAGCACCGCCGCCGCGCCCTTTTTCTTGTATGCCTCCCGGTCATACACCACGATCTTTTGGGCGTAGACTTTCATGGCCAGCCCGTAGGTGTTGCACAGGTTCATGTAAAATTCACAGTCTGTTTGTTCCGATTGCTCCACGCTCTTGATCGTGAACGGGTCGCCCTCCACGTCCCAGGCCAGCGCGATACCGGCGCGGCCTGCGATCTCGGTTCCAATCTCCTTTATGGTCACGTTTTCCCAGGTCTTTGTCCGCTGGGTGGTGGTGAAACTGCTGTCCAGCGGCGTGGAGATCGCGGAAATGCTCCCGGAAACCGGCCAGCCGGAAAAGCTGAAACTGTCCACGATAAAGAAACCGCACGGCAGGATCCGGTTGTCCCCGGAATACTGGCAGTTCAGCGCCCGGATCGTCGCGGCCAGGGTGTCACCGGCGACGGGGATCCACGCCCCCGTCCACCGGCGATCCCGGTCTTGCAGCGTAATGTCCAGGCTGTCCGCCTCTCCGCTGGCCGGATCCGTGTATGAAATATCCGTCACGAAACCGGAAATTTCCGCCGTGGCTGCGGTTCCGTTGTAAATCAGGTCTACATACGCCCGCCGTGTATTCATACCTTGCTCCTCCAGATCGGCAGGTCATTGGCCGCGGTCTGCTCCGGCGGGGCCGGGGTCTGGAGGACCACCCCGGCGTCAAACACGAACGTGTCCAGCAGCGGGAAATTGTTTTCCATCAGCCAGCCGGTGTATTCTTCGTCGCCGTACACCTCATAGGCGATTTTGTCCCATACGTCCCCCTGCTTGGTGGTGTAGGTGCTTTCCATGGTGTGGTCCTCCTCTTATGCCGGGCTGAATTGCTTGCGCTTCTCCTCGGCTTTCATCTGCCTATACAGTTTCTTGAACTCCGCGAAACTGATCCGCCCGGCCTCCTCGGCCTCCTCGCGGCCCGCCGTAGAAATTGAATACCGGGGAGAAAACGACGGTTTCGCCGCCGCCCGTTCCGCCGCCCGGTGTCGGCTTCGGCTTCGTCCATTCGTCCAGGAGGGCCGCCAGCTTGGACAGCGGCAGCACCGCCTCCGGCTCTCCGCCCTCACCGATTTGCGCCAGCGTGGGCGCCGTGGCAATACCACCGGCAGCCAGGGCGGGGATCGTCGGAATGTTAAAGCCCAGGGTTTTCCCGCCGACGCCCGGAACCCAGTCCGGGATCGTCACGGAAATGCTGTTGATCTTCTCCAGCACCCAGTTGATTGCGGAAATAACCCCGTTTATGGGGGCTTTCGCCAGGTTCACGATCATGCCAAACACGTTTCCGAAAATGGCCACGATATTGTCCCAGGCGGCGCTCCAGTTGCCTGCAAATACGTTCTGCACAAAGTCAATGATATTGGCAAAAATGGCCTTGACGTTTTCCCAGGCCGCCGAAACACTTTCCCACCACCCGCTCAAATAAGCGGACAGCAGGGGGAAATTAGACTGGAACGCAGAAACCAGGTTCGCCACGGCCTCGGAAGCGCCGGTCTTGATGTTTCCCCATACCTCGGAGATCTTCGCGCCCAGTTCTACGGCCTTGGCCTTGATCTTGTCCCAGTTCTTATAAATCAGGATCCCCGCCGCCACAGCCAGGCCGATGGCGGCCACAACTGCCAGCACGGGAAGATTTAGCGCCGTCATGGCGCCCGCCAGGGTAAAGGTGCCCGTGGCGCTTGCTGTGGTGACCACTTTATACACGGCCATAACTGCGTTGTAGGCGGTGATCGCCACTTTATACGCCTTGTAGGCCGCCACAGCGGTGGCAATACCCGCCGCCAGCGCCAGGATCAGGGTGCGGTGTTCCGAAATCCATTTCGCCGCGGTTTCCGCCGCCGGAATGATGGTTCCGGTCATGTAGCTGCCGATCTTCTCCAGCGTCTCCGAAACCACCGGCAGGGCCGCCTCCGCGAACTCCCGCACATACGGCAGAATGTTGGTGCCCAGCTGCGTCAAGAAATTGGCGCCCAGGTTTTTAATCATCTTAATGTCGTATTTCAGGTTGTTGGTCTGCCGCTCAAAGGCGGTATTTGCCGCGCCGGTGGCTTCGTACATTTCCGCCGTCTTGCTGGTCAGGTTTTCGGCCTGGTTGCCTGCCATAGCCAGCACCGCGGTTTGTGCCTCCACAGAGGAGAACAGGCCAGCAAACGCCAGTTCGTTGCCTCCCACAGCGTCCTTTAGGGCGTCCAGAGATCCCTGCAGGCCCTTGCTTTCAAGCAGCGCCTGGCCGCTTTCATAGCCCATGTTTTTAAGGGCGGCCTGCATATTCTTGGACGGGGAGAGGAACGCCTGCATTGTGGCTTTCATCTGCGTAACCACTTCCGCCGTGGAACCTGTAACGCCGGTCAGCGTGGCCATGGCGCCCCATAGCTGTTCTTGCTCCAGCCCCAGGGTACTGGCCAGGGGAATGACCTTGCCCATGCCTGCGGCCAGTTCCGGGAAAGAGGTCTGGCCCAGTCTTACGGTGGCAAATGCCAGATCCGCCGCCTGCTGCACCGCCTCCGCGGAGGTATCGCCGTAACCCTTGGTTACGGCAGAAAGTAGGTTGATACTGTCCGTCGTGGTCGCGTTTCCCGCCGCCGCGGATTTTGCCGCGGTTTCCAGAATGGCCGCGGCGTCTGCGCTGTCACCGAAAGCGGAAACCACCTGATACATTCCGTCCGTCAGGTCAGCCGTGGCCACGCCCGTGCGGTTGGAGATTTCCAGAACCTGATCCCCGATTTCCGCCGTTCGTGCGGCCACCTCTGCCTCCGTGCCGGTCAGCAGCGTGGAAACGTTGGCCAGCTGGGCCTCATACTCCGCCGCGGATTTCACCGCAGCGGTTCCCAGGGTCGCCACAGCGGTGGCGGCTGCTACCATGGCACCGGCAGCGATCTTTCCCGCGGTCTTTGCCGTTTTCCCCAGCGCAGCCAGGTTCTTGTCTGCGGTGCTGCAGGCGGTTTTCAGGGAACCGTCCACCTTGCCGCCGATTTTCAGCATTAACTCATACGTTTTATTTTTGCCTGCCATGTTTTGCCACCTCCTCCGCGTACTGCGTCACCGTGTCCGCCAGTTCGTTCAAGTCCGAAACGGACAGGGCCAGAAGATAATCCAGCCCTGTCCGCAGTTGTATGGACAACCCGACGCAGGCCCTGTTTATGACGGCGGGCGTTAGTTGTCCCCAGCCCCGCCGTAAAGAAAACCCACGACAATGCCTTTCAGCTTGATTGCCTCCTTTGCGGGGAGGCGCTCGAAAAACTCCAGCGGCAGGTGGGCGATGCGGGCCGCCATGAACTGGGCGTATTCCAGCGTCATTTCCACGGTTGCGGGGTTCGCCGCCGGATTCTTCTTCGTCACGAAACGGCCCACGGCCTGCAGGTCTGCCGCCGTGGTGTCCTCCAGGCCGGACAGGTCCACCTCGGTGTACGTCTGCCCCTCAAAGGCGAAAGGCTTGTCCAGCTTCATAACCAGGGCGTTTTCCTCCGCCGCGGTGTTTTCGTCGTTCTCCGCCAGCAGGGCGGTGTCCATTCTCTTTTCGTCGCTCATGTCAGCACATCTCCTTGATCTTGGCCAGAACGTCCACGCCGTTGACCTTGTAAACCTCGTTCAGCTTGTCCAGTTCCACCACGGTCTTGCCGTCCACCTCAATGAGAATGTAAAGAGTGGTCAGCGTGATCTTAGTGTCCATGGAACTGCCTGCCTTGACCTTGCCGGTGGTCAGCTTTCCGCCGCGGCCACGAACCACCACGCGCATGGGTCTGAACTCAATATCGCCCTCGGTGTTGGTGGTCTGCTGGGCGCCGCGGATCTCCAGCTGCACGGCCTTGGTCATGTCCATCATATCGGCGGTTTCCTTGTCCAGCAGGCGGAACGGGATTTCCAGTTCCTGATTGCCGAAATAGCCCACGGTGGGGTCGTCGATCTCACCCAGGATCCCGGCGCCGGTCACGGTTTCGCTGGACGGCTCAAAGTCCGGCAGCGTCATTTCCTCACCGACACCCAGCAGGCGGTTTCCCTTGTTGTAGACGTTGTAACGATTGATCTTAGTGGGGATCGTGTTCATCTTTATTCACCTCCGATTGCGCTTTTCAGGGCGGCCACGTCATATTCGCGGACATTCTCGATATATTCCGCAGGAATGTACGGGGCCAGGTAGGTGTGTGTGGTCAGGTGGCCGTCCAGCAGGTTGGTAACGGGGTTTTCGTCGCTGCGGAACTCCACGCGGTAACCGGCGCAGTAGTCGCGGGCAACGTAGCCGTTGCCGATAATGTTTTGGCTGTCCACAATAGACTGGATCAGGCGCTTATTGCCCGGCTTGTCAACTTTCTGGAAATAAGTCCGAATGAAATTATTTCCGTCCCAGTCAAAGAAACGGCGCACAGCCCACCAGCGATCTTTCGGATCCGTGGTGGAGGGATAGGCCGCGGTGTTGTTGCCCCAGGACTTGAACCCGTCGGCATTAACCGCGGTAATGACGCCGTTGGCGTTCAGCACGTCGTTGGCCTGCTGCTGATCCAGCGCCACCGTGGTGCCGTCTTTCAGAACCGTGGCGGTGATCCGCAGGTCCTTATTGGACGGGCTTTCATAGGGCACGTCTGCGTTGTTGGCGTCCGTGTAGGCCGTCAGGGCGGCAAACATGGCGGAGAAATAATATTTCTTCTCGCCCACGGCCACCATGGGCCACAGGGCCGCCGCATGGGCGGAACTGGCGCCCAGGGCTTCCTTGGCGCCCTTTACGCTGGTGTAAACCACCGCGCCGTCGCTGTCCGCGGAAATGTCCAAAAGGCAACTGCAATTAAAATTGCCGTTGATGTTCTCGGTCTTGGCCTGGAGGGCTGCCGCTACGGTGGGGGTGTGGCTCCAGCCGGGTGCCAGGATCAGGCCGGGCACCATGCCCAGGGTGGGGTAAATCTGGCGGATCAGTTCCAGGCCGGTTTCCTTGCCGGTGGAGGCGTCCACGCCGCCCACAATGTCGGCAGCGGTCACGCCGGAGGGTTTCAGGCTGGTGCTGCTCACGGTCAGACTGCTGGCCTCCTTGGCCGCCGTGGAAAGCAGCGTAATGGCCACGCTGCCGTCGTCCTCATGTGCCGCCTCGTAGTCGCTGCCGGCCACCAGGGTGGCACTGCCGTTTTTCACGGCCAGGGTGTTCAGCAGCACATATTTCTTGTCATACAGCACCACGCCGTCCACAACGTCGCAGCTTTCCGCCTGGTTCTGCGTGACGTGGGCCGCCTTATTGGGATCCAGCACGTTCACCAGGATAATGGGCGCAACGTTGAAAACCTGGAAACAGGCGCTAATGCTCTGGCAAAGGGTGAAGTTCTCGAAATCGTCCGAATAGCCGACGGCCTCCACAGCCTCCTTGTAGCTGTAAACCAGCTTGGGGGTGTTGACCGCCGCCGCGGGGTCTTTCGCCAGGTGAATGGGCGCCGTGCCGAAAATGACCTGCAGGCCAGCGCTGCCCTGAATGGGTACGGTCAGGCTGGTGGCCTGCTCGGTGTTATATACACCGTGTTTGTATGCCATGTTGTTCTACCTCCTGTTTAGTGTTTGACCTGTACCAGACGATACAGGCGGGAAATATGCCCCGTGCCGCTCCGCAGGTTCTTCATGGCCTCCGGTAACTGCTCCAGGGGCACCACCAGGCCCTCCATGGCTGGCTGCTTCACGATAGCCTCCGCCAGCGCTGTGGGGATCCCGTTGGTGTATGCGGTGTACTGCTTCGCCACGCCCGGAATGGACGGGCCGCAGTAAACCACGGTGGTGGCCTGTTCGGCCTTTTTGGGTTTCGCCATTATGTTTCTGGCACCTCCTTGAAAATCGCCGGCGCGTAGAACGGCAGCCCCACGGCGGCGAAATAATACGGGTGTGTGTCCTCCTCCTGGGTCGCCCACCGGATCGGGTGCTGCGCTTCATAGCGATTTGCCACGATCCCGTCACGTTCGTAATGCCTCACGATCTCGTTGACAATGTGGAGGGCGTCGCGGTAGCCCTGGCGGTTCGGATCCGGATCGCACACGCAAATGACCATGACCACGTTTACGGTCTGCCGTGCGTCCTGCGCTGTCACCTCTCCGTCCGAAAGTTTCACGGCCACATAAGGCTCCGGCGGTGCTTCCGCGTCGGTTTCTTCGTCGTCGCCCTCACGAATGGGGAGGCCCTGCGGGACGATTTTCACCGCCCGCTCGACGCCCAGGGAATTGGTCAGGGTATAGTTGGAAAAAAGCTGTTTCAGGTCCTCCACAATGGCGTCCTGCAAAAACTCTTGTGTCACGCGGTTGCGCCTCCTTGACTTGTTTCCGTTTGTCACTTATAATTGCGATTGTGGTAATAATCAGCATATTGTGGCAATCATCATCAGAAAGCCGCGCAATGCTTCCACAGAAAGGGGATCCGGCATGAAAGGAAAAGGTTTGTTTATTGCTTGCGGCGTCGTCTGTGTCATGGCGTTGGCCTGCCTCATTGGCGGTGATTATAGCGCCTTTGGTGGGGCTTTGATTGTGGCCGCCGTCTTACTCGCTGCCGCACTCTTGAAGCGCAGGAGGGCGCCGCATACGCCCGCGCAGGTGCCTGTTGCGGTGCCGTGTGAAACCGCCGCTGCGGAACCTGTTCCGTCTACTCCTGAACCCGTCGCCGATGGCATAAGGGTTATAACAGGAAAGTGTGGGCGAATGACTGTTCAGGAAACTGTGTCGCACGTCCTGTTTGTCCCAGTCAAGAACAGAAAGATATTGTCCATCGAAAGCGATCAATGCCCGTGCGGCCACAGCTTCGGTTCTTGGAATGAGAAAGTTCACCGCGGTGCCGCGCAGTCTGATCGTTTTGAAAAGGCTGTCCATGAACCTATTGCCTTACTCGACTTTGACGTTGATCGCGGGCTTGCCAAAATCAGCGGTTCCAGCGGCACGGAATATTCAACCGATCTTGATTGGTGTTCCTGTCCTGACTTCGACAAACGGAGTAAACCGTGCAAGCACATATATTTCCTTGCCCTGCAAATGGGATATAGCAGCGACGATTTTTATTCCTGCTAACTTCCAGCGGCTCCTTTTTGGGGCCGCTTTTTTCATGCCTTTGCGCCTGTCAGATGCTCGATCCGCTTTCCGATTTCACGCTGCAGGGTTTCGTATGCCAGGGCCTCCGCCTCTGCTCTCACTTCCTCGTTTCCCATCATGTGGGGAACGGCAGGCGAAAGCAGCTTTTTGACGGGGAGGCGTTCCGCGCCGCGCCGCTGCACAATGGCGGTGTGCCCGGATCGGAACGTGGTAATAAACGCTTTCAGGCCGCCCGCCTCCAGCGGTTTCATGGCCCCGCTGTTCAGGACCTTTGCCGCCGCCGCGGCTGTGTCCGTGTTCGGCTGCGTCATAAAGTCCATAATGTCCCGCATGGGACCTTTGGCCAGCACGGCGGCCTCCAGGGTGGAGGCGCTGGCGGAAAGGATTTTGCTTTCTGATTGCAGCGCCTTTTTCTCTTTCAGCGCATACCGGCCTTTGCTGTCCTTTATGATTTGCCGGCGGACCTTCCTGGCGGTGCTGTTCAGGGCATTTTTCAGCACGTTGGGCGCCCCCAGCTGCTGGGGCAGCGTTTTCAGCTGCCGCATGACCCTGGCCAGTTCTTCGTCGGTGTCGATCTGCAAAATGCTTTGATCGCTCACGATCTCACCGCCTCCAGTTCAATGGCCAGCACTCCGGCCTCCTCGGTGCAGGATTTCACCTTGTACGCCTTGCCGTCCAGTGTCAGCATGGCCCCCTGGGCGGGGCGGGGGCCAAAATCAGCCTTTGCCACATAAACCAGGCGCCGGGCCTTGTATGTGCCCTCCGTCTGTGCGGCCATGATCTTGGCCTTGTCCCGCTCCAGCAGTTCGTTGTCGTCCACCACCGCGGCCATTTCCTTACCGTTGACCGTGTGGGTGTCCGCGAACTCCAGGCAGTTCAGGAATGTGGTGGAAATGTCCGCCGCGATCTGTTCCTTGAACGTAGGGGCGCCCATTACTGGGCACCCCCGCCGTTATCCGCAGCAGGCGGCACAATGGCCGCCGCAGGGGTCTGGACGATAGCCGCCGCCAGGCGTTCCACGATCAGCGCCTTTGCAGCGCCGCGCGGGAGATCCACGCCCATGTCCTTGGCCAGCTTTTTCAGGTCGTCCTTGTTCATTTCTTCCATCCGTGCGGGATCCAGGTGGCCCTCCACCATGTCGGTGCTTTCACCGCTATGGTTGCCGTCGTGGTTCTCCTGGCTCTCCTGGGTGCCCTCTGTGGCGTCTGATACCTCCTGGGTGCCCTGGGTGGTGTCGGCGTTCTCGGTGCCGTCCTGGCCGCCGTCAGCGTCCTGCGGGGGCATTGTGGCCTCCTCCGCCGCGTCGTCGGTCATTTTGGCGCTTTCAGCAGAAAGCCACGCCTGCACCATGCGCTTGTCATAGGCGGGGAGGGTGTCGCCCGCCTGATACATACGCCCGCCGTACAGGATCGGGCGCTGTGCTGTCAGTCGCTTCATGTTCCTTTCCTCCCGGCTTTTAGCCCAGCAGCTTCACCAGTACGGTTTCGTCTGCGCTGGCCGCAGGGGCGGCAGCGTAACCCGCCGGCACATTCCCGGAGGCCGTGGTGGTGATCTTCTTGTCCGTTGCGCTGTAATAAAGCGCGGCGCCCATGGTAACGTCGCCGGTGGCCTTTTCCATCTCAAAGACGCCCACCACATGGAGGTGGCCGGTTTCGCCGGCGGCAATATCTTCACCAGCCACGCCGATCCTGGTTCCCAGGCTCACCACTTCGCCGTTTTTAACTGCGGCGCTGGCCTTGTAGTCCAGCACCTCGCCTTTCTGCCAGTATTTTGCGGTCATGTTCTCTTACCTCCTGTTAAATAGTCGTGCCGGGGTTCTTGGCGATACCGCGGAAGTCAACCGCAGTAATGCCCCAGTCCAGCCAAATGTCCCACACAAAGCCCAGGCGGCCCGGAACCTCGCTGCGGCGAATGGTGGGGGTTTCCTGGCCGTTCAGGTAATCAACCTGCAGGCTCTTGGCGTAACGCTGATCGCCAGCGACAAACCAGGGGATCGCGTTGCCGTCACCGGCCAGGACGTTCAGGGCGCCCTCCTCAATGACCTGCAGTTTGTTGCGATACTGGTACAGCGCATTTGCGGTGTGGCTGCCGATCCCGGTCACGTCGATCATGGCGGTTTCCAGGATCTGCGACATCTTAAAGCCGTAGCCCACGGGGACGATCACGTACTTGGGTTCCACCATGATGGAATCACCAAACGGGTCTTTCTGGTGCAACAGTTTCAGCATGGCGGCCTGCAGGGTGTCAATGGACGGGGCGGCGCCGCTGGCGATCAGGTTGTTGTGGGCATTGTCGAACAGGGAAACGCCGTCGAAAATGGCGGGGTTGTCGATCAGGATCTTGTAAACCTGCTTATTGATCGTGCGCTTTGCGCTTGTGGCGTACAGGCCGGGAACCTCGGTAATGAAACCCACGTCGTCGTTGATAAACGCCTGACGGGTCATACTGAACTGGCGGCCAAAGGTGTCGATCTGGCGCTGGGGCAACAGTTCCGACTTGGGTGCGTCGGCTTTCAGTTCGCCGTTTTCGCCCACGCGCAGGAACTCACCGGCGCCGCCGGCCAGATAGCTGTGATCCTTTGTGGGCTTAAAGTCGGGCACGCTGCCCTTGGCGGTCCACAGCTGGAACGTGGTTGGGATCTCCTGATACTTCTGGACGATATTCTTTTTGATCGCATTGTCCAGGATCGCGGGAAACGCCGCGGTGGGGTTGAAGAACTGGCGGCAAGCCTCGTTCCACAGGTCGTCCTTACTCATACGCAGCAGGGAGGTGGTGGTGCCCATGCCGTCGCGGGCCATGCACTCAATAACCATATCGCGCAGGGAGTAGCCGCGCATTTCCTCCGCACCGCGGGCGGGGTTCTGGACGTCTACGCCGGCCCGCAGCAGCATGGCGTCCACAGCTGCCTGACGGAAGTTGTCGCCTTCGTCGCTGCCCATGCGGCTGGAAACAGGGGCGCCGTGTTTCAGCAGATAGTCCACCGCCGCCTGTCTTACGGTGTCCATGGTGGCACCGTTGCTGATATACTCCGCGGGATCCATGCCCGCCTGACGGCACAGCGCGGTAATGTCGCTCACGCGCTGGCGCTCCGTAGCGACGGCCTGGCGGGCGGCCTCGGTGGGGTCTGTGCCCTGCTGGCCGTTATCGTTGCCCATACCGCGGGCGCCGCCGGTGGGATCCTCGCCGCCCTGGCCCTCCGCACCCTGGGCGGGGTTGTTGCCCGCCGCGTCGATCTGGCGCTGCAGGCCGTCAAACTCTGCTCTTTCCTCTGCCGTCAGGTCACGGCCAGCGGCGCGGGCGCCGCTCACAATAGCCTGCTGACGGGCGATCATTTCCTGAATGGTCATGGTTGTTTTGCCTCCTCAATGATAAAGATTTTTGTTGATCTGGATCTGCTTTTCATAAACAGAAAGGTCCTTGGCCGTCGCCTGCTCCGGGTCGTCGGCTCTGCCCACGCCCACGGTGGCGTCCGCCGGCACGGAAACAATGGACACCTCCAGCGGCGTCCATTTGCGGGCGATCTGGCAGGGGCCTGTAAAACGTCCGTCCGCGGAGGTCCTACCGGCCACCACTTCCTCCCAGCTGTCCACTCTGTAACGCACGGACGTGGTTTTCAGGGTGCCGGATTTGACTTTGCCGAAAATCTTTTCGGCGTCGTCGTCCGTGTCGAACTCCACTTCGGCCATGCCGCGGTGGTTCTCCACCCATGCGCGGATCACTTTTCCCACCACCTTGTCGGTGTCGTGGTTGAAAAGCAAAACGCCCACGTCGTTCAGGCGGGAGAGATCCAGCGCGTTCTCCGCGTGATCCAGGATTTCCATACCAAACCAACGGCGGTATGGCTCCTCGCTGGAAAAGCTGATCGTGCGCCTGCGGCTGTCCTCCCGGCCCTCTGCGCGGCTGTTGGCCTCAATGTGGCCCATGCTTCGCTGCCCGCTGTTTCTGTCCCTCTTGGGGTCATTTGCCTGCGGTGTTCTGCTGTGCTGCTGTCGTTCCATTTCCAAAAATTACACCTCCTAACTCGACGCCGACGGATCGGCCATATTCCAGGACCTCGGCCATTTCATTGACGGCCTCTTTCCAGTCCTTGCCCTGTTCCGCGCAAACGTCCTGAAACGTCTTTTGCCCGGATTGCAGGGCGGTTTTTCCGGCGGTGCTTTCCTTTGCCGGGTCGATCCACTTCTTGGGGGCTTTCGTCCAGGTGTGGGAAAGGTATTCCGCCTTTTTATCCCAAAAGCCGGGCATATCAACCAGCCCGGAGAGATAACAGGAGATAACAAAGGTTTCGTACACCTCCGACATGAAATCTGTTAGCAGTTCCACGTCCTCGGTGTATGTGTTTTCGTCCTCAATAGCATTTTGCCGTGCGGAGGAATAGGTGGCCCCGCTCATGTCGCGGCTGACGGCCTCATAACTCAAGCCCTGGCCTGCGGCAATTAGCCCCTGCTGGGTTTTCAGGAACCCGGCTGCGTCGCTGCCGGAACCTTTCGGATCCACCACCTGGATTTCGTCGCCGGCGCCCAGGCTCTGGATCATACCGGGGGCCAGTTTCTTGCCCTCATAGTCCATTCCGCCGTCCGGCGTTCTGGTGCCGCCGCGGCCAAAACCGCCGCTTGGGATCGCCCGCTTGATGAATACGGCCAGGCAGGCCGCGATCCGCTCCTTGACGGAAACAGCGGTTATAAACTCATTCGTGTCGCGCACTCTGGTGATCGTGGGGGCCATGTCGGACATTTCGCGCAGCTGGCTGGGCCGCTTCTTGGATTTGTAGAAATACACGTCCTTGGCCTCGACGTAAACGGGGTCGTTCAGGCTCCAGCCCTCAATGTCGTATTGATTGATCCAGTAGCCTACTGGCCTGCGCCATTGGTTGTATTCGATCCCGCCCACGACGCGGTTTCCCTGGTGCTTCGGCTTGCTGGCGGTCGCGTCCAGTTCGTCCACCTCAATGGCCTGCAGCTGGAACGGGACCAGCCCCTGCTTAGTGTAGCGGTAAAGGAACAGCAGGCCGCCGTCCACCTTTTTGCGGTCTACCGCCATACGCAGCATTTGGTTGAAACTCTGTTCGCCGGTCACGTCGCAGTTTCTGGCCTTGCACCATTGGCGCCATGCCTTTTCCAGCTTTTCGTCCAGTTCGTCGTTGCCGGTTTTAGCCTGGAGGGTGTAGCCCTTGCCCACCACGTTGCGCTTGTATGCGTGGAGGATAGACTGGGCAATATCACTGTTGCGCTCCAGGTCACGGGCGCGGGCGCGTACCACGTCACGGCTGAAACGGTCCGTGACCTCCGCACTTTCGTTGTGTACCCGCCACCCGGCATTTAGGCGTCCATACCCTGCGGCGTCATATCCGCGCAGGATCTCCAGCTGCTGCCGCCATGCCTCGCGCTCACAGGCGCGGCGCGGGGAAACGGCGGCCACAATTTTGTCAAAGGCTCCCATGGTGGTTACCTCCCGTCAAAGAACGCCACAAAGGTGCGATCCAGCAGGCAGTTGTCCGTCCCGCTGTCGATCTGCGCCTCCAGGTCGTCACGAATGGCTTTCAGCTGGGCCAGGTCCGCCCGCGTCAGGGATCGGCTGCCGATCTTGTATGACTGGCCGCCGGCCAGAACGGCGGAAATGGCGCTGTTTACCTGCTCCAGCATTTCAGCCGCTTTTGTGTTCGTACTCATTTGGTGGCCTCCTGTCAGATCCATGTGTCATTTTGATTGATCCAGTTTTCTTCCTGGGTTTGTCGCGGTTCCTGCTTGGCTGGCTTCCGCGGCTCCGGCGCTGCCGCCTGCCCCTCTATGCTTTTCAGGTACAGGGAACGGACGCCCATAACGTCCGCCGCCGCAGCTGCGTACACCTCGCAGTCCAGGTAATGGTTGTCAGCGTGGGAGGATTTCAGCACCCATTTTTGGACCTCTTTCCCGCCGGATCGCTCGGTTACCTTGTGTTCCGCCGTTACCTGTTCGGCGTATTCCATGTCGCAGTCCTTGTAAACCTGCCAGGAACCTGTCCCGTTTGGCTTCCGCATACGGGCCGCGATCTGGTCTTTATACTTGCCGCCGTCCACCAGAACCAGGGTCATGCCGTTTGCCTTGCTGCCGGCCTTATTGACCACGGAAAGGCGGTAATGGGACAGCATGGTGCTGGTGCCCTTGCAGGGCAGCACCCAGTCTGAATTGATGGCGCAAAACTCGTAAACTTCGTCGGTCTGGTCGCCGCTGTCCATCAGGGCCAGGTTGACCATGGCCGTGTCGCCGTTCGGCAGGGAAAACTCCACGTTCATGGCCTTTTCCACCTCTGCCATGGAAAGCGCCTGCCCGTGGGCCACGTTCTGGCTGGTCATGTAGTCGCCCCATGCGCGGATCGTCCAGTACAGGCAATTTTCCTGTACGTCGATCCCGCCGGTAATTAGCTTCGTCCATGGCGGCAGCGTCCACTCCGGCGTTTCCGTCTGCCGCTCCATGACCAACTCCGCGTTGGTTTTCAGCTTCGTGTCCTCCCATGGCTCCGCCAGCCAGCTGTTGGTGAAGTTGTGCAGCAGTTCCGGGTCGTCTTTGCTCCGCATGAACTCCCGCGCAATATCGGAAAAACGGGTGAACGGGGAATACAGGGTGTTCAGCCAAAAGGCCACGCTTTTGGGGTTCTTCGTCCGTTGCTTCACAGCCTGCCAGCGGCCAGCCCGTAGCATTTTCCCCTTGTCCTGATCCGTAATCACGGCCCCGCAGGCTTGGCACACATACACGGCCATTTCTGCCCGGTCGGTGTTCTCCGGTACGTCGTCCTTGCTGGGCCATTTCAGGCACCCGAATTTCAGTTCTATGTACTGCCCACAATGCGGGCACGGGACAAAGTAATGCTTTTCAGCCTCCGCCGCCTCTTTGGCTTTCCAGATATGGCCCGTTTTCAGGGTAGGGGTGGAGGCCATAAAGATTTTGCGGTTGAAAAAGGTTTTTGTGCGCTCTCGCGCCAGGGAAACGGGGTCGGCCTCTTTCTTAGACGCGCCCGGAAACTTGTCCACTTCGTCCAGAAACAGGTAACGTATATTCGTACTGGCCAGATCCGCCGGGCTGTTCGCGCCCGTCAGGTACACGGTCATGTCGGAAAACTTTAGCGCCAGTTTCTTGCTGTCGTTCTTCCGCCACTTATCAGCCAGAACCTTGCAGCTTCTCACCATTGGCTCCAGCTTGCTTTCCGTGGTGCGCTCCGCCAGGTCGTCCGACGGGTAAACCACCATAGCCGGGGCCGGGTCCTGCGCGATCAGGCTTCCCAGCATATTCTCCATGGCAGACGTGCCGCCCACCTGGGTGGGCTTCACGAACACGATTTCCTCCACCATGTCGTCGGAAAATGTGTCCATGATCTCCACCAGGTACGGGGTCACGCTGTTGCTCCAGGGGCCTGGGATCGCGTTTCCGTCCGGCAGTACGCGGTATTTTGCCGCCCACTCCGAAACCGTCAGGCGCTCCACAGGGCGCAGCACTTGAATGGCGTTATAGATCCACGACGGCACGGTATAGGGTTCCTGCTTGTACTTCCTCATGGCGCCGCGTCCTCCCGCTCCTCCATGATCGCACCGTCAGAGAACGCAGCCAGCAGGCTTTCCAACTCTTTCCGCATGGCCTTTTCCATGGCACGGATCGCCACTGTGTCAGCATAGCCGGACATGGTTCCGGCCATGCGCGGGGGTATATTCATGGCGAATTTCTTAAAGCTGGCCATGAACTCGGTTAGTTCCTCGGTGGCGTGATCTGCCGCCAGGTAACGCCCCTCTGCAATCGCCGTTTTCAGGCGGTGCAGCTGTCCTTGGCTTTCTTTCAGTTCAACCTCCGCCTCCAGCTTTTTCAGCGTCAACTCCGCCGCCCGGCTGTTTTCGCCGGTTTCCTGGGCTTTCGCCTCGACGTATGCCACATAACGCTGGACCGTGGCGCAGGTTCTATATTTGCGGGCACCGCCGCCGGGCGGGATCTCTGTTTCCAGGACACCCTCCTGGGTCAACTGTTGCACACGGCGGACCGTTTTCCCCAGCAGCTGGGAGATCACCGTGGTGCTGGACCACTCCGGCACCGTGCCGGACAGCACCGCCGGCTTTTCGCTCTTTGCCCGCTTTCTGGTGCCGTCGGTCTGCTTCTTTTCCGCCACCGGCGCCACCTCCTTTTTGCTCCGGCAGGGTGCCCCGCCGGTTTCGCTTTTCCGGTTTTGGTCGATTTCGTTTTTTTCGCCGCTCCTTTTTCGGCTTATACCCCCGTAGGGGGGTATAACTTTCCCGGCATTTCAAAAAACCGTAACGTAACCGCCGGATTTTTTCTGTTTTCACAGGGTAAAACGTCGGGCTTTCCTTGCCCCGCACGGCTTTTCCTGCTGGGGAGTACCTACACAGGGGGGTGCGGGGTCCTTAACGGGCGCCCTGGGTGCCCCTCGGCAAAGGCACCCAGGGCGGGAGGGTTAGGCCGGGCCGCCGCGTATGCACACGCCGCAGCGGCGCAGGGTGAAAGGAGGAAAGCCCCCGCGGTACACTCCCCGGCCATGGTGTGGAAAGCAAAGAACCACCGGCCTTTCGGCTGGTGGTTCTCGGTATTCGTTTCAGGGCTTCACCCCTGCGCTGCTTTCCATGCTATCAGTATAGCACGGTCAATAGTCCAAAAGCGTCCAAACTTTTCAGGGGCGATTATTCCGCCCGTGCGGCCCTGCCCGCTGCTGCTTCCGGGCCATGTATTCCTCCAGCAGTTTCCGGTTGCGCTTGTTCTCCAGGATCTTATCCAGGGCGGCGTTGTAGTAGTTGAACACGTTGGACCGGCTCATGTAAAGGGCCTCCGCGATCTTATCCCAGCCCCGACAATCTATGTGCCGCATTTCCACCACGGTGCGCTCGGTGGAGTTGGCGGGTAATACGTCGATCAAATCCATAACGTTCAGGACGGCCTTGGCCATTTCCTCCCGCTGCTCCTCGATCCTGTCCTCCACTTCGGAGATCCGAAAGACAACGGACACGGATCCGTCCGTCTTTGTCGGCTTGGTCGGCGGCGTCAGCCTGAACGCGGACCCCGTACTGGGCGCCCGCAGTTCGCTGGAAAGGACGCGGTGGCGCTCCTCCAGGATCCGCTTTTTCCCCACAGCCGTGTGGTACTGCCGCAGGTATTCCTTGACAGCCTCACGGCCCAGGGTTTCGTCCGTTGTCTTTTTGCTCATTCTCACACCTCGGTAATGTCGTGCCCAAAACGGTCCTTTAGCATTTTCTTTTTCATGGCATACTTGGCCGTTCTGGTTGCCTTGCTCTTTACGTCCTCCACGACGAACTCCCAGGGCACCCCGCTTTGTTCTGCGTAGTATGGCGCATGACTTCCGTATAGCTGCCTGTTTGGCGGCTGGTAGTATGTAAAATCCGCCTTGTAGCGGATCGCCCGCACCCGCTTTCCCTCCGTGTCGGTAAACGCTTCCTGCAGGGTGAAATCCACCTGGAGGCGCAGATCGCGGATCTGTCCCCTTGCCTGGCGGGCAGCCAGAACGTCGAACCTGCGGGCTTCTTTCTGGCTGTCGAAATGCAGGACGGCCCCGGAGGCTGTCACCCGCTCGGTGGGGGTGTTGTGGTATTTCGTGCCTTTTGCCGGATCCTGCGGCGGCGCGGCGGGAGGTGCTGGCTCCCGCCGCTGTTGCTGCTCCATGTACTTTTTCATGGCCTGCGCCTGGTATTTCGGCGGCAGGTCGGAAACGTTTATGGCCATGTTATTTCTTGGCCTCCTTATGCGGGCAAACAATTTTTTCCTCCGCCGTTCTGCAAAAGAACGGGAGTTCTTTTAACATTTCATTCAGCGCATAGCGCAGATTAAAGCGGGCGCAGGACACAGCGCCATATTTCCAGAGTGGGCAGTCCGTACATTGTGGGCTTGCCGGTGGCTTTTCTGCTTTCACTTCTCCGCTCCGTTCTTGATCATGCGTTCCCGCTTTTTCCCCCGGCTTTCAAACTTTCGGAAGTGGTCTTTTATGCAATCGACGCAGGGGTGCAGGCAGCTATGAAAGCCGCGCTTGTTCGTGCCGTGAAAAACCCGCTTTTTGTATTCCCGGCAAATATGCGGTGGTTTCCCCATGGCCTTTTCCTGCTCCGCCTCCGTGCAACTCACGTTCCGGCAGTCGTTACAGTTCACAGGCGGCCATGGGCTTATTTCGTCCATGATAACAAACATTTTCTATTCCTCCGCCGCGTCCGGGATCTCCACATACTGCCACGACATAGGCGGGCGATCCAGGCCGAACTCTGCCAGCGGGCTTGGTATGTCGAACTTTTCCGGTGCTTCGATGAACCAGCCGGAAACGCACTTGCCCCCGGCGTACTTTTCCAGGTCTGCCAGCGGTACGCATGACGGCTTTTCCAGATACTGCAGGAAATTGGTTTCCGTGTACCCATGGCAGAGAAATTGACCTTGCACCGCTCCGGTTCCGCTGACATACACCAGCACCGTCAAAGGCCATTCCAGATCCGCGTGGTTTTTGCTCTGCGGGTGGCTCTTTCGGATCTCCAGCCTTTTTTCCCCGGTCAGGATTTTCTCCCACCACTCCGGTTTCATGCTCATAAGCACAGCCAGCATATTAACCTCCGTTCTTGCCGGGCAGCGGAATGATCCGGCACTTATCCGTTGCAAACTCCGCCACATGGTAAAGCGCCATGCAGGCCAGCATGATGTCCGCCATAATGTCGTCCGCGTCCTCTTTCCCGCGCCCGTCCTTGTTCTGTTTCAGAAATCCAGCGGCCAGCACGTTCCCCAGTTCCTCCAGGTTCTTGGCTGCTTCCTGCCAGCGTTCTTTCGGCACGGTGTAACCGATCTCCACTTTCTCGGTGTTTTCCACGGCTCACACCTCCCATGGGAAAGCAGAGGCAGGGAGATCCGGGAAATACTTCCGCAGATTGTCCTTGAAGAACACAGGGATCTCGTTCTCCTCGCAAAATGCCACGATGTTGTCCACCCACTCGCGGGCGGGCGTCACCTTGTCCGGTCGGTTGCCGGTTTCGGCGCCCAGGATCACCCACTCCGGTAAACCCTCCGCTGCGGCCATGTCCACCGGCCCCAGCAGCGGCTCCATGCTCCAAAAGCTGTTGATGTTCACGCCCTGCATGGCGTACATTCCCGCCGCGTCCATGTTCGCCACGGTGCTGCCATACCAGAAATTGCTTTCGTGGGGCAGGAGGGCCAGGTGGTCCAACTCCAGATACCTGGCCGGGTTCTTGGTCAGGAACAAATAGCGGTGCTGGGGTGCCTTGCGGCAGGCGTCCAGCACCTCCACGATCCAGGAGGTGGGCACCCAGCGCCCAAACAGATCCGCCATGCTGCAAACAAACACGGTCTGCGGTTCCTCTGTGTTCTGCGGCTGGCCCAGGCGGTAGCGGTGCAGGGTAGGCTCGAAACCATACGGGTATGGCGTCGCCTTGATCTTCTCCGGCAGCACATGGAGGCCGCCGGCCAGCGGGGCCGGATCCTCCAGCCCTGCGTTGAAGCGTGTGGCCGTTCGCCTGGCGTAGCAGTACGGGCAGCCATGGCGGCAGCCGGTTACGGGGTTCCAGGACATTGTGGCCCAGTCAATTTTCGTCTTGTTCATTCTTCGTCGCTCCTTTCGCTTTTCCACTCGTTCACTATGCACTCGTTACAGTCGAAACTCTGGCAGTACACGCAAATGTCCACGCCGTCGGCCATGGCCGCGCGGACGATTGCCGGGAAATTCGGCAGGTTCACCTTGCGGCGCGGTTTCAGTTCCGCCAGAATGTCGCCCAGGTATTCCGACGCCTGCCAGTCGCCATAGATACGCGCCGGGGCTTCCTGTTCCTCGGTTTCCGGGTTCATAGTCCAGAGGGCAACACACCCGCCGTCCGGGTCATGCTCCCACCGCGCCGGTGTCTGGCTTATGATCTGCCCATCTGCGCCCCGCGTCGTCAGGCCTATGGTGGCCGTTCCCTTGGCTATGCAAATAATACTCATGCTTTACCGCCCTTTCCATTACACGGCCACCAGCCGCTCCAGCTGTGCCATGGTCGTGATTGTTGTTCCGCACCATTCCGGCAGGTTTGCCCGAACCAGGGCCGTGGCAAACGGTGGCGGTACTGCGTTCCCGCACCTTGCCACTTGCTTGGTTTTCCCGTACTCCTTGCCGGTGTAATCTTTGTCGATTTTATAATCATCAGGAAAGCCGTTCGCCCTGTACAATTCCCGCGGTGTCAGCATACGCAGCCCTATATCAGCCATGAAATACCAGGCGCCGCCGATCAAAAACAGGATCACCTCGTTGTCCGCCAGCGTGTAGCCGCAATACTCATTCAGGGCGGCACGGATTTTTGGCCAGTTTCGGAGGTCGGCGCCCGGTGTCGCTTTTACCACTTCGGTGGTAATCACCCCATGATGGCCTCCGCCAGCGGTTATTGTTTGCACCGGCTCCGTTGCAGGCCCGCCCAGGTTTGTACCTTTCAGCTTGACCATGCTGGCCATGGTGATAGCTTCACGATCCCGCGTCGTGACCGTGTGAAGCGGTGCGCCCGCGCTCTGGTTGTGGTCGCCGCTGTAATACTTTGTCAGCGTAGCCGCTGCCAGGCCGTAGCGGTTGGAGGCGTCAATGGTCATAACCGGTTCTTTGACGCTTTGGCCTCGCACTCGCTCCGATTGCTCCGTGTGGTACTGGATCATGGCCGGACACGCCACGCACTCCTCCGCTTTTGACACCTGGGTGTGCGTCGGCTCCATTACGCTGCGCCCGCGGTCCCCGCCGCCGGTCTGCCCGATTGCGGCCAGGGTTGGCGTAATCAGCATTTGGTTTCCTGCGGTTGTCACGGTATGCACTGGGGCGCCCGCGGCTGCCCCCACGCTGTTGGTGGTATTCGTTACCGTCAGCGGCGCCATGACAGGGGAGGCCACGCCGTACCCGTGTTTTGCTGTCACAGTTTGAAGCGGCCCGCTCATTTCTTGCCCGCGGAAATCCCCAGCATGGTTGACAATCACCAGAAACGGATCCGCCGATTTTATCACGAACTTGTCCACGCCTCTGGCCACACGCCGCATAGTATTGGGACGGAGGGGGCGCTGCGCCGAAAGCCCATATTTTTCCTTGATCTCTGCGCGGCTGTCAAAAATGGACGGGCACGGCAGGCTCCAGTCTATGATTTCCGCCGCGCTGCGCCATGGTTTTTTCTTTCCGCTCTTTACCTCCGGGCTGTCTGCCGGTGCGTGTGTTGGTTTCGGCCATACAATAGGCCGCCCGTCATGCCTGGCAATCAGGAAAAACCGCTTTCGCGTTGTGGGCGCTCCATAATCCGCGGCCACAAGTTCGCGCCACTCGACGGCATACCCCAGGTTTTTAAGCTGCTCCAGCCATTTGTGGAAAGTTTGGCCCACCAGTTTTTTGACAGGCTTTCCTTTTCGCACAGGCCCCCACGTTTGGAACTCCTCCACGTTCTCCAGAATAATCACGCGCGGACGGACCGTTCCGGCCCAGCGCAGGACGATCCATGCAAGCCCGCGTATATTTTTGTCAACAGGTTTCCCACCCTTGGCCTTGCTGAAATGCTTGCAATCCGGGGAGAACCAGGCCAGGCCCACGGGGCGCCCTTGGCAGACTTCCACCGGGTCCACGTCCCACACGCTGGCTTGAAAATGGCGCGTGTGCGGGTGGTTCGTCTTGTGCATTAAAATGGCGTCAGGATCGTGGTTCACCGCTATGTCTACCACGCGGCCCGTGGCTAATTCGATCCCGGTTGACGCGCCACCGCCGCCGGCGAAATTGTCCACTATGATTTCGTCCAGGAAATTGATCTGCGCCCCACTCATGTTTCCGGCCCTCCAAACGTCGCCAGGTCGAAACAGGTCTGTTTCCCAACGTACTGGCACCACGCCCATTCCAGCATGGCGCCGCGGCTGTCCTGGTAGTCCTGCATGAACAGAACCACGTCCGCCGCCTCCATCATGGCGAAACACAGGCGCATATAATCCACGGGGCGCAGCCCCTCCGGCGCCGTGGCGGGGTTCAGTACGATATGGCCCGCCGCCGCCAGCTTCTTTTCCACCTCTCGGAACTTGGCTTTATAACGCCTGTCCCCGGTGATCTTGCCTGATATGTAGATTTTCACAGAAAACCCTCCTATTCGTTGAAAATCTCGAAATACTCCTGGTATGGGTAACCGCTGATCTCATGCCACCCGCTCCGGCAGGTGGATCCGTCGTCGAACTTATACAGCACGGCGCCCTTTCTCGCTTTCGGGTCCTTTCTCCAGCTGGACGCAGGCACGGCGGTGTATGTGATTTCCGGCTTGTCCATGTTCTGCGTTTTGCTGTACCGCTTCCCGCGCTTGCCGATCTCTCTGTACCTCTCCATGGTGGAACGGCTTTCTTTCATCAGGTAGGCGGCCAGCTTGTAGTGGTTGCCGCGCCTGTCCATAGGCTTGAAGCTGATACCACCGCCGCCTCTTGGAACATTCTCCCACGCCTCCGTGATGATCTCCGGATCCATGCGGGAAATGATAACGTGAATGTGCGGGTTGGTCATGCGCTTGGTTTCTATGACCACCACGGCCTTGAACGTGATCCCGCGCTTTTTGCAGAGTTTCCGCAGGTTCCGCAGAAAGGTGGCCTTGTTCTCCAGGATTTCCTCGAAAGAACTGTCTTTGACGTAGTAGTGGAGAACTGCGTGGAGATCCCTATGGCCGAAATTGGCGTTTATATCCCACCGCAAATGTTCCTCCGCCACCCGCTCGTTGATCCGCTCCTGCTTCTCGGTGGTGTGCCCAGTATTGGGGCCGCGCTTCACTCCTTTGGTGTGAACCCGGAAAGATTGCATTTTCTTGTGTTCGACACACGGACCAGCTTTCACCACCCTATGAACGTAGGCCATGGGTGCCTCCTTTTCTGCTGCTGGTCACTTTACTAATCACTCTTACCGGCGCTATACGGGGCCGTGGCCCCGTCGCTTTTTCCGGCTTGTATTCCGTCCGGGAACCTGATATAATATAAGTATATCGGACGGTTTTCCGTCGTCTATATTGCCACCTGCGCCGTGTTGACAGCACCGGGCGCAGGTGGCTTTTCTTTTTATGCCAGGTAATCCTTGGCCATTTCCAGCAATTCCGCCGCGTGTTCCTTGTCCAGCCTGCTTTTGTAATAGTCCCGTTCTTTACGCCAGGCCACAAACTCCAGAAAGTCGTCCGTCGTCATGGCTACGGTCACGGTCATATCTTCCATGTGCACCTCCCTCTGCTGCTTTTATGGCCGGGCTTCATTGGCTAATCTGCCCAATCCGTTGTGTAGCCACATTCACCCAATGCGGATCGTTGTCAATCCCAATATAATTTCTGCCGGTTTGCTTACAGGCCACCCCAATAGATCCGCTGCCCATGCAGCAGTCCAAAACTGTTTGCCCCTCATTTGTATAGGTTAAAATCATTTGTTCACACAGCCATACAGGTTTTTGTGTTGGGTGCAAATTTATCCGGCGCTTATCTGTTGGGCCGCGCAAAACGTCTCTTGGGTATCTGTCTGTGCTATCATAGGTCACGTTTCCGTATTCCCCATAAACTTCTCCGTGCCTGCTGTTTCGCCGGTGCTGTGCTGTACTCACCTTTCTTTTGTGGCCATGGGTCATTTGTGGGTTATAGGTTGGCAGACGATCATAAAAAATCAGTATGTTTTCATGGGCTTTTAGAGGCATTTTCTTGGCGTTCAGGTGGCCGGTAGCCTCTGTTTTTTCCCATATCCATTCATACCGAAATTCTTTCAAGTTGCTTACTGCAAGAACTTTGTCAAAGGGTGATTGTCCAAACAGCACTTTTGCCCCGCCAGGTTTTACCACCATGTTGGCAGCTTTCCAGAACTCAGAAAGGCAAATTGGTGTGTCCCATTTGCAGTTTGTTGTCCCATACGGTAGATCCGTGAAAAGCATATCCACGCTGCCCGGTTTAATTTGCAACATGGTTTCTATACAATCACCCAGCAGAATCCTTTCAGCCATTTGTGGGCACCTCCAGCAGTTTCGCCCATGGCCTTGCCATAGGGATCTCCGGTGCGCCGATCCAGCCCCATGTCCGTTCGTATTTCTCGGTCATGCTTTTGGCCAGGGTGGCAGCCTCCGCCGCCGTGTAAAACAGCTTCTTTCCAATGTCGTCCAGCCTATAATATCCCGGCTGTGGGAACCCGTCCGGCCCGGTGAAAGCCAGGCACACCTCCGTATAACCGCCGGTGAAAAAACCGCGCACCGTGCCCTTACACACGCAGTATTCCAGGAGAGGCCCAGCGCGGTTTTGCGCGGAATAGAGGTGTTCAAAAACGGCGTACATTTCCGTGCCGATCTCCGGCCTTTCAACTCTCGCCATTGTCTGCCGCCTCCAATTTCTCCGCCAGATCCTCAATGGTGGCCGCTGCTTCCTCCAGTTCCGTGGCCAGGAGGTTCCGGCCAAAACGGTCCCGCTGGTGCAAGGCCTCCAGGCGGAGGTCTGCGGCCTGCCGCTTATATGGGTTCGTGCTGTCGGTCTTAACCGGTCCGCTGCCGGTGTATGCCCGTTTCAGCCACCAGGTAGGGTTATTCCGTTCAGCCTGGTGGGCGCAGTTTTCAGCGTCGCAGTTCTCCGCGTCGCAGTTGTCACAAAATACCCGGTGGAAATCGTCGTCCCACGGGCCGGACAGGATAGGGAGGGTGCCCAGAAACTCCCCCAGGGCCTCCGGGGAGGCCGTGATCCTTTCAAAGTTGTTCAACGTCCTGCCTCCTCTTTGTGGAGATCCACGCCCTCCAGCGCAGTCCACACGGCCCGCTCCCATTCCTTTGCCCAGCCGGAACAGGCTTTCCGTATTCCGGTAATCACGACGGCCTCACCGTCGGCCTCCCACAGCAGGCGGTCGTCGTCGATCACGTCCGCGCCGTTATGCTCTGCCGGATCCCGCTCGATCATTTCCATAAGATACATGGGGACGCCCCAGCAGGCACCGCCGCCGGGCGGCTGGTAGATTTGATACCCCTGCATAATCACCGGCACCATGGTGACCTCCTCGCCGCGGGTGCCGCCGCGCCAGTGGTCCATATCGTCCGCCGCCGTTTCTCTCATAACCAGCTGCGGATCTTCGTCCTTAATAATCGACGTGGGCATACCTCTTTCCGGGATCACGCCCATGTGTTCCACGATGGTGGCCAGCACCTTGCGCGGCAGCAGGGCGCGGTTGGCCAGAACAAACCAGTTTTCTGTGTAGATGGCCACGGCGTCGCCTGTGTTCATTACGACATAGCCGCTATTTTTATAGGCCCGCTTTATGGCTCTCACCAGCCCTTTTTCGCTGATAAGCATTTTTTGAAACCCTCCTTTTATATAAGGTGCGGCATAGGCATCGGCCTTTCCTCCTTGTCGGCCCTCCACACCTCTGCGTCCCGTATTTCTGTCCAGTCACAGCCCCAAACCTCCGCCGCGTTCAGCAGGGCGGCAAAGTTGGAACCATGTGGCACCACGACGGTGCCATATTTCGGACTTACCACTCTGGCACAGCCACCGGCCCGCCAGCGTTCCCGCCGTGATCGCTCCTTTGCGGCGGCGTGGTATGCCCGATCCGCTTCGCGGGTTACACCCCGCCCCAGGCGTTCACCGTACATTCCCATGTTTCCATGGCCTCCTTGACTGCCTTGGAGTAGTTGGTGGAGGTAATCCCGCCGGCCCATGCGTTTTTCGCTCCGCCCTCGCCCATGTTGTAGGCCATGGCGACCTTTTCGACGCTGCCATATTTGGCCAGATACAAGCCCAGCTTGTAGCAGCCGCCCGCGATATTCCCGGAGACGGTGGTGGGATCCAGCCCCGTGGCCTCCTGGATCTCCGCATGGTAGGAACCGCCGGGGCCTGGGTTTAACTGCATGATCCCCACCTCACCAGAAGCACCCACGGCGTCCATGTCGAAATTGCTTTCAGTCTGTGCCACCGCCAGGGCCAGAGGGTAGGGGCAGCCGTATTCCTCGCAGTACGTCCTCATGTAGTCCTGCCATTCGTAGGGCATGGGAACCGCCAGGGAGAAATAACCCTGCGCCAGCAGCGCCTCCTCGATCTTTTCCGTTTCCTGCGGGTCCTCCGTGTATTCCTCCTCCGCCGGGGTGAACAGCAGTTCCGTGGTCAGGATTGCCGCCGGGGCCGCCGACGCTTCCGGCGCGGCAGGTTCCGCCGCCGGTTCCTCGCTGTACGCCTTGGCCACCATGACCACGCAGACGGCAACGAACAGCGCCAGGGCGATAAAGGCCAGAACCTTATTGCGCCGGCGGGCTTTGCGCTCCCGCTCCGCCGCGCGGGCGGTTCTGCGCTCCTTGGCCGCCTTGATCTCCGCCGCGGCCTGTTTCAACTCACGGGCGGACACCGCCGCCCGGTAAACGGCCAGATCGTCCTCCACGGCAGAGATCCGCACCCCCTGGGTGGTCTGCTCGGTGGTGATGGCCGCCACGTCCTGCTCCAGCTTGTCCACGCGCCGCTCCATGCGGCGGGCGTATTTTTCGCCTTTCTGGCTCATTTCTTCGTTACCTCCTTTTTTCTGCTGGCCCGCCCGGTCACCTCATAGGTGATACCGAACCGGCGGCGTCCGCACTCCGAACAGGTGATTTTCTCACACCTCTGCGCGACGGGTTTTACAGTCTTACCCCTGGCCGCCAGATCGACGGCGCAGGGCTTACATAACAGTTTTGTCATTCGTCCGTGCCCCTTTCGTCAATATGGGCGGCGCACATATCAGCCTCATGCAGCCGCCACACCCATGGCGTTGCGTCCATGGCCGCGGACAGGTCCCGCAGGTCTGTGCGGGCCGCCGTGTCATAGGCTCCCATGTGCCAGCGGATTGCCAGGGCTTCGTGATCCTCCAGGCGGATAAAGCGGGCGATCTGGTACAGGCTCTTTTCTCCGTGCCCCAGCGGGAGGGGATCCCGGAACGTATAGCCCAGGTAATCCTCCCACACGCCCGTTTCCGGGTTCCTGCGGCGCTTGGTTTCGGCGTGGTACACGCCAGCCTTGCACACGTCATGCAACAGCCCCAGGATCGCCACGGTTTCCTCCTCCTGCTCGGAGAGGGTGGCAGACCCCGGCGCGTCCTCTTTCGTCAGGTCGCGGATCGTGATCTCCCGCAGGCGGTAATAAACGTGCAGGCTGTGAATAACCAGGCCGCCGGGGAAAGCGCTGTGGTGCTTGGCTCCCGCCGGTGCCTCGAAAAAGTCTGTTTCATTCTCCAGCCGCTCCAGCAGTTCCTCCGCGCCGTTTCGGTGGACGCTGGCCAAAAACAGATTTTTGAAAAGGGTGGTCATGGCCCGCTGGCCGTTTCTTTCTAAAGAATCAGACATTTGCCGTTCCTCCTATGCTTCCGGGGCTTCGTTGCCCCAGGCGTCCCAGCCGTCAGCCCTCTGGCGGGCGAACATTTCCAGCCTGGGCACGTCGCCCAGCAGTTCCACGATCCGCTGGCGGGTTTCGTCCGGCTTCTTGCTGTGCCCCTCGAACGGGGCTTCTATGATCTGGCGGACATTGTGGGCGCGGATCTGCGTCTTGGCCTTAAAGCCCGGTGTGACGCCCAGCAGGCAAACCTCCGCGTTTGCGCGGGTGTAGGCACCCAACCCCATGAAATTGCCGCCGTTCTTCCGGTTCTTTTTGACCCACACGAAAGCCGCGGTTTTGTATGTAAAGCCCCACGCCTCCATGACCTTTATGGCCTCCGTGATATTGGGGAACGTTGCCCACATAAAGCAGGCTGCCCCCCCTCGGACAATTTCGCGGACCGGCAGGGCGCATATTTCCGCGGTGGTCATGGTGGGGTAATGCTTCACGGCGGTGCCGCGAGCCTTTGCGGTGGCTCCGGCCTGCTGGTATGCCCACGGCGGATCCGCATAGATCACGCTGTACTGTTTGGCGGGGAGGGGGATATGGTCAGGCATGGCCGTTCACCTCCCGCTTTCCGCTGGCGGCTTGATCTGCCACGAAATAAAGGGCCTCCACGTTTGAAAATGTCGTAGCCCGTGCAAGTCCCTCCGCCTCCGCAATCATCAGATCCGCGTCAAGCCCTAATATTTCAGCCGCAGCCCTGACGGCCTTTTCCGCCTCCAGGTATTCGTTGATTGCGGCCAGCTGTGGGGAGGTGTAGGCCGTCACCATGGCCGCGGTCATGTCGTTACGCTCTGCCATGTGCCTGCCGCCTCCTCTCCATGGCGGTGGTGAACTCCTCCACCATTCCCATTTCGCGCAGCCCCTCAATAGAAAGGTGGTGTGCCTCATGGTAAAGCGTTCCGCCCGCCGCGTCGTGCGTCGTTATGGTCAGGATCGGGCGCCCCAGGGTGGCAGAAAGAAACGCTTTCGTGTGTCCGTCGTCCGTCGTCCATTCCAGCCAGTAGTCCGGGCGGCCATTCGCTTTCTGGAAATCCACGCGGCGCATACCCGGCAGGGGCTTGTATGTCGCCACCAGATTGTAAAGGCTGGTTTTGTTGGCTTTCAGCCTCAACACGGGGCCACCTCCGTTCTGTACCATTCCAGGATCCGCTTGGCGTACTTCTTGCGGATCCGCTTCTTTTTGGTGTGGCGGTAGCGGTTATAAAGCGGGCGGTTGTCAACCGACGCCCAGCGCAACGCCGTTTTCATTTCGTGCTGTGTCACCACCTCCGCCGCCACCTTGCGGATCCATCTGCAGAAAGCTGGTGCCACGGCCTCAATGGTCATAGTGGCTTGCGCCCAGGCTTCGCCCAGCTTCCGGCAGGCTTCCGCCGCCCGCTCTGCGCTTACACCCAGTTCCTGCAATTCCGACTTGCTATCGTGCAGAACCTCCGCCGAGGTCACGGTCTGTTCACCCATTTGGAAAGCCCTCCCCATTCTCCCAGCCCAGCAGGATATTGTGGGCCAGGTCGTTCATGTCGCACCGCGCTTCCTCCAGCGCCAGCAATTTGTGGTAGGAGATCCCGGCGGCCTCCAGCTTGTCCCGGAAAGCCTTGGCCACTTTGACCGCCGCCGCGATCTCTGCCCTGTCGTCCGCCACCTCCGCCGCGGAAATGGCTGTGCTTCTGTCGTCCATGGCGTTCTCCTCTCGCGTCCGTATCAGGTGCCTGCCTGCTGGGGCTTGCCTCTGCGTCGGAGGTTAGCCTGGAAACGGCGCTGCGCCAGTTCCGGGTCATAGACAGGGCGCTGGTTCCGGTCCAGCTTTTCACCGTCCTGGCCTCTCCGTAATTCTGCGTAGATCGTTTTTCTGGATTTCCCCAGGTGCGTGGCGATCTCCGCCACACTCGCGTAATTGCGCCACGCCTTGGCGATATACTCCCGTTCGGCGGGGCTAATGTATTTTTCACTCATGGCTTTTTCACCTCCGATTCTTTGTTGCGGGCGGCGTTCACCGCCCGCAGTATGTCTTTAATGCCAAACTTGGTACAGGGATCCGTTACACATCAGCCAGGACATACCCGCGCAGTCAAAACGGATCCAGTTCCAGTCTGTGCTTTCGTAGTAGGCCACGCCCTGAACAATAATCCTCCCTGCCTCGAACCCCCATTCTCTATTGACTTCCAGCACAGCCTCTGCGGTGGTGATTTCGGTTTCGCAGTTGTTCACGCTCCACCGGCTTCTGTCTGTTTGGTACGCCTCCACGGCGTCCGGCTTGTCCAGGCACCAGCCAAACACCGCATACCCCAAAACGCCGCTTGGCTCCAGCTTTTTTTCTGCCACCATGTCCGCCAGGGCATTGTATGTTTCGGCTGCGTTTGCGTGTTTTCTACGCAGATTTGCCTCCGCCAGAAACTCCTCCTGTGTAATCATGATCCCGTGGCTTGATTTCCACACCCGATCATATCCTGCTTTCAGGCTCTCCTCGGTGGAAAACTTCCAACCGCAATCCAGCACGAACTTTTCAAAGGCCGTCAGTTTCCCAGTGTCTGCCGTGTCGCGGATCTGTTTACTTAACATTTCTCCATAATGCGGCATGGCTGGCTGCTCGTTTTTCTGTTCTTCTTCGCTTTCCTCGATCCAGATGTTTACGCTCTTACCGTCCGGCAGGTTCACCTCCAGGCGGTCCCCCATGTCGCTGATCCATGCGTTTATGCCGCCTGCGGTACTGCGGTATACTGGGTAACCCGCCCGGTTGCTGGCCTCACCATTCTTTTCATAATCGGTCGGAAAAATCTTGTTTACTTCGGCCCATGCGGCCTCTCTGTTCATAACTTTCATTGTTTATCTCCCGTTCTTTTGATAAAAAAATAAGAGTAACAAGGGATTTCCCTTTGTTACTCTTATTGATAGCATTTTCATTACGTTTTGTTAAATTTACTTGTCTTTGCGAAAAAAGTTGTTATAATATATTCTGTATTAAATTGTACATCCGATCAATTTGATTCTTATTTTATCGGAAATTCGGGCGCAATGCAAGCGCCCTCGGAAAAAGGAGTATACTTATGAATGTTCTGGTCATCAACGCAGGTTCTTCTTCCCTGAAGTATCAGCTGCTCAACCCCACCACAGGCGAGCTGCTGGCGAAGGGTCTGTGCGAGCGCATCGGCATCGACGGTCTGTTCACCTACAAGCCCCAGCTTCCCGGCAAGGAAGCCATCAAGGCCGCTTCCGTCTCCATGCCCACCCACAACGAGGCCATCCAGGCCGTGCTGAACGCGCTCGTCGACGAGAAGAACGGCGTCATCGGCTCCATGAAGGAGATCGACGCTGTCGGCCACCGCGTCGTCCACGGCGGCGAAAAGTTTGCCAAGTCCGTCGTCATCACCGACGAGGTCATGCAGGCAATCGAGGAGTGCAATCCCCTCGCCCCGCTCCACAACCCCGCCAACATCATCGGCATCAAGGCCTGCCAGGAGCTCATGCCCGGCGTGCCCATGGTCGCCGTGTTCGACACTGCCTTCCACCAGACCATGCCTCCCGTGGCTTACACCTATGCTCTTCCCTATGAGTACTATGAGAAGGACAAGGTCCGCCGCTACGGCTTCCACGGCACCTCTCACAAGTATGTTTCCCAGCGCGCGGCCGATATGCTCGGCAAGCCCATCGAGCAGCTCAAGCTGATCTCCTGCCACCTCGGCAACGGCTCCTCCGTCACCGCGATCGACGGCGGCAAGAGCGTCGACACCTCCATGGGCTTCACCCCGCTCGCCGGTCTTCCCATGGGTACCCGCTCCGGCGACATTGACGCCGGTATCCTCGAGTACCTGATGAACAAGTACGGCATGGACATCAAGGAGATGGTCAATGTCCTCAACAAGAAGTCCGGCGTCATGGGCGTCAGCGGCGTCAGCTCCGACTTCCGCGATCTCGAAGAGGCCTTCGAGCAGGGCAATGAGCGCGCCGGCCTTGCCGTCGATATGTTCAACTACGGCGTGAAGAAGCTCATCGGTGCGTATGCCGCCGCGATGGGCGGCGTGGACGCCATCATCTTCACCGCAGGTGTCGGCGAGAACAGCGCTTCCCAGCGCATGGCCATCGCCTCCGGCCTCGAGTTCATGGGTGTCAAGATGGACGAGGACGCCAACAAGGTCCGCGGCGAAGAACGCGTCATCTCCGCGCCCGACTCCAAGGTCACCGTCCTCCTCATCCCCACGAACGAGGAGCTCATGATCGCCATGGATACCGAGGCGCTCGTCGGCTAAGTCATCGACAATCGATTATAAAAAATCCGCTTACGAAATTCGTAAGCGGATTTTTTTATTGCCGGTCTTCGAGCCACTGCATCGCGCCATAGGCGAGCAGTGCGCTCCCGCGCGGTAAAATGTTCTCGTTGAAGACGACGCTCTCGTTGTGCATGGGCTTTCCGTAGCGCGCGTCCTCCTGCGCCGTGCCCGCGCCGAGCAACAGATACGCGCACGGCAGCTCGTAGGTGTAGGACGCAAAGTCCTCCGAGCCCATCCCGCCCTCACGCAGGCGGTAGACGCTCTTCTCGCCGAACAGCATTTCGGCGCAGCGTGCCATCTGCTCGGTCAGCGCCTCGTCGTTTTTGAGCGGCGGCGCGCTCGCGAGCTCTTCGACGCTCGCACTGCCGCGGAAGGCCCTGGCCGTCGCGTCCGTGATCTCGCCGATGCGGCGCAGGATCAGCGCGGTCACGTCGCGGTCGAACGTGCGGATCGTGCCCTCGATCACGGCCTCCTGCGGGATGATATTCGGCGCGTGCCCCGCGCTGAATTTGCCCATTGTCACGATGGCGGGCGTCTTCGCGGGCAGCTCGCGCGCCGTGATCTCCTGAAGCGCAAGGTAGATGTGCGCGGCAATGTTGATTGGGTCGACACCCGTCTCCGGCATTGCCCCGTGACAGCCGACACCCTTGACCGTGATGCGAAACAGCGTGCAGCCCGCCATAAACGTTCCCTTGCCGCACAGCACGAGGCCCGACGGCGTCCCGGAGTTCACATGCAGCGCCATCGCCGCCTGCGGCTCCGGCGCCTCCAGCACACCGGCCTTAAGCATCGCTTTCGCGCCCGTGAAGCCTTCCTCGTCGGGCTGGAAGACGAGCTTCACCGTGCCCTTGAGTTCGCTTTGATGCGCCTTGAGCAGCCTTGCAGCGCCCAGCAGCATCGCGGCATGCATATCGTGTCCGCAGGCGTGCATGCTGCCGTTTTCCGAGCGGAACGGCAGGTCGGTCTTCTCCCGCACCTTGAGCGCGTCCATGTCGGCGCGCAGCAGGATACAGCGCCCCGTATCCTCGCCCGTGAGCTCCGCGACCACGCCGCCGCCCAGCTCGCGCGGCTCATAGCCGAGCAATCGCAGCTTTTCTTCGACAAATTGAACCGTCTGCGGCAGGTGCGCGCCGACCTCCGGCGCGCGGTGGATCGCTCTCCGGTTCTCGACGATCTCGTCTTTCATTTCGATGGCTTCCGCCAGTAACGTCTCTCCGTTCATGCAAACTTCCTTTCTCATTTCTGCGCGGCGGCTTTTTTCGCCGCGCGCTGCTGCGCTGTCCGCCGCACGAGCTCGCACAGCGGCAGGATGTATAAAAAGCACGCAAACGCCATGCCTGTCATCGGTGCACCGACGGTCGAGAGCGGCGTCGCCCCCGCGATCGACCACGGGATCAGCGGCGCGACGACGACGGCGCTGTTTTCAAGGTTGATGGCAAATTCTTCTTTATCCTTCTGCGACGGCGCGCAGAGCTGGTGTGTCAGGATGATCGTCAGCGTCTGGTTGCAGGCGAGAAGGCTCGCCAAAACCGCCGTCAGCAGCATCGAGGCATAGGGCGACGTTTTGTCGCGCAGCGCCGTCACACGCCCGCACAGCCCGTCGAGCAGCCCCGTCTTGCGAAAAATGCCGGAATACGCCGACGAGATCATCACGATCAGCGCCACGCGCACCATTGAAATGATGCCGCCGCCGTTGAGCATCGCGCCGACCTCGGCGTCCGACGCCGTGTAGCCTAAGATTGCGGTCTTGAGGATCGTCACCGCGTCCAGATGCCGCAGGAAAATGCACAGCACGACCGCCGCCAGAATGCTGACCGACATCGCCTTTTTCACGTTCACGCGTAGGACCGACAGGATCAAAATGAGCACCGCCGGCAGGCACATAACCCAGTGAAGCGTCATCTCGCGCCCGTAGAGCGACCACAGCTCGCCCGCCGCGCCGCTGCCGCTTTTCACCATGCCGAGCGCCGCATAGACGCCGCAGCTCAGAAGAAACGGCACGAGCGCCGTCTTGAGCATGCGCTTGATGTTGTCGTAAATGTTCGTCTCCGTCAGCTCGCTCACGAGCAGCGCGCTCGTCGAGACCGGCGAGCAGCGGTCGCCGAAGTATACGCCCGAAAGCATCGCGCCGCCGAGCAGCACGGGGTCCATGCCCATCGAAATGCCGACACTCACGCAGATGGTGCCCATCGTCGCCGCCGTGCCGAACGCCGTGCCTGTCAGCATCGAGACGCCGCAATTCAGGAGAAACGTCATCAGCAGCAAGATCTCCGGCCGGATGAGGTCAACGGCGCAGCAGATAATGAACGGCAGCGTGCCGCACGCGCGCCAGAACGCCGTCAGAATGCCGATCAGCGGAAAGACGAGCAGCACGCTTGCCGATGTCTTCACGCCCGAGCAGATCATCTTCCCGAGCTCTTTCCACGAAAAGCCCTGCTTTTTGCCGTACAGCGTAAAGATCACGAGTCCCGCCAGGAGCGCATAGAGGATATTCGCCCTCAATACGATGCACACGAGCAGCGCAAGGCAGAATAAAACGATCGCAGCCATCCAAGTCCTCCCTATCCTTTTTAACACAGTATCGCTATCTTAGCACGCACGGCGGAAAAAGGGAATCTTTTTCCTGCCGTCCGCACCCACTGCCCACAGTATAATTGCCGCCTTCGCGCTTGTAAAACTGTTAAAATTGATATATTCTACAAGAAACAGCTGTAAAAGGAGCGTTCCCATGAATTTCCATTCTCTTGACTATTTTCTCGTGCTTGCGCGGGAGAAAAACTTCACCCGCGCCGCTGAAGTGCTGCACATCACGCAGCAATCGCTCTCGTCCCACATTGCGGGACTTGAAAAGGAGCTTGGCTGCACGCTCGTTGTGCGCCGCACGCCGCTTGAGCTCACCTACGCAGGCCGGACGTTTCTGCGCTATGCCGAATCCATCGGCCAGACGCGCCAGGCCATGGAGCGCGAATTCTGCGACATCTCCGAAAATCAGAAAGGCGAGCTGCGCGTCGGCATCGCCTATACGCGCGGCCGCGCCATCATGCCGCACCTGATCCCCGCCTTTCAGCGCAGATACCCGAATGTCGAGATCACGCTGCTCGAAGGCTCGAACGACGCGATCCAGAAGGCGCTGCTCAGCGGCGGCATTGACCTCGCCATCGCCGGCTTTCCACACCCGCTCCCCAGCGTGGTGCTTGAGGATTACTATCTGGAGCACATCGTGCTGTGCCTGTCCGATGGGCTGCTCGCGCAGTGCGGCATCGACCTTGACACGCACCGCGGCGAGATCGCCGCGGGAAATTTGAGCTCCCTGCGCGGCTGCCCCTTTGTCCTCGGCTCCGCGGAGGACATCGGCGGGCGCATCGGGCGCGGACTTTTGCGCTCCTCGGGCGTCTCGCCCGTCAGCAAAGCGACGTCGGAAAACGTCGAAACGCTGCTCGCGCTCTGCGAGCAGGGCGTCGGCGCATGCTTCTGCCCGGAAAATCTGCTGCACACAGCGCTCTCGCCCGAGCAGCTCGCGCACCTGCACATTCTCCCGCTCTGCTCAGAGGCTTCCTATCCCATCTGCTTTGGGTACTTGAGCCGCTCGTATCCGTGGAGCGTGCTCTCGGAATTCATCCGCATCGCCCGCGAGCAGACTGCATAAGCACCATAAAAACGCCGCCCGTACATTTATTGCACGGACGGCACTCTTTTTTACTTCTTCACCGCAGGCTGCTGCTGGGTGATGCAGTGGATGTTGCCGCCGCCGAAGGCGACCTCCTTCGTCTGCACGCCCACGACCTCGCGGTCGGGGAACATTTTCTGCACCTGTTCGATGGCGACTGCGTCGTTTTCGTCGCCGTACTGCGGCAAGATGACCGCGCCGTTGACGATCAAAAAGTTCATATACGACGCGATGCTGACCTCGCCGTCCTCACGGGGGATAGTGCCCTCCACGGCGTCGATGGTATCCGCGCCCTCGAGTAAGCACGGTTTTTTCGTCAGACAGAGCTTGTGAACCTTTAATTTGCGACCCTTGGCGTCCGTCGTCTCGCTTAGGAATTTGTAAGCCGCCTGCGCCTGCTCATAAAACGGATGGTTCTTGTCCTCCGTCCAGATGCAGGCGACCTCGCCGGGCGCGATGAAACACGCGACGTCGTCGATGTGCCCGTTCGTCTCGTCAGGGTCGATGCCGTCCTTGATCCACAGCACCTTCTCGCAGCCGAGGTAGTCGCAGATCATCTGCTCGATCTCTTCTTTGCTCTTATCGGGGTTGCGGCCCTCGGAGAGCAGGCACATTTCAGTCGTCAGCACTGTGCCCTCTCCGTCGACGTGGATGGAGCCGCCCTCGAGCACGAAGCCCTCTGTGCGGTAGCTGTCCACGTCCGCGATCTCGCAGATCTTGCGCGCGATCTGGTCGTCCTTGTCCCAGGGGAAATACAGCCCGTCGACGAGCCCACCCCAGGCGTTGAACTCCCAGTCCACCGCGCGAAGACCGCCCTTGTCGTTCACAAGGAACGTCGGCCCGCAGTCGCGCACCCACGCGTCGTCGCTCTCGAGCTCCACGACGCGGATATTTTCGGGGAGCTTGGCGCGCGCGTTCTGATACTGGCGCACGGATGCGCCGACCGTGACCTTTTCAAATTTTGCGATGGCCTTGGCAACATCCGCAAAGGCCTTCTGCGCGGGCTTGCCGCCGTCGCGCCAGTTGTCGTTTCGCTCGGGCCAGAGCATCCATACGCCCTGCTGGGGCTCAAATTCGGCGGGCATGCGATACCCGTCCTGCTTCGGCGTTGTGCCGATGATTCGTTTTGCCATAGCTTTGTCTCCTTATGATGAAACCATACTTAGCTGCGCGCGTTTTTCCCGCGCAGCGCGATCAGCACCTCGCCGATCGCCACGCTGAGGATCGACCCGATCGTAATGGGCAGAAAGCTCGCAAGCGTCTCTGCGTCAAACGAGAGCGGGACCGCAGTGAAAATGATCGAAATGACGATGAGCACCATCGGCACGTAGGCGATCCATTTGAGCGCCGTGTCAGACCCCGGCACGCGGAACGGGCGCGGCGTCTTCGCATCCTCGCGCCGCAGCTTCAAAAACGCCGGAAACACGGGAAGATAGCTCAAAAGCAGCATCACGAGATTCAGCGCAAAAAAGCTCCAGAAGAGTGACGAGTCCGGCGACGCCATCTCGATGAGCACGCCCAAAACACACACGCACGAGGCGACGACGCCCGACGTGACCGCCGCGCCGACGGGCATGTCGTTCTTTGCCCAGCGCTTGGCGAACACCCGCGGCATGTCGTTGTGGTCCGCCGCCAGCGCCGCCGTCGAATTGACGCCCATCGACCACGAGATCATATTGCCGAACAGCGTCACGAGGAACAAAAGCGCCACCACGCCCACGAGCACGCCGCCGCTGCCGCCCAGAATGAGCGACACCGCGTCGATAAGCCCCGAATCCACGCTGATCTCGCGCACATCCACTGCCGCGCCGATGCCGAACGCCGAGAAGAGGTAGATGGCCGCGATGACGATGCCGCCGGTCACGATGGACTGCGGGATCTGCTTTTTCGGGTCGCTCATATTGTTTGCGTACGTGCACACGACCTCAAAGCCGAGGAAGTTGAAGATGATGACGGAGATATACGAGAGGCTGTTTAAGTCGAACGACGGCAGAAATGTCCGCGCCGACATGTCGTTGACAAAGCCGTAACGGCTGATATACCACACGCCAAGCCCGCCGACCAGCAGCGCCAGCACGATCTTGATGACAGCGCTCACGTTCAGGATAATGATGCTGTCGCACACGGGATAGCACGCGATGAGCGTGACGATCCAGATGAACAGCAGCTCGACCACGAGCGAGCCGAACGTCCCGAGGCTCCGCCCCGTGATGAACGTGATGAGCTCGGGACACATCACCGCAAGCGATGCCATCCACAGCGGAAAATTGATCCAGTAGTACCACGAGGCGCGCGCCGCCCACTTGCCGTTCGGATACGCCGCGTGGATCCAGTCATAGAGCCCGCCGTCGCCCGCGTAGGCTGTGCCGAGCTCGGCGGCGATGAGGCCGTAGGGCAGTAGAAACGCCAATATCATAAAGATCCACCAGAAATACTGGCTGTTGCCGATCGACGCGACCGGCGCCGCCGCCTCGGCGACAAACACCACGCAGATGACCGACAAAATGACGTCTGCGAGCCGGAATTGATTCTTCTCCATGGCTTATCTCAGCTCTTTTCCGCTTTCGAAACGCCGCAGTAGGCCTCGACGCAGCCGAGCTTGTCGCAGAGCACTTTGTCAAGCTCCTCTTTCGCCGCCGCGATCTGAAGACCGCTCGGCTCCTTGCGGCAGCGTGTAAAGTAGACAAGAAGGCCGCGCATGGCCGTCAGGCGGTTGCCCGCCTCCTCCCAGCAGAGGGAGGCGTCGCTGTCGGCGACCTCGTCGGTCACGTCCTCGCCGCGCGTCGCGGGCAGGCAGTGCATGAATTTGCAGCCAAGGTTCCCCAGCTGCATCAGCTCGCGGTTGACCTGATAGTCGTGGAAGACGCGCACGCGCTCTTCCTTCGGCATCTCGTTTTCGTAGAGACCGTACCACACATCGGTATAGATGAAGTCCGCGCCGCGTACGCTCTCGCGGTCATCGGTGACAAGGTAGCTGCCGCCGGAGAGCGCGCAGTTCTTCTTCATGATCTCCTTGTGCTGCTCATTCAGCTGGTGGCCCTGGGGGCCGTACTGGACAAAGTGCATGCCGAGCTTCGTCGTGATAAAGCCGAGCGACGCGCACACCTGCGTCGCGTCGCCCACGAACACGACCTTGCAGTCCTCTAACTTTTTCCCCTGCGGAAGGTTCTCCACGATCGTGCAGAGGTCGCCGATCTCCTGCGTGGGGTGGTTGTAGTCCGACATGCCGTTGATGACGGGGATGGTGCAGCTTTTCGCGAGCTCTTCGATCGTCTTGTGCTCGATGACGCGCGCCATCACGACATCGACAAGCTTTGAGAGCACCTTGCCCGTGTCGCCGATGGTCTCATGCCCGCCGAGCTGGATCATACCGGGGCCTAAATACTGCGCGTGCCCGCCCATCTGGCTCATCGCGGTCTCAAACGAGACGCGCGTGCGCGTAGAGGACTGCTGGAAGATCATGCCGAGCGTCATGTTGCGCATCAGGGGCGGATAGTAGCCCGCCTTAATGGCCTTTTTGATGGCGAGCGACAAGTCGATGATGTCGAGCAGTTCCTGCTTTGTGAATTCATTGGTGTCGATAAAGTCTTTTTTCATACGATTCCTCCGACATTTCAAGTTGCTTTTTGCCGCGGAGGCAGACGCCGCGGCGAATGCTGCGCTTAGTGTCTGCACTTTTTTCCAGTTCATGCGGAAAAAAACTGTGCAACATGACACAAATCACGCCGCATTCCGTCGCTGCTGTGTATTTTACATAGATTTTACAATTCTCCTCTGGCAGTTTTGACATTTGGCGCGTAAACTATTACTTGGTTATAAATAGGGTCTCAAAAAAGAAAAAAGGAAAGATAGAAAATATGGATATTTTCAATGTGCTCACGATGATCGGCGGGCTGTGCCTGTTCCTCTTCGGCATGAACCTGATGGGCCAGGCGCTCGAGCGCCGCGCGGGCGGCAAGCTCCGCTCTCTTCTCGACAAGATGACCGGCAGCGTATTCGCCGGATTTTTAACGGGCCTTGGCATCACGGCCATCATCCAGAGCTCGTCCGCCACCACGGTCATGGTGGTCGGCTTTGTCAACTCGGGCCTGATGACGCTGCGTCAGGCCATCAACGTCATCATGGGTGCCAACGTCGGCACGACCGTCACGGCCTGGCTTTTGAGCCTTGGCGGCATCGACTCCGGCAACTTCTGGATCAAGCTCTTAAAGCCCTCATCCTTCACTCCCGTCCTTGCGCTCATCGGCATCATCTACTACATGTTCTGCAAGGACAACAAGAAAAAGGACACCGGCATGATCCTGCTCGGCTTTGCCACGCTCATGTTCGGCATGGAGACGATGAGCGGCGCGGTCGCGGGCCTCAAGGACGTCCCCGCGTTCACGAATCTCTTTGTTGCCTTTCAGAATCCCCTCCTCGGCGTGCTTGCCGGCGCGCTGCTCACGGCCATCATCCAGTCGAGCTCCGCGTCCGTCGGTATTTTGCAGGCGCTCGCCGTCACGGGCTCTGTGAGCTATGCTGCGGCCATTCCCATCATCATGGGCCAGAACATCGGCACGACCGTCACGGCCATGCTGTCGTCCATCGGCACGAACAAAAACGCCCGCCGCGCCGCGGTCGTTCACCTTCTCTTCAATGTTATCGGCGTTGTCGTGCTGCTGACGGTCTTCTGCATTGTGCGCGCGGCTTTTGCGCCCGCGCTGCTGGATGAATCCGCCACCATGGCGGGCATCGCCGTCACACACTCGGTCTTCAACGTCCTCTGCACCGCCATGCTCCTGCCTGCGGGCGGCCTTCTTGAAAAGCTCGCCTGCCGCATCGTCCCCGACGATCCCCAGACGCAGGGTGAAAAGACGACCGAGCTCGACGAGCGTCTTCTCCCCACCCCGTCCCTCGCCCTTCGCCAGAGCCGCGCCGTCGCCCGCGAAATGGCGGACTGCGCCGTGCGCGCGCTGAACAACGCTCTCACCGCCCTTGACCACAACACGCCCGAGCTCGCCCAGAGCATCCGCGACGATGAGGAGCTTTGCGACCACTATGAAGATATCCTCGGCACCTACCTCGTCAAGCTCAGCACGCAGAAAATGGGCCGCGACGAGAGCGAGGAGGCAACCGAGTTACTCAAGACCATCGGCGACTTTGAGCGCATTTCTGACCACGCGGTCAACATTCTCTCCTCCGCTGAGGAGATGGAGCAAAAGGGCCTCACGTTCTCCGGCAGCGCCCTCAACGAGCTCGCCATTCTCACCTCCGCCATCCGCGAGATCCTTTCGCTCTCGCTCAAGTCCTTCTCCTCGCAGGACGTCGCGCTCGCCCAACAGGTCGAGCCGCTCGAGCAGGTCATCGACACGCTCAAAGAGCAGATGCGCACGCGCCACATCCTGCGCATGCAGCAGGGCCATTGCAGCATTGAGGCTGGCTTTGTCCTCTCCGATCTTCTGACCGACCTTGAGCGCACATCCGACCACTGCTCCAACATCGCCGGCTGCGTCATCGACGCCCGTGCGCATAACCTCAACCTGCACGAAACGCTGCGCCAGGTCAAGACTGCCGACGGCAGCTTCCAGCAGACGTACGAATCCTACGTGGAAAAGTACCAGCTTCCTGTTCCGTCGTCAAACGTGTAAAAAGCGGGGCGCTTGCGAGCGCCCCATTTTTGCTATTTTCTTGCTTGTAAAGCGCCCGCTTCCCTGCTATACTACGGTCGTTAGATGATTTCCGCGCAAACTGTCAATTTTGCGCGGTAGGAAAGGATGATACCATGGACCCGATTTATGAGATCGAATTGCAGGACTGCCCCTACTGCCGCGGCACCGGTACGGTGGAGGATGAGCAGGGCTGGTGCGTTTATGTCACCTGTGTCGACTGCGGCGCGCAGACCGCGCACGCAAGCTACGAGTCCCCCGAGGAACGTCTGGCCGCCGCGCAGCAGGTCGCGCACCTGTGGAACGTCGGCAAGGTTCTGAACCCCGGCGTCGGCGACTGATTCGACTGGAACTGCATAAAAAGGACGGGAGAAAAGCATCTTCCGTCCTTTTTGCGCTCAACCGCCGTTTGAGCGCGCGAAACTCCTCCTCCATTGCGCGTTTTCCTGCAATCGGCTATACTGAACTCATCAAGGACGTCCGCACTTTATAGAAACGGAGTTTTGCCTTTATGAACATCGACATCGGCAGCAAGATCAAAACGCTGCGCCTCTCCAAAAGCATGACGCAGGAGCAGCTTGCAAAAGCCCTCCACGTGAGCGCGCAGGCCGTGAGCAAGTGGGAAAACGGCAGTTCGCTTCCCGATATTCAGCTTTTGCCCGCGCTGTCCGTCACGCTGGGAACGAGCATCGACTCGCTCTTCTCCCTCACGGACGAGAGCCGCTTTGCCCGCATCGACAATATGCTCTGGGACAAGCGCTTTCTCACACAGCAGGAATTTGACGAAGAGGAGCACTTTTTGCAGGAAAAGTGCCGCGAGGAGGAAACGCGCCCGCGCGCGACGCTGCTGCTCGCAGAGCTTTACTGCAAGCGCGCTCGGGAATACAATGACCTCGCCTCTCCCCTCGCGCGTCAGGCGCTCGCACTGAATCCCGACTGCAAGGAGGCGCACAACGCCATCTTCGACGCCGAGCACGGCGCGTACCTCGACTGGAACGCGACGAACCACTACCGCACGATTGCCTTCTATCAGGAGTTTCTCGCCGCGCATCCGGAGAACCACAGCGCGCACCTGTGGCTTCTGGACCTTCTCATCGCCGACCGCCGCTGCGCGGAGGCGCGCGAGGTCTTGGACAAAATGCACCGCCTGAAGCCGACCTACAACGACGACTTTTACCTCGGCTGTATCTTTTTGCAGGAGGGGCACACCGACGACGCGCTCGCGCAGTGGGAGGCCATGTGCGCAAAGTATCCCGACACGTGGGAGGTCTACGTTATGCGCGCGAGCGAGCTCGCCAAGCTCGCTCACTACGACGAGGCCATCGCGGACTATGAAAAGGCGATGGCGCTCATGCCGCCGCCCCGCTTCGTCGACCCTGCCGAGGCCATCGCGCAGATCTGCGAAATTCGCGGTGACTATGAAACGGCGATCACCTACTACGAAAAGGTCATCGCCATCGAAAAGGCCGACTGGCACGAAACGCAGGGCGAAGCCATCGACGCCCCGCAGCGAAGCATCGCAAGGCTGCGCGAAAAGCTGGCAAGCCGCTGATATCGGGGCGAAAAGGCGCTTGTCAAAATCTTTTGACAAGCAATTTCTCCTCATGTAAAGCAGCTTTGCTCGACAAACTTTCCCGTTTTGGCTACCCTTGGGCAGATCGAACGAAACGCACAGGAGGCACTTATGGAACTCGGTAATCAGATCAAAGCACATCGCGCCGCGCTCTCGCTTTCGCAGGAGGAGCTGGCGGAAAAGGTCTACGTCACGCGCCAGACCGTTTCCAACTGGGAAACCGGGGGTTCACTTAGATAAAGATACCACACCATTCCCACGCTGACTTTTGCTCAACCGATACAGCCGGAGGGCTGGATAACAAGAAAAGGCGGTATGCGCCCCGTGGAGGGGTAGCGTACCGCCTTTTCTTGTGGGGGTTTCCAAAGGGGGCAACGCCCCCATTTGGCACACGACTTTGCGAAGCAAAGTGTAGTGTGTTATACGCTCTGTCGGCGTTGCCGTGAAAATGCCGTTGCCGCCGGGGAGGGCAAGGGCATTTGAAGCGGCAGGAAAACAGGGCTGTGCTTGTGTGGCGTGGAGCCGCAAGCGCAGGTCTGTTTTCATCAGCAGACAGGGCGTATATGAAAGCCCCCGTCCCTCGTCCTACGCTCCGACTTGTGGACAAAATGTCCCGAAGTTGTGGCCACACTCCCGGAAAATCAGCAAGACAACGGGCAACCGTCAAGGCTGAAATGGACGGATTTACACCCGGCCTTGACCGCCACCCGCCGTCCCGCTGAATGGGTGGACAAGGCGGCCAATCCCGCAAAGTGCTTGGCCGCTCTCTTTCTGATTTTGGAGCGTTTTTCTCTAAAAATTGAAATGGGCGGGAAGCCATTTTAGGGCTTTCCCGCCTTGATTGCCTATCAGCAAAGACAGACGGGACTGTCAACGGCGGTGCATGAAATGCGCCGTTCATCTTGACCGTTGACTGGCTCGGATGTCTTTGCTATCCATTTGTGTTATTGCTCCCAGTTGTTTTCTTGAAGTAAAGAATATAATAATGTTGAATAGCTGCTGAGTGTATTTTGGACACGTCCGCTATATTCATTTTCAATAAAATCCAAATCATCCATATCTGTATGCATTATCAATCCATTCTTTTCTGTTTCGACAGGAGAACCATTTTCCCAGTTGTTTGCTTCAAAATATATGTATGGAATTCCTATGTCATTAAACGGTGCGTGGTCGCTTCTTTTTTGACCTGTAGGATAGGGATAATCGTTATTTCCGTCTGGTGGTAATTGTATGTTCAAGCCAATTTCCTTAACAATTTCGTAGGCTTTAAATACTGCTTCGGTATTATCAACAGTGCCGTTATCATTCACCTTACCGCCATACAAATAAAGGTAATCCCCAGCGAGGACAGTATCAATGTTTATCATCAATATAATATTTTCTCTTTCCTTTTCGGAAAGTGATTCAACGTATGCCCTTGAGCCATACATTCCCGGTTCTTCTGAACCGAAAAATACATATTGAATAGTATAGTATGTTGGAGTGTTGACCATTCGCAGGGCATTTTCCAAAGCAACAGATACGCCGGAGCCATTGTCATCTACACCATGTGTTCCAGCACTATCATAATGTGCGCCAACAATAATCGTTTTTTCGCTTTCTCCTTTTTTGGTTATCAAAATATTTTGACTTGAATTACTTTTTTCACCTCCATCGAATACATTTTGTATGGCTTCATCCATCATAGGCGTGGAATCATCTATTTCAAAAGACTCTATAGCTATGTCGCTTTCCGCATATCCACCATTTAAGAGGACGGACAAAATAAATACAGCCATTTCCGTTTCTTTTTCAGTGCCGGCAACGCGCCCCGGATAGTTTGATTGAATATGTTTTAAAAAATTATATGCGGGTATTCCATAATCATTTTGTTCGGGGGTTATCGAAATTTCTTGGGAAAGTGTTAGGTCTTTGGCTTCTTCAATCAGCTCTGTTTTTTTACTACCACACCCATATAAACCCGTACATAAAAAAGCACATACTAAAAAGCATGAAAGTATCTTTTTCATAAAATCAATCTCCTTTTTTCTCATCACTATCTTTTGACATTTGCGTCATCATTTTCTTCGCCAGCTGCTGGAATAGGTCGGCAGTTTCTTCGTCCATCGGCGCAAGCTGTCCGATCTGTCCGGTTATCATTGCTGTTACATCGTCAATGGAAAGCGGGTTTTGCTTCTGCTCCGACAGTGCGTCCCGCATGGCTTGGAACATAGCGGCGGTCACAGCTTCCCCCGGCTGTTCTCCGTTATCAATGTCTTTCTTAATGTCCCGCAGGATAGCAAGGAACACATTTTTGATTTTCTCAATCTCTGCTTCATGTTCCCCCATCTTCTGGGCGTTCAAAAATTGTAAATCCTGCTTTGCTTCCGCCCGGTGTTCCGGGTGTTCTTTCATCAAGTCGGACAGGGAAGCCGTTGCCATCTCGATAAGCTGGTTACGTGCCATTATCCCCTTTGCCGCCGTGTCCTGAAAATAAATCCGTATCAAATCTATCAGCTTGGGAAAATTCCTGTGTTCCAGTAAGCGATTGAGTATTTGCACATCAACAGCACCCGTTACAAGCCCCCTCACGGCTCCCTCTGACAAACCTAATTCAGAAATATCGTAACTTTTACGGACGCTCACGGTGGACAAGCCCAGTATATAGTCTGTCGATACCTTAAATTCCTTTGCCACTCCTATGAGAATATCACTGCTGACCGTTCTCGTTTCGCCGCTGACAATGCGGCTCAACTGGGAAGCGGAAACGCCTATCTTCTCTGCAAGTTCCTTTTGTGTGATATGGTTCCCGTTGCATAAATCGGAAATCCGCTGTCCGGGTGTTCCGGGTAAAGCCATAGATACGCACCTCCTCCACACACTTCCATTATACAGAATGATTGCAAAAATGCAATTTCCAAAGTGTAAACTTCATCAAAATGCAATTCTCGCAAAATTCCGGGGATTGCATTTTTTTCGTGTAGACTTAGGGTAGTTCATCGATGGACAGCACCTTGAAAACAGAATGACCGTCCGAAAAGGGATACCCCGGCTGGGGAAACACCGCAAGGAGCCGGACTTCGGGACAAAATGTCCCGAAGTTGCGGGGAGCGTGCCAACGCCGGAACACGCCGCAGGAATGGGGCAGGAAACCTTTTCGGGGAGAACGGCAACGGAAAGCAAAATGGAGGGAACGCATGAGAGATAACCCCTATAAAGACTTGCCGCCGCTGGAACGCAGGCCGGACGGTTCCCTTTACCGCATGACACCGGCGCAGAGGAAACAGGCGGCCAGCCTGATACGCCGGGAGTGCTGTTGCTGTGAGGACGGCAACTGCATTGTCCTTGACGATGGGGACACCTGCACCTGCCCGCAGACGGTTTCTTTCTCGGTCTGCTGTAAGTGGTTCCGCTGGGCGGTTTTGCCGCTGGACGGAACGCTGGAAGCGGAGATTTTCCGGGATAAGGACTTGAAACGCTGTGCGGTCTGCGGCGGCGTGTTCGTCCCCAAATCCAACCGGGCAAAATACTGCCCCGGCTGTGCCGCCAGAGTTCACAGGCGGCAGAAAACAGAAAGTGAACGGAAAAGGAGGTCTGCTGTGGACAGTTAGGAGCGAAAAAAGCCTTGATTTATCAGGCTCCGCAAGCCCCAAACCGGGGCAGGTGGTATAAAGTATCGCCCGCCCCGGAAAACGGGCTTCTAACCGTCCACAAAACGCACTATGACAAATACCATCTATATCCATCAGCCGGAAAAGGCGTTCAGCTTCACCCGGCTCCCGAATTTTCTCTTTGAACCCCCCACATTCAAGCCCCTGTCCAACGAGGCAAAGGTTCTGTACGCCTTTATCCTGCGCCGGACAGAGTTATCCCGCAAGAATGGGTGGGCGGATGACTGCGGACGGATTTTCCTGTATTACCCTATCTGTGAGGTGGTTGACCTGCTCCACTGTGGGCGGCAGAAAGCGGTGAACACCCTGCGGGAACTGCAATACGCCGGACTGGTGGAGATCCAGAAGCAGGGCTGTGGAAAACCCAACCGCATTTTCCCAAAATCCTATGAAGCGGTTCCAAACACCGACTTCAAGAAATCCCGTTCTGGTACGCCGGAGGACTGAAAACCGTACCCTTGAAGTACGGAAATCAATCTTGAGAAGTACGAAAACCGGACGGTATATAGAAATACAAAGATTAAAATGATTTATTTATATCCATTCCATTCCTATCGTATCAGAGATAATTCCGGCGGGATTTTCCCTGTGGAAAACCCCGGATAGGAAAGGAATGGGGAAAGGAGCAGAATGGCACAACACGCAATTTTGCGGTTTGAGAAGCACAAGGGCAACCCGGCAAGGCCGCTGGAAGCCCATCACGAAAGACAGAAAGAACAATACGCCAGCAACCCCGACATTGACACAAGCCGGAGTAAATACAACTTCCATATCGTCAAGCCGGAGGGACGCTATTACCACTTCATTCAGAGCCGTATCGAGCAGGCCGGATGCCGGACAAGGAAAGACAGCACACGGTTTGTCGATACACTGGTAACTGCCAGCCCGGAGTTTTTCAAGGGGAAATCCCCAAAGGAGATACAGGCGTTTTTCCAGAGGGCGGCGGCTTTCCTCATTGGCCGGGTAGGACGGGAAAATATCGTGTCGGCGGTGGTACACATGGACGAGAAAACGCCCCACCTGCATTTGACCTTTGTTCCGCTGACAAAGGACAACCGCCTGTGTGCAAAGGAGATTATCGGCAACCGGGCAAACCTGACGAAGTGGCAGGACGATTTTCACGCCTATATGGTGGAGAAATATCCTGACTTGGAGCGTGGGGAAAGTGCCAGCAAGACAGGCCGGAAGCATATCCCCACCCGGCTTTTCAAACAGGCGGTTTCCCTCTCCAAACAGGCCAGAGCCATTGAAGCCGCCCTTGACGGCATTAACCCGCTGAACGCCGGAAAGAAAAAAGAGGAAGCCCTCTCCATGCTGAAAAAGTGGTTCCCGCAGATGGAGAACTTCT
>OIDT01000075.1_pt1 | contig 112348 bp, 109 predicted proteins | sample 1581601 | NCBI WGS metagenome assembly OIDT01 (sample SAMEA3882515, study PRJEB24775) | human gut metagenome | biome: human-associated habitat; feature: intestine environment; material: feces | place: Netherlands | collected 2009/2010 | reverse complement strand
AGACAGAGGCCTCTCACGCCTTTAACATCGGTTCGAATCCGGTACGGGTCACCACTTTTCTCCAAATTGAATAGGTCGTTGCCGTGTATGCGGCTGCGATCGGTAGTTGGTGCTGATTAGGGCGAGGGTCCACCCGTTCCCATCCCGAACACGGAAGTTAAGCTCGCTTCTGCTGACAATACTTGGCTGGAGACGGCCTGGGAAGATAGGTAGCGCCAACACTCCTCCTTAGCTCAATGGTAGAGCATTCGGCTGTTAACCGAAGGGTTGTTGGTTCGAGCCCAACAGGGGGAGCCAAAGGGTGAGCCGCCATCCGTAAGGTGGCGGCTCATTTCTTTTATTAGTGTCAGCCGCGAAGACTTGGGCCTTTAGCTCAGTTGGTTAGAGCAGACGGCTCATAACCGTCCGGTCCCGGGTTCGAGTCCCCGAAGGCCCACCACACAGGGGTATAGCTCAGTTGGTAGAGCAGCGGTCTCCAAAACCGCGTGTCGAGAGTTCGAGCCTTTCTGCCCCTGCCAAAAGAAGTCATGACGATGGTCATGGCTTCTTTTTTGTTGTTCAGATGTCAAACGCCCTCCCTGCGCCGCTTGGTGCAGGGAGGGTGTTTTGATAGGACGAGGGGGTGCCTGCCGCTCATCGCCTGCACTTGCGGTCAATGTAAACACAGCCGCCGATGGATGCGGCCACGAAAAGACCAAGACCAAGCCACAGCAGCCACATTGTCCGGCACAAATCGCTGAGGGCAATGACCAGCCAGCACAGAGCCAGTACGAACATCAGCCTTGACATGGCCTTGCAGAGCTTCTTTTCATCGTATTTTGCTTTTTCCTCCGGCGAGGCGGTGTTGTAGCCTGCGATGAGGGATGTGCCCTTTCCACGGGAAAAGACAATGCCCAGCACCAGAAACGAAGCGGACACCAACAGGCGGACGGCAAGGAGCATGGGAACACCTCCGATCGAAATAAAAAGGTGGTACGGCAGTTGGTTCTCACTTTCATTATACAGGAAAAATCACCACCGCGCAAGGCGCATTGCCCCCAACACGCAAAAAGGAAGCGAACGCGGTGCGTTCGCTTCAAGTGAGGAGAAAAATGATGGAAAAGTATTTCAAACGGGTAAGCCCCGCTGAAACCGGGAATAGTGGTCAGAGAATGGCGCACAGCAGCCACGTCAGACCGATGGCCGCAGCGCCGATGGAGGCCCAGAGCCACGCCGGAATGCGGCGGCGTCTGCGGGGCATCCCCTGACAGCGGGCATAGTTTTTGGCGATGCGGACGGCCTGATCCACCAGCTGCTGGGAGCTGATACCGCCGCCGTCGGTGCGGAGAATGAAAATTGCCTGTTCAAAGATCTGCGGGTCCGGGGAGTCCACCACGATGACCCGGCGGGAAATGCCTTTAACCAAATGTATGCCCTCCTTGCTGTCTGATCGTCATACCCACAGTATGGACAGCGTCGCCGCCGCTTATACCTGCGTTTTACCGTTTTCTGCACCGCGGGGACGGTGCAGCACCAGCGCGGCACAGTCGTCCGACAGGCCGCCGTGATCGGCGGACATGGTGAGGATGCGGCGCGCCAGCTCCTCCGGCGTGCCGGTGTCCCAACCGGCCAGCAGATCCAGCAGCCACTCGTCGCCATCCCCGGCGGTGACGCCGTCGGACAGCAGCACCAGCCAACCGTCGGGCGGCAGCGTAAAGCGGATAGCCTCCGGCTGCTGGGACACCTTCTCCAAGCCGGCGGGCAGTGCGCTGCCCTCGTAGCGGGTGACTCGCCCGTGCTTTTTGTAGTAGGACGGCGCGGCGCCGTATTTGTACAGGGTGACGGTGCCGGTGGCGCGATCCAGACACGCCAGATCGATGGTGGTAAAGCCCGCGCCCTCCTGACAGCGCAGCAGCAGCGCCGTGTTCAGGGTCTTCAGTGCGGGGGACGGCTCCACACCGGCCTGCAGGAACTGCCTGAGCAGCCGTACGGTCATGGCGGCCTCCCGGTGGGCGGCCTCACCGCTGCCCATGCCGTCGGACAGGAGCAGGCAGGCGGTATTGCCCGCCTCAAAAACGGCGGACTGATCGCCGCACAGTGATTCCCCGTCCCGGGGGCGCAGTGCTATTCCTGTAACATAGCGAAAGCGGGGGGCGGCGGAGGTCGGTACATCGGCGGACAGCGCCTCCGACAGCTGGGCGTACTGCTCCCGCGCCACCTGATAGGCCTGGTGCAGCTGGAGCTGGTGGACATGGCGCAGCAGAAATTGACGGAGCTGGTCATTTACCGCCTCCAGCAGCCGGGGAAAGTGCAGGCAACGGCTGGAAAAGTAGGACGGGAAATCCTCCGCACAGGCGGTGCCGCGGCGGAGCAGCTTGGGACAGGCGTCATTGAAGGCGTTGTAGGTATCGTTGTAGTGGGTCTGCCAGCAGTCGTGACGGAGCAGGCAGCCGGCGCACACCTGCTCGGCGGCGCGGTCGAACAGCACGGCGGGGTTTTCCGGGCGCGGCGGCGTCGTGCCGGCGAAAAAGCTGTCGTACACGGCGCGGAGGGCGGCAGCAGGTGTGGCGGTGTTCGGCGAGACGGGTGTCCGGGCGGAGGCAGCGACCTGCGCGGTTAACCGGGGCAGCAGCTTCTCCGGCAGAAGGAGGTACAGACCGGCGCCCGCCAAGTTCTGACACAGCAGCGGCAGGGGGTCAGGCCCGTCCAACAGCAGGTATGCGGTGGAGGCTGCCGCGCAGAACAGCAGCGGCGGCAAAAAGCGGGCGCGCCGCCGCGGAGTGGCGGCTGCTGCCGCAGCTCCGCAGAGTACCACAGCCAGCAGAACTTCTCTGCCGGTGTACAAGTCCAGCACCAGCCCGGTGACGGCGCCGACGGCCGCTGCGGAGGCGGGAGACAGGCGTCGGGCGGCGGTCAGCAGCAGGGCAGCCGCCAACAGACCGCCGACCCGAAAGCCCGACAGCTCCCACCCATAGGCAGTCAGACACACACCTATGGCGGCCGCCAGCGCCGCCTGCTGCCGTGTCTCCGGGGGCGCATCGGGCTCCCCCAGCGCAGGCAGCAGATACGAAACGGTGTAGAGGATGATCAGCGCGGCGGCGCACAGCGCCCAGTGCCGCGGCTGCCGCTGGAACAGATACGCCGACTGCACCAGCAGCGCCATGGCAGCGGCGGCAGCCGGCCGGAAGCGTGGCCTTTTATACAGGCGGGTGGTACAGAACGCGGTGTTGGCGCAGAAGATGAGAATGGCGGCGGCGGTATGGCGCAGACCCGCCTGAAAGTCCAGAAAAAGAAAAGCGCCCAGTCCGGCGCCCAGCAGCGCACACAGTCCGGGCCACCCCACGCCGGCGGCAGAAACGACAGCCAGCGCCCATGGGCTGTACAGACCGTCCAACGTACCGCCGGTAAGGAGAAAAGCGGCGGCAGCCGGTAAAAACATTGTCAGCAGCGGGCGCAGCGGGACGGCGCGGCTGACCTCGGTGACAGATCTCAAGGCTTGTCCCTCCTTTCGTACCTATTGTAGCGAAAGGGCGGGGCGCATCCTGTCGGGAAATTTTTCTGTTGTATTTCCCCGGTCGATTTGATACAATGACCGCAGTGAAGACAACCGTTTGGCAGAAGGAGGAACGCTATGAAGAAGACAGCAGCTATGCTGATGGCAATATGGATGCTGGCGCTGATGCTCACGGCCTGCGGCCAGCAGGCGCCGGAGCAGACCGGCGGCTCGGTGAAGCCCGGTGCGGCGCAGGATCAGTCCGTAACGGGACAGGTGGACGCCTCCCAGCCGGATGAAGAGGAGCTGGAGATGGGCAGCGTCAACGGCGGTACCTATACCAACGCCTTTGCCGGGATCGGCTGCGCACTGGATGAGACGTGGGTATTCTATACGAAGGAGCAGATCGCGGAGCTCAACGGCTTCCTGACCGACGGCACCAGCGACGAGGACATGAAAAAGCTGATGGAGAACAGCCAGAGCGTGCAGGATATGTACGCCTCCTCTACGGACGGGCTGATGACCATCAACGTGGTGTTCCAGAACATGGGCTTGCTGCTGGGTACCACCATGAGTGCTCAGGAGTACGCGGAGCTGCACGTTACGCAGATCCCAGATGCCATGGCCGCTTACGGCTTTGAAGACGTCGCGGCGTCCGTGACCACGGCGGAGCTGGCCGGTGAGGAGCGCCCCGCTATCGCGCTGACCGCCACGATACAGGATATCCCCGTGTATGAGCTGATCGTCTGCCTTCGGCAGGGAAACTACATTTACTGCGTGACGCTGTGCAGCTATACGGAGGACGTGACCGCCCAGATGGCGGAGCTGTTCTACGCCCTGTAAAAAAACGCCGGGAGGGAGCAGCTTGGATACGATACAGCGGCAAAAGGACATACTGCGCCGGGAGCTGGCGAAGGCGGAGCGGGCGCTGACTCCGGCGGAAAAAAGCGCCTCCGACGCGGCCATCCTGCATCATGTGGTGAACACGACAGTGTATCACCGCGCCCGGACGGTGTTCGCCTTTGTGGGGCGCGGTGATGAGATCGACACGCTGCCGCTGCTCAGGCGGGTGCTGGCGGACGGCAAGCGCCTGTGCGTACCGCTGTGTACCGCCCCCGGCATCATGGAGTGCCGGGAGGTGACGGATTTGTCCGCTCTGCGCCCTGGTGCATACCGCATTTTGGAGCCGCCGGCGGAAGCGCCCCTCGTTGCATCGACGGATATCGACCTCGCCATCGTGCCCTGCGCCGGCGCATCTCCCAATGGACGGCGGCTGGGTCGAGGCGGCGGATACTACGACCGCTTTCTGGTGAGGTACGCAGGCGAAACGCTGCTGCTGTGCCGTCAGGCTCTCTTACGGCCAGACATTCCGTGGGAGGCGCACGACATCCTCATCCCCGCCGTGATAACGGAACAGGGAACGCCGACATAAATAAACGCATCCCCCGGCTGCGCCGGGGGATGCGTTTATTTTGTACGTATTCAGACTGCGCCTGCCAGCTCCCGGACGGCGCGGATGGCGGCGTCCACCTCCGCCTCCGTGTTGAAGGAGGAGAAGCTGAAGCGCACCGCGCCCTGCGCCGCCGTACCCAGCGCCTGATGGAGCCGGGGCGCGCAGTGTGCGCCGGGGCGGGTGGCGATGCCGTAGTCGGTGTACAGTGCGTCCGACACCTCGGCGGAGTCCCAGTCCCGGAGGTTCAGTGCCACGATGGCAGCCCGGCGGGGCAGGGAAAAATCGCCGTAGACCGTGATGCCGTCGATGTCCCGCACCCCCTCGTAGAACCGCTGCATCAGGGTGTGCTCCGTCTGTTCCACCGTCTCCACGCCCCGCGTCAGCAGGTAGTCCGCCGCCGCATCCAGCCCGGCGATACCGTGGCTGTTCAGCGTGCCGGCCTCCAGACGGGTGGGATAGTCCTGCGGCTGCTCCCGGTCAAAGGAGTGGACGCCGCTGCCGCCCCGCAGCAGGGGGCGGATGTCCACGCCGGGACGGATGCACAGCCCGCCGGTACCCTGCGGCCCCATGAGCCCCTTGTGGCCGGTGAAGCACAATACGTCCACCCCCAGCGCGGTCATGTCGATGGGTATCGCGCCCACCGTCTGGGAGGCGTCTAAAATCAGCAGCGCGCCGTGGGCATGGGCGATCTCTGCGATGCGCGCTATGTCCAGCATATCTCCCGTCAGGTTGGAGGCATGGGTGCACACCACGGCTCTGGTGTTGGGGCGGAACAGCGGCGCAAAGTCCTCGCAGCGGATGCGCCCTTGCCGATCGGCCCGGACGAAGGACAGCCCCATGCCCTGTGCCTCCAGCGCATACAGGGGGCGGAGAACAGAGTTGTGCTCCAGATCGGTGGAGATGGCGTGATCCGCCGGGGAGAGAAGACCCTGTATGGCGATATTCAGCGCCATGGTGGAGTTGGCGGTGAACGCCACCTGCTCCGGGCGGGGACAGCCCAGTAGCTGTGCCAGCTTTCGCCGTGTCTCAAACACCGTGCGGGACGCCTGCATGGACGCGCCGTGGGCGCCCCGTGCGGCGTTGCCCGCCGTCAGGATGGCCTGCGCCACCGCCTGCGCCACCTGCGGAGGCTTGTGCAGCGTGGTGGCGGCGTTATCCAGATAGATGAGCTTTTCCATCAATACATCTCCAATACAAAACAGCCGCCGTGGGCGATACCCGCCCCGTCCAGCGCGGCGCAGAGGGCGTCCCGTTCCTCCGGCAGTGCCTTCCACGCAAGACCGCACCCCGCCGTGATCTGGGAGGGGATGGGGATCATCCGCCCCGGCAGTCCGACGGCTTGGAACAGCGCCTCCGCCGCCATGGCCTGGGAGGTGGTGTCAAAGGTGACGACAAGCGCGGGCTTTTTCTGCCGCGTCAAGGCCGGACGACCTTCGTGGCCTGCATCTGCTTTTCCACGATGACGTACATATTGGTCACGCCGCCTACCCGCAGCTGCTCAGTGAGGCCGTAGTGGTTCAGGCAGGTGCCGCAGGTGAGGATCTCCACGCCCAGCGATTCCAGCTTTTGCAGATCCTCCAGCGAGGCGGAACCCTCGCAGGTCACGGCGGCGCCACCGTTGTAGAACAGCACGGTCTTGGGCAGCGTCTCCTGCTGGGTCAGGGCGAACAAAAAGCCCTTCAGCAAGATCTTACCCAGCACCTCATCGCCCTCGCCCATGTGGTCGGCGGACACCGCCACCACCGTGTTGTCCGCGGCGGCGGGGACGGCGCAGGTGGTATCCACCGTCTCCGGAAGCTCCGCGCCCTCGCCCACGGTGATGGTCACGCGGTACTCCTTTTCGCCCAGCTGCGCCGTCTCGATGGTGCAGCCCTTGCTCTCTGCCAACCGGGTCAGATTCTCCACGGCTACCTTGTTGTCCACCAGCGTCTGTACCGTGCCGGCGCCGTGCAGCTCCTTCAAGGCTTGCAGTGTTTTCACAACGGGGATCGGGCAGGCGTCCCCCATGGCATTGACCTGTATCATGATAGCTTCCTCCTTGTGGTTCTTTCTTGAGAATAACGGTGGGTACATTGTAAACCCTCCGCGGGATTTATGCAAGAGGGAGGGACGGGGATTCATTGCGCCGCCGGCAGCGTCACCGTAAAGGTGGAGCCTTTTCCCGGCTGGGAGAACACCGCCACCTGTCCGCCGCACAGCTTTACCACCCGGTGTACGATGGACAGTCCCAGACCGTTGCCGCGGCTGTCGGGACAGGTTTCGGCCCGGTAGAACTTATCGAAAATGTGCCGCTGGGTCTCCTCATCCATGCCCACGCCGGTATCGGACACGGACACGGCGACCTCGCCCTCACCCTGCCGCAGCACCACGGTGATCTGTCCGCCGGAGGGGGTAAAGCGGATGGCGTTGGAGAGCAGGTTGGACCAGATGTGCTCCAGTAGCTCCTCGTTGCCGTAGTAGTCCACCCGGTCGAGATCGCCCTCCACCATTAAGCTCTTTTTCAGCCAGTCCCGCTCCTGCTGCCGGACGCACCGGCGAAGCTGCTCGTCCAGACTGTACAGGGTCTTGCCGGATACGATCTCGGTGTTTTCATACTGGGTCAGCTCCAGAATGTTGGTGCTCATGGCGGCCAGTCGCTCGGACTGCTGCACGATGGTGTCCGTATAGGCCCGCCGCTGCTCCGGCGTCAGGTCAGGGCTTTGCAGCAGCTTGGCAAAGCCCCGGATGGAGATGAGGGGCGTTTTGAACTCATGGGAAAAGGTGTTCACGAAGTCCGACCGCAGCAGCTCCACGCTGGCCAGCTCCTCCGCCATTTTGTTGAAGCTATGGATGTACGCCGCCACCTCGCCCCGGGCGCCCCGCAGCTCCACACGCACGGAGTAATCCCCTGCCGCCACCGCCTTTGTGGCCTTCATCAGCCGGGACAGGGGCGCCAGATACCCGCGGAAAATGAAGATGGCCAGCAGAATGCCCAGAATGGCGCTTACCGACAGGATGAGGATGGGCCACAGCAGCGTATAGCTCTTGTCCTCCAGATGCACCAGCCGCCGCACCAGAAAGAGGATACCCAGCGCCAGCGTGGCGTACGCCACCACCAGCCCCAGCACCAGCAGGATCATCGTACCCAGCAGACGGGCAGGGGGATTTTCCTTTTTCACCTTATTTCTGCGCATTCTCATCCTCCCGGGGCATCCCCATGTAGCCGAAGCCCCGGATGGTCCGCAGCTCGAAGTCCGGGTTGTCCCGGAACTTGTCCCGCAGCCGGGAGATGTAGACCTCCACAGTGTGCTCGTCCACATCGCTGTCCAGATCCCAGATGTCGTCGATCAGCTGGCGCTTGGTGAAAAGCGTCCGGGGGTAGGACAGCAGCTTGTACAGCAGTAAAAACTCCTTGGCGGTGAGCTGCCATGTGTTCTGCGGGGTGATGACCTGCAGGGCGCTGCGATCCAGCACCGTAGACCCCACCGTCAGCCGCCGCTCCGCCCGGCTGCAATACCGCCGCAGCAGCGCCTCGATGCGCCAGAGCATCTCCTCCTCGTCCACGGGCTTGACCATGTAGTCGTCTGTCCCCGCCCGGAAGCCCCGGCGCTTGTCCTCCTGGGTCACCCGCGCCGTCACCATCAGCACCGGCAGATCGCAGTTTCCCTCCCGCAGCGTCTGGGTGAAGGCGATGCCGTCCATCCGGGGCATGGTGATATCCACCACCGCCAGATCGCACTGGTAGTGCTCCATCACCTCCAGCGCCTCCACGCCGTCCCGTGCGGGACACGGCTCATATCCGGCGCGGCGCAGTACCTCGCACATCAAAAGCCGGGCGCTCGCGTCATCCTCGGCCACTAAGATCCGGAACATACCGCTCCTCCTTTGCGTTTTTGATGATTTTATCACAGATAGCCGCAAAAATCGAGACTTTTTAGAGGTTGGCTTGAGGTTTCTCCGGTATACTGCGGCTATGATCGGAAAATCATAGGAGGATAGACATATGCACAGACCTGTTTGCATCACATATGACAGCACCTGCGACCTGACGCCCCAGCTTCTGGCGCGGTTTCAGATCCGCACCGTGCCGCTGACCATCCGCAGCGGCGAGCAGACCTTCCCCGACGACGGGAGCTATACCGCGGCGGATCTCTATGCCGGCTACCGCAAGGACGGCACCCTGCCCAAGACTACGGCGGTCAGCCCGGAGGATTTCCGGCGCTTCTTCGCCCCCATTCTGGAGGAGGGGTACGACATCGTCCACATCGACATCAGCTCGGAGCTGTCCTGCACCTGCCAGAACGCCCTGCTGGCGGCGCAGGAGCTGGCGGAGCTGGGCGAGATCCATGTGGTGGACAGCCGCCAGCTCTCCACCGGCGGCGGCCTGCTGGCGCTGCAGGGCGCCAAGCTCCGGGATCAGGGTATGGCGGCGGCGGATATCGCCGGGGAGCTGCGCCGTCTGGCGCCCCTCAGCGACACCAGCTTTGTGCTGGACACGCTGGAGTATATGTGGAAGGGCGGCCGGTGCAGCGGCGTGACGGCGCTGGGCGCCAATATGCTGAAGCTGAAGCCCAGCCTTGAGATACGGGACGGCAAGCTGGTGGTCTGCAAGAAGTACCGGGGCGCCATGGAGAAGGTGTACCGCCAGTATGTCACCGAGCGGCTGGCGGGCAAGTCGGTGGTGGAGGACTGGGCGTTCATCACCCACTCCGGCGAGGTGTCGGAGGAGACGTTGCAGGAGCTGACGGCGCTGGTGCAGGAGCTGGCGCCCTTCAAGGAGGTCTTTATCACCCAGGCGGGCTGCACCGTGTCCTCCCACTGTGGCCCCGGCACGCTGGGCGTGCTGTTTTTGCGGCAGCCCGAGCCGGCACAATAAATAAAATCATCCAAAACGGCCATCCGGCGGGAGCCTGTACGCTCCCGCCGGATGGCTGCTTTTACGCCTCTTGTGCCGGGCAGGGGGGACGTATAATCCTGCAAACTACGTCACAGAAGCAAATGTAATGGGGACGAAAATTGATGACAGAACCCCGTCAGAATTTGTCAGATATACGAATGACTTTCCGTTTGCCGCGTGATATACTGCCCTTTGTTTAAGAGGATTTGCCGCCGCATCCCGCCATTTTCACGGGATGCAGCCGCATACGGGTCTGCTGCGAAAGGGATCCGATACGGTGCCTGTAAGCCCTTGCAGGGCTTGCGGACGCCATTTATTTTACGCATAAGTATTCAAAAATGAATGTGGAAGGAAGAGGTCTTAGGTATGGAAATGAAAGTGGATGCAAAGACAGAGCGCGTTCGGATCTGGGAGGAGCTGCTGAAGGTCGCAAAGCCAGACTCCAAGTTCAGCTGGCAGTTTTCCGAGTTTATCTGCGACTATGAGGGCAGCGAAAAGGGTACCGCCCTGCTGACCGCTACCGATATGTACAAAAATGCAAAGGTCATTTTCATCACGCCGGACAACAATCTGGAGACGCTCCGGGAACAGGCGTTCCGGGATAAGAAGACGGTGGTCATGACCAACTACGGCATCACCCGGGGCTTCTTCCTGATCCGTCCCGAGCAGATCCCTGAGGGGAAGGAGGAGGTGGCGTCTCTGCTGGACGGCGTTTCCCGCTACTGGAAGCACCAGACGCTGGCGCAGCTGCAGGAGTCCGTGGGCCACATCGATATGATGGTCACCGGCGCCTCCGCCATCACCCCCAGCGGCATCCGCTTCGGCAAGGGCCACGGCTACTTCGATCTGGAGTGGGCCATGCTCTCCACCAAGGGCATCGCGGACAGCAGCACCGTCATCATCGGCGCCGGTCACGACTGTCAGGTGGCGGATGTCCCCGTCACCGTGGAGGAGTATGACACCGCCATCGACTATATCGTCACCCCCACCCGCATCATCGAGACCCGCCACGAGTTCCCCCGCCCCAGCAAGGGCATTATCTGGAGCCGTCTGGCACCCGGTATGCGGGAGCAGATCCCTCCCGTACAGGAGCTCTGGTGCGAAGTCCACTGCAAATGAGCGGGGAAAAGACGCCCCTGCTGGAGCTGCGGGGGATCACCAAGAGCTTCAATGGAGTCGCGGCCAATGATGCCGTTGACCTGACCCTGTATCCCGGAGAGGTTTTGGCGCTGCTGGGTGAAAACGGCGCGGGAAAGTCCACGCTGATGAATGTGATCTACGGCATCTATCGGCCGGACGCGGGCCAGATCCTTGTCAACGGACAGGAGGTTCGCATCACCTCGCCCAAGGAGGCCCTGAGCCACGGGATCGGCATGGTCCACCAGCATTTCATGCTGGTAGACCGGCTGAACGCCGTGGAAAACGTAGGGCTTATCAGCAGCGACAGCCCCTTTTCCCGGCTGAACCGCCAGAAGATCCGCGCCTCTTTGGAGGAGCTGAAGGCTCACTACGGCATTGAGCTGGATCTGGACTGCCCCGTGGAGCAGCTGAGCATCAGTATGCAGCAGAAGATCGAGATCCTGAAGATGCTGTATACCGGCGCGGATATCCTGATTCTGGACGAGCCCACCGCCGTGCTGCTGCCCCAGGAGTGCGAGGCGCTGTTCAGCATCATCCGCCACATGACCCGGCAGGGGAAGGGCGTGATCTTCATCAGCCACAAGCTGGATGAGGTACTGCAGATCAGCGACCGGATCAACGTGCTGTCCCACGGAAAGGTCACCGGCGAGACGGAGACGGCCCACGCCGACAAGGATCTGATCGTCCGGATGATGTCCGGCGACGACCTGCCGGATATGACCGTCTATGAAAAAAAGTCCCCCCTGCCGGAGATCGCGCTGCAATGCAGCGGCGTGACGGCCCGGGATGAACGGGGCGTGCAGACGCTGAACGGCGTGGAGCTGACCGTGCATCAGGGGGAGATCGTCGGCATCGCCGGCGTAGAGGGCAACGGTCAGAACGAGCTGGCAGAGGTGCTGGCCGGTGTGCGCGCTGCGGATGCCGGAGAGATCCGGGTGAACGGCAAGGAACTGGGACGCTCCGCCGCGTCGTTTATTCAGGCCGGTGTGGGCTATGTCCCCGCAGACCGCAACGCGGTGGGCACCGTGCCGGACTTCCCCCTCTATGAGAACTGGCTGCTGCGCAACGCCCACTATCCGCAAAGGCACGGCCTGACCGACCTGCGGGAGGTGCAGGCACAGGCCTCCGCGGCGATGCGCGCCTTTGACGTCCGCACCTCCGGCTGCCGGGAGCGAAGTGCCAACCTCTCCGGCGGCAACTTGCAGAAATTCATTCTGGCGCGGGAGCTGGAAAACACACCCAACGTGCTGATCTGCTCCTATCCCACCCGCGGTCTGGACGTAAAGGCCGCGTGGTCTGTCCGGCAGCAGGTGATCCGCGCCAAGGAGCAGGGCACCGGTGTGGTGCTGTTCTCCGGCGACCTGGAGGAGCTGTTCGCCATCTCCGACCGGATCGTGGTGCTCTACCGGGGCGCTGTGATCGGCGAGGTCAGGCCGGAAAGCGCCGTACCGCAGGACGTCATTCTGTTGATGATGGGAGGAACCGTATGAAGACCGGATTGACCGCGCACCTCCGGGAAAATTTGAACCATTACCAGCAGCTGGCGTGGGCAAAAAAGGCCCTGATCCTGCTTTTGAGCGTGGTGGGCGCCATGCTGGTGGGCTCGCTGCTGATCCTGGCAGTCAACGCCGACCCGCTGGAGGCCTATTACTATATGCTGATCCGCCCTCTGACATCCATCACCTCGCTGGGTGAAGTCGCCATGTACTTTACACCGCTGCTGCTGGTGGGGCTGGGCGTCTCCTTTACCTTCCACGCCAAGCTCAGCAATCTGGGCGGCGAGGGACAAATGCTGATGGGCGCACTGGGCATGACCCTGATCGGCGTACCGCCCATCGGCGACAAGCTGGGGCCGTGGTCGCTGCTGCTGGGCATCCTGCTGGGCATCGTGCTGGGCGCTGTATGGTCCGCCGTGGCGGGCTTCTTCCGCGTGAAGTTCCACGCCAGTGAGATCGTGGTGACGCTGATGCTGAACTACATCGCGGAGCAGTTCATCAGCTACATGGTGTTCTATCCCCTTCGCAGCGGCGCGGAGCCCCAGTCCGCCAAGGTCGCCGCCATGCTGCCCAAGCTCTATCAAGGTTCCCGCATCAATCTGGGCGTGGTGATCGCGCTGGTTCTGACGGTGGTATACGCCGTGGTGATCCGCCGCACCCGCTTCGGCTACCATCTGCGGGCGCTGGGCGGCAGCCAGAAGGCGGCGGCGTACAGCGGCGTCAACAAGAGCCGGTACTTCTTTCTGGCGATGCTCATCAGCGGCGCGTTCTGCGGCTTGGCCGGCGCCGTACAGATCAGCGGCAATACCCGCCGTCTGATGGAGGGTGTGGCCGGCGACTTCGGCTTCAGCGGCATCGTGGTCGCCATGCTGGGCAGCCTGCATCCCGTGGGGATCGTGGTTGCCGCCCTGTTTATGGCGCTGATCTCCGCCGGATCTGTGACCATGCAGGTCAAGACCGGCATCCCCGTCTCCTTTACCAGTGTGCTGGAGGCGCTGATCGTTCTGTTCATTCTGCTGGGTATGGCGGTCAGCGCCGCCCAGAGTAAGCGAAAGAAGGTGCGCTGATGGGTACAGGTCTTTTATCCGCCTCTTTCCTGACGGCGCTGTTCGCCTCCGGCGTGCGGCAGAGCATCCCGCTGATCTACGGCTCCCTCGGCGACGCCGTTTCCGAGCGGGCGGGCGTCATGGGCATCTCATTGGAGGGCGAAATGCTGTTCGGCGCATTCTTCTCCTATCTGGTGGCGCTGCGAACCGGCAGCCTGTGGCTGGGCGTGCTGGTCGGTGCGCTGGCCGGTATGCTCAGCAGCCTGATCGTGGCGGTGTGGTCTGTACTGCTCCGACAGGATCAGTCCATCATCGGTATCATGTTCAACATTCTGGCAGTTGGCTTTACCAACTTCCTCAACCGCATGATCTTCGGCACCTCCAACGCCAACATCACCCTTGAGATATTCCAGCCCCTTGCGATCCCCGGCCTGAGCCGCATCCCCGTGATCGGTGAGATCTTCTTCCATCAGAATATTCTCGCCTATCTCTCCGTGCTGCTGGCTGTTGCGATCTTCTGGGTGCTTCGGAGAACGAAGCTGGGCTTGCAGCTGACCGCCGTGGGCGAAAATCCCAAGGCGTCGCAGGCGTCCGGTATCCGGGTCTACCGCTTCCGGATCCTCGCCTATATGTTCTGCGGCTGTATGGCGGGCATCGCCGGAGCCTCCCTGACCCTTGGCTCCGTAGGCACCTTCACGGAGGCCATCTCCGCCGGCCGCGGCTTCATCTGCCTTGCCATCGTGATCCTCTCCCGCTGGAACCCGCTGGTGGCGGTGGCGGCCTCCTTCGGCTTCGGCTCCATTCAGGCCTTGCAGATCCGCCTGCAGGTGCAGGGCTCTCCGCTGCCGTATCAGGTGTTCGTGGCGCTGCCCTATCTGGTTACCATTCTGGCGCTGGCCATCGGTGGCCGCAATATCCGTGCTCCCCGGGAACTGGGTGTTCCCTTTGATAAAGAAAGCAGATAACCAAAATTTTACGGAGGTACAACATGAAAAGAATTCTGGCATTTATTCTGGCGCTGGCCATGTCCCTGAGCCTGCTGACCGCCTGCGGCGACAACGCCAACAAGGAGCAGGACAAGACCGACCTGCCCAAGGAGGATACCGCCAATGATCGCAGCACCGTCTCCAAGATCGCTGTCCTGCTGCCCGGCTCCATCACCGACGAGTCCTGGAACCAGACCGCCTACGAGGGCCTGCAGACCATCGCTGCGCAGGGCTACGAGACCGCCTACACCGAGAACGTCGGCTCCAACGATATGGAGTCCGTGTTCCGCAGCTACTGCGAGGAGGGCTATGACTTCGTCATCGGCCACGGCGCCCAGTACGGCGACGCCTGCTGCCGCGTGGCGGAGGATTACCCCAACGTGAACTTCTTTATCACCGGCAACGCCCCCGAGGATGTGCCCGCCGATGAGCTGCCCGCCAACATCATGTTCGCGGATTACCGTGAGTGCGAGGGCGCTTACGTCTGCGGCGTTGTGGCAGCGCTGATGACCAAGAGCGGCAAGGTCGGCTATGTGGGCGGCGGCAACAACACCACCCAGCAGTCCGATAAGAACGCCTTCATCGACGGCGTCGCCAGCGTCTCCTCCGAGATCGAGGTCAAGACCGTGATCACCGGCACCTTCGACGACTCCGCACTGGGCAAGGAGACCGCCATCGCCATGATGGAGGACGGCGTGGACGTGATCCTGCAAACCTGCGACCACACCGGTCTGGGCGTGCTGGAGGCCTGCAGCGAGAAGGGCGTGTACTGCCTGGGCTACACCAGCGACCAGTCCGCTCTGGTGGCGGACGGCCTGTGCCTGACCTCCATGCTGGTGGATATCCCCTACATGATCTCCTCCCAGATCGACCTGATCAAGGCCGGCAACTACGGCGGCCAGACCTTCCCCGGCCTGCATGACGGCGTGGTCAGCATGTCCGCCTTCAGCGACAAGGTGCCTGCCGACGTTGCCGAGAAGGTCAACGCTGTCATCGAGCAGATCAAGAACGGCGAGGTGGTCGTCACCCCCAACTACAGCGAGAACTGAGCCGCTATTTTCTCCGCATAATAAAAGGAGCGACTATTGCGTGATGCAATAGTCGCTCCTTTTTTCCGCTGCGCCGCCGGCGTGTTCAGAGCCGGTAGGGGGAAAAACCGTATCAGTCCGCCGCCGGCGGCGCGGATGCGGGTCAATTTTCGGCGGTGCAATGGGTGCAGCTCTCGCAATTCGGAAACTGCTGAGGGTCATATGCGATCCCGTTACGCTCGTAATAGTCCTGCAAAGCCTTTTTGATGGCCTCCTCCGCCAGAACGGAGCAGTGTACCTTGTGGGCGGGCAGCCCGTCCAGCGCCTCCACCACCGCCTTGTTTGTCAGAGCCATCGCCTGAGAAACCGGCTTGCCCTTGATCAACTCCGTCGCCATAGAGCTGGAGGCGATGGCAGAGCCGCAGCCGAAGGTCTCGAATTTCGCATCCTCAATAACATCGTCCTTGATCTTCAGGTAGATCTTCATAATATCGCCGCACTTGGCGTTTCCAACCTCGCCGACCCCGTCGGCATCTTCGATAACGCCGACATTTCTTGGATTGCGGAAATGATCCATTACTTTTTCACTGTACAAAGCCATAAGAACACCTCACTGAATGATAAATTCTCTTTGGCCATTGACCAGCTTGCGCCAGATGGGAGACATCCCGCGCAGATAGGCAACGACCTCTTTTACTGCTTGAATGGTATATGCGACATCCTCGGCGGTAATTTCCTCTGAAAGCGTCAGGCGAAGGGAACCGTGGGCAATATCGTGTACCCGGCCGATGGCCAGCAGCACATGACTGGGATCCAGAGAGCCGGAGGTGCAGGCGGAGCCGGAGGAGGCACAGATACCTTTATCGTCCAGAAGCAGCAGAAGGGACTCCCCTTCGATACCCTCAAAGCAGAAGTTCACATTGCCGGGGAGCCGATGCACGGCATCTCCATTGAGGATGGAGTGGGGGATCTCGGACAAGCCGGCGATCAGCTTGTCCCGCAGCGCAGTCAGCTTGGCGACGTTTTCGTCAAGATGCGCGCACGCCTCATCCAGCGCCGCCGCCATTCCCATAATGGCCGGCACATTCTCCGTACCCGCGCGTTTGCCGCGCTCCTGCGCGCCGCCCTCGATCAGCGGCGTCAGCAAGATACCCTTTCGCGCATACAGCACGCCGATCCCCTTCGGACCGTGAAACTTGTGGGCTGACAGGGAGAGCATATCGATGTTCTGCTCCTGCACATGGATGGGCAGATGGCCTGCCGCCTGTACCGCGTCCGTGTGGAAGAGCACGCCCTTTTCGCGGCAGACCGCGCCGATCTCACGGATGGGCTGGATGCTTCCGATCTCGTTATTGGCATACATCACGGTGACAAGGCAGGTGTCCTCCTGAATTGCGTCACGCACCTGCTCGGGAAGAACGATCCCGTTTTCGTGAACGTCCAGAAGGGTGATGATAAAGCCCTCCTTCTCCAGCTTGTTCAGGGTATGCAGGACGGCGTGATGCTCGAAGGCCGTGGAGATGATATGCCGTTTCCCTTTTCGTGCGCCCAGCCGTGCGGCAGAGAGAATGGCCTGATTGTCGGCCTCGCTGCCGCCGGAGGTGAAGGTGATCTCCGCTGCCGAACAGCCGAGACGGTTTGCAATGCGCTGCCGTGCGTCCGCCAACGCCTCCGCAGCGGCCTGACCGGCCGAATGCAGGCTGGAGGGGTTTCCATAAATGGTATCCATGTACGGCAGCATAGCATGGATAGCCGCTTGGCTCATTTTTGTTGTGGCGCCATTATCCAGATAGATCCTCATACATAACCTCCTGAAGCTCCGGCATCCGCAAAAGCGGACAACGGAGGCGGTATTTTGCTCTGCAAAAGCGGTGTGGGCAGATGCCACTTGCCGGTATCGGACGGCTGCCTTATACCCACCTGTTTTGTATGTTGTAGTGTAGCGCATAAAACATACTTTGTCAATAGGCTTTATGTTTTTTTGAAAACACGCATCGACCGATCCCCGTCGAAGCGTGTTTTTCTTCATATGTTGTTCCGAAGAGAGAGGAAACCCTTATCGCACCATTCCCGGTTGAAAAGGCACCGGAGGAGACTCCGCAAAAAAACCGGCGGGATCCAAAATCGGGATCCCGCCGGTTTTCCTGACAGGCAGTATTATACGCTCTCCACCAGATGTGTGTCCTTCAGCTCCAGGATCTGGTCGTACAGCGGAAGCAGCTCCGGGCTCACCTTATGCTCAATGCTGATCACGGTCAGACCGGCGGTTCGGAGCAGCTGCGACAGAATTTTCTGGCTGCTGTCCTTATCCATGTTGGCGGTGGCCTCGTCCAGGAAAATGACGGACTTGTTCTCGATCAGCACCCGCGCCAGCGCCAGCTTTTGCCGTTCGCCGCCGGAGAGGTTGCCCTTGGTGTTCTGGAAGGTCTGCTCCAGATCGTGGGATGCAAGGAAGGCGTCCATGCCCAGAGAACGCAGCACAGGCTCTACGCGCTCCCGCAATTCCGGGCGGTACAGCGTGATGTTCTGAAGGAGGGTGTCGTCAAACAGAAACGCATCCTGTAATACGACGCCGATCCGGTCATACAGAGCGGGCCACAGCTGGCGGATGTCCGTTCCGTTGACGGAGATGCACCCCTCATACTGGCTTTCAAGGCCGGTCAGCAGCTTGAAAAGGGTGCTCTTGCCGCTGCCGTTTTCGCCCAGGATCAGATACTTCTTTCCCGCCTCGAACCGATAGCTTGCGTGGGACAGGATGACCTTTTCCTCGTGCCGGAAGGACACGTCGTTGAGGTCGATGTGTGCAACAGCCGGGATGGCCGCCGGGGGTGTCTCGCTCTCGGGGACGGACAGCAGGCGGCTGATCTTCTGGCGAATGCTGGCCACGCTCCGCATCTCCGACAGCTGGTAGGAGATGCTGTTGGTGGGGATGACGAGCATTTCGGATAATTGCAGCGCACCCACCAGTGCGCCCACGGACAACCGCCCCTTGGCGATCTCGTAGATGCTGAAGCCCACCATCACCGCCTCGCCGGCGTAGGACAGCAGGCCGATGATCATGTTGACCCGGACCTTCGTCTTGGATTTGGCAAATTCCGCGTGGGCGGCCTTTTCATTATCCTGCTCCAGCGTTTGCAGGTATTCCCGCTCGACGTGGTTGACCTTGATGGTCGGATACCCGTGGATCAGGTTGCCGATCATGACGTTGAGTTTTTCCAGCGCCATCGTATAGAGGTTTGTCCGCTTTTCCAGCGCCTGCCCCTGCACGGCCGAGGCGACGATAGGACATATGGTGGAAACGATGATGATCATGGCCAGATAGCCGTTGATGTACAGCAGCGCGACCACGCAGGCGACCAAGACCAGAATGCTGTACGCCAGCTCCAGGCGCGTGACATAGAAGCTGTCCACCAGCATCTCGATCTCATTGTTCAGCGTGGTGACATAGTTCTGCCCCTGCTCCTCCTGAAATTTCCGGGGCGGCATATGGATGATATGCGCCATGACCTGCTTCTTGAGACCGAACAGCTTGCCGTTTCTGTATTTGCCCGTGCTGAGCTGCCGCGCCGTCTCAAACAGGAGGATGCCCAGAATGCTGACGAGATAGCAGATGAACATAGCGCGTGCGTCGCCTGTACCCGCCTCCACCGCATCGATGGCGTTCTGGAGATAGATCGGCTTGAGCGAGGTGCAGACAGCCAAAAGTATCGAGGATAAAATGACAATAAAAACCACGTTTTCGCCTCCTATGGTGAAACGTCGTCGTTTCACAGTATCGTATGTTGTATAAATCGGACGCCGCCTGCGCAAGACCCACCGTATTCGATCATAACAGAAACGGGCGCGGAAGTCCAGCAGCTTCAAGAGGCGAAAACAAACGGTCCTGCTGCCGATGTCCCACCTGGAATTGGTCACGGGACTGTGCATGAGGGGAGATCACGGCGCTGCGGTGGAGGGACCTCGATATCACAGACAAGACCCTCTCCGCGCATTTCCCCGTGTGGGTCAGAGCCACCGGGCGGAGAGCAATGCTCCCGCCTGCCACCATCAGCGAGCTGAACAGCGTAAAGCTCGTCGTCGGCGACAAGTGCATGGGGATGTTGGAGGCCGTGGGCGAGGTGTTCCCGGACGCCAAATACCAGCGCTGCACGGTGCATTTCTACCGCAACGTTTTCTCTGTTGTGCCCAAATCCAAGGTCAAAATTGTGGCAAAATGCTCAAGGCGATCCACGCCCAGGAGAGTAAGAAGGCGTCCCGCGAGAAGGCAAAGGCTGTGGTCGCCGAGCTGCGCGCCATGAAACTGAAGGAGGCTGCCAAGAAGGTCGAGGACGGCATTGAGGAGACGCTGACCTACTGTGATTTTCCCAGCGAGCATTGGACCCGCATCCGTACCAGCAACGTGATCGAGCGGCTGAACCGTGAGATCCGTCGGCGCACCCGCGTGGTGGGGACATTTCCTGACGGCAACTCCGCCCTGATGCTGGTCTGTGCCCGCCTTCGCCATGTGGCAGGTATCCAGTGGGGCAACAAGAAGTACATGAACATGAAGCACTTGGAGGCGGTCATGGACGACGCCTCTATTGCCGGCTGACTTCATTCGGCCGGAGCCTGCAAATAAATTTGCGCATAAATCTTGATGGGACCCCCGTTATTTCCGAGCCTATCATCACACAAACAACCTATGAACGCAGAAAAACGGCGTGACCTTCGGGTCACACCGTTCTCTGCGACAAAATAGTTACTTGTCACTATTAAGCCTTACGGTTTCAGGACTATCCTGCGCCCATAGCGGCGGTAAAGATAGCATTTCCAACCATTAAATTAATTGTTGTATTTTTTTGATTTATTTAACAGGACATAAATTCCAATCAATACAAAAATAGTGATACTAAGTATTATATACATCGTTCCGATATTTACATGACTTCCGAAAAAATAAAGATTGCAATCAAGGGAATCTTTTAGTTTTTCAATAACCTCTGTTGGAATACCTTGATTTTGCATTTCGGCAAGCGCCCCTTGCATTGTATGATTTCGGATAAGTGATGTACCATAAGTACCCGGCAAAAATGAGATTATTTTTTGCAGCCCTTCTCCAAATGAAGAAATAGGCATATATGCACCACAAATGAAACCATATCCCGCACTGATGATTGTGCCTACCGCTGAAATTTGTCCTTGTGTTGATAAGAAAAAATTAATAATCGAAGATAATGCCGTTCCAAACAAAACAAGGAGTAAAATATCAAGAAACAAAAAGAATATATCTGCGAGCGACATATACCAACCGACAATAGCTACATAAGTAAGACAGATACCCGTTGCAGCAAAGCAAATAATAAGTGTTGAAAGCAACGTTGCAACATAATAACTCAACGAAAGTGTAGCTGACTTTACAGGAGATATTCTTAAATCTCTTATCGTACCATTTGCTTTATCTTGCACCATTAAAAAATTAGAACAAAAAGCAACCGTTACACACGAAACAGCAAGAATAGATGAGATAAGTTGACCGCCTACCAGTCCCTCTATTATGCTTTCTGATAGTTTTAATGAATTAGGTAAATTAGATGTAAAACTATCCCGATACACATTCCCAAGAAAAGTCACATAAAGTACAAGCAATATAGCAGGCGTTATCAGAGAGGTAAAGAACATTCCCTTATCTTTGAAAAACAATTTGATATTTCTTTTGATAAGAATGAAAGCCATACTCATTTTTCACCTCCCACCAATGTTTTGCCCGTAACAGCAAGAAAAACATCGTCCATTTTTCCTTTTGTTATTTCGTAGTCATTAAACAACTGCGGATTACGAATAATCAATCCAGTTGCAGCCTTTGTATTTGGTACAGAAATGCGATAACCGTTTCGAATTCGCTCATATTCCAGATCAAGTGCCTTAATATCCTTTTCATCTACATCATAAATTGTGATGTAATCCCCAGTATAAGTGTTTTTTAACTCAAGCGGAGTACCCTCTGCGGATATTTTCCCATCATCAATGATTACAACATAATCAGCTTCCGCAGCTTCTTCCATATAATGCGTAGTTAAAAATACAGTCATATTTTCATCTTTGCGGAAACTTGATACAACACTCCAAATAAGTCGGCGTGTCTGTGGATCAAGCCCTGTTGTTGGCTCATCAAGAATTAGGATTTTAGGTTTATGAAACAAAGCCCTTGCAATGTCAATTCTTCGGCGTTGGCCTCCTGATAATTTGCCAACGGTGCGTTTCAATAAATTTTCAAAATCTAATATTTTCGCAAGTTCCGCAAGCCGTTTCTTAAACTCCATTCCAGTAATGCCATATAAAGCGGCACGGCTTTCCAAATTATCGTAGACAGAAAGGGCGGAATCTAAGACAGATGATTGAAAAACTACGCCCAGTTCACGCTTAATATAGTCCATATCCTTATCTAAATCGTGTTCATCAATAAAAACGCTTCCACTGTCTTTCGATAGTTGTCCACACATAATATTGATTGTAGTTGACTTTCCTGCCCCGTTGATACCAAGAAAAGCGAACAGCTCTCCTTTTTTTACACGAAAGCTCAAATTCTGAACAGCGTTTACACTTTCAAACCTTTTGTTAAGATTATTGATTTGAATAATATTGCTCATTCGCTTTCCTCCTGTATCATCGGCTTTAATCTTGCATTTCTCTGTTTTGCGTGAGAAAACCATACCACAAAACAGAGCGAAAAGCCAGCATTTTCAATGGCTTCCGGATAGTCTTCTTTGCTCAGACTGCGCCCGATCCTGTCACCGGGCGGTGGGCTTTCGGCTGCTCGATTTGTAGTCCATCCATGAGTCGGAGGTACTGCTGCGAGGTTAACGTCTTTACCTCGGATCCTAAGCGCGACCATTGATACGCTTTGTTCCTGCCATCTGTACAGCAGGATAAAGCCATCCTTTTCCCGGCACAAACCCTTGATACAGTCTCGCCGTCGTCCGCAGAACAGAAACAGAACATTGGTAAACGGATTCAACTCAAATTGCTGCTGGACGAGCCGTGCAAAGTCATCTATGATTGCCGATACGCAGTGTTGCGGAATGTTTCGCGACGTTCCTCCGCTATTATTTCATGACTGTCTAGAAGCCCTTGCCGTGGTTGCAGGTGGAGAAGGGATGCTCCGGCTGGCCCTTGATCTTGGAATAGAAGCCCACCGTCTGCACCGTGGTCACCACACGGGTCAGCCCCACCATATCCGCGTGATTGGCGTGGCTGACGGTCTTGAACTCCACACCGGGGCGGATGAACCGCTTCAGCTCGGCAAGGCTGATCGTCAAAAGCCCGTACATCAAGTGCGGCGGCGAGCAATGCGCCGGTGGGTATCTCAAGTACATCGCGACGCGGGAGCGGGTGGAGATCATCCCGGATGACCGTCCACCCAACCAAAAGCAGACGCAGTTCATCGCAAAGCTGGTGAAGGATTTCCCTGACGCAAAAGAGCTGATGGAGTACGAAGACTACCTCTCACACCCGACAAAAGCGACGGCGTCCGCGCTCATCACGCTGGCGCTGGAATCGAATTGGGATTGGGTGCAGGGCATGGAAGGCTACGCCAAGTACATCGCCCTGCGGCCGAGAGCGGAGCGGCTGGGGGAACACGGTCTGTTCGGTGACGATGACAACGTGGATCTGAGCAGAGTCATGGATGAACTGGAACACTACACCGGCAACGTGTGGACGCACATCATCTCCCTCCACCGGGAGGACGCGGAGCGGTTGGGCTATGACCATGCGGACGCGTGGCGCACATTGCTGCGTACCCACCGCAATGACATCGCCGCGGCGATGAAGATCCCACCGGAGGACTTCCGCTGGTACGCTGCGTTCCATGACGAGGGAAATCATCCCCACGTCCACATGATGGCATGGTCGGTGAAACCGAGACAGGCATATCTTTCCAAGGACGGCATCCGGCAGATCAAGTCCACGCTGACCAACCAAATTTTCTGCCAGGAACTGCTCCATGTCTACGAACAGAAAAGCAAATCGCGAGACGAGTTGGTGTCAGAAGCACGAAAAGCCATGCTGGAATTGGCGAAGGCGATGCGGGAGATGACCTGCATCCACCCAGAGGCGGAGCAGATGATCTGGGATCTGTCGCGGCAACTCGGTCAGGTCGGCGGCGCGGGATAACGGCCATGCCTACGCGGAATTTTTCATGAAACGCATGGAGCGCGGCGAACAGGAGCCGCCCTCCGTCCTGCTGGCCTCCACCCGGTTGCTCTACCACATGGGCGATATTTTCCGGGACAACGCCCCGGCCCCCGCTGCCAACGGTGTCCAAATCGACCACAAGCGGCTACAACGCCTGCGGGCAAAGAAAATGGCCATGGGCCATAAGTGGAACGACCACGAGAATGAGCAGAGCCACGGCATGGGCGGTATGAGCGGCATGTAAGAGGTGCAAAACCCATGCCTCAATGAACGAAGAATAGTAGAGACAAAACTGCTATAGTAAATGCCCATCCATAATATCCTTGAGTGCATCAATAATTTTCCCGTAGTGCTTTTTGATTTTTTTATTTTCGGTATATACGGCATCAAAACGCACGAGACGATCTACGATATGTTCTGCGATGATGCTTTTGTAATCTTCTGCATCTTCGTATCTGCGTATTATCAAATTTCCACATGATTCCTCATCAAGAAGACGGGAATAGAGATCATTAACGGCAACCTCACGAACAACAGCGACTTCGTTTTCGCTGACAAACTCCGGACTCCACGATGTCACTCCTCGCATAAAGCCCTCATCACTAATCTCATAGATAGAGCATTTTTTGCCTTTGAAAGATAGGCGAAAAACATCTGGATAGCACTCCATAATAACAGGAATGCCATTTTCTTCGCTGATAATAAAGTCAAAATCATCATGCGGCGCACCAAACAGAAGCCCGGTAACCACATTTTCGATGGCGTACACATACGCCTTTTTGTGTGTTGAAACCTGCGGTTTCAATATTTTCAAGCCTGCGATTTTCGATATGTGGTAAAGCATAATTATTTCTCCAATCTAAAGGTCAACCCATTCGTAGTTCTCGTCAATCATCATCAAGTGATAAACTCATGCTGCCATCGGTGAATTTCAATTCCACACAGCAGTTATCGAAGGTATATTCGCAGGAATCAGTTTTTTCATAGGGTTTGCCTCCCAAATCGTTTTGTTTGGAAGTAATGTAAGCGTGGGTTTTAGTGTGGTAGCTTTAACTTTGGGAAACGCCCCTCTGGAATAGGATACCATACACTTCCGGCCTCGACAACAAGAAAGATGAGGCGCGCTGGTGGAGCACTGCGTTGTTTGACCCAATTCAAATCACTATCAACAAAGGGGAGGTAGCTATAAGAGGTTCTGTAAGAGGCACATATTTTGCGCTGCTGGAAACAATAAAAAGATCATTTCAAAAACGGTAGCTTTCCGCGCAAAGTTGTGGTATTTGTGTTTGCTGCCAAGAAAGGAGCTGATTCAATGGCCAAGAAACGCGCCAACGGCGAGGGCAATATCCGCAAGCGGTCAGATGGCCGCTGGGAGGGCCGGTATACCGCAGGATACAACGCAGAAACCGGTAAGCGCATCATCAAAAACGTTCTCGGCAAGACGCAGGCGGAGTGCAAGGCAAAGCTGGCCGCTCACGACCTGCAAAAGCTCTACAAGGAGCTGATGGAGAGCGGCCGCACCAGAGGTAAAAGCGGTCACGGCAATCCGGGACTCAGCAGCACCACCGTCCGCAGCCTGCACCTGATGCTCCACAATGCCCTGAACCGCGCCGTAAAAGAACGCCTGATCCTCCGCAACCCCGCCGAGGACTGCATCGCACCGAAGGTGCAGAAATTCGAGATGCAGATCCTCCAACCGGAGCATATCAAGACCTACCTCGACGCCGCGGATAAGAGGGGACTGCTGCCCATGTTCTATCTGGAGCTGGTCAGCGGACTACGCAAGGGAGAGATCACGGCGCTTCTCTGGAGTGACCTCGACATCCAAAACAAAACCATCTCCGTGAGCAAACAATATGTTAAGAACCCCAATGGCGAACTAACGCTCTCCCACCCCAAAACGGAGACTTCGGTCAGAAAAGTCAGTATTCCACAAGAGGCTGTTGACCTGCTGGTTGCCGAGCACAAGAAACACCCCGACAATCCGTATATGTTCCCGTCACCCGTCACGGGAGAGCTGTACTACCCTGATTCCATTGTGAACCTGCATAAGAAAATTCTGAAAGACGCAGGACTGCCGCACATACGCTTTCACGATCTCAGACACACATTTGCCACGCTGGCTTTACAAAACGGCGTGGACGTCAAAACCGTCAGCAGTATGCTGGGCCACTACGATGCCGGATTCACACTCCGCACCTACACCCATGCAACCAGGCAGAAGCAAGACGAGGCCGCACAAACCATGGGCAGCTTCATGACGCAGGTGATGTGAGTCAATCTAAAAGAGGAGCGGACGGAATATCCGTCCGCTCCTCTTTCACCCTTTCCGCCCATTTCCGCGTGTGGGTCACGGTGTGGGTCAGGCGGTTGCCCCACATTTTGACCCACGCCTAAAAGTGCATTTTTACAACAAAAAAGCACCGAAAACCGAAGTTTTCGATGCTTTCTGGAGCTGCTGGGCGGATTCGAACCGCCGACCTCATCCTTACCAAGTGATAAAATGCTCTCCGGCCGTTGCGGCACAAGGGGTTGCGGGCGTTTTTGCCGCAAAAAGGATGAGGTCGGAAACTCTTTGCTCCATGTGTTCCGTCCGCTCGTTTCCCCGTGTGGGTCACGGTGTGGGTCAGCTTTCTCTGGCAGTGGAATGGTCACATTTTGCGCTGCTGGAAACAATGAAAGGGTATCAAAACGAAGGCATAGAGCCACCGGGCGGAGCGCAATGATCCCGCCAGGTGGCTCTGCAGGTTTTCGGTATGGGTCAAAATGTGGGTCAAAGCGTTTTCAGCGCATCAAGAAACGGCGGCAGAACATCGTAGATGATCGCACATATGACAGTCCAGTTGGTATCCTCGTAATGATGCACCAACCTGTGCCGCAAGCCCGCAATTTTCACCCATGGAATGTCGGGATGCTGCGACCTAAAATCCTCCGTCAAGTTGGCGGCGTGCTCGCCGATGTTATAAAGAGGCGTTGTGACAGTCCATTGAATGGTTTCCTCCGCGAAGATCCTGTCCGGAGTGATACCTTCTTCCGACACATAGCGCAGGAGCTTTTCCACAGTCTCCCGCATTTTCGCAATTCTCTGCTGGTCGCTGTACTTCATGCGATCTGCACCCCCTCCGCCATGACCGTATTATAGAAAGCAGAGTTGGCGTTAAGCTCCTGCAGTTCGTACACGTCCACGGGCTTTCCTAAGGTGCGATGCAGCTCCTCCGCGATACAGAAAACATCGGTAGGGTCGAATTTGATCCCGCCAATCACAATGAGGTCAATATCGGAAGAGGCATCCGCTTCCTGCCGCGCATAAGAGCCGAACAAAATTGCACGCTCGGCATGGTATTTTTTCAGCAGCCGCCGCACGGCGGTAAAAACTTCGTCCTGCGTATAGACCCTGTCAGACATTTGCTTCGCACCTCCTTCGCTGAATTTGAATACTTCTTACTATAACAGTATACCACAAACATGGGGGCTTCACAAGTGTTTACGACACCCACATTTTGCGCTGCTGGAAACAATAAAAGGGCATAGCCTGCCCCCTCAGTTCCGTGAGCATTTCTCCGCATCGATGGCAAGCACCACCATCAGCGCGTACAGGGAGTTTTCCTCGTCTGCCACGTCGATGACGTAGGTATCTGTCCAGTGGAACAGCTCTTTGGACACCGAGGCCACCTGCTGTCCCGCTGCGTCCACGATGGCGTAGTCCCACTCCATGAAGCTGCCCTCCACCCGCCAGCCGTTGAAGTCCAGCGTGAACGACGGTCGCAGGAACGTGAACTCTTTGCGGATGGTGCCCACGCACTGCTCCCCAATGTACAGGTCAAACTTGGGAAGGAAGGTGAACACCTGCTGCTGTACTGTGGCGATGTGCTGCCCCATAGGGTCGAGGATATGCAGACAGTGTCCCCACGACAGCTTGCCCTCCACTGTGAAAGCCACCGCGCCGTTCCCGTCCATGTGGTAAATATCGTAGCTGTCGAACCATGAAAACATCCGCTGCTTGAAATAGAGCTTCATGCCCATGCACCTCGCTTTCTGTCCCTATTGTACCAGCCGCTGCGGAAATGCGCAAGCGTTCGTGGAGGGTCAGTCGTTTTTGTTCGCCGCCACCAGCTTGATGATGGCCCACGGGATGCAGACCGGCCCGGCGATAAGCCCCACCATCCACTTGCGCAGGATGATGCTGCCGATGTCGCCCACCATGACGTAGTGGGCGTAGATGGTGCGGTTCACCGCCCAGTAGCCCACGATGCTGTACAAAATCGCTAAGATAGTCTCCATGAAAATGCTCCTCTCTGTATCTTGATACCCGCAGTATAGCGCAGCGGCTGGACAGGCATTGTCCTTTCCAGCAAAAAAGTTCCGCCGGTGCAGTCGCACCGGCGGAACTTTTATCAATATCAGCAGAGTGACATGGGCTGTCCACCCTCTGCGCTATACTCGACAGCAGAAACGACAAGGAGGGCAAGTTTATGGATAAATGCGAGGAAATGCGGGCGCAGTTCGACCGCTTCTGCGATGGGCAGCTGGCGGACTCCGGCACAACACAGATACAGGCCATCAGCAGCTTGCAGATGAAGAACATCCGCAAGTATTTTGTGCCGGGGATATACAGCTTCGACATCGTCGGTTTTCTGGATACCACACTTCTCAAGACCGGCAAGGAGGGGTATCTGTTCACCGTGGACGGCGTGTACTACAAGGAGTTTCTGGAAAAGCCGGGACACTTCCACTACAACGATGTGGCAAAGACCGAGATCATCCTGCCGAAGCCCAAGGACAACGAAAACACACTGGAGATCAGATTCAAGGATGGCCGCTGGGTGCGTCTGGTTGGTTACTCGCTGTACAAGACCGGCGCGAAGCAGCTGCTGGACGGTCTGTGCGAGATCGCGGCGCGATACCTCGACGAGGACGATGAGGACGAGGCGTAGGCATCATATACCATTTTATGGAAAATGCCATATCCGCAGCGGTGCAGCGCGCAGAATTTGGTAAAATTTGCTGACACAACGCGGGCTTTGTGGTATACTGTGGGCGGTTGACCGCGTCATTCGTCGAATTGCAGGAACTTGTAGGGCGGCACATCCAAGGCGGCGGCCACGTCGAACAGCGTGTCCAGCGACACCGCCTTGTTGACATTGGGCGCCTCCACATGGCCGATGAACGCCGGACTCAGCTCCAGCTTCTCGGCCAGCTGCTCCTGCGTCATACCCCGCAGCTTGCGATAGTAGGCGATCTTCAGCCCGATCTGACGGTATTTGTCCGCATAGATAGTCTTCATGCACATCATCTCCCGCTACTATGGTAACGAAAAGGGACAATAATTGACATGAGCCAACGGACATAGTATTATATTTGTTAGATATAAATATGTGTTTGACGGTGCATGAGAAACGGAGGAAATATGGAACAGCGATCCGAGCTGAAATCGGCGCGTCTGTTGGAGATATACACCCGCTTGGAGCAGGGGCGTACCCTGAAAAAAGCAGATTTGGCGCAGGAATTTCACGTCACGCAGCGGAGCATCCAGCGTGACGTGGAGGACTTGCGCTGTTTTCTCGCCGAGCGCCACCTGGAGCGGGAGGTCATCTACGACGGCAAGCAGCGGGGCTACCGCATGGTGTCCGGCAACCCGCGGGGACTGACCAACAGTGAGATACTGGCGGTGTGCAAAATTTTGTTGGAGAGCCGCTCCCTGCCCGCCAGTGATATGGGCGGCATACTGGACAAGCTTATCGACTGTGCCGTGCCGCAGGAGAGCCAAAAGGCCGTGCGGGAGCTGGTGGCCAACGAGAAGCTGCACTACATCCCGCCCCACCACGGCCAGAGCGTGCTGGGCAGCCTGTGGGAGCTGGGGCAGGCCATCCGCAATCAGCAGGTCGTTGAGATCAGGTATGAGCGCATGAAAGAACCGAAGTTGGTGCAGCGCCGCGTGCAGCCGGTGGGCATCATGTTCTCCGAGTATTACTTCTATCTGACGGCGTTTTTGGAGGACAAGACGGACTTCGACAACCCCGACGACCTGTTCCCCACCATCTACCGCATTGACCGCATCCGGTCGGTGAAGGTGCTGAATGAGCATTTCCGCGTGCCGTATGCCAAGCGGTTCGAGGAGGGCGAATTCCGCAAGCGGGTACAGTTCATGTACGGCGGGCGGCTGGAGCACATCCGCTTCCGCTACACCGGCCCGTCGCTGGAGGCGGTGCTGGACAGGCTCCCCACGGCGCAGGTGCTGTCGCAGGACGAAACCGGCTGGCTCATCTCCGCCGAGGTCTTCGGCAAGGGGATAGACATGTGGCTGAAGAGCCAGGGGGATTGGGTGGAGCAAATTCAATAAAGCAAAAAACAGGTGTAGGAAAACAAGCGGAGAGGAGTTAAAAAATGCGTGTTGTAAAGATGGAGTATAACCCCTACAAAATGAAAACATCAATATGCATAGATGGGAGCGATGTGAAGGGCAACTCAAACTATCGCAGTATCGATGATTTCATTGGAAGAGGAACGCCGCTGCAAACATGGGTCGAGCCTATTGACTACCTCAACTGGCCGGGTCTGCTTAATGAAATTGCTGACCCGGAAAACAACGGCGAGATAGAGTTTTGCTTTTCGGGCAGAAAAATCGATTTTGAAGACCTGAAAAGGTCCCTCGAGGATCAGAATAAGAATCGCGAAGAAGGCACCAGACTTTCGCTGCGATTCAGGCAAGAGGATCCGCAGTTGGATGACAAAAAGCTGTCCGGAAATATAGAGGATATTGTAAAAGAGCTGCAGTCTGACCGATTTCGCGAGTTGATTGAGGAACGGAGCCAGAGCCAGACTCTGCAGAAAAAATACGAGGCGCTGGAAACAAACTATGCAAAGGCAAAAGAACGCGAGTTTGATGTCGTTTTTGCAGGCGTGTATAGCTCCGGAAAATCTACACTGTTGAATACCTTGATTCGTCACAACATTCTTCCTACCAGTGATTCCACCTGTACATCAAAAAACTGCCGCATCAAGCATGACGGATCTCTGGGAAATAAAGTTTCTATGCTGGGGTTGGATGAAGACCAGAAGGTTGTACTTCCCAAGAGCGTATTTGATTCGGACGAGGCCTGCGCATCCAAGTTTATGAAGGTTTGCCCGACCGGTAAGGTAAATCCGCAGTATGAAAAAGTGACTACCATTGAGATCGGCGCAGACCTGTCACACCTCTATCCCAAAAGTGTCAGTGAGAAGAACTTTACCCTTGTTTTGGTGGACACTCCGGGTATGGACAGTGCGCAGTCTATCGACGAAGACGGCGTGAATCAACACGCGCAGCTTGCGCGGCAGGCAATCACGCAGGACAATAGCAAACCGATGGTGGTTTTATGCGTGGATGCCCAGAAGTATGAGGACAAGAGCATTGGCGAATTCATGGGGGACATCATACAACAATCCGTGGATGAACGCGGCGGTTTCAATGATCGGTTTCTCTTCTTGATGAACAAATGCGACAGTCTGACCTACGGTAACGGCGAGCGGATTGAGGATCGAAAGGCTGCTTTCGCACAATATCTGCGTGACAGCGGTAAGTGGGGCATCGCATCCGAGGAGGATGAGAAGCGTATTCAGGAAGCGGCACATTTTGTTCCCCGTATATTCCCTGTTACGGCAATCGTTGCCTCTGCCATCCAGCGCGGCGCGGACAAGTATTCTGGAGAGGAACTAACAAAAGAGCCGGTGAAACGCACACTTTGTAATAGATTGGAGGAATTCCAAAAAAACGTCTGTCGTTATACGGACAGCAATTACTATCTTTCTCAATTCTGCGACATTCCTGCGTATCGCAGAGTTGAAATGGATACGGCATTCCGAAAGGCACTAAAGGCAGGCGACATAATTACCGCAACGCAACTGCAGTGCGGGCTCATGTCGGTGGAATGTGCTATCAGAGACTACATCGCACGCTACGCTTATCCCATCAAGGTACGCGACCTGCTGGAAACCTTTGAGGACATTCTGACGGATGTCTGCTCCTTTAAGGACAGCACCGTTGCCGATATACAGAGACGGATCGACAAGCTGGGGGAAAACGACGGCGCAAGAAAGGAGGCGGAAGAAAGAAAAAGGCTGGCCGCCGAAAGAAGCGCCAAGCTCGAAGAAGCAAAAAAACTCATTGATGCACAGCTTGATAAGTTGGACGAGATTAAATTTGATGCTGCCGCATTTGGAAGCGCCTGTTCAAAATTCCAAGAGAACATTGAAGCAGACCCCATTATCTCCGCTCTTCTCCATGCTAATAAAATATCTACTGGTCAAAAATCTGCCACCGATGTACAGAAAGAGATTGAGGGAAAATCCACCCATATTCAGAGCATTTTTGCTCGTGCGAGTAGAGGCACACTCTCCACTCTCGAAACGCTCAAGAGAGATTATGACCGAAAATTAGAAGAGATTTTCGCTGTAGTAACCAACATCGCGAGAGAGTTGGAATCTGCGGACATATTCAGCATAGGCGGGTATGATTTTAGAAAGAATTCCAACTGGCTGCAATTTTCCAGCCTTGCATCTTCTCCCGACTTTGAAGTGCAAATGAAGAAAGGGACTGTAGACAGAGTAGACGGCTACTGGGATAAGAGAATAAACGGGAAAAAGCTCAACTATCAATATAGCATTGGCGTTTTCAGCCTATTCAAGCGCGCTGTCTCACATTTTATGCCAGATTACAAAAAAGTTTGGATCGATGAAAAAGACGGTTACTATTCAACAGAAGGGATTCGGCAAGAGCTGAATAAATACTTCAAAAACCTAGCAAAAGATTGCGACCGTACAGCGAAAGCGTTTGAAACCATGATGACCACGAGCAAAGAAAATGTAAAATCGCTAATAAGATGCATGGACACCGGATTGTCAAATTTCGTGGCTGAAATCGAACAGCAGCAGGAAAAATATGTTGCGCTATCCGGTAACAGGGTAAGGCTGGAGGATGAAAAGGAAAAGTTAAGCAGACAGTGTGATTGGTTAAATAAGCTGGCCGATAAAATGGAGGGTGTTTAAAGATGTTTCATTCTTTCAATGAGGCTGATTTTTGGAAAGAGATTGAGGAAAAGGATTTCTTGAGTTTAAAGGTAGACACGCGAAGCGCCATGCAAACGGACCCGACCTTTTCGGGACATGAAGCGGATGATGTGTTGGCCGTGTTAAAAGAGCGGGTGCCAGAGATATTTGAAGAAGAAATCACGTTGCCGTATGAAGAGCGGCTGGATCGCTCTAAATGGGACAAGCCTTACTTCACAAAACTGACTTTCTGGTTTCAGGAGAACTTTGCGATAACCCGAATTCCTTATATCAAAGAGGTTGGCAAAGAAGTCTATAAGGACTTGCTCAAGCCGCAGGAGAAACCCCACAACCCTACAACGGCACCAGCGCAAAAGCAGCCCCCCAAGGCCAGGGCTTCTCTTGCAGTGATCGCGGCGGGAATCGCAGCGCTGGTGCTGATCGTTCTCGCTCTGGTACGTCTGCTGGGTCGGTAAAGGGGAAGAAAGATGTCCGCACTTTGGTTGCCGAAAGCAGGCAAAGTTGTAAGGATAGCGCACAGAAGCGCGAAAGACTATGTGCAAAAACAAAAAGCATATCCCAAGCCAACCCACACAAAAAGGAGAAAAAATATGGCTGAACGTAAGGAACAACCTGCAGACCCCCGTGATTTACAGGAGCTGTACGCCGCATTTGAAGCAGTTGACAATGTTGTGCTGAAAAAATACATCACGAAGCTCTCGCAGGCACCATGCATTCCCATCAGCAATGAACTGAAAGCGCTGCGTATCGGAGATAATGTGGAAATGTACCGGGTCGGCAGTATTGTCTATGATAAAAATGAGAACATTCAGGACAAACTGACCACTGTGTATTCCGGCGTATTCTCTCTCCGCAATTGCGGCATTATGATGCTGATCAATGCAAAAAAAGATCATGCAGATCTATACATCGGCGTTGTTACCCGAGAGCTGATTGCACGGGATAATGACGACAGAAAAGATTTGCCTTTGGTCGATGCCGCAGACTGCAGCCGGAATGGAAAGGTACTAAAGAATGCATTCTTAGGGAATTTTGCCGGTGCAAAACTTATCCCGGTAAAAAACGAAACAGATAACACGGCGACGTTATACAAGGATGGGCTGGATAAAAGAACTGTGATCCGGAACGCCTTTGCCAACACGAAGTTTATATCCGCGGTCAGCAGCATTCCCGCACTGAGGAACAGCAATGAGCGGAAAAATCCTGAGTTTGTGCAGGGCTTGGAGAAGTTTATTGACAGTATGCGGGGACAGGAGTACTGCGTCCTGATCCTTGCAGACGCCGTTCACAACGACAAAATCGAGGAAATGTGCGGAGAATACGAGGACATCTATTCACAAATGTTTCCTTTCAAGACCTCGGTGCAGATGATAAACCGGCAAACGTCATCTTCGGAAACCACAAGTGTCATTAAGGGCACCACGGATACCGTAAACAAGACCTTATCAAAATCCCTGTCTCATGGTACATCAATTTCCAAAGGGCACAGCGACAGTGCCGGCGCAAGCCTTATTGCAAGTTATAACCACACGTGGAACAGAACCAAAAGCAAAACGGAATCAGAAGCAAATACTACTGCTGATGGTACTGCGAAATCTTTGACGGAGCAAAATTCTGTGGCGAAGGCACTCTCTGCGACAGATGGCGAATCGCTTCAGCTTACCTATGAGAATCGCGCCATCAAGACACTGCTGGATCGACTGGATGAGCAGATCAAGAGGATGCGCAGCTGTGAAGACTTTGGGATGTTTGATACATGCGCATATTTTGCATCCCCTGACTATGGCACGACGATTGCGGCGGCAAGTGCTTTCCGCTCCGTGACCCGTGGAGAAAACTCTTCTGTGGAAGCATCTGCTATCAACACTTGGGAAGATAAGGAGGCTGTTGCCTGTATTAAGGAATACCTGATGCGCTGCTGGCACCCGGTATTCCAGACGTCCATTGGGAAAGAGCGTGATTATCCCGTCCGGGCATCCATGCTGATCAGCGGCAAGGAGCTGGCGTACCAGATGCCGTTGCCCCAAAAATCCGTTGCCGGCATTTCTGTTCAAACCTGCGCAGAGTTTGGCCGTGAAGTGGCACTTCTCTCGCAAAAGAATGTGGATGCTGTCCGTTTGGGCAAGGTCTATCATATGCACCATCAGGAGCGCGCCAATGTTGCTCTCGATGCCAATGAGTTGACGGCGCACACCTTTATCACAGGATCTACCGGTTCCGGAAAGAGCACTACAATTTATCAACTTCTTAGCCAGCTCTGCGGCAAGAAGAAAGGGAAGCACTTTTTGGTTATCGAACCGGCAAAGGGCGAGTATAAGTCGATATTCGGTTCCCTGCGCGATGTGTCCGTCTATGGTACGAATCCTGCTTTAACAGCACTTTTGCGGCTGAATCCCTTCCGCCTTCCTGTCGAGAGCATTCATATTTATGAGCATCTGGACAAGCTTACGGAGATATTCAACGTGTGCTGGCCCATGTATGCTGCTATGCCCGCTGTCCTGAAAGCCGCAATGGAGAATGCTTACCGCAGTGCAGGCTGGGATCTGACACGTTCGGTAAACCCGCATGGTGCAATTTTCCCGAACTTCGCAGATGTGGCACTCGAAGTAGAGAAGTACATCAACCGAAGTGAATACTCTGATGAAAATAAGAGCAATTATAAGGGCTCGCTGTTGACCCGGCTCGAATCACTGACCAACGGGCTTAATGGCCTGATTTTCTCCGCAGATGACATCAGTGATCGTGATTTGTTTGACAAGAACGTGATTATCGATCTGAGTCGGGTCGGTTCCAGTGAAACGAAAGCTCTGATTATGGGTATTCTGATTTTGAAGCTGCAAGAGTATCGCGTATCTCAGCAAGTCGAGGGCAATAGCCAGTTGAAGCACATTACTGTGCTGGAGGAAGCGCACAATTTGCTGAAGCGAACCAGCACAGAGCAGAGCGCTGAGACAGCAAATCTTCTGGGGAAGTCTGTGGAAATGCTTGCCAATTCTATTGCGGAAATGCGCACCTACGGCGAGGCTTTTGTGATTGCGGATCAATCTCCGGGACTGCTCGACATGTCGGTGATCCGCAATACGAATACCAAAATTATCATGCGGCTTCCGGATTTCTCAGATAGAGAATTGGTGGGAAAATCTGCCGGTCTTAATGACGATCAAATCGGGGAGTTGGCACACTTGCCCCGCGGCGTTGCTGCCGTCTATCAGAGTAACTGGGTCAACGCTGTGCTCTGTGCCGTAGATAAGCCTGATTTGAAAGAGACCCCTTATAAATCACCCGGCACATACCCCGCAGTACCGGGAGATTCGCTGTTGTTCAATCTGCTCGATTCCGGATTCAGGGAAAAGGTAGATATGAACCGCGACGAGGAAGATTTGTTCCGCAGCGCGATTATCAGGTCTACCGCACCGACTGCGGTAAAGGTCAAGCTGCTGGACTATCTCGATCATCGAAAGACATCGGCAGGCATCCATATGCTGAGTTCTTTGGTGTTTGACCACTTCAAAAATACAAAAGAGGCGCTGGAAGGAACAATTGAAAGTCCTTCTGTGGATACGCTGAAGATGGAAATTCTGGCAAAGCTTGAACCATCCATCATGCAGTATAGCGACGACCAGATAAATGCACTGCTCACACTAATCATCAGCGAATACACAAATCGCTATCTCATTGATTATCCCGTGTGGCGAGAGTTTGCACAGCGCGTATCGGAAGGGGGGATTGTATGAGCACCTTCAAAGATATTATTGCCAAAGAGACTCCTGCTGCAGAAAAACGTCCAGAAGTCGAGCAAAAAAAGAGCGATGTAAGTGTACCCTGTTTGCAAAAGGAAACCGGTGCGATACATCCCCAAAAGCCGGATAAAAACCTTTACCTTTCCGCTCTGGAACGGTTAGGCCTGACCGGCGGTGACAATGCGGAAGATTCTTTGGCGGACAAAAAGCCGGAAACCGCTTTTTTATCTGACCGCGATGAAAAAGTCGCTCAGTATTGCGAAGGAAAGGCTGCAGAAGCATGGGATCGCTTCCAGAAAACCGGCGATACAGACGGAAAAGATTATCAGGAATATAAGTCTTACCGGGAAAAAATCGATCGTCTTGTCCAAGAAGAAGCGAGTGTTCCGGCTTCTTCTGCAGATCTCCGAGAATCCCGAGAAGTACCAAAGAGCGATAATAGCGAAGCAAATATTGAAGAAAGCGACCCTGTTGCTGAAAAGATAGTGAAAAAGATGAGCACGCCCGAAGGAATAAAGGAGTTGATGGAGAGCCATCTGGAAAAGGCAGAATTGTGGGGAAACCAATTAGAAGCGCTTGAAACCTTAAACGATCCCGATGCATCTCCTGTCGAAATCCGAAGTACCCAAGCAAAACTCAGTATTTTGAAAGGGCAAATTATGGAGGTCACTGCAAAAGACGCACTCATGGATGTGGGATTCGATGTTGAAGCGCAGCAGCGCGTTGTTGAGGGAGAAAGCGGTGGAACAAGACCCGACGTAATCGCTGTCAACAATACAGACCAGCCTATCGAGGTATTTGGTGTTTCGATACAACCTGAAGAAACCCTATCTATTGAGTGCAAATGTGGTGGAACTTCGTATATGACGAATCAATTGAACACCCATATCCCGAATCAGCTATCTGGTCAAGAAGGCACAAAAGTATTACTTACAACGTCTGACATAAAAGGGACGCCGGATGGATTGGCTGCAAGTGTGTGTAATAGATATGACGCTTATCTTGTGGCTTTAGACGTGAGCGTTTTTGCTGTAGAAAAAGCAATTAAGGAGGTGGCAAGAGAATGAAAATCTATTTGATTAATAACGAAAATGAAGCAAAGCAAATCGGTCAATTGTTGAAGCTTAATGCTGAGTGTGCTAAATTACATTGGTCTAAAACCATGCCAGATATTCCGGCAAATGTTATTTCATCTTTGGAGATTATTGAATCTTTTGTTGAAGAAAAAGTTTATTCAATTTGTAACGAGAACACATGTGTCGGTTCTTTGACCGAAGATGAAGAATCCGAAATGATGGCACTTTTAAGAGAAAGTCCGGAGTTGAGAGCGACTCTTGGTATAGGTGTTGTTATGGCTGGCGCTGAATCCCAAAAGGCAGCGGCCCTTTTAGCTGGAAAAGATATTTCCAAGGAGCTGCTTATCGCCATCAATTCCGGAAAGAATGTGGTTCTTTTTTAAGTGTAACGTATTACCCATTCTAAAATAACCTATTTCTGTGCACAATTATTTTGTCGCGGCAGGGAGAAGCCTGTGATAACATAAGGGTATTTATAATTTGACAGGCTAAAAGAGGAAAGGGAGAGAGCTTCAAGCTCCCTCCCTTTGCCCCCTCTATTCACCTTTCCCCCTCGAACATCATCCTCCCCACGCAATCCCCCTTTTTCGGTAGATAGCAGATGTGCTTCATGCTCTCGATGTAGTGCACCGGGACGCGCAGCTGCTTACGCAGGTAGTTTTCGATCAGCTTCGGCATCCCCTGCGTGGCGTATTTACCCTTGCGCACATCCTCCGAGATCGCCCACGGCAGGCCGTTCTCCCGCCGCTGCTTGGGCGGCGTGTGCTGCCGCAGCAGGTCGTACACATCCTCCCGGAACGTGAGAGCGTCCTCAAACGCCATCCGCCCCCGCTCCACAGCGTCCCGCTCCGCGCCCGTCCATGCACCGGAGGCCAACCGCAATCCCATGCCCTTGATGCGCCGGTACGCCGTGTGCAGCGGTGGCACATCGGACGGCAGCGGATCGAGCCGGTCGGTGGGATACAGGACGCGCACCTCGAACACACCCTGCACACCCTCCGGCAGCGTGAGGCGCAGCCCTATGACCTCCGCGTCACTGTACGGCTCGGTATCGGTTTGGCAGTCCCGCTGCGCCCAGTAGTCCCGCAGCCACGCGCATACCGGCGCGAACTGCTCCTGCGGCACTTGCAGGGACACAACGCTTTCGCCGATCAGCGACCGGCTTCGCAGATCGTGACCGTCCGCCGCCATCGGTGCGCCGCATTCGGGGCAGACAAAGTCGGGCAAGTCCCGGCCGTCATCCGCGTGGGCATCGAAGCTCAGGAGGTGGCAGTTGGGGCAATGGTAGTGGGGAGGCAGCGGGTTCACCGGCGTCGCACCCAACAGGTGCGCCAGCAGTGAGTCGTTGGTGCCGCCCAGCACCAGCACGTTTTCCCCGCCGAACGCCCGCCGCAGCGCCGCCGTGCAGTACCACATGGGCAGCAACGGCCCGCCCCGCGTCAGCCGCTGCTCCTCTAACAGCCGCCCGTAGACGGGAAACGCTCCCGCGCCGTAATGCTCCTCCGTCAGCCGTAACAGAAAATCCTTTGTCATTGTACGCCCTCCTTGTCCGTTGTGGTAAGAACCATTATAGTACACCGCATAGACAGCGAATGTCACAGCACAAAGAAGACTGTGCATTTTGCGCTGCTGGAAACAATAAAAGGCAGCGATAAGAATGCCGCTTCAACCTCTGCGGCAGGCAGCAATATAAGTAAAGCGTAGGGAGCCGGTCATTTGACCGGCTCCCTACGCTTTATGACTCCTTCAGCCACCGCTGGAAGTCCTCCAAGGCGATGGTCCCCTCGTCGCATTCCTTTTTCTGCGCTCTGGCTTGTTCGCTCCAAGCGTAGAAATCCTCGTCGGATATGCGCACGGCCTTGATCCACGCAAAGCGCCGCTTATACTCTTTACGGTATGCCTTGAAGATCGGGTCATCCGACTGCTTCTTTGTCCACTGCTTGAAAGCCCCGATTTCCCGACAGACCTGCTCTCCTCTTGGAACGGGCCTCTCGCAATATTCCGCGCTGACCCGACCGGTCTGCGGAAACCATCGTCCGCAGTTCTTGCAGCGACGGAGCGTTGGGCGCATCGTAGGTATAATTCCGTGCTGCCTGTGCCTGCGGCTCCCGTCCCGCGCTAGGGGCGGGTCAAACCAGTTTGCTGGTGGTTACGATTTTAGCACAGGAGGCTTTATCCTTCATTCGCTAAAGTTTTCGTCCTCTCAGTTCAACTGGGGGACTTTGCTTCTGAAAATGTCGCTGAACTGTTGCGGCAAATTAGCGGTACGCTGCGTATTTTTTGCTCAAAAATGGAGCCTCAAATTTGGGCATCCTTCTGAAAACTATTATAGAGACAAGAAAGTATTCCCCGGTGCCCGAAAAAGTCATGTCTATCTTCCCGATACAAGTAAAGATATTTTTCTCTGAATTCTATTGGAGGTAACGATTTTGAAAGTATCGACCTATCACAGCTACGATGACTTGCCGCTGTTCCTCAACGCGGAATTGGTGGCAAAGACGCTGGGTATCGCACCGTCCAGCGCCTACGAGTTGATGCACGAAGCGAGCTTCCCCACTCTGCGTGTGGGCAGCCGCATTGTCGTACCGAAGGAAAAATTCATCGAGTGGGTTATGCGCGGCACGAAGGGCGGCGATGACCGGTGAGAAAAGCAAAGCCGCCTGTTGGTTGGGAGCGGGCGAAGAATTGCTTTCCCGTGCCAAACGAACTGTTGTGCTTCGACCTGCCTGCCGGTGCGGTGGCGGTGTACATCTACCTGCTGCGGCACGCCGACCGTAGGACAAATCAATGCTATCCCAGCGAGGCGACCATGGCAAAAAGCTTGCATCTCGCCCGCAATACCGTGGCCAAGTATGTGCGTCTGCTGGAAGAGCGCGGTCTCATTGCCACAGAGCGAACGCAGATACAGATGCAAAACGGCATCAGGAAAAATGGCAGCCTGCGCTATACCATCATTCCCATGCATGAAGTCATGGAACAACGCTATCAACGACAGCTTGCCGAAGCGGAACGCCGGCGGGTGCAGCGACAGCTGGCAGTACAGACCGGGGAATCCCCGTGTTCGCCCTGTGAGCCGCTGTGTGCGCGGTTAGGGGCTGGGGTGGCGTGTGTACCCGCCGCAACCCATTGAAACGAACGTTGCGGCTTTTCCGAGGACGAAAAAGAAAGCAGGATAAAGGGTTGGCGTCGGAACCGACGCTCTGCCCAGTCACTTCTGCCCGCAGTGCGGGCAGTTGACGGGGGTTTCAGCGCAGGCGGTTGTGGCGCCTTTTGAAGGAGATTTCAGAACGGCTGGCGTCTTAGTTCCCGTAAGCCCAGGTGTTTCAACGAAAACGAGCGTGCCTTACGGCAGATTGGAGGGAATTATGAGCAAAAACGAAAACAGGCTGAACTTCCGCATGACGGATGAAACAGCCGCCAAAATAGAGCGGTGGTATCAGGAAGATAACTGCCGCAGCAAAAATGAGTTCATCGAAAAGGCGGTGAACTGCTACGCGGATATGCTCGCCGCAGGCGAAAGCACCACGCTGCCCCGTGCGGTGCAGTCCGCCATCGACGGGCGGCTGAAACTCTTCGAGGATCGCATCGCGTCGCTGCTCTACAAGCAGGCGGTGGAGATGGACATGGCAATGTCCATCCTCCTGCAAAGCGTCAACGTGGACGAGGAAGTGCTGCGGCAGGAACGAGCCAAGAGCATCGCCGCTGTCAAGCGCACCAACGGTCAACTGCGGTTGGAGCAGAAGCTCCGTGAGTTGGAGAGTGAAGAATGGCAAGGCTGATCGTCAAAAGCCCGTACATCAAGTGCGGCGCTGGGCAAAGTGCCGGCGGGTATCTTAAGTACATCGCGACGCGGGAGCGGGTGGAGATCATCCCGGATGGCCGTCCGCCCACACGGAAACAAGAGCAGCTCATCCAAAAGCTGGTGAAAGACTTCCCAGACACGAAAGAACTGCTGGAGTACGAGGACTATCTCTCACACCCGACAAAAGCAACTGCGTCCGCGCTCATCACGCTGGCGCTGGAATCGAATTGGGACAGGCTCTCGTCGATGGAGGGCTACGCCAAGTACATCGCCCTGCGTCCGAGGGCGGAGCGGTTGGGCAGCCACGGCCTGTTTGGTGACGCGGATCATGTGTCGCTGGACAAGGCCATGAACGAATTGGATCACTACACCGGCAACGTGTGGACGCACATCATCTCCCTCCACCGGGAGGACGCGGAGCGACTGGGGTATGACCACGCGGACACATGGCGCACATTGCTGCGTACCCACCGCAATGATATTGCGGCGGCGATGAAGATTCCGCCGGAGGACTTTCGCTGGTATGCCGCCTTCCACGATGAGGGCAATCATCCTCACGTCCACATGATGGCGTGGTCAGCAAAGCCAAATCAGGCGTACCTGTCCAAAGATGGGATACGGCAGATCAAGTCCACGCTGACCAACCAAATTTTCCGACAGGAACTGCTCCATGTCTACGAGCAGAAAAGCAAATCCCGAGACGAGCTGGTGGTGGAAGCACGGAAAGCCATGCTGGAACTGGCGAAAGCCATGAGGGAGATGACCTGCATCCACCCGGAGGCAGAGCAGATGATCTGGAATCTGTCGCGGCAGCTCGGTCAGGTCGGCGGCAAGAAAACCTACGGCTATCTGCCAAAGCCAATGAAAAAGCTGGTGGATGAGATCGTCGACCAGATGGCGCGGTTGCCCACCGTGGATGCGTGTTACCAGACGTGGTGGGAACTGCAATGCCAGCTCAACGATTACTGTTCTGAACAGCAGCGGCAGCGCCCGCCGCTGTCACAACAGAAAGAGTTCCGGCAAATCAAGAGCGCAGTCATAAAAGAAGCAGAGCATATCCGTCAAGGCCGTATGTCCTTCGAGGACGCAGGCTTGGCCCAAGAAGATGAGCAGGTAGATGACCGCACGATGTCCTACGACTGCTGGGAACTACGAAAAATCATTACCGACGAAAGCATATCGCTGGAAGAACGTGACCGTGCCGCTGCGGAGCTGGAGCAAATTGCAAATCAAGGCGATCCTCACGCGCAATACATCATGGGCTTGCTGTACCGCGACGGAGGTCTGCTGGTGCCGGACGCAGAGCAAGCAAAACGCTGGTGGGAGCTGTCAGCGCAGGAGTTGCCCGACGCACAATATGCCTTGGGGAAGCTGTACCTCTCGGATGATCCTGATATCCACGATCCCGCGAAAGGCCTTTACTGGCGGCAACAGGCGGCAAACAGCGGACACGAGTACGCTACCTACCATTTGGGCAAGGAGTATCTAACCGGAGAAAACATTCCCAAAGACACCGCACGAGCGGTAGTATATATACGACAAGCCTCAGAACAGGCCAACCCCTACGCGCAGTATCTGCTGGGTAAGCTCTGTCTCATGGGTGAGGGTGTTCCCGAAGATAGGGAATCCGCCCGACACTGGTTTTCCGTGGCGGAGCAGAACGGCCATGCTCACGCCGGATATTTTCTCGACCGCATGGAACGGCAGGAGGATTTGCCGCCGCCCAACATTCTGCTATCTGCCACACGGTTGCTCCACCACATGGGCAGCATCTTCCGAGACAATGTGCCGCGTCCCACCACTCCCACAGGCATCCAGATCGACTACAAACGCCTACAGCGCCTGCGCGAAAAGAAGATGGCCATGGGCCACAAGTGGAACGACCACGAGGATGAGCAGAACCACGGCATGGGCGGTATGGGCTTGTAAGCAGCGCAAAACTTGCGTCACAGTAACCAAAGAGCTACCGCAATATTTTTCCTACACTTTTTAGCTGTTTTTGGCGGTTTCCTCTCGATTTTAATTCTTTTCCTAACATTTTGCGACCTGAGTTTCCCATGTGTTCCACACCTGTCTGTGGCATTTTATGTGGTCAAAAGCAAAGCCTCGCCGGAGCAATTCCAGCGGGGCTTTGCGGTATTCTCGGCAGCCTGCTTTTCCACTCGGTGAACAACACGAAAACCGCACTGGGGCCACCCCATGAGGTGGAATGCCATAATCAAAGAAAACAGCCAGCACAGCGTGAGATCTTCCGGGAAGCACGAAGCTGAAGAAAAGACAGGTGTGGCGTGTAAAGAACACCCCCATATCATACAATAACTCTAAAGCTATTAAGGAGAGCGAATACAGTGAAAAACAGGAGCTCTAAATATTAAAAACTCCTTAAAATTGCAGATTGTTTTTACTTGATGCACTTTTTATAGTATAATAAGAATAGATATACGCTGCGATGTAAAACGTGAGACGGCGAAAAGGAAATATCCGGATATTGATGTGTATGGTGCGGCACAGCAGCGTTTTCACTTTCTGTTCCGTGAATTTGAAAGAAATCAGGATGATTAATGAAGTTCAAGGAGAGGAGGCAAAAGCATGCAATCCAATTGGAGTTCTAAACGGGATTGGCTTCTGTTCCGAAGCAAGCTTGCCGGATGGCAGGAGGCTTATATCGGGAGGCTGAACAAGGAATATATCGAATTGTTGCGTGGAGACGGCTCCGAAGCTGATAAGTTTTGGAAGTTATGCAAGCGTATCCGTGAGGATAGACGCTGTGCCGGCGTGCAGATATCCATGAGAGGATCGGATCCTCTTCCAATCATCTGCCGTATGATCAATGAGGGAGTTATCACACTCGGCGATCTCGACGAGTTCAGTGAGGAACTGCGGGAGGCGGTGGCAACAATTACGAAGCCACATAAGGACATATAAAAGGGAAATTTGATACATAAATCATCGACCCGTAGGCGCGATTGACACCGCAAAGCCCACAGGCCATATACACAGGGCAGTGGCTTTGCGCAGCAAGGTCGCTGCCCTGTCGTCATTTTATAAACCATGTTGAACAGGAGGCTTATTTATGACCTATCTGCTCTATATGAAACGCTCATTCACGCGCAGCCCCCGCCGTCATGCGGTGCTGTTTGCGGTGCTGACCTGCGCGTTTCTGCTGCCGCTGCTGATCTCCATTTATCGGGACAGCAATGCATGGGGCACGCGGCAATATCTCCTTGCCCGTTCCGCGGGTGAAACCTATCACATTGGGAACGCAACGGAAGCGGATGTGCCATATTTTGAGGGTATCCGCGGACTGTCCGCGCCCGTTTATCGTGACGGCACCATCTGCCTGCATATTCTGTCGGACGAGGAATGGAGAAATTCGGAAAGCGTGACCGTTTTTGAGAACGAGATCCGCAAGCGCATGGAAGCATCTGGAAACGAAGCCCTGCTTCCGACTGCGTTCAGCTATGAATACGCTCACGGGATATCCACCGATCCGTCCCATCTTTCGGGGCAGCGAAGCCTTCTGCTCGTCAATATGCTGGTCATTCTGCTCTCGGTATCGGTGGTGCGTTCCGCTTACCGAAGTCACCTGAAGCGCTTTTCCTCTGACATTGGGACGCTCCGCGCCTGCGGAGCCAGCCGCCGTCAAATCAGTGCCCTGTTTGCCGCGGAGCTTGCGGCGGTGTTCCTGCTGGCGGCGGCCTGCGCCGTGGTTCTTTCCGTTGTATCGCTGAAAGCGCTGTTCACGGCGTTTCTTGAGATCCGTCACGACAGCCTTGCGTGGCTGATCTTTCATGTGGAGCCGATGAATGTTCTGCTCCATTTGGCGGTTTTCTTCGTTACACTGGGACTGTCGCTGGGCATGACCCTGCACCGGTACAGCCGCGAGCCTGCGCGAGCGCTGCTGAACGATGCGGAAAATATGCCGAATGTCAAGCGCGGACGAAAGCCCCTCCGACGGCGTTTCACCCCGGCGGCAACCCTCTGCGGCCTGTGGCGCAGCCGCACGAACCGCAGCCTCCGTTCCTGTCTTGCCGTTTCCGTTCCCGTCATGGCAGTTTTTCTGCTTCTGTTCAACATCCTCACTGTTGCCTTGCAGGTCACGGGCGCGGAGGAGGAATGGGAGTTGAAGGTTTCCCGCTCCTCCTATGACGGAGAAGTCTTTTCTGCGGAGGATATGGCGTATGTTTCCTCTCTGGTGGGTGTGAAGCAGACGCGTCCCGTATATGAGCCGGACGATTATATTCTGCTGCCGGAGTCCCCGGAGGAGGTGGAGACGCCGCTGTGCATCCGACCGTACAGCAATCTTGGCGCGGTGTCTCAGACGCTTTCCAAATATGAGATTGCCGTCAGCCGCAAGGCGGAACGCGGCGTCGGAGATGTACTGCGGCTTTGCCGGTCGGAAGCGTATTACGATGGAAACGGGGGTATCAAGCAGCCCGCACCGGAGGATGTGACCGCGCTGACGGTGGCTGCGCTGACGGACACGAAGCCGTCCGGATGGGCGCTGGATATCTATGTGAGCGATGAGCTGTATGCGGACATCATCGCCTCAGAGCCGGCAACCGGCATCGAGATTGCCCTGACCGATTCTGCCATGAACGCACAGGTGGAGACCGCCCTGCGGACGCATTTTGCAGGCGCGGAGTATGCTGTCACCAACCGTCAGTCGGGGGCGGATTTTCTGCGGGAGATGTCCTCCGGCGTGTATCTGCTGCTGGGGTACATCTTTGCAGCGCTGTTCCTGCTCATCCTGCTGATCCTCTATGTCCGGCTCTGCGACTACATCGAGGGCAGCTGCCCGCTGATCCGCTCCCTTCACAGGCTGGGCGCGTCAAAGCGGACGCTGTACCGCTCCTATATCCGGCAGGACGGAATCTCCGCCGTTGCTGCTGTCACCGCGCCGTTTCTGATCAGCCTTCCGCTGACGGCACTGCTGTGCGCATGGCAGAAAGCCCCGCTGCACCTTGACGGCGGGATGCTCGCAGCATACGCGGCTCTGGCGGCGCTGCTGCTGTTTACCTACTGGCATCCCGTACACCGCTCGCTCAAGCGCGTACTTCGTCCGCTATGACCATGCAGAAAGGAGATTTTCCGATGAATGCAGTTACAGTAAAAAATCTGACCAAGGTGTTCCGGCAGGGCGACGAGGATATCTACGCCGTGGACCATGTCAGCTTCACCGTTGCGCCGGGTGAAATGGTCGCCATTGTGGGGCAGTCCGGCTCCGGCAAGACCACCCTTCTGAACCTGATCGGCGGTATTGAGCATCCCACCTCCGGCAGCGTGGAGGTAGGCGGTGTGGACGTCTGTTCAGCCGATGACGAGACGCTTTCCGGAATTCGCAGACGGAAGCTCGGCTATATCTTTCAGGACTTCAACCTGATCCCCATCCTGACGGCGGAGGAGAATATCATCATGCCGCTGCTGCTGGACGGCAAAAAGCCGGATAAGGCAAAGCTGCGGGAGCTGGCGGGCTTTTTGGGCATCGAGAACCGCCTGAAGCATCTGCCAGGTGAGCTGTCCGGCGGACAGAAACAGCGCGTGGCAATCGCCCGCGCCCTGATCAACGACCCGGTGATTCTCCTTGCCGACGAGCCCACCGGAAATCTCGATAAGAAGGCGGCAGACGAGATCATGGAGCTGCTGCTCGCCGTCAACCGCCGTGGAAACACCGTGCTGCTGGTGACGCATGAGCGGCGGTACGCCGATCTGTGCGGAAGAAAGATCGAAATCAGCGATGGGAAGATTTGAACTTTCACCCCGATCAGAGCCGAGAAATCGGGCGAATAAATTTCACAAATGAAACGAAAAGAGGTGCTTAGAATGAAAAAACAATGGGTTGCCATATTCCTTTGCATGTCGTTGTTAGCAACGGGGCTGCTGAGGCTGACCGGCTGCGCCGCAAAGGTGCAGGCGGATGACCTGATGAAGGGCATCACGCCGGAGAAGACTTCCGGAAGGGCGGCAGATGACGCCTTCAAAAACGGGGCGGCAGACTTCGCCGTCCGCCTGTTCCAGAACACGCGGGAGGAAGGAAAAAGCAGCCTGATCTCGCCGCTGTCGGTCATGCTGGCGCTTTCCATGACCGCAAACGGCGCCAAGGGCGAGACACTTGCGCAGATGGAAGTTCTGCTGGGCGGGGATATCCCGATCGATACGCTCAACAAATATCTCCATGCCTATGTCGGCGGCCTACCCTCTGTGGAAAAGGCAAAGCTGACGCTGGCCAATTCCATCTGGTTCAAGGACAGCGGCTTTACGGTGGAAGAGGATTTCCTGCAAAGAAACGCTGACTACTACGGTGCCGCGGCCTACAAGTCTGCCTTTGATGAAAAAACGCTGAGGGATATCAATAACTGGGTCAAGGAGAATACTGATGGTGTGATTGATAAGATCGTTGACCAGATGGATCCCTATGCCGCTATGTATCTTGTCAATACCGTGCTGTTCGATGCGGAGTGGCAGAATATCTACCGCAAGCATGAGGTGAGAGACGGAACCTTTACTGCTATCGACGGCGCAAAGAGAACCGTCTCCATGATGTACTCGAATGAGATCCTTTATCTGGACGATGGGAAAGCGACCGGATTTCTCAAGCCCTATAAGAACGGCTACAGCTTCGCCGCGCTCCTCCCGAATGAGGGGGGTGCGCTGGATGATTACACCGCTTCCCTGACCGGCGAGGGCTTTCTCACCACAGTAAAAAATGCGAAGGAAGGTCCTGTGGAGGCAGCCATGCCGAAGTTCTCTTATGACTACGGCATCGAGATGAGCGATGCGCTGAAAGCCCTCGGCATGACCGTACCGTTTGACGCGGAGCTTGCGGATTTTTCCGGCCTCGGACACTCATCCGACGGAAACATTTATATCAGCCGTGTGCTCCACAAGGCATATATCGCCGTGGATGAAAAGGGCACAAAGGCGGGCGCAGCAACCGCGATTGAGGCGCCTGCCGCAGGGGATTGGGAAGATAGGCGCCGTGTTATCCTCGACCGGCCGTTCGTCTATGCCATCATCGATAATGCCGCCGGGCTGCCCATATTCATCGGCGCAGTCACGGACATTCAGAAGTAGTTTAGACTCAAGCGGCAGTCTGTAAGCATGGAGGCGGTGCATGTGAAAAAGAAAATAACTGCGGGAGTTCTATTGATCCTGCTGCTGGCAGGAGTTTGGATACAACCCGCCTATGCCAATTCCGCCCAGCGGCATTGGCGCGGCACAGACGGCACGGGCGCGGTCGTGACGGGAGAGGATTGCCCCATTGTGGTGGACAAAGAGCTTTTGACCTTCGATGTGCAGGAATTTCCAGAACAGTATTATCCGGATACGGACAGTTTCCTCGCCTATACCGGGAAAGTCACGGCAGAATATATCTTTCGCAATCCCGCCAACTATGCGGTCACGGCCACGCTGGTTTTTCCGTTCGGTAATCTTCCACATTACGGAGAATACATCTATGACCGTGCAACGGGTCGGCCGGTCGATGTTTCCGATACCCTAAAATACGGCGTTACGCTGGATGGAAACTCAGTAGAGGCGACCGTTCGGCACACCTTGAAGGCACCGCACACAACTTTTTCCCTTGACGAGGATCTGCAAAAGCTGGCGGACAGCTATATCTCCGACAGCTTTTTCAATCCCGATCTGCCGGTCTGGGTGCAGAGGTATTCCGTCACGGGCATAGATAAGGAATACGGCGCGGCCACCGCCGCATTTGTCATAAATGCAGACAGCACAAAAACGCGGGTACTGTGCGAGGAGCAAACCGGCGGAGCGCGGCTGAAGGAGGGGGTGCAAGCTTCCTGCTGGGTACAAAACGGCGATACGATCACGGTGTATATCTTCGGCGAGTTGCCGAAGAAGGGTCTTGTATGGACGCTGTATGAAAACGGCAGCTGCGAAAAGGTTATCGAAGGCATAGTGTCGCCGGAGATTTCCGAAATGACCTTCAAGGACTATGCTCTGCGTGACTATGACGAAACATCCGGCATTCTGGAGTCTGACTGGTACAATGCTCAGGTCGAGCTTCTGCGGCTCAGTTCCGAAACATGGGGAAGTGGTCTGATCCAGATCGAAGAGGGAGATTTTTCACTGATGCGATGGTATGAGTACACCCTCGCACTGGAGCCGGGGCAGACATTGAAAAACGCGGTGACAGCGCCGGTGTATCCCGCCATTGATGCGGGCTATACACCGAGCCTCTATTCGTATACCTATCTGCTTTCCCCGGCAAAAACCTGGGCGCAGTTCGGAGAATTGGAAGTTGTGGTAAAAACGCCCTATTACATGACGGAAAGCGGTATTGACGGCTTTACAAAGACGGACGGTGGGTATGCGCTGACCCTGCCGGGTCTGCCGGAAAGCGAGCTGACCTTTACGCTTTCCGAATCTGAGAAGCCTCAGCCCCCGAAGTGGTCGAGCTTGTACATTATGCCGACAGAGTTTATCATTGTACTGACGGCAGTACTTGCCGCCGTTGGCGCAGCCGTATTTCTGCTAAACCGCAGGAAGAAAAGAACAAAAATATAGAGAGAAAGGAAGGTGCACAATGATGAAACGAAAGGTTTCCGTGATATGGGTGGTCGTTCTTGCCATAATTGCCATCGCCGCATGTGCGTTTGCGGCGGTGACATATTATCGCTGCGGGAAGCAGCCGGAGCCACAATTTCCGGAGAACGAGCTGCTTCGCGTTCTTGACGCAGGAAGCGATGCCGAGGGAGTAGGCTTTGAGGTTATGCGCATTGGCGGCGGGAGCGAGAATCTCCGGCTCGACCTGCGCTGGAAAAACGATTCCGGCAAGACGATTGCCTACGGGCAGGCGTTTGCGCTGTATCAAATGAAGGACGGTGTATGGCAAAAGGTCACGCCCGCACGGCAGGTTTATTATCACGACATCGGGTACAGCATTCCCAGCGGCAGTGACAATGAGCTCTCCTATGACCTGACGTCTCCGTATAACCTGATAGCCGGGGAACGATACCGCTTGCAGACGGAGTTCCGGTACGAGGAAGGCACGGAGTATTCCGAGCCGATGGCAAACTGGATAGAGCTTGAGGTGAAAATGCATCTGCCATATAGGATGGCACAGCCCTCCGACCAAATCACTGTACCGGAGCTTCAGGTGAATGCCATGTCTGGGGCAATGGGTGAAACAGATGAAATCACGGCTTCCCCCTGCGCCTACTACTGGCAGGCCCCGGAACCAAACGAGGATGGAACCATGAGCTCCATCATTGGATGCGGGTATGAGATCGGGGAAGAGTCCTCTCTGCCGGAGATAACGGCAGTCAGAGCAGGACTGATTTCCCACAGAAAGTCAAACGAAATCTGGTTATATTTCGAGGTGCAGCCGGATACAGTGCGGATACAATGCGTCCCCCAAAACGGCGGCGAGGTTGAGACAATCACAGACATTCTTCCGTATGACGGAGGATGTGCGTTCGATCTGAAAAGCGGCAGCTTTGTTTACCGTGTGATTGCAGAATGGGACGATGGCAACCGTGTGGAATATGGCTTCATCGGGAAGTGGTTGTGATTCCGCGGCAATCAGAATAAAGGACTGACTATGATAAAGATACTATTGGTAGAAGACGATAAAATTATCGTTGCGAGCTTGAGCGAATATCTGAACAGCGAAGGGTACCTTGTGCGAAGTGTATCCGGGCAGGCGGCGGCCATGAAGCTGCTTGCGGAGGAAAAGGCGGATCTTGTGCTGCTGGATGTGTCTCTGGCGGAGGGCAATGGCTTCGCGGCGTGCAGAGCGATCAAATCGGAATTTGACTTGCCCGTTATTTTCCTTACCGCGTCCGGCGACGAGTTCAGCACCGTTACGGGCTTCGATCTGGGCGCCGACGATTACATTCCAAAGCCGTTTCGCCCGCGAGAGCTTATCTCCCGCATCCGAAATGTGCTCCGACTCACCGGCAGCATGGGCAAAACGGTGAAGCTCGGTGATGTGGTGGTGGACACCGAAAAAGGCACGGCGGTGAAGAACAGCAGGGACCTGTTCCTCTCAGCACTGGAATACCGTCTTCTGCTGTTTTTCATCAACAATCGGGGAATCGTGCTTACCCGTGAGCGGCTTCTTGACGCCATCTGGGATGTTGCCGGCGAGTATGTCAATGACAATACGCTGACGGTGTACATCAAGCGGCTGCGGGAGAAGATTGAGGATGACCCTGCCGACCCGAAGATCATTCTGACGGTTCGCGGGACAGGATATAAGGTGGACGCATGATCAAGCTGCTGAAAAACAAAGAGGTACGAAAGGCACTGCTGTGGCAGCTGCTGCTCTCCGCAGCCGCCTGCGCCGTCTGCTTTTTCTTCGACATTCGCGCCGGGCTGACAGCCGCAGGGCTTTCTCTGCTCCTCATGCTGGTCTTCTGCATCAGCACTTATAAGAGGTATCAGAGGATTTCTTCCCTTGCGGATGATATCAATCAGGTTCTGCACGGCGACAGTTCGATCGATTTTGACAGCTATTCAGAGGGTGAGCTGAGCATCCTCCACAGTGAGATCTATAAGATGACCATACGCCTGCGTGAGCAGCAGCAAACGCTGACAAGGGAAAAGGCATATCTTGCCGATTCCATCGCGGATATCTCTCACCAGATCCGCACGCCCCTGACCTCTATCAATCTGCTGATTGGACTGCTGTCGGAGCCGAAGCTGACCGACGCGCGCAGGCAGCAGCTGATCCATGAGCTCTACGAGCTGCTCTCCCGCATCGACTGGCTGATCACCACACTTCTAAAGATCTCACGGCTGGACGCCGGCACGGTGCAGTTCAAGCAGGAGCAGGTCAGTCTGGAGGAGCTGCTCAAAAAGTCCTGTGTGACCCTGCTCATTCCCATGGAGCTGCGCGGGCAGGAGCTGCTCATCCATGCGGACGGCACTTTCCGGGGAGATCTCTCGTGGACCTGCGAAGCCATCGGCAATATTGTGAAGAACTGCATGGAACACACCCCCGAGGGCGGCAGGATCGAAATTGACGCAGCCGAAAACGCCCTGTATTCTGAAATTATAATTAAGGACAACGGCACGGGCATTTCTCCGGAGGATCTGCCGCATATCTTTGAACGCTTCTATAAGGGCAAGGATTCCGACGGCAAAAGCTTTGGGATCGGGCTTGCCTTATCACGCATGATTATAGCTGGGCAAGGGGGAACCGTAAAGGCAGAGAACCGCAAGCCCGTAGGAGCCATGTTCACCATACGCTTTTATAAGGGAACCGTCTGACCGGCGGCTCCCTTTTTTACTAAGTGACGGATCCGTCACCTGAAAGTCACCGCCGTGTCACCTTGACAAAATAGAATGGGGGTGTAAAAAGCGAAAGGAGTATCCCGATATGGAGATTTTGAGAGTGGAAAACCTGACAAAGGTATATGGCAAGGGCGAGAACGAGGTGCGGGCACTGGACGGCGTTTCCTTTTCGGTGGAGAAGGGAGCGTTTGTCGCCGTGATCGGCCCCTCCGGCTCGGGCAAATCCACACTGCTTCACATCCTCGGCGGCGTAGACCGGCCTACAGGCGGCAAGGTATTTATGGACGGCAAGGATGTGTACGCGCAGAACGAGGAACAGCTTGCCATCTTCCGCCGCCGTCAGGTGGGACTGATCTATCAGTTTTACAATCTCATTCCGGTGCTCAATGTCACGGAAAACATCACTCTCCCCGTACTTATGGACGGGCAGAAGGTCAATCAAAATCGACTGGCTGAGCTGATGACCACTCTGAAGCTTACCGGCCGGGAGAACCACCTGCCGAACCAACTCTCCGGCGGCCAGCAGCAGCGGGTGTCCATCGGTCGGGCTCTGATGAATGCGCCTGCGGTGGTGCTTGCCGACGAGCCCACCGGAAATCTTGACTCCAAAAGCAGCCGGGAGATCGTGGAACTGCTGAAGGTTTCCAACGAAAAATACGGGCAAACCCTTATTGTCATCACCCACGACGAGAGCATCGCACTGCAGGCGGATCGCATCCTTTCCATTGAGGACGGGAAAATCACCAGAGACGAGGTGATCCGCAGATGAATGTTTTCAACAAGGTAACCTTAGAGAGCCTGAAGAAAAACAGGACGAGAACCATCGTCACGATCATCGGCATTATGCTCTCGGCGGCGATGATCTGCGCGTCCACGACCCTTGTCTCCAGTATGCAGAATTTCGTGCTGCGTTGTGCGATCCACATCGACGGGGACTGGTACGGAGCGGTTTATGACGCCGCATATAAGGACTATGAGGATATCCGCGATTCCGACAGGGTTTCCTCCGCAGCCTACGCGCAGGTTCTGGGTTACGCGAAGATCGACAGCGCCAATGAGCGCAAGCCCTATCTGTATGTGCTTGGCGGCGATGTGGCCTCCGGCTATTTTAAGACAATGCCGGTGCATCTCATTTTAGGTACGCTGCCGAAGGACTCCACGGAAATTATTCTGCCGGAGCACCTGACATCAAACGGCAAGGTGAATTATACGCTCGGCGACACCGTCACGCTTGATGTGGGGGACAGGACACTTGACGGCCGGAGGCTGGGACAGGACACGCCCGTATACACCTATGACAGCGAAACGCAGGTGGAGATTATGAGCGGCGAAAGGCTCGAAAACACCGAACCGAGAACCTATACGGTGGTCGGTATCTATGAAAGGCCTACCTTTGAGGACTATTCCGCGCCCGGGTACACAGCGCTTACGGCAGCGGATCCCAAATCCGCCGAACAGTCTCCAATCCATTGTTATTTCAAGCTGCACAAGCCCGCCGGGGTGTATGACTTCATGAAGGAAATGGGCTATACGCAAGAGTATCGCTATGCCTACAATACAAAGGTCCTACTGTATTCCGGCACGGCCCGCTTTGATTCTTTCCTCACCGCGTTTTACAGCCTTGCCGCCATCATCATCGCGCTGATCGTGTTCGGCTCTGTATCGCTCATCTATAACGCATTCTCCATTTCTGTTTCGGAGCGGACAAGGCAATTCGGCCTGCTGTCCTCGGTGGGCGCCACAAAAAAGCAGCTTCGAAGAATGGTGCTGTTTGAGGCGCTGGCAGTCAGTGCCGTCGGCATCCCACTGGGCATTCTGGTGGGTATCGGCGGTATCGGCATAACGCTCCTCCTGATCGGAGATAAATTCTCCTCCATCGTCCGTGCGGACATTCCCATGCGAATTTGCGTGTCGTGGCAGGCTGTCGTCATTGCTGCGGTCATTGCACTGGTCACGGTTCTGATCTCGGCATGGATTCCCTCAAAAAGGGCAACCAGAGTTTCCGCCGTGGAGGCGATCCGCCAGAGCATGGACATCAAGGTAAGCGGCAGACCCGTCCGAACCTCAAAGCTCGCCTACAAGCTGTTCGGACTCCCCGGCGTCCTTGCCGGCAAGCACTATAAGCGCAACCGGGAAAAATACAGAACCACCGTTGTCAGTCTCTTTATGAGCATCGTCCTCTTTGTTTCTGCGGCGGCGTTCACCGACTACATGATGGAATCCGCTGAGGGAGGGTTGGCCTCCGATCAATTCGACCTGATCTATGCGGCAGAGTCGGACGCTTCCGCCGCCATGACGCCCGATGAGCTTCTGGATCTGCTTTTCTCCGAGCAGAATGTCACCGGAGGTACCTATACCAAGAAACAGTTTTTGCAGGGCGATATCTCCCGCGAATATGTCACGGCAATGTTTGCCGACCGTTTTTCCAACTTCGGCATGGAGCGTGAGGACGCAGCGCCGAAGGAGCTTGGCATCTCCGGTTATCTGTACTTTGTTGCGGGCGCAGAGTTCAACAGGTTACTGGAAAAGTACAACCTGAAGGAAGCGGATTACTATGACCGGGACAAGCCCCTGGGCCTTGCTCTGGATCGCAACATTGAGCTTGACCGCCGGCTTGAGAAGTATGTCACGCTGGACTCGCTCCAGGGCGATGGGTGCGTGATTGAGGGCCTTTACTATGTAGAGATCGACGGATATTACAGAAAAGACAGCCGGATCGATGAGAACGGCAATAAGGTCGTCCTCTATCAAAACAGAGACAACGAGAACGACATCATCGAGCTGCCCTATGAGGAATCCTTTGCAAAATACACGCTGCGGTCCGAAAAAACCATTGAGGAAGCTCCGTTCTTTGTCAGCCGCAGCACGCCGGTGGCCATCAATATGATCTATCCGTACAGCATGCTGGAGAGCGTGGTTCCCGAGGCGGCGCTGAATCAATTCCGTAATACAGAGTATTTCCTCACATCGAGCAATCACACCGCGAGCTTTGAAAATCTGGCGACCGTGCTGACAGAAAACGGTCTCAGCAGCCGGCAGCTTTTCGACTACGCCGCAAACGCCGAGACAAACCGGAATGTTGTGACCATTATCCGAGTATTTGCCTACGGCTTTATCGTGCTGATCTCCCTGATTGCCGCGGCCAATGTGTTCAATACGATCTCCACGAATATCAGCCTGCGCCGCCGGGAGTTTGCCATGCTGAAATCGGTGGGCATGACGCAAAAGGGCTTCCGCAGGATGATGAACTACGAGTGCCTGCTGTACGGCTCCAAGGCGCTGCTTCTCGGCTTGCCGGTGTCCTGCGGCATTACATATCTCATCTACCGCGCAGTCACAACGGCCTATGAAACCTCCTTCCATCTGCCGTGGGCGGCCATCGGCATCGCCGTACTGAGCGTGTTTCTGGTCGTATTCGCCACCATGATGTACGCAATGAGGAAAGTGAAAAAGGACAATCCCATCGACGCCTTGAAAAGCGAGAATCTGTAAGGAGGAAAAGAATATGTACAACAATGAAGCAACCACACATGGGAAACTCAACTTGAGATCCCTGCTGATCTGCTGGCTGATCATTCTCGGCGGATACCTTTTGATTCGGATGGCCTTTCTTGTATGTGGGCTGCATCTGCACCTGACCGCGCAGGGCATCTGCCTTGCACTGCTGCCGTACTGCTTTGGGGCACTGTATCTGTGGAAGTGTTGCAAGAAGCAAAAACCGTGGTTTTATTTACTCGGACTCCTGCTTCCTGCCGTTGTCGAGAAGCTGACATTGTATTTCCTCGGCGCGTATCTGTGCGGGATCAGTCCCTTCCGTGTCACAGCGGTCATGGAGGCGATCGGAAGGGTCGAACCGTATGCGGTACTCTTTACACGGATGCCCATGCGGTACGCAGTCAACCTGCTGTTCTTTAATGGGACATACATTCTTTGCGGCATCGCCTTCTCTGCACTCTGCTTTTTGGGCTTGTCCCTCTTGCGAAAGCGGGCGGAGAATGAACCATAAGCAAGATAGGGCTGCATCTCCGGAACCATCTCCGCCCAATAGCGGCATCTCTTTCTCACGACTCCTTCAGCCAGTGGGAGAACTCCTCCGGCGAGATCACGCCGCTGTCGCAGTCCTCTTTTTTCTTTCTGGCTTCCTCGCTCCAGGCGTAGAATGCACTCTTGGTCAGCCTGCCGGCATTGATGCGGGCGAAACGCTTTTTGTACTCCCTGCGGTATTCCTTGAACACCTCGTCGCCCTGCTTGCGCTGCGTCCATGTGTGGATGGCCCCCATCTCCCGGCAGGTGCGGCCCTTGCTGTCGCAGACCCGGCCGCAGTACTCCGTGCTGGCCTTGCCCGTCACGGCGAAGTAGCGCAGGCAGTTCTTGCATACCCGCATTTTCACCTCCCGCTTCACGCACTCCCGCACATGGAAATCAATGAGGTCGTAGATGTCCCTGGGATAGAGCACCTCGGCAAAGATCTTACGGTCGATGACCTCAAAGCTCATGGACTGGGGCTGGAACTGAAAGGTGTTCAGCGTGTCGCCGCCCTCGGCGTTGTAGTAGGCCACCATCTTCTCGGATACGGATTTCTTCTCGCCGTCCATGTCCAGCACCTGCGCGATCAGCCCCTTGATCTGCTTCTGCATGGTGTCGATGCTGCTGCAGAGATGGGAAATCTTCTTGTGGGGCAGCAAGTCCTGAAAATCTCTGGGCGCGGTACTGTCTACCATATCCAGCCGCTCCAGCCAGTCCAGCCGCAGCAGCTCAAAATAGACGTGTCGGGATGCAAGCTCGTCCAGTCCTGCTGCTACGACCTGCAGGTCATCCTTGGCGCCGGACTGGTAAAAAGCCAGCAAGGCTTTGTCCATCCTTTTGGTGATGGGCTCCAGCTCCCAGATATCCATATACAGCAGACTCATCAGACTTTCCGGAAACGGAAAGTCTTTTTTTATGGTCTGCTCTCTGTCCGCCGCATCGGTGTACTCGTAGTACTCCCTGCCGCCGTCGATGTAGGTTTTAAAAATATAGTCTGGCATAATGTGTACTCCTTAAATTAGACTAATGAAATATACTGCTTTCGCTAAGACTTGACAACAGGGTTTTGACGTGTTATAGTATGCCCAGAAGTAGACGCAGGAAACAGGTTTTATGAAATAAGTCTAATCTATTGGGACAGATATGTCAACCATTATTTTCGGAACCTTGAAAAGTGAATCCCTGCCGCCGCAGCTTGGATGCTCCGGGCGAAGTGACGCCACGATCCCGCGAAGGGGGAGCGCACCAACGGAGCGAGGGCGCGGCGTACAGCAGAGAAAAAACATAGGGGGGTGAGATTGAAAGACACATTACCGACAAAAACTGAATACGCTCTACCGACAAAGCTGCAAGGAGGACACGATTTGAAGAAAAGCATTTATACCAGCTATGATGAACTGCCCCTGCTGCTGAATGTGAAGCAGCTGGTGGATCTCATGGGAGTCTCGGACTCCAGCGTCTATGAACTCATTCAGGAGGCAGACTTTCCCTCTCTGCGGATCGGCAAGCGCATCGTCGTTCCAAAGGAGGAGCTGCGGAAATGGATCACCGCGCACACGAAAGGGGCATCGGAATGCTGAATACGCCCTATGTGAAGAAGGACACGATCAAAAATTATTTTCCCCTCCCCAACGCCATTTTTGATCTGGGACTGCACCACATGGAGATCAACATCTACGCCTATCTGCTCCGCATTGAGGATCGACGAACCTACCAGTGCTTTGTCAGCTATCCCACCATCGCAAGGAAGCTGGGTATCTCGGTCAACACCGTGGCAAAGTATGTTGCCGCACTGGAGGAGCACGGTCTCATTCGAACAGAGCGGACGGAGATCATCACCAGGGACGGTCTCAAGCGCAACGGCTGTCTCAGGTACACCATCCTGCCGATCAAGAATGCCCTCGCCCTCTGCTATGAGCGTCAGCTGGAGAAAGCGGGACAAGCCATGGAACGGCAGCGGGCACAGGCAAGGGCCGAACAGCTGGGCGCCGCATTCATTCCGGCAGCGGGAGAGCAGAGCGCGTAAAACGGCAAAATACGCCCTCCTGACCCGTGGCCGCACAGGGTTTCGGGAGCACGCGGCCCACGCCGAGGGTAGTGATACCACCCCCGTCTCGCTGACGCGGAATTTGCTGCTTTTTGGGCGCGAAGACTGCGGCATCAATAGACCTGCGGCGGCAGGCATAAAACGGAAAATGCGCGCCCGTGACACCCGGCCCGGGGTTCTTTGGCAACGCGAAACACAGCTCACGGGTACGGACACCTCCCCATCGCAGCCGCATCAGATTTACCCTCTTAAAGCTGCTGCGCACGGCTTTAGGGGCGGTGGCGGCATCCCCACACCCTGGACAGGCATCGGCACTGTTTGCCCTACCTTTCACCCCAACTACGGGGGGATGAGCCAGAAATCTGCCTGTTCGATAAAAGCACAAGATAAAGAGAGGTGGTCGCAAAGCGACCCCTCTCGCCCACAAAGCCCCGCAGTGCGGGGCTTTCCGAGGACACCGCTCCGAGGTCGGTTTAGGACTTCTTGCGGGTCTCAGGTGGTCGAAAGGACGAAAGATCCAGACACCGTGCGGGTTTGCGCGGTGTCACACCAGAGAAAAAGGAGAAAACAATATGGAACACGAAAATAAGACGCGGATCCCCGCTTGGCTCAGACCCTCGACGATCCGCCGCATGGACGGCTGGCTGGAAACTGCCAACTGTAAAAGCCGCAGCGAGTTCATCGAGAAGTCGCTGCACTTCTACATGGGCTACCTGGGCGCGGAGGATGCAAGCGAGTACCTCTCCAACGCGCTGACAGCGACGCTGCGAGGGATCGTGGCGGACAGTGCCAATCGCACCAACAGCCTCCTGTTCAAGTGCGCGGTGGAGCAGGGCATCATGGCCCACACCATCGCCGCACACTTCGGCGACGCTATGGAGGACCGCCGCGCCCTGCGCGGCTATGTGACGGACGAGGTCAAGCGCACCAACGGGCAGATCAGGTTTGAGGATGCCCAGGACATCCAGCAGATGCTGCCGGATTTTGATTAGGCCCGAAGTAAAGCTGGATCGTGGGAGAGGATGGCGTGGTCGGATTGTTGCTTTCGTAGAACTTGCGCCGACTCTGGGGATTCCACTCGCTTTCTCTCCGCGTCTTCGGTATTGTGTGTTTACAGAATAACCCTCAGGCCACGCAGGAGCTGCTGCGCCTAATCAAAGAAAAAACCTCGGAGGTGAAATCACATGGCAAAACGAAGACCATCCGGTGACGGCATGGTGCGCAAGCGGGAGGATGGCCGATGGGAGGGCCGCATCGTAGTGGGACACAAGGACAACGGCGACTCCATCTTCCGCTATGTCTACGCCGACACCCAAAAGGAACTGACCGCAAGGCTGCGGAAGTGCATCACCGCCTATCAGGGCGTCGACCTGACGGAGCAGAGCAGGCTCACCCTGTCCGAGTGGCTGGACCAATGGCTGGTGAGCAAGGAGGGGATGGTGCGGCCCGGTACCCTGAATGGTTACCGCGGCTACATCGAGAACCATATCCGTCCCTGCCTTGGAGAGAAACGGATCGGGCAGCTCAAGGCGGCGGACATCCAACGGTTTTATGATATGCTGTCCCGGAAGCTGGCCAGCGGCACGGTCCGCCGCATCCATACCACGCTCCATGGAATCCTGAAAGCAGCGGCACAGGCGCGGCTCATCCCGAGGAATCCAGTGGAGGAGGTGACGCCGCCAAAGTTCAGCTATCAGGAAAAGAAGGTGCTGACGGCGGAACAGGTCGACCGCCTCCTGGAGGTCATTCAGAAGGACACCCTATGGCATGACCTCTTCTACACAGAGCTCACCACCGGCCTGCGGCGGGGCGAGTTGTGCGGTCTGCGGTGGGAGGACTTTGATGCGGCAAGCGGAAGCTTAAAGGTCTGCCGCACGGTGCGCCGGGAGAAGGGCAAGGGCCTTACCACAGGCGATACCAAGACCTACGCGGGGACACGGACGATCACCCTGCCGCCCAGCCTTGCGGTGCTGCTGAAGGAGAGAAAGCGGGCGGCGAAGACAGCTTGGATATTCCCGGACCTGCTCCGCCCGGAGCGGCCGACCGCCCCGGATGCCGTCTACCGGCGCATGAAGCTGCTGCTGGAGCAGGCGGGACTGCCTGACATCCGCTTTCATGATCTGCGCCACACCTTCGCCACCCATGCGCTGACCTCCGGCGTAGATGTGAAAACGCTCTCTGGGATCCTCGGCCATACAAGAGCGGCATTCACGCTGGATACCTACACCCACACCACCGGCGATATGCAGAGGCGGGCGGCGGAGATCGTGGGGGAATTCCTCACAGACATTTTCGGAGAGGAGCTGAGACCGTGGGAAGAAAACGGAAAAATGGAGAAGGAACTGTCCGCCTGAGAAAGGACGGCCGATGGGAGGGCCGTGTGGTCATCGGCTACGATGACAAGGGTCTGCCGAAAACGAAAAATGTGCTGGCTAAAACAAAATCTGAGTGTGTGGAGAAGCTGAAAACGCTGAAGGACGCCCTCGCGCCGCCTGCGCCGCCGAGGACCAGGGCGGATATGCCCTTCGGGGACTGGATGGAGTACTGGTATGAGACGCACAGCAGACCCGCCGCCCGTCCCGGCACACGGCGGATCTACGAAGGCTATCTCCGGCTGTACATCAGCCCGGGACTGGGTCATATCCCGCTGAACAGGCTGACCGCGAAGGATATGCAGCAGTTCTTCGCCTGGCTGAAAACGGAGGGGCGTGCGGACCAATCGGACGGTAAAACGGGGCTGGCGGACTCCCAGCTCCGCAACATCCACAGCCTGTGCCGGCGGGCGCTGGAACGGGCAGTATCGGAGAACCTGATTCCACAGAACCCGGCGTCCGGCTGCAAGCTGCCGCCCGCCCGAAAAGGGGAAATGAATATCCTCTCGCGGGAGTCCATGCAGAAGCTGCTGATCCAGGCGAAGGAGGAAAACTATTATGAGTTGTTCCTGCTGGAATTTGCCACAGGACTGCGGTTGGGAGAGCTGGCGGCCCTGCAATGGGAGGAGCTGAATTTGACTACGGGCGAACTGCGAATCAGCAAGCAGGCGGTGGTCATAGGCTCGGAATTGGTCATCACTGAGCCGAAAACAAAGGCGGCGGTACGCACCCTGCTCCTGCCGCCCAAAGTGCTGGAGGTGTTCAGAGAGTACCGGAAAAGGAATGTTTCCAGATGGCTGTTTCCGTCACCAAAGAAGGAGAATTCGCCTCTGCTGCCCTCGGTGGTGCGCCAGCGGCTGCACAGGCTGTTGGACCACGCGGGCTGTGAACGGGTACGCTTCCATGATCTCCGCCACACCTTCGCCACCAACGCCCTCGCCCACGGAATGGACATCAAGACGCTGTCCACCATCCTGGGCCATGTCTCCGCGGCCACCACGCTGAACACCTACTCCCACATCACGGAGGAGATGCGGCGGCAGGCGGCGGCGAGGATCGACGCGGGCATCGCCAAAGCGCAGCCGCTGCCGGCAGAAGAAAACACACTACAAGAGCGCACGATGACCGACTTCCAGGCAAGAAAGCGATGGAGCAGACGGACGGCATAACAGGAAGCAGTCCACCCCGCCTGAGGGAAATCCCCGGCGGGGCGGCTTTTCGCTGTCTGTGGGCAAATATGTGGTCAAAGGGGTGCGGCGCAAAAAGGAATGCTTAGATTTGTGCTGTAAATACACCTGTTTGCGGCATATTTGGCAATATGCAGGGGAATAATCCACAGAAGTCTCGGGTGCAATCAGTTGCGCTGGCAGAACCAAAGAAAAGTGGAAACGAAGCTGTTACAATTTCCTGGACGATGTATGCTTTTATACAGCAAGTACAAGTAGCTTCTGAAGAATGGATAGAGAAATATATTTTAGAGTATATAATATGACATGTAAAACTTCCGCCGTAGGCCCTTTATAATGGGTAAAAGAGATAAGAGAAGCCAACATGACAAAGATCCAGACGATGTCTGGATTTTTGTCACGTTCTGTTTTTCTGTAGCTCCTGTTGAGGCTCCGGTAGTGCATTCTTATCAACCATGGCGAGTACAGCATCGTTCCAGACGCGTACAACACCCTTGTCCAACAAATACTGGATAGACTTCATAATACGGGAAGGTAAATAAATGTCCTTCTCGTCCAGAACCTCCGTTGGCACCACTGCCAAGGCATCCTCTTTGACAGTCGGCGCAAGGATGGACACGCCGCCAGCGTCCAGCAGCTTTGTGTAGGCCGACAACAACGGCTTTCCATCACTGCCCAGCGCAGGAAGCGGGGACGACTCCAGCAGTTCCTGTACAGAACGAAATTCTCTGCGACCTACCACATCAAAGGCAAAGTATGGCATGAGGTATCCATCAAACGGATCGAGATAGATATGGTTGTAGAAGTCTATATCTACAATACTTCCATGCACATATCCGGAACCGCCAAACCGCTTCACCTCTGCAGCAATCTTATCAAGTGCATTGCGGTACGGTCTGAATGCCATCTGAATCTTTTCAACATACTTTTCCAAGTTGGCAGCGTAGTATTCCAGTCCCTGAAATACGTTGAGTTTCTGGCCGCCACGCAGCAAATATAGACCAAGGCCATATTGCAGCATGAACATATAGATGCCTTTTTGCTTCAGTGCGTAAATGTCTCCCTGCTGCCGGAAGTATTCCATTTGGATGCCGCGACCGGCATTGAAATCCATATACTGCTGTGGTGTTATCTGATAGATGCCATCCGCCCATGCTCCGAATGGGTCGTAATACTGCTCCAGTGAAAACTGGTTAAGATGCCACCTTTTTGGCGTGTACCCCACCTGATTGTCATAGAGAACGGCCACGCCGTCTGCTGTTTTTATCATTCCATTTTGATGTGTGTGGCCACTCACGTAGACCCAGCCCGGATGCGGAGCGTCGGCAGTCCAGTCCTCCATCTGTGTGTGGGTGAGGACAACCACACGTTTATCGTTGGCACAGGAGAGAACTTTGTCGTACACAGCCCTGAATCGCTTGGAACGTTCGATGTCTTCCTCGCGGGATACTCTATCTCGGAACAGGGCGGTGTCGGCGTTGTAGCGTTGGTTTAGTCCGCAGAACCCAAGTCCGCCGAGAACGATCATGGAGCATTCGTCAAAGAACTCCCGCAAGTCGTTGGTGTCGGCATCCAGAAGCATATCTTCCGTGAGGACACAGAGGCCGCCGTGAGGCATTCCTGCGTTCCTATATCCGATGCCGAACTCCACAGAGTTTTGATACATAGAGTTCTTGTAGCAAACCAGCACCTCGTTTTCGAGACAATACATCTTCAGGTCAAAACCAGATGTGCGCTTGTTAAATTGCTTGTAGGCCGCTGCGACTTCGTCTATTGTTCGCCTCTGATGGATTTCACCATGCGCATAGGTGCAGCCATCCCACAGTTCGTGGTTGCCGAGAACAAAAACAATAGGGCCAGAGAAACGAGAAGAAACCGCGTCATAGAAAATCCTTGAGACCTCCTCGCTGTCCGCTACATCGCCGCCAATAAGCAGGACGCCATCCGCCATATCCTCTTTGCTGAGGCCGCCCAGCATCTCATCTACCTTTTGCGCCACATTACCCTTGATTTCATCAACAGTCATACCGGTCAAGCCAAGTTGTGATTCGAGGTGCAGGTCGGTGATGTAGAAGAACTTTCCGGTGTTCGGAATGCTGTCACCGGCGTTGAGGTCATAGAGAGCGGGAAGCGCCGAGGCGGTCGTCGCCATGGCAGTTCCGGGTACCTCCGGCAGTTCCGACTCGACGGCACGGATTTCCGGCAGGGAAGAAGCCGCGTCCTTTGCCTGAGTCACATTCGCAGGGTGTTCAATCCCGAAACGGTCCAAAATCTCATCCGGCAGCCGGTGGAGCAGAGTGTCGTCCTGTTCCAGTGCCCGGTGAAGCCGTCCCTCTGTGAGTTGTTCATCTGCCAGTTCCATCACAGCATCCGGATAGCTGGATATGGCAGCGTCAATCACGTCCTTATCCTTCTTGAAACGTGGAGGTAAGGAAGCAAATCCTTTGCCGGCTCGCTTCATAATCGCCACACAGAGCGTTTTGGTGAGCTTTTTGCGCGGGAAGTAGTAAGAGACATCATAGAGCGAATCCCCAGCAGGGATCGCTTCTGCAGCACCCATAAGCATATACGCTGTGATATATTCCTTTGGAACATATCGAATAGATTCCCAGTTTGCGGCCACAGCGGCCTTACATATTTCGCTTCCTAATGGTCCATGCAATACATTCTCTGGTACACTGGAAAGAATAGCTCGTTCCCCCATGTGCGTATCGGTATCCCTTCTTACTGCATCGAGACACCTTTCAGCAGTTCTGTATTCCTGCGGTGTATAGAGGAAGTTCAGCACATTGACTGCAACGGCCTTGCCGCAGATTTCGTCAGTCTTTAGTTTCTTAGAGGTATATCTCAGGACAGGAGAAGAATACTGTTCCTCACTTTCAAGCGCGAGGAGGACCATCTCCTCTGTCTGAACCGCTTTGGGCATATCTGCGAGCGCTCCTGCGCAGGGATGCTCATAAAAGTTTTTCGTTGGATCAATAGGTATAAGCCCAAAATGTTCTTTGAACTTATTGCTGCTATTTTCCGGCATGGAATCACCCCTTCTAAAGACAGAATACCATACCCTCTCAGCCACGGCAACAAGGAATACTGCGGTGCCACTTGTGTGACGCGGCCTTTTTCTTGCCCGAAATATTCCGCGTCGTCGATCAATGAAAAGTCCGTAAAAAACAGTAGCTATTTCGTCAACGTTGTGGTATGTATGTTGGCTAACAAAAAAGCAAAGGAGCTGATTCAATGGCCAAGAAACGCGCCAACGGCGAGGGCAATATCCGCAAGCGGTCAGATGGCCGCTGGGAGGGCCGGTATACCGCAGGATACAACGCAGAAACCGGTAAGCGCATCATCAAAAACGTTCTCGGCAAGACGCAGGCGGAGTGCAAGGCAAAGCTGGCTGCTGCTATGGAGGCCGCAAAGGGCGTCGACATCAGCCGTGCCGACGAATACACCGTGGCCACGTGGCTGCGGAGCTGGTACGACATCTATGCCAAGCCAAATGTCCGTGTCGCCACGGCAGATCGCTACCGCCTGATGATCGAGCAGTACACCATTCCGCGTATCGGCAGCATTAAGCTCACCAAGCTGACCGCCCACGACCTGCAAAAGCTCTACAAGGAGCTGATGGAGAGCGGCCGCACCAGACGTAAAAGCGGTCACGGCAATCCGGGACTCAGCAGCACCACCGTCCGCAGCCTGCACCTGATGCTCCACAATGCCCTGAACCGCGCCGTAAAAGAACGCCTGATCCTCCGCAACCCCGCCGAGGACTGCATCGCACCGAAGGTGCAGAAATTCGAGATGCAGATCCTCCAACCGGAGCATATCAAGACCTACCTCGACGCCGCGGATAAGAGGGGACTGCTGCCCATGTTTTATCTGGAACTGGTCAGCGGACTACGCAAGGGGGAACTGACTGCTCTCCTGTGGAACGACCTCGACATCCAAAACAAAACCATCTCCGTCAGCAAGCAGTACGTCAAGAACCCCAATGGGGAGTTGACACTCTCGCGCCCCAAAACGGAGACATCGGTCAGAAAGGTCAGTATTCCACAAGAGGCCGTCGACCTGCTGGTTGCCGAACACAAGAAACACCCCGACAATCCGTATATGTTCCCGTCGCCCGTCACGGGAGAGCTGTACTACCCAGACTCCATTGTAAACCTGCATAAGAAAATTCTGAAAGACGCAGGACTGCCGCACATCAGATTTCACGATCTCAGACACACATTTGCCACGCTGGCTTTACAAAACGGCGTGGACGTCAAAACCGTCAGCAGTATGCTCGGCCACTACGATGCCGGATTCACACTCCGCACCTACACCCACGCCACCCGCCAGAAGCAGGACGAGGCCGCACAAACAATGGGCAGCTTTATGGCGCAGGTCATGTGAGCAGAAAGAGGACAAAAACACCGGAGAGGAAGCAAAACCTCCTCTCCGGTACTCTTTGGGTCTATCGGGACATTTCCGCGTGTGGGTCACGGTGTGGGTCAGGCAGTTGCCCCACATTTTGACCCACGCCTAAAAGTGCATTTTTACAGCAAAAAAGCACCGAAAACCGAAGTTTTCGATGCTATTTGGAGCTGCTGGGCGGATTCGAACCGCCGACCTCATCCTTACCAAGGATGCGCTCTACCGACTGAGCTACAGCAGCATAATGTGGCGACCAAGAAGGGGCTCGAACCCTCGACCTCCAGCGTGACAGGCTGGCGTTCTAACCAACTGAACTACTTGGCCATCTGCGCTTTCGTCTTGGAACTCAAGCTCGCTTATTATAGCAAGAACGTTCCCGAATGTCAACACCCTTTTTACATTTTTCGTAAAAGATGGCGAGGAGATTTCTTGCACACCTGAGATAGTACCGCTGCTAAAGCGGATTGTCAAGCACTCTTTTTTGTGATACAATACAATTTCAAGCCAAAAGGGGAGGTGCCGCCATGGAGATCGGACACGTTACTGTCAACGGAAAACTGTATTTGGCCCCGATGGCGGGCGTCACGGACATGGCCTTCCGCCAGATCTGCCGGGAGCTGGGCGCCGACATGAGCTGCACCGAGCTGGTCAGTGCCAAGGCGCTTTGCTATCAGGACAAGAAGAGCCGCGGACTTTTGAAGCTGGCGGACAACGAGCGTCCCGCCGCCGCCCAGATCTTCGGCAGCGACGTTCAGTGCATGGCGGAGGCCGCCCAGATCGCGGCGGAGGTGTCCGGCGCAGCGTTCATCGACATCAATATGGGGTGTCCGGTGGGCAAGGTGGTGGCCAACGGCGACGGCTCGGCGCTGATGAAGGACCCGGAGAAGGCCGCCCGCATCGCGGAGGCAGTGGTGAAGGCCAGCCCCGTGCCGGTGACGGTGAAAATGCGCCGCGGCTGGGACAAGGGCAGCATCAATGCCGTGGAGCTGGCGAAAATGCTGGAGCAGGTGGGGGTCAGTGCCATCGCTGTCCATGGCCGCACCCGCACCCAGATGTACGCCGGTCAGGCGGACTGGACGACCATCCGGGAGGTAAAGCAGGCGGTGGGCATTCCCGTCATCGCCAACGGCGACATATTTACGCCGGAGGACGCCGTTCGCATTCTGGCGTTTACCGGCGCGGACATGGCCATGATAGGACGGGGCTGCTTCGGCAATCCGTGGCTGTTTCAGCAGGCACAGGCCGCGCTGGCGGGTCAGCCCATCCCACCGCTGCCGCCGCTGGCGGAGCGCTGGGCCACGGCGGTGCGTCAGGTGGAGCTGTCAGTCGCCGATAAGGGGGAGCATATCGCCGTGCTGGAAGCCCGCAAGCAGCTTTGCTGGTATCTCAAGGGCGTCAGCCACGCCAATTATTATAAGGAGCAGATCGTCCGCATGGACACGCTGGAGGATGTGTACCGGGTGTCGGCGGGAGTGCAGAGGGATTTGCGATGATGGATGAAAGAGAACTGATCCGCCGCGCCGGACAGGGCGACCAGGAGGCGTTCCGCCAACTGGTGGAGACGTATCAGGCGCCGGCGTACCGTCTGGCGCTGCGGATGTGCGGCGGCGATGCGGCGCTGGCGGAGGATGCGGCGCAGGAGGCGTTTCTGGCCGCATGGCGGGGATTGCCCCGCTTCCGAGGGGACAGCCGCTTCTCCACGTGGCTCTACCGCCTGACCACCAACGCCGCCATCGACTGTTTGCGTCGGGAAAAGCGGCATCGGGACGCCGACGATCTGGACGGTGTGGAGCTTCCCGACGGCGGTGACACGCCGCAAGAGGCGGCGGAGCGTACCGAGACGCAGACGGCTGTCCGGTCGGCGCTGTCGGCGTTGTCGGATGAGCATCGGCAGGTGCTGCTGCTGCGGTATATGCAGGAGCTGGATTACGGGGAGATCGCCGTGGCGCTGGGCATCAGCGAGGGGACGGTGAAATCCCGCATCAACCGGGCCAAGGCGCGGCTGAAGGAGCTTTTGTCCGGCGGAGGGAACCTTTCTGCCGTTATCTCCGTCAAAACGGCAGGAAAGGAGGGACAGAAATGACCCCGATGTTTGATGAAATGGATAAGGTGCTGCGCGAGGCGCTGGCATCGGAGGCATTGCCCTCCGATGGCTTTACAGACCGCGTGATGGCGCGTGTGGCCGAGACGCCCCAGCAGAGGAAAGCACCTCCCGCCGCCCGCAAATGGCTGGTGACGGCGGCGGCCTGTCTGGTGGTAGCGGCGGCGCTGATCCCGCTGCTGCATAGCGGCGGCCTGCACAAGGGCAGCAATATGCAGGCGGTGTTCAGTGACAGCGCCGTTCCGGACAGCGATATGGCGCCCGCTGCCGCGAATGAAAACAGCGCAGAGCGACTCGCCCCTGATAATGCGATGGATGGGGCTACGCCGTCTGACCGCGAGGCACAGCAGAAGTCCGATGCGGGCAAGGACATTACCGGCGGGTGTCCCGATGGAGAGAACCTGTACACGGCTGCGCCCGCACAGACCATGGACGAGGCGCTGGCGCGCGCCGCCGAGACGCTGGAGCAGCAGGGCTTTGTCCTGACCGTCGCCGCCCGCGAGGAAAGCGCCGTGCAGGTGCTTTTGACCAACGCGGCCGGCAGCGCCGGAGATCTCGCCGTGCTGGACGCCGCCATGGAGGCGGAGGGCTTTACAGCCGCCGGCGATAATTGGTACACCTATGAGTAGGATACAAATTCGTGAAGCTGCATACCCGTCAACTGACCTGCGCCGCCATTGTGGGCGCAGCCTACGCCGTGCTGAGCATTTTCGGCTCCGTGTTCGGCATTACCTACGGCCCTATCCAGTGCCGTTTTTCCGAGGCGCTGTGCGTCCTGCCCTTCCTGATGCCGGAGACGGCGTGGGGGCTGGGCGTGGGCTGCCTCATCGCCAACCTGCTCAGCCCCTACGGTATACTGGATATCGTGGTGGGCTCCGCCGCCACGCTGCTGGCCGCCCTGCTCACCGCCCGGTGCAAGAAGAAGTGGCTGGCGCCGCTGCCGCCGGTGGCGGCCAACATGGTGCTGGTGGGACTGGTGCTGGCCTATGAGCAGGCCGGTACCTCCGCCGCCTTCTGGCCCACCTACGCCTTTAACGCCCTGACGGTGGGGGCCGGGGAGATCGTGGCGTGCTACGGGCTGGGTATGCTGCTTCTGTGGCGGCTGGAAAAGAGCAAAGCGCTGCAAAACTACCTGCAAAACCGCTGAAAGAGGGAAAAAACCGAAAAAATATCGGGAAAACCTCTTGACTCATTTGAAAATTCCGGTATAATAAATAGGCTCGCGTATTGCGGGCATATCCTTGCTCTCATCGAGAATGAGGGCCATTTGTCCAAAAGGAGGTGCAAAAAGTATGGCTAAGATTTCCGCCAACTACGAGGTCGTCTACATCATCGACCCTGCACAGGGTGAGGAGGCTATTGCCGCTACCGTGGCAAAGTTCCAGACGCTGGCAGAGCAGAACAACGCGATCAACGTAGTGGTCGATGAGTGGGGCAAGCGTCGCCTCGCCTACGCCATCGACTACAAGACCGAGGGCTACTATGTGCTGATGAGCTTCACCAGCGGCCCCGAGTTCCCCAAGGAGCTGGATCGTATCCTCGGCATTACCGAAGGTATCATGCGTTCCATGATCGTCTGCAAGGGCGAGTAAGGGAGAACAGCAATGCTGAACAAGATCTTCATCATGGGTCGTCTGACCCGTGACCCGGAGCTGCGCAGAACGCAGTCCGGTACCGCTGTCACCAGCTTCACGCTGGCTGTGGACCGTGATTTCAAGTCCCAGTCCGGTGAGAAGGAGACGGATTTCATCGACGTGGTCGCCTGGCGCTCCACCGCCGAGTTTGCCGCCAAGTACTTCACCAAGGGCCGTATGGCCATTGTGGAGGGCCGGCTCCAGATCCGTCCGTGGACTGACAAGGAGGGCAACTCCCGCCGCAGCGCGGAGGTGGTTGCCGACAACATCTATTTCGGCGATTCCAAGCGGGACAACGCAGGCGACATGGGCGGTTATTCCGCACCGGCCTACACCGCGCCCGCCGGCGGGTACAGCGCCCCTGTGGGCGGCCCCTCCGGCTTTGCCGAGATCGATGAGGAGGACGGCGACCTGCCGTTCTGATGTGCCGACGGCACATGAAACTTTATAAAGGAGGATACTTCCATGGCTATGGAACGCGAAAATAGACCCGCCCGCGGCGCCGGTAAGCGTCGCAAGAAGGTTTGCCAGTTCTGCGTGGACAAGTGCGAGTGCATCGATTACAAGGACGCTGCCAAGCTGCGCCGCTTCATCTCCGAGCGCTCCAAGATCCTGCCCCGCCGCACCACCGGCACCTGCGCCATGCATCAGCGTCAGCTGACCGAGGCCATCAAGCGCGCTCGTCAGATCGCTCTGCTGCCCTTCGTGACCGAGTAATTGGGAAACGAATAAGACCTGCCGACAGGCAGGTCTTATTTTTTGCCCTGACAACCTGAAGTTGCGTGAAGCTTCCGTAAAAATCTCCCGTGACAACCTGCGGTTGCTGGACTTTGCGCCGCCATACCTGCTATACTGTACCCAACAAGAAAGAGGGAGGTGCGCCTATGGGGTTTTATGACGCCATCGATCGCCGCGGTGCAGGCCGTGGACGGGGAAGGTCTCTGCACGCATGGGTGCTGTTGGCGGCGGCCGTTCTTGTCATGGGCGCCGCCCTGATCGTCTGGGCCTGCAGCAGCCAGCACCAATACCGCACCATCGTCTCCGCGCTGGCCGACGCCACCCGCAGCGCCCGGCAGACCGGGGCGTTCACCGTCACCGTGGACGGCGAGGCCGTGCCCGCCACCGCCGACAAGCTCAGCGACCTGCTGCGGCTGCTTACCGCAATGGGGCCGGGACGCATGGGGCCGGCGCCCGCCGAGCCGCCGCGCATCACCATCGATTACGGCGACGGAACGGTGCTGGAGGTCTGGGAGGTGACGCTGGTGAATCCCTCCAACGACTGGACGGAGGGCCCCTACCTCCGCTGCACGTTCCCCGGTGGGCGGCGCTTCGGCTACGATACCGACCGGATCCCGATGTCCACGCTCCTCCGCTTGCTCGCATAGGCGCGCAGAATAAAACAAAACCTCCGGCTTAGCCGGAGGTTTTGTTTTTGCAGCCAAAAGAAGTCCCGTCCGATGGACGGGACTTCTCTGGTATATCCGAAAATGCGGAGGGGGAAGGCCTTACTTGGCGGCCAGCTTGGCGGCACGCTTCTTGCCGTACACGCAGCAGCCCACCACATAGGCGGCGGCGCACACCACACCGATGATGTAGGACGGCGTCCAGGGGATGTTGAAGCCGATGTGGGCGTTGGCGATGTAGGTCACGCAGATGAAGGTGTAGAAGCAGCCGGGGATCATGGGGATCCAAGCCCACTTGCCCTTGCCGTTCTCGAACATCCACGCGGTGATGCACAGGAAAGCAAACAGGGACAGAGTCTGGTTGGCCCATGCGAAGTAACGCCACAGGATCATGAAGCCATCGTTGTTGACCTTGGCGAACACGAGAATGGCGATGACCAGCGCGAAGATGGGCACAGCCAGCTTGATGCGCTTGCCGTTGGTGGACTGGTCGATGTGCAGCGTCTCAGACAGGCTCAGACGCAGGGCACGCAGCGCCGTATCACCAGAGGTGATGGGCAGCACGATAACGCCGATCAGGGCGATGATGCCGCCCACATGACCCAGCAGGTACTTGCACACAACGCCCACGGTGCCGGTAGCCAGCGCAGCCTTGGGCTCCTGCAGAGCCAGATTGTACACGCCCATAGCACCGGCAGCCCAGACCATGGCGATGAAGCCCTCCAGCACCATCATGTTGTAGAAGGTATTGCGGCCCTGACGCTCGCTCTTCATGGTACGGGAGATGATAGCGGTCTGGGTGGAGTGGAAGCCGGACAGAATGCCGCAGGCCACGGTCACGAAGAAGATGGGCAGGAAGTGGCCATTGGCGAAGTAGTCCGCGTAGGTGAAGGTACCCACGGTGCCGTCAGCACCGGTGAGGCTCAGCACGGGAGCAGCCCAGCTGTCCCAGATGTTCATCAGGGGCATACCGGTGACGAAGATGCCGATGAAGATGCCGATGGCGGAGAACAGCAGGATACCGCCGAAGATGGGGTAGATCTTGCCGATGATGGCGTCGATGGGGAACACGGTGGCGATCAGGTAGTACAGGAAGATGACACCGTAGATGATCCAGGTGGTGGGGTCGGTGGCCTTGCCGCTGAAGCCAAAGACCTGCGTGGCAGCGATGTCGCCGGGGGTGTAGATGAACACAGCGCCCACCAGCAGCAGCAGTACGCACACGAACACGTTGTAGAACTTATAGATACCCTTGGTGGAGTAGCGGCGGATCATCTCGGGCATCTGGGTGCCGCCGTCGCGCAGGCAGATCATGCCGGAGAAATAGTCGTGCATGGCGCCGCCGATGATGTTGCCGATGGGGATGGTCAAAAACGCGATGGGCCCAAACAGGATGCCCTGGATCGGCCCGAGGATGGGGCCGGTGCCTGCGATGTTCAGCAGGTTAATGAGGCTGTTCTTCCAGCCGCGCATGGGGACGAAGTCAACGCCGTCCTCCTTGGTGTATGCGGGGGTCTTGCGGTCATCCGGCCCGAAAACTTTTTCGCAGAAGCGGCCGTACAGGGCCGCGCCGCCCAGCAGGATGACGAGTCCGATGATAAATGTTGCCACAGAAAACACTCTCCTTTGTACTCATTTTTTCGACTTGCGGCGTGTCGAAATTTGTTGCTCTTAACGATTCTAAATAGTAACACGATATTCATAAAATTGGTGCTAATGAAACGACATTTGGATACAGAAGTTGCTAACGTATGTGGGTGGTATGTTAATAATCGCCATTTATTGTCGAACTTTTTCAATTGGGCCGAAAACGTTTCCAGCGGCGAAAGGAGGCGGCCCGGCGGGACACTTGCGGCGGACACAAAAAAGCGGGGTCTGCATACGCAGACCCCGCGCTCTATTTTTTACTCTGTCATGATCCGCAGGATGACGCGATCCGTCTCCCGCATACCCTCTGCGGCCAGCACGCCCACATGGCGGATGGTGTCCTCCACATCGGTACCCAGAATGCCGTCGCCGGGACGGAAGTTGTTGCCGCCGCAGTACATATCGTATCCCAGCAGGCCGCAGCTCACGCCCATGGCGATCTTGGCGGCGCAGCTGGCCTTGGCGCCGTCGCAGATGCAGCCGGAGATCATGGCCACCGCGTTTTCCAGCGTGTGGCTGATGCCCTCGTAGTCCGCGCCACGCAGCCATGCGATGCCGCAGCCCGCGCCCACACCGGCGGACACCGCGCCGCAGTAGGCGCTGAGGCGGCCGATGCCGGTTTTCTGGTGGATGGTGATGAGGTCGCTGAGGCACACGGCCCGCAGGATCTTCTCCTCATCCGCCCCCAGGAGCTGACCGTACCGCCAGACGGGTACGGAGGCGGTGATGCCCTGATTGCCGGAGCCGGATACGATGACCACCGGCATCTCACAGCCGTTCATGCGGGCGTCAGAGCCGGCGGCGGCCCACGCCTGCGCCTGCGTCGCCCAATCCTCCGAGCGCCGCAGCAGGGCGGAGCCGATGTTGGAGCCCCAGCTGTTTCGGAGGCCCTCGGCGGCAATCGCGGTGTTTTTCTCAATTTGCCGTCCCACCGTGGGCAGGATGGCGTCTATAGGTACAGTTTCGGCGAATGTGATGATGTCTTTGACGTTCAGCACGGACTTGTCCTGCAAGTGATCCTCGGCGTTGCCGGTCACCGGCAGCTCCCGCAGGATCTGTCCGTCCTTCTCCATGTAGATGATATTGGTGTGATTGTTGGCCACACGGACGCAGGCGCGGTGCTCACCCAGCCAGCCTGTCAGCTTGATATCCAGCATACAGGGGGTCTCCGGGCAGGTCACTTGGATGGGCGTGCTGTCCAGATAGCCCTGAATGGCCGCCGTATCCTCCTCCGTCACGTTGGCGATGACCTGAAGCTCCGCGTCGGCGTCACCGGCCACTATGCCCACGGCGATGGCGGCGTCGATCCCACGGCGTCCCGCTGTGTTGGGGACTACCACGGATTTCACGTTCTTCAGGATGTTTCCGCTGACCTCAGCCAGCACTTTTTCCGGTTTTCCGCCCAACACCTCGCGCAGTTTTGCGGCACAGTACGCGACGGCGATGGGCTCTGTACACCCTGTGGCCAGCAGGAGCTCTTCCTGCAGGATCGCCGTATAGGCGGCGATCTTGGAGTCGTTCAACATCACACATTCTCCTTTGTTCACTTGTTATTTTATCGGGCCGACGGGCCGGATATTTCGGTTCTGACCGCTTCAGCGGCTTACAGGCTGGGCAGATCGTCCTCCTGATGCACCCAGTCGCTGACATCCACCACCTGATAGTCCGTCTTGGTCTGGCGGATGATGACCCGGCTGATGCCGGCATTGATGACCTGCCGGCGGCACATGGCGCAGCTGGTGGCGTCGCCCAGCAGCGCACCGCTCTGGGCGTCCTTGCCCACCAGATACAGGGTACTGCCCACCATGTCCCGGCGGCTGGCGGAGATGATGGCGTTGGCCTCGGCGTGGACGCTGCGGCACAGCTCGTACCGCTGGCCGCGGGGGACCTGCATGGCCTCCCGTGTGCAGAAGCCCATGTCCACGCAGTTCTTCCGGCCGCGGGGCGCGCCGTTGTAGCCGGTGGAGATGATCTCGTCGTTCTTGACGATGATGGCGCCGTAGACCCTGCGCAGGCAGGTGGCCCGCTCCAGCACCGTCTCGGCGATGTCCAGGTAGTAGTTCTCCTTGCTGATGCGTTCCATGTCAGACGCCTCCTTGTTTTTGTGCTACGAACATTATAGTACAGAATAGCCGAAAATGGCAAGAAACGCTTTGCCCGGCGCACGCCGCGAACTGCACAAAATTTCGCGGCGCGATTTGCCATATCCCACAGAAAAACCGGGGGTGTGTCCTTACAACAAGGACACACTCCCGGCTTTTCTTTTCTGCGGGCAGCGGACAGACTCTCAGGCGTTTTTGAAGACGGTCTCCGGCGCGGTGATGACCACCCGGGTGTTATCGGCCACGGAGCCGGTGAGGAAGGCGTTGCCGCCCACCACAGAGTGGGCGCCGATGGCCGTTTTGCCGCCGAGGATGGACGCGCCGGAGTAGATGGTCACATAGTCGCCCACGGTGGGGTGGCGCTTGCCCGGCAGACTGGCGTGGCCCGCCCGGGGCGACAGCGCGCCCAGCGTCACACCCTGATACAGCTTGACATGGCTGCCGATGACCGTCGTCTCACCGATGACGATGCCGGTGCCGTGGTCGATGAAGAACCACGGGCCGATCTGGGCGCCGGGGTGGATGTCGATACCGGTGCGGCTGTGGGCGTACTCCGTCATGATGCGGGGGATCATGGGAACCTGCCGCAGGTACAGCTCGTGTGCGATGCGGTAGACGAAGATGGCGAACAGGCCGGGGTAGGCGAAGACGATCTCCTCCCGGTTGGCGGCGGCGGGGTCGCCGTCAAACGTGGCCTCGATGTCCGTCAGCAGCACCTGCTGGATGTGGGGCAGCTCCGCCACGACAGCCTGTGCGATCTGGGCGGCCTGCACCGCCTCGCTCTCCGGCAGCGCCAGCGCGATCTGGGCGGTCAGCGCCGTCTCGATGCGCTCCAGCAGCAGCGCGGCGTAGTTCTCCGCCGACAGTGCCATCAGCTGGGGGTCGCCGAAATAGGCGGGGAAGAACAGCCGCCGCAGCTCCCGGATCAGCGCGATGATGGCGCCGCGATCCGGCAGACGCAGCTTATTTCCGTACATGGGGATGGATGCACTCTCCATAGTCGCGGCCATGGCGCGTGCGATATCGGCGGTATTTGTCATGCTTGATTCCTCCTGACAATAGAAAAACGGTGGGAGATGTCACACATCTCTCACCGTTTCCAAAAGAATACAGAGTGACCGCGGAAAGCTCCGCGTTATCCGGCAGAATATGTATGACCCAAATGAGCGCAGCAGACCATGTCCGCACAGGCGGCGGACAGACAACAGGTACAGTTGGTCTGTATACGGACGGTCATACATTTCTCCTTTTCGCGCAGGCTTTCCGCGCTTTGCTCCATTATATGTGACGTCCGGCAGCGTGTCTATGTGCAGTGTGAACAAAATGCGCGGCGGGAAAACGGGACGATGCTGTCATAGCTCACCATTGACTTTTGCGTTTTAAAGTTCTAAAATCGCATCATATAAAACACAGTCGGTTTGATACCGGCGGAGAGGAGACAGCAATGGCCCGTCACATGATGCGTCAGGATATGCGCCGCAGCGACATGATTCAGGATCATGCCGCCGTCTCCTATTATGCCGGTAACCGCTCCTATTTTGGGGGCTTCTTTTGGTACGCTTATTTTGGCGGAAAAGATAGATACCGGCTGACATGACATACGCGAATCGACCTCCTCACAAGAGTCGATCAGCGGCTTCGTCGTTCAGACGGGGCCGCTTTTCTTTTATAGAAAGACCAGACAAAAAACCAAAAATCACAAAAGGTAAAGGAGAATAACAAAATGAACGCGATCTTAGCTGCTGCGATCATCTTCGTGGTGTTCGCCGTCGGAGACATGGTCTCCGCAAAAACAAAAGCCATAGTGTCCATGCTGCTGGTAGCCTCTGTGGTGTTTCTGGCGGGCTTCTGGACGGGCGTGTTCCCCACCACCATGTTTGCCGACTCCACACTGCTGAGCATGGCGGGCCTGCTGGTGACCATGCTGCTGGTGCATCTGGGTACCACCATCAAGCTCCGTGACTTCGGCGCACAGTGGCGCACCGTCATCATCTCCGCCGTGGCCTGCGTCGCCATCTCCGCCGCCGTGTTCTTCCTCGGTCAGCTGATCGTTGACCGCGGCTTCGCACTGGTGGGCGCGCCCATCCTGTCCGGCGGCGTGGTGGCCACGCTGACCATGCAGGACATGGCCAACAAGGCAAACCTCCCCGATCTGGCGGTATTCGCCACGCTGGTCATGTGCGCCCAGGGCTTCGTGGGCTACCCTGTGGCATCCCTGTGCCTCAAGAGCGAGGCCAAGCGCATCAAGGCGCAGATCGACGCCGGTGAGCTGCAGGTGGACACCGCCGCCGGCGCCGTGCAGGCTGCCGCCGCGGGCCGCAAGAAGCTGATCCCCGCCCTGCCCGATAAGTACAACACCCCCAATGCCATCATTGCCAAGGTCATTCTGGTGGCGCTGCTGTCCGTGTGGGTGTCCAGCCTGTTCCACGACGCGGTCAACAAGCTGGTGTGGTGCCTGATCTTCGGCGTGCTGTGCAAGGAGCTGGGCTTCCTGGATGAGGACGCGCTGGGTAAGGCCCACGCCACCGGCATCGTGATGCCCATCATCACCCTGTCCATCTTCACCAATCTGGCCTCCGCCACCCCGGAGATGGTGGGCGGCATGGTGGTGCCGCTGCTGGTCTGCGTGGTCATCGGCACTGTGGCCTTCTCCGTGGTCTCTATCCTTGTGGGCAAGATCTTCGGGTACAGCTGGCAGATGTCCATGGCCATCGGCAGCTCCTGCCTGTTCGGTTTCCCCGGTACGGTCATCATCTCCAACGAGGTGTCCGAGTCCACCGGCGCCAACGCCGAGGAGCGGGCGGCCATCAACGCCCAGATCATGCCCAAGATGCTGGTGGCCGGTATGGTCACCGTGTCCATCACCTCCGTGCTGGTGGCCGGCGTGATGAGCGGCTGGCTGTAAAATAAGCGGATTTCCAGAAGTGAGGTAGTGAAAAATGTCCGAGATCAAGACGTTTGTTGACAGTATTTTTGAGGAGCTGACCGCCATCCGGCGGGACATCCACGCCCACCCGGAGCTGGGGATGCAGGAGGTGCGTACCAGCGCCCTCATCCGGCGGGAGCTGGAGAAGATGGGCATGGACGAGATCCAGCAGCCCCTGCCCACCGCCGTGGTGGGCCTGCTCCACGGCGGCAAGGGCCCCGGCAAGTGCGTGGCGCTCCGCGCCGATATCGACGCCCTGCCCGTCCACGAGGAGTCGGGCGTACCCTTTGCCAGCGAGACCGAGGGCGTGATGCACGCCTGCGGCCACGATCTGCACACCACCATGCTGCTGGGTACGGCCAAGACGCTGTGCCATATGCGTGACAGCTTCGCCGGTACGGTGAAATTCATCTTCGAGCCCAGTGAGGACACCATGCCCGGCGGCGCACGGGCGCTGGTGGCGGCGGGCGTCATGGAGAACCCCCATGTGGACGCCATCTTCGGCCAGCACGTCTGCCCCTCCGGCAACGACACGGTGGGTCGGATGCAGCTCTATAAGGGGTACTTCACCAGCGCGGTGGATCTGTTCCACATCGCCGTACACGGCAAGAGCGGCCACGGCGCCGCGCCCCACACCGCCCACGACGCCATCGCCTGCGCGGGGTATCTCATCACCGCGCTGCAAACGGTGGTGTCCCGCCGCATCGACCCCATGGACTCCGCCGTGCTGACGGTGGGTACCATGTCCGGCGGCGACGCGGTGAACATCACCGCCGGTGAGGCGCGGATGGTGGCGGTGCTGCGCAGCTTCAGCGACACGGCACGGGATACCGCCATCGAGGAGGTCAACCGGATCTGCAAGGGCATCGGCATCGCCTTCAGCTGCGATATCGAGGTGCGGCTGGAGGAGGGCTACGCCCTCCAGTACAACGACGGCGCCATGATCGATCTGGTGGAGCAGGCGGTCACGGAGGAGCTGGGCGCAGACAAGGTGATCCACCTCGACCGCCCCTTCTCCGGCAGCGAGGATTTCAGCTTCTTCGGCAAGCTCACCAACACGCCGTCGGCGTTCATGATGACCGATGCGGGCTGCGGCAAGGAGATGGTCTCCCTGCACAACGGCAAGATCGTGTTCAACGAGGACGTACTCAAGTCCGGCACGGCGGCCATGAGCGCCATTGCCCTGAAATACCTGAGCCGCTGACGCGGCCATGTTAGATTCTCTTCCTTTCCATTTTCGCAAAGGCGGCGCACCCAAAGGGTGCGCCGCTTCTGCTATGTCGGGGAGAGTGCAGCCGCCTTTTACGCACGGAAGAGGCTATCCCGGTAAAAAGGACCCTGCCGGTCTACACCGGCAGGGTCTTTTCTTGATACCGATAGGAGACGGGCGGCGTTATACCTCCCGGCGCAGCACACGGTAGACAAAGGGCATATCCAGTCCGCCGCGCACCACATCCGCCAGCAGGTCATACTGCCGCTCCTTGTAGCCGCTGGCGTCGAAGGTCGCCAGCGCGTCAAAGGACACGCCCTTTCTGGCGCACAGCACCCGCAGGATCGTATCGGCGATGCCCGGCGCGTCAAAGATGCCGTGGACGTAGCTGCCGTACACGTTTCCACCGCCGCTGAGGGCGGGCATCTGCTGCCGGCTGCGTCCCATGTGGATCTCGTACCCCTCGTAGGCCAGGCCATTCAGGGCGGAGAGCATCCCCTCCACGCCGCTGATGATGCCCTGCGTTTGGGCCTGTACCTTCTCGCCGCGGAATTCGGTGTCCATGTCCAGCAGCCCCATGCCGCTGATCTCCGTGACCCCGGCGGCCTCCACCTGCTCCGGGTCGGATACGGTGCGTCCCAGCATCTGGTAGCCGCCGCAGACGCCGAAGATCAGCGTACCGGCGTCGGCTGCCTTCAGGATGGCCGCCTCCAGACCGGACTGCCGCAGCCACCGCAGGTCGGCGATGGTGCTCTTGGTACCCGGCAGCAGGATCATGTCCGGCTGGTGCAGGTCGCTCACCTGATCCACATAGCGCAGCGACACATTCTCGTAACGCTCAAAGGGACTGAAATCCGTGAAATTGGAGATGCGCGGCACGCGGATCACCGCGATATCCAAGAGCTTCCGCTCCATGGAGCGACCGAACCGCTCCGTCAGGCTGTCCTCGTCGTCGATGTCCACATGGGTGTAGGGGATGACCCCCGCCACCGGGATGCCGCACAGCTCCTCCAGCGTTTTCAGCCCCGGCTCCAGAATGGCCCGGTCGCCCCGGAACTTGTTGACCACCACGCCCTTGATGCGGCGGCGCTCGTCCTCCTCCAGCAGCGCCACCGTGCCGTAGAGCTGGGCGAATACGCCGCCCCGGTCGATGTCGCCTACCAGCAGCACCGGTGCGTCCACCAGCTTGGCAAGACCCATATTTACGATGTCGTCCTGCTTGAGATTGATCTCCGCGGGGCTGCCCGCACCTTCGATGACGATCACGTCGTACTCTGCCGCCAGACTGTTGTAGGCCTCCAGCACGGCGGGGATGTAGTCCCGCTTGCGGCGGAAGTACTCCATGGCCTGCATATTGCCCCGTACCTGTCCGTTGACGATGACCTGACTGCCCACATCGGTGGTGGGCTTGAGCAGGATGGGGTTCATGCGGGTGTCCGGCTCGATCCCGGCGGCCTCCGCCTGCACCACCTGCGCCCGGCCCATCTCACCGCCGTCCTTGGTGATGAAGGAATTCAGCGCCATGTTCTGGCTTTTGAACGGCGCCACACGGTAGCCGTCCTGCTTCAGAACGCGGCAGAGTCCCGCCGCCAGCAGGCTCTTTCCGGCGTTGGACATGGTCCCCTGTATCATAATATTCATTGCCATAGCGATCTCTCCTCACAGAATTGCCGGATGGCCGTTATCAACGCCTCATTTTCCGCATGAGGCCGCACGGCGATGCGATACCACCCGTCGTCCAGCCCGCTGTAATTCCCACAGCCCCGGATGGCGATGCCCCGCCGCAGCAGGCCCTCCCGCAAGCCCTGCGGCCCGCGGAACAGCAGGTAGTTGGCTTGGGACGGGCATACCCAGAAGCCCAGCGCCGTCAGGTTATCCGTGAGCCAGCACCGCTCCTTGCGGACGAGGGCCAGCGTTCTTTGCAGGAAATCCTGCTCCGCCAGCGCCGCCACACCGGCGCTCTGCGCCAGCGAGGATACGTTCCACGGCTGGGACGCGCCTGCCATGCGGCGCAGCAGCGCGCTGTCGGCGCACAGGCAGTACCCCAGCCGGATGCCCGCCATGCCGTAGCTCTTGGTGAAGGCCTTCAGGATCAGCAGCTCCGGGTGCGCCGCCAAAAGGGATCTGGCGCTGACGCCGCTCTCCGTGAGATCGAGGAAGCACTCATCCAGAAACACCCGCGCACCCCACGCCGCACAGACTTGCAGGATCTGTTCCAGCAGCGGCAGCGGCAGCAGCCGTCCGGTGGGGTTGTTGGGGGTGCAGAGGAATACCACCTCCGGCTTTTTCTCCTCCAAGAAGGGCAGAAAGCCTTCGCCCAAATCGAAGTTCTCCGCCTGATGCAGGAAATACGGTGCCACACGGCAGCCCACCTGTGCCAGACCCAGCCCGTACTCGGCAAAGGTGGGTGCCGGCTCCACCGACGTCCGGGGCCGCAGAGCGGCGCAGTAAGCGTAGATCAGGTCCGCCGCGCCGTTTCCACAGAGAACATACGACGCCGGCACCTGCTCATGGGCCGCGATGGCCTGCACCAGCTGGCGGCAGTAGGGGTCGGGGTAGCGGTGCAGCTGGGGCAGCCCGCGGCGTACCGCCTCCAAAACGCCGGGGGGCGTACCCAGCGGGTTGGTGTTGGCGGAAAAATCCAGTGTGATACCGCCGCCGTACACGTCACCGCCATGTTGATTTTCCGTTTGATACAGCATCTGTGTCTCCTTTACAGCGCAAAGGGCAGCTTGACCCCACAGCTTAAAAGCAGGGTGAGAAGTGCTGTGACCGTCATCAGGCGGCACACGCGAGGGATGTCCTCGTGGGTGATCTCCCGCGATGCGTCGCCGATATACTCCTTTTTGTGCAGCACGCCGTGGTACCACGCATCCCCCGCCAGGCGCACACCCAGCAGTCCCGCACAGACGGATTCCGTCTGGGCTGAGTTGGGGCTGGCGTGCTTCCGGCGGTCACGGCGGAAGATCCGCCAGCCTGCCGCCGTATCCAGTCCCATCAGGCCGCCCGCCGCCAGCATCAGAAGCGCCGACAGCCGCGCCGGGATGTAATTCACCACGTCGTCGGCCTTGGCGGGTACCAGACCGATGTTCTTATAGGGCGGCTCCACATACCCCAGCATGGAGTCCATGGTGTTCACCGCCTTGTAGAAAAAGCCCAGCGGCGCGCCGCCGATGGCTAAAAACAGCAGCGGCGCCACCACACCATCGGAGGTGTTCTCCGCCACCGTCTCCACGGCGGCGCGGGTCACGGCGGCGTCGTCCAGCCGGTCGGTGTCCCGCCCCACGATCATGGAGACGGCGCGGCGGGAGGCCGCCAGATCGCCGCTCTCCAGCGCGTCATAGACCTTCATGGTCTCGTCCCGCAGGGACTTGACCGCCAGGATCTGCCAGCACATCACGCTCTCCAGCGCCAGACGCAGCCACGGGCTGACCAGCCCGCACAGCCACAGCAGCCCCGCCGGGACGACGGTGGACACGATGACCACCGCGCCCCACAGGATCGCGCCCGCCGCCCGCTCGCCGGCGGGCGTTTTGGGGCAGCTGCGCCGCAGCCCCCGCTCCAACACACTGATACATTTTCCGATCAGCACTACCGGGTGGGGGAAGCCGTGGGGGTCGCCCACCAGAAGGTCTATGCCAAAGCCGATGACCAGTGCTGCCAGCGACCACATCATGTCTGTTCCCCTCCGCCCTGCATCGTAAAAATATAAATGGGATTCTGCCCGCTCATCAGGTGATAACCTCCGGCTCTTCTGTCCCGCGCCACCTGCAGCGACACCACCTCCGTCTCCGCAAAGGGAAACGCCGTCAGGCAGTCCGTCAGCTCGGCGATGGATTCCAGCGAGACCGCCGTGGCCACAATGCGGACACGGGGATTTCTTGCCAGCAGCAGCGCCACGATCTCCCGCATATTGCCGGCGCTGCCGCCGATAAAGGCGTGGGTGGGCGCGGGCAGACCGGCACAGGCCTCCGGCGCGCTGCCGCAGACCACCCGTAGGTTCTCCAACGCAAACCGCTCCCGGTTTTGCTCCAGCAGTGCAGCGGCGTCTTCCCGCCGCTCCACGGCGCAGACCAGCCCCTGCTTTGCCTGCAAGGCCATCTCCACCGACACCGAGCCGGTACCGGCGCCGATGTCCCAGCAGACGCTCCGCTCCGTCAGGCGCAGCTTGGACAGGCACACCGCCCGCACCTCGCTTTTCGTCATAGGCACCACCGGCATTCCCTCCGCGCTGCGGAGGAAGGCATCGTCCGGCAGACCCGGCGTGACCACCGCGTCGGGCCGGGGATTTTCGATGAGCGCCACGCTCAGGGGGGCGTAGTCGCCCTCTGTCAGCTCCACCGCCGTGCCGCGCACGATGCGCTCGTCCGGGTAGCCCAGCCGCTGTCCCACAGACACGGTGACGCCGCCCAGACCACCCGCTGTCAGCGTGCGGCACAGGTCGTTGATGCCGCGCTCGCCGCCCACCAGCGCGAAGAGTCGGCCGTTTGCCCGCACCTCCGGCAGGATGTTGCGCTGCCGCCCGTGGAGGCTTACCACCCGGACGTCCTCGTAGGAGGTCTTCAGCCGGGCGCACAGATAGGACAGCGAGCTCAGACCCGGCAGCACCGCCGTGTCACAGCCCTCCAGCAGCGGCAGCAGCTTCTTAGTGCCGCTGAAAAAGCCGGTGTCGCCGGACATGACCACCGCAAAGCGGCGGTATTCCCGGTGGGTGCGGATAAAGTCCGCGATATCCTGCGGCGCAATGGCGTCATAGGTGGGCTGCCCCTGCCGCGCCACCGCCTCCAGCATCCGTTTTGCGCCGATGAGACAGTCTGCCGTCTCGATGGCCTCGCTGACCTCATGGGTCATAGCCTCCCGGCTGCCGGGGCCGATGCCGACGATCCGCACCTGCGGCCGGACGGTGCAGCCGAACCGCTCACACAGCACGTCCAGCACCGCCGTAAAGGGCAGACCCTCCCGCTGGGGCGGGCGGCCGATGACCACCAGTCCCGCGCCCGACTTCCGGGCGGCGGACACCTTGGCGGGGAAGCCGCCGGCCTCGCCGCCGTCCTTGGTCACCATCCACGCGGCGTCGGCAAACCGCAGCGTCGCCAGATCCATCTCCTCGGAGAAGGGACCCTGCATGGCGATGATATGGGCGGCCGTCAGCCCCGCCTCCCGGCAGGCCGCCAGCGACGCGTCCATCGGCAGCACACGGGCGTACACCCGCTGGGCAAAATCGGGGATGGCACTGTACGCTGCCAGCTCCTTGCTGCCGGTGGTCAGCAGGATATGGCCCTGCGTGCGCGCCAGAAACGCGGCGGCAGCCGCCGCGTTTTCCACGCAGACCACGTCCTCCGTCTGCTGGGAGGATTGCCGCAGCAGACGCAGATATTCCGTCTCCGTCTCCCGGCAGGCCGTGGAGATGCTCTCGGTGATGGAGGCGGCGTAGGGGTGGGTGGCATCGATCACCAGATCGAACCGGGTCTCTTGCAGCATCCGGATGATGTCCTCCACCGGGATACGCCCCGCCAGGACCGTGACATTTTCCGCCTCCGGCAGCAGCGTCTCGCCGTACTCCGTGGCCACGCACACCGTGGCCTGTACCGGCTGTCCGGCGAGAAATTCCGCCAGCTCCCGCCCCTCGGTGGTGCCGGCAAACACGCAGATATTACACATTTCGGTATCCTCTGGGGGTGATGAGCTGTCCTGCCACCGTCTTTGCCGCGCTGTTGCCGATAAACACGGTGCAGAACATATCCACCTCCGCCTCCCGCAGCTCTGATAGCGTCAGGATGCGGCGGCTCTGCCCATCGCGGCCGATGTTGCGGACGATGCCGCAGAGTCTGTCCTCTGGCAGACGGCGCAGCAGAATGTCGCAGGCGCGCTTTACATGATCCGGTCTGCCGTGGCTGGCCGGGTTATACAGGGCGATGGTCAGATCCGCCGCCGCCGCACAGTCCAAGCGCTTTTCGATGGTCTCCCACGGTGTCAGACGGTCGCTGAGGCTGATGACCGCGAAGTCGTGGGTCAGCGGCGCACCCAGCACCGCCCCGCCGCTGCACGCCGCCGTCAGCCCCGGCACCACCTGGATCTCAGGCTCCTGCGACTGGCCCCGCAGCTCATAGACCAGCGCGGCCATGCCGTAGATGCCGCTGTCGCCGGAGCAGACCATGGCGGCGGTCTTGCCGCTGCGCGCCAGCTCCAGCACCAGCTGGCAGCGCTCTGTCTCCCGCGTCATGGGGGTGGAGTGAAGCTCCTTGCCGGGATAGCGATCCCGCACCAGATCCACATAGACGGGGTACCCCACAATGGCGTCGCACGCCCGCAGAGCCTCATCCGCCCGGATGGTCATATCCTCATATCCGCCGGGGCCGATGCCCACTACGATTACCTTACCCAAAGCGCACCTCCCAATGCTCCGCCGCAACGGCGACGGTCACGCCGTCCCGCGCTGTTTTTTGTACGATCAGTTTTTCGGCACCCAGCAGCGCCGCCCGCTCGCAGACATTGTCCACGCCGGTGACGGAGCGGACAAAGTCGGAGGGGGTGAAGTCACCCGCCACATCCCGCAGCTGCTGCGCCGTGTAAAAATGCACCGGCCAGTTGTTTCTCTCACAGGCGGCCAGCAGTCCCGCCTCGTCCTGCTTCAGGTCGATGGAGTAGACACCGCGAACGGCCGCCGTGTCCAGGACGTTCTCCGCAAACACCGCCTGTACCGCGTTTTCCACCGCGTCGGCGGCGGTGCCACGGCGGCAGCCTACGCCTACCCGCAGCACCCGGGGGATCAGCCGCAGGGTGCGGGCAAAAGGCGTTCTGGCGCGCCAGCCGATGAAAATGCCCAGCGGGCCATTCTCCCCGGCAAACGTACCCTCCGGCAGGGGGGAGGGCAGGGGAAACTGGCTGCAAAGGGGGATATCCCCCTCCAGTATCGCCGCCGACACCGCCTTGGCAAGCCCCATGTCGGAGATGGCGCAGCCGTGCCGGGCAGCCCATGCGTCCACGGCGAATTTCCCGCGGACGTCGGTGGCGGTGGTGACCACCGCCGTGGCGTCCAGCTTCTCCGCCAGCGCCGCCGCCAGCGCGTTGGCGCCGCCGATGTGGCCGGAGAGCAGGGGGATCACAAACCGCCCCGCCTCGTCGATGCACAGCACCGCCGGGTCGGTTTTTTTGCTCTGCACATAGGGGGCGATCTCCCGCACGGCGATGCCGCAGGCCCCTACGAAGATCAATGCGTCCATGGCGGAAAAGCACGCGCCGTATACCGCCTTGTCCAGCGGCAGGAACGCCGGCTCCTCAAACCGCTCCATGGTGTAGCACACGAACGCTGCCTCCGGGAGCGCTGCCATCACCCGCCGCGCCGTGGCGCAGCCGCCCCGGCTGAAGGCAAACAGGGCGGCTCTCATTGCGCCCCCTTGCGGAACTCCGTTGTAAAATCGGGGTGGTACAGCAGGGAGCGGAGATAGCTGTCGCCCAGACAGTTGCCCACCACGATCAGCGAGGTCTTGGTCAGACCGTTGCCCGTCACCGTCTCGTGGAGCGTGCCTACCGTGCAGCGGAAGATCTTCTCCTCCGGCCAGGTGGCCTTATACACCACCGCCACCGGCGTCTCGGCGGCATAGCCCCCTGCCAGCAGCTCGGCTTGCAAATGCTCCGTCAGCGAGGTGCTGAGAAACAGCACCATGGTGGCCTGATGGGCGGCCAGTGAGCGAATGGACTCCCGCTCCGGCACCGGCGTGCGGCCGGGAGCGCGGGTGATGATGACGGTCTGGCTCACATCGGGCAGGGTGTACTCCGCCCGCAGAGCCGCCGCCGCGCCGCAGAAGGCGCTGACGCCGGGACAGACGTCGTAGGCGATGCCGCGTTTTTCCAGCTCGTCGAACTGCTCCCGCACCGCGCCGTAAATGCTGGAATCCCCTGTGTGCAGGCGCACCGTGGTCTTGCCGGCGGCCTCCGCCTTTTCAATGAGGGCGATGACCTCCTCCAGCGTCAGCTTGGCGCTGTCGTGGATCTCACAGCCCGCTTTGGTATAGTCCAGCACCGCGGGATTTACCAAAGACCCTGCGTAGATCACCACGTCGGCCTCGCCCAGCAGCTTGGCGCCCCGGACGGTAATAAGGTCGGCAGCGCCGCTGCCCGCTCCCACAAAATGTACCATTGTCAGTCCTCCTTTATCCGGCGCAGCAGTGCCGCTGCGTCCTTTGTCTCACAGAGATAGCCGTATTCCTTGGAGAACAGGATGGCGCCTGCCTCCATATCGCCGCATTTATAGGGCAGCATCGCGTCGATGCGCCCCGCCAGACGGTGCAGCACCGCCTCATAAAGCCCTTGCTCCTGCAGGATCCGCAGGGCGTCGTCGCAGGTGGCGCAGTGGAGCAGCGCCTCCGCTGCCGCCGCGTCCAGACCCTCCGCGGCGGCACAGGCTGTCAGAATGTCCGTGCGGCAGTCGCCGTAGCGGGAGTGGGTGTTCCACATACCGCCCGCCAGCTTCACCAGCTTGCCGATGTGACCGATGAGCAGCGCCCCGTGAAAGCCCAGCTCCCGGCACATCTCCAGCGCATCGCCGATGAAGTTGGAGGTCATCACCGCCGTGGCGGGGTCGATGCCCATGGCGTTCTTGATATAGTCCGCGCCGTAGTTGCCGGGGGCCAGCAGCACATAGTCCGCGCCGCTCTCCCGCCGCTGCCGCAGTTCCACATGAATGGTGTCCACCAGCGCCTGCTCACTCATCGGCTCCACGATCCCCGTGGTGCCTAAGATGGAGATGCCGCCCTCGATGCCCAGCCGGGGATTGAAGGTCTTCTTTGCCAGCGCCTCCCCCTCCGGGACGGAGATCACCACCCGCAGGCCGTCAGTGTAGCCCAGCAGGCCGCAGACCTCCTCCACATTCTCCCGGATCATCCGGCGGGGAACGGAGTTGATGGCCGCCGCGCCCACCGGCTGGTCAAGCCCAGGCTTGGTCACACGGCCCACACCCTGTCCGCCGTCGATGACAATGCCCGCGTCCTCCGTTTTTCGCACCTCGGCGTAAACGAGGGTGTCGCGGGTGATATCCGGGTCGTCGCCGCTGTCCTTCCGAATGGCGCAGCGCACACAGTCCGGGGAGCTGTGGATGTCCTCCACCGCCAGCGTCAGCTCTATGCCCTTGGGCGTCAGCAGACGGATGGTCTCCTTCTTACTGCCGCTCAACAGCATCCACGCGGCGGCCTTGGCGGCCGCCGCGGCGCAGGAGCCGGTGGTGTAGCCCAGACGGAGCTTTTTCCCGTCCCGCATCACAAATTCCTTCATGGTGGTCTACCGCCTGATCTGGTAGAGCATGGCGTTGCAGATAGCCGCCGCCACATTGCTGCCGCCCTTGCGGCCCCGTGCCACGATGTAGGGCGCGGCAGCGGCCTCGATGATGCGCTCCTTGCTCTCCACCACGTTCACAAAGCCCACCGGCACGCCGATGATGAGGGCGGGGTGGAGCTTGCCGGCCTCCATCAGCGCCTCCAGCGAGAAAAGCGCCGTGGGGGCGTTGCCGATGGCGAAAATGCAGGGCTTTTCCAGCGCCGCCGCCCGCTCCATGGATACGAAGGCACGGGTCACGCCCCGCTCCTTGGCCTCCGCCGCCACGTCCGCGTCCGACATGAAGCAGTGTACCTCCCCGCCCAGCGAGGCGAGGATGGACTTGTTGATCCCGGCCTTGGCCATCTGGGTGTCGGTGACGATGTCACAGCCCGCCCGCAGGGCGGCGATGCCCTTTTCCACCGCGTGGTCGGAAAAGGCCAGATTGTCCACATAGTCAAAGTCCGCCGTGGTGTGGATGACCCGCTTGATGACCAGCTCATTCTCCGGGTCCAGCCGCCGGTCACCCAGCAGCTCGGTGATGATGGCGAAGCTGCGCTTCTCGATATCCATAGGCTTCATCTGCTCCATCATAGCGTCTCCTTTCTGCAAGCTGCCAAAAAGCGCTGTGCCATGGCAGGCTTGGCGTAAAAATGGAAGTGAGGGAAACCCGCGTACAGCGTGTCCGTGGCATACGCACAGCGCCACTGCTTGCCGGAGGGCTTTTCCGCCAGAAAAGCGCCGCCGGGCTGGGGGGTGTCCCAGTGGTGAAATTCATGCATAGGTACCTGCTCTCCGGCGCGGCAGAGGAGGCTGTCCCCCTGCGCCGTGGCGGTGATGTAGCCGAACCGGGTCAGCTTCCCTGTGTCAAAGCAGTCACCGGGCAGCGCGCCTACCATGGCGTGGCCCGCGATGGTCTGCGTCAGGTACATAAAGCCGCCGCACTCGGCGATACAGGGCATCCCCGCGTGTACGGCCTCCCGAAGCTGCCCGCGCAGGGTACGGTTTTCTTCCAACTGCGCCGCGTACAGCTCCGGGTAGCCGCCGCCCAAGTACAGACCCTGTACGCCGTCGGGAAGCCGCTCATCCGCCAGCGGGCTGAAGGGTATCAGCTCCGCACCCAGCTGCCGCAGCAGGTCGAGGCTGTCCTCATAGTAAAAGCAGAACGCCCGGTCCCGCGCCACGCCGATACGCACCGGCGCGCCCGCCTCCGGCAGCACCGGCGGCGTAAAGCGAAGGGGCGGCGCGGCAGCCGCGATTTCCAGCAGAGCGGCTATGTCCAGCGTCTTTTCCGCCTCGGCCGCCAGCTTGCGCAGCTTCTCTTGCAGGTCGGCTACCTCGTCCGCGGTGATGAGCCCCAGATGGCGGCTCTCCAGCGCGCACTCCGGCAGACGGGGCAGGTAGCCGCAGGCGCGGACGCCCAGACGATTTTCCAGCTCCCGCGCCAGCGGGCCGTAGCTCATGGCGCTGCACCCGTTGAGGATGACGCCCCGGATGCCGCTGTCCGGCGCGAAGCGGAGAAAGCCCTCCGCCGCCGCCAGAACCGACAGCGCCGCGCCCCGGGCGTTGACCACCAGCACCACGGGGCTTTCGGTCTCCCGCGCCGCCTCATAAGTGCTGGCTCGGGTGGAGGTGAGGCCCAGACCGTCATAGTAGCCCATGACACCCTCAATCACCGTAACGTCGCAGCCCTCGCCATTGTGCGCCAGCAGATAGCGCATGGTGTCGCGGTCAAAAAAGAACGGGTCGAGGTTAGAGCTTTTCGCGCCGATGACCCGGCTGTGGAACATGGGGTCGATGTAATCCGGACCGCATTTCGCCGCGCCTACCCGCAGACCCCGCAATACCAGCGCCTGCAAAACGGCGCAGGTGACGGTGGTCTTGCCGCAGCCGCTGTTGGTACCGGCCAGCACCAGCCGGGGGACTTTTTGCTCCATAGCGCCCTCTCAATCCGCCACGATGGTGGCAAAATAGCTGATCTCCTCCGGCAAGTGCCGCAGATCGGTGCAGACCTGCTCTGTCTCCAGCCCGCAGTCCGCCACCATACCGGCGTTTGCCGCCATACCGCGGCGCTCCAGCGCCGCCGCCGTCTCGTGGATGGCCTTGCCGGACTTCATGATGACCTTCGTTCCCGGCAGCGCCAGCGCGCTGTCCAGCTCGGCGCTGCCCGGCAGGATGTGGAGAGGCTCCTCCATGCGGGTGAGGCTGCGCCCCAGCCGCGCCGCCACGGCGCAGAAGCTGGTGACGCCGGGACACATCACCGTCCCAAACCCGTCAGCGCGGATGCGCTCCAGAATATAGTAGGCCGTGGCGTACACGGACACGTCGCCCAGATTCACCATGGCCACGTCCCGCCCCGCCGCCAGTTCGGCTTTGATAGCGGCTGCCGCCGTGCGGTAGCTGTCCTCCCGTACCGCCGCGTCACGCGCCATGGTGAAGTCCAGCGGCAAGATGGTCTTGCCCTGCATATCCACCGCCCCGGCGGCGATGTCCAGCGCCAGCATCCGTCCGGACTTCATCCGGGGAGCCGCGATAATGTCACACGCCTCCAGCACCCGGCACGCCTGCCGGGTCAGCAGCTCCGGGTCGCCGGGGCCCACGCTGACGGCGTAAAAAACACCCTGTTTTTCCATGTCGCTGCTCCTTACGGCACAAATTCCAGACTGTCGAAGCAGGGGTCATACTTCCCATGCTCCATCTGGTACAGCTTTGCGATATACGCCCGCGTAAAGATCTCCTCCGGCGGGCCGATGCGGTCGATCCGGTCGCCTGCCACGCACACCACGGTGTCGGAGATGCGCTCCGCCAGCTCCAGCTCGTGGAGCGACAGCAGTACCGCCAGATCGTTTTCCCGTACCATGCGCTTGAGTACCGTCAAAAGCTCCAGCTTGTAGCGGATATCCAGAAAGCTGGTGGGCTCGTCCAGCACGATGATCTCCGGCTCCTGACACAGCGCCCGCGCCAAGAGGATGCGCTGGCGCTGCCCATCGCTGATGGCGGAGAAGGGGCGGTCAGCAAACTCCATGCCGCCTACCTGCTCCAAGGAGCGCTCCACGATGGCCTGATCCTCCGGCTGCAAAATGCCCAGCCGCCCGGTGTAGGGATAGCGGCCGCTGCTCACCACGTCCCGGCAGGTCATCAGCTCCGGCTCCATGCGGGCCGTCATCAAAATGGCCATGCGCCGGGCGATCTCGTTGCGGCTGCGCGCCTCCATGGCCTTGCCGTCCAGAAACACCGTGCCGGACACCTTGGAGAGCTGGCCGATAATGGTTTTCAATATGGTGGATTTTCCCGACCCGTTGGGGCCGATGAGCGTCACGATCTTGCCCCGCTGCACATGGAGGGCGACATCCTCGATCAGCGGCTTGCCGTGGTAGCCCACGGACAGGTCTTTTGTTTCCAGATATGCTGCCATACTCACGCTGCCTTTCTGTGGATCATCATGTAGATGACGATAGGTGCGCCGAACACCGCCGTGACGGAGCTGATGCTCACCTCCGTGGGGGCGAAGGCGGTGCGGGCGATGAGGTCGCAGAACAGGCAGAACACGCCGCCGCCCAGAAAGCACGCCGGGATCATGACGAGCGGCTCCGCCGACTTAAAGAGGGATTTCATCAGGTGCGGCACGGCGATGCCCACAAAGGAGATAGGGCCGGCAAAGGCCGTGACGCAGGCGGACAGCACGCTGGACAGCAGGATCAGCGCCGTCCGGAACGCCCGCAGCGGCACGCCCATGTTCTGGGCGTAGACCTCGCCCAGCTGGTACGCCCGGATGGGCTTGGACAGCAGAAAGGTCAGCAGCAGCGTGACGCCACAGACAGCGGCCATGGTCTTTACATTCTCCCAGCTCATACCGGAGAAGGAGCCCAGCGACCAGTTGTGCAGGTTCACGATGCTGGAATCGTCGGCAAAGGTCACGAGAAAATCCGTCAGCGCCGAGCAGATGTAGCCGATCATCACGCCGCAGACCACCAGCAGGCTCATGCGCTTGACCCGCTGGGAGATCAGCAGCACGAAGCCCATGGACACCATGGCACCCACGAACGCCGCCGCAATGAGAATGGCGGAGGAGGTGGTCTTGCCCCGGCTCAGCAGCGCCAGCATGGCCACGCACACCGTCATCTTCGCGCCGGAGGAGATACCCAGCACGAAGGGGCCGGCGATGGGGTTGTGGAAAAAGGTTTGCAGCAGATAGCCGGACAGGGACAGCGCCCCGCCCAGGATCAGCGCCGACAGAAGCCGGGGCAGCCGGATCTTTACGATGATCTGGCTCTGTGTAAAGCCCACATCGCCGCCCAGCAGTATCCGCCATATCTCAGACGCGGAAAGAGAGACGCTTCCCGCGAATATGTTCCAGAGTATAAATACAAACAAAAGCAGGAGGAGCAGCCAAAAGCCTCCCCAGATGCGAAGTGTTCGGGTGTTCTTCATGCCGCTCCTCCTTATAATGTAATGATGTAAAAAATGCTCACTTCATCCGTGTCAGGAAGTGAAACGCCGTGTCCGGCGCGTCGTTCAACGCATGGTTGACGTCCAGAATGAGGTCGCTCAGCTCCAGCGACTCCTGATAGAAGTTTTTGGTCAGGCACCACACGTTGCCGCTCTTGACAGCCTTGAAGTCGGCCAGAAGCGGGTCCAGTGCCACCAATTCGTCCAGCGTGTGCAGCTCACCGTCGATGATGCTGTTGTAGATCAGCACGTCGGCGTCCACCGCCCCGTGGTAGAAGGATTCCATCTGAATATTGATGGTGGACTGTGCGTTGTCCTCCGCCGACTCGTCGAAGGAGACATAGTCGCCGCCGGCGATGGCGACACACTTCGCCACATAGTCCGTGGACTTGCGGACATTCACCGCACCGCTGCTGGTGATGTAGAAGAACGCCACGGTCTTGCCGGTGGGCTGCTGCTCCAGCACATCCGCCACGCTGTCCATCTTTGCGTTGAACAGCGCCTCGGCCTCGTCCTCCTTGTCCAGCAGCGCCGCGTACAGCTTGATCCACTCCATCCGCCCCATGGGCAGGGTCTCATAGCTGGAGGTCTCCACCAGCACGGGAATACCCAGCCGCTCCAGCTGCTCCAGCACCGCCGGGGAGTGGTAGATCATGGTGTTCTCCACCGCCAGATCGCAGCCGTTGGACAAAATCAGCTCATAATCCGGCTCAGAATACTTGCCGGCGTAGGTCATCGCGCCGCTGTCCATGGCGTCCTTGGCGCTTTGGATGTACCAGTCCGCCTGCTTTTTGCCGCTGAGGGTGATGCAACCAACGGCATCCAGCTTGTCAAAGTAGTCCATGGCGGCAGCCGCTACCAGATAGATCTGATCCAGCGGCTGCTGCAAAACGGTGACCTTCTCCGGCACACCATCCGGTACCGCCGCGCCCTCCGCCACCAGCAGGTACACCCGGTCGTCGTGGATGGTGATGCGCTTGTAGCTCTCACCGGCGTACTCCACGGTGAACTGCTGGGCGTAGCGCAGGGGCATGGTGCGGTCAAAGACCAGCTCGTCCCACGACACGGCGGCGGTTTGCCCGTCTGCTTTGGCGGGGGCGTCAGTCGTGCCGCAGGCGCAGAGGGACAAGACCATCAGCGCCGCCAGCAGCCCGGCGAGAAAACGCCTCACTGGGCGGCCTCCACGGCGGTGGAGGAATCAAAGGTCAGAGTGTACTCGATCTCGTGGGGGGTGCTCATGGCGGTGGTATCGCCGATCACCGTCAGCGGGGTATCCAGCGCCCGGACGGGGATCTCGAAGGTGGAGCCGCCCTCGGTGGTGAGAACGTCATAGCGCTGGCCGTCCACCAGCATATAGTCGTACTTCTGGCTGCTCCACACGATGGTGGCAGTGGCAGCGCCGTTCTCCACCTTCAGGGTGCAGGGGGTCAGCACGTGGGACTTGCCGGAGCCGCCCTCGAAGCCCACCTCGATGGTGTAGGTGCCGTCCGCCAGCGTAATGGCGGCAGCGTCGTCGTTCTCCTCCTTCAGTACGGGGTTGGAGACGGAGACCTTGTGGTCATACCACACGCCCTTCTTGCCGATGAGGGCCACGTCGAACTCCTCGTCCAGCGCGGGAACAGGGATATCAAAGCCGTTGACCGTTTCGGTCAGGCCATCGGGATAGGTGACAGTGTCCTTGGTGGGCTGCAGCAGCACGGCGCCGTCCTTCTGGGCGTCCTCCTTCAGACCGGGGAACAGGTTGACGATGCTGGTGGAGGCGAGGCTGACGTGGATGGTCATCTGGCCGTCCTTCACGGTCAGCACACCCTTGCCGTCGCAGGTCTCGTTGGCGTGGAACATACTGCTGTCGGTGTTGAAGTCGGCGGTGTACACGCCGTCCGCCAGTGCGGGCTGGTCGGGCTTGTCGCTGTCGGGAGCGTCGGTCTGCTGCTGTCCGCAGCCAACCAGCAGCGCCGTCATCATCAGAGCGGCCAGCAGAAACGAAAGAATTTTCTTCATGGTAAAGTCCTCCTTGCTTTGAAAAAAGCTCCGAGGCGATGGTGTACCGCCCCGGAGCCCGTTCAGTCCTTGTTACGCGATGGCGTCAATGGCAGCCTTGGTGTGGGCCACATAGAGAGCCTGCACGTCCGCGATACGGCCCAGACCGGAGATCTGGCAGTTCACGGTGAAGCCGGCGGCCTCGAACATGGTCTTCCAGGAATCATCGTCTGCACCGGCCATGTCGTTGTTGGCGTGGTCGCCAGCCACGACCATCAGGGGACGCAGCACCACGGTGGTGTAGCCGGCGTTCTTGACGGCCTCGATCACGGCCTCGCAGGAGGTCTCCTCGGGCTCACCCTCCACGGTGCCGACGAACACGTTCTCATAGCCCAGCTTGGCCATCTGGGTAGCCATCTGGCTGTAGGTGACCTTGGCCACATGAGCCGTACCGTGGCCCATCAGCACATAGGCAACACCGGCATCCTTGGCGGCAGCGGTGGACTCATAGCCGCTCTCCTCGAGGGCAGCAGCCACGACGGCCTTGGCGACGGCTTCCTTGTCGGCGTTGATGACGGTGGCATCGTTGCCCACCTCGCCCAGCATGGGCTCGGCGATCTCAACGGAGTCAAACTGGTCGCGAACCTTGTCGATGGCGGCGCACATCTCGTCGTACTCAGCGCCGTGCATCAGGTGAGTGGGCTGGACGACCAGCTGCTTCACACCGTTGGCGACAGCGCGCTCCAGGGCCTGCTCCATGTTGTCGATCTTCTCGCCGTCACGAGCCTGGATGTGGTTGATGATGATCTGCGCGGTGAAGGCGCGGCGCACGGACCAGTCGGGGTTGGCCTCCTGCAGGGCATCCTCGATGCTCTTGATGTCGGCTACGCGGCTGTCATTGAAGGAGGTGCCGAAGGACACCACCAGCAGCTCCTTCTCGCCGATCTCGTCCTGGTTGCGGGGATCGTCCTTGGAGGCGTCGCCGGTGTCCAGACCGAAGTAATCGGGGCTGGCCTCCTCACCCTCTACCAGCGCCTTCTGGGCGTCGGTCAGGGCATCCCAAGCGGCCTTGGCGGCCTCGCACTGGGCGTCGGTCTCCTCGGTGCGCTCCTGCACATAGATGGCGTCGATCAGGGCGGCGACCTTATCGGCGGCGGCCTTGTCGGTCTCCTCGGTGTTCACATCGTTGTTGTCAGCGTCATTGTCGTCGGCAGCATTGTCCTTGTTGCCGCAGGCGGTCAGCATGCTCATCAGCATCACAGCCGCCATCAGAAAGGCAAGTGCTTTCTTCATGGGGGATCTACCTCTTTCCAAATTATTTGTTCTGAAAGAAATATAAAAGCGGCTGTGTCTCACACAGCCGCCCTCGGTGCTTCTTACTACATATACATCCGCGCGGTGACCCGCAGCGGATCATAAGTTCGTAGGAAAACCAACCTGTTGGCAGCAGGTTTGAGATTCCACACAGAGGCAGGTCTCCTGACTTCGTTCATTACGGCGCTGCCCTTCCCGGTTTCCCAGTGGTTCGCAGGCCGCTCCCGTACACAGTGACTGCATCGTTCCGGATTCGCACCGGATTCCCTTTTCATCTGCTTTTGAGCAGACACCTCTGTGCTACAACTTTATATTTTTTCAGACGGACTGATTATATCACACTTTGTCGAATTGTCAATGTGACCTGCTTTGGGCAATAAGAAAGAAAAAATGCCGGAAACCACGGCGGTTTCCGGCATTTTGCAGGTGCGCCTGCATACAGGGAGCTTTACAAGAGAGGCAAAGAAAGCATTGAACGGGTCTTCGCAGACACTAAGGAAAAACACGCGATGCGTTATACACAATACAGAGGCTTGGCTCAGATCACAAACTGGGTGAAGCTCAAGCTTGCGGCGTTTGCGCACCGCTGCGTGGGAGGGGTTTTCTCAAGAGGGGTTCTTGCCGCGCCGCTCAGGTCACTGCCGGGCCTCGCGCCACGCGTTCAGGTAAGCGGCAGACTTCTCAGCGTCCGCCACAATCGTCTTGCCGGTACCCAAAACGGGCGTCAGCGGGCTGTATGTGGGGATCAGGCGGTTGTCAAACACGGCGCTGATCTGCTCCTGATTGACGGCGAACTGGGCTGCCTTTCTCAGGTTGACATCGCTGAAGATGCCCTTGAAGTTAAAGGCGCAATAGTTGTATGCGTTGCTGGCCACCTCCTTGGTCATAAGGTTGGCTTCCTTATTCGCAAGGGCGATCTTCTCGGCGGGCATACAGTAGAGGGCGTGGATCTCACCGGCGCGCAGAGCTGCAAAGGCGTTCTCCATGTCGCTGATGAACTTCACCTCAATGGTCTTGATCTTGGGGGTGTACTTATCCTCGGTGGGCATGTAGTAGGGGTTGGCCTCGAAGGTCATGCCGTAGTCCGTGCGCTTGATGGGGATATAGGGGCCGCTGCAGACCATATTGTTGTCATAGGCGGCACCCTCGGTATACCACATCTGATCGCCGTAGAGCATATCCGTCTTTACATCATAGCTGGCGGGATCGGTGAGGAATTTCTTGTTCACCGCTTCGATCTGCTTCTTGCTCACGATGCCGCCAGCGTTGTGGGCAAAGGCGTTCAGCGCCTGCGGGAACACATACTTCGTGGACAGGCGGATCACCTGATAGGTGCCGGAGGCGTTGTTCACGTCGGTGGCCTTGTCGGTCAGGGCGGTGATGTCGGAGGGAGCGGACTTCTGGAGCTCATCGTAGACGCTGCCGCCATCCTTGGTCTGGATCCCCTTCAGGGACTCCAGATCGGTAATGGCCGCCACGCTGTCTACGGTTTCAAAGTTGCCGTAGTTCACGTTATCGGGGGCGGCGTTCTTATCCATCATTCTCTCGACGGAGTACACCACATCCTCGGCGCTGACAATCTCACCGGTGTCCACAGCGTGCATATTTTCCACCTTGCAGAAGTGGACGTCATCTCTCAGCAGGAAGTAGAAGTCCGTGCCGTTTTCCGCCAGCGTGTAACCGCGGGTCAGAGAACTCTTGGTGGTCAGAGTGTCGTCATCCGCTAAATTGAGCAGACGAATATAGCCATTGGTGATGCCTAGGAAGGTGGAACTGTCGTCGGAGCGGATGGGATCCAGCGGGAGCAGGTCAGAGTAGAGCTGGCTGGTCACATACGTTCTGGTGGCGTTGTCGTCCGGATTCTTGAAGCGGAGCTCCTCCCAGACCAGAGCACGGGACTTGGGCATGCGGACGGTGTCCGCGTTGAGGACATCCGTGTTGAAGGTTTCCGTGCGCATGGACACATAGATGGGCAGCACATAGGCCATCTCGCTGACCATGTAGTCCTCTAAATCGGAATACGTCTGCATATACTCCGCTGGGGTCTGCTTGGCAGCGGTATCGATGTACTCATCCAGCTTGGGGTCGTTGATGCCATACAGGTTGAAGTCGCCGTCGGATCTGAAGACGCCGCGCACCGCGTAGTCGGGCGAACCGTTGGTGGTCACCCAATAGGTGATGGCCAAATCGAAGTTACCTGCATCCACCTGAGAGCGCCAGCTTGCATAGTCGGGCTGCAGGCTGATGCTGGGAGCGAAGCCTGCCTTTTCCAGTTGGTCGCGGATGACGTTGGCGTAAGCATCGTCACCCCAGCCTGCGTTGGCGAGAATCACAACCTTGGGTTTTTCATCTGCGGAGCTGTCGGGAGTCTTGGTTCCGCATCCGGCCAGCAGTGTGGCCAAGAGTACGAAAGCCAAAACGAGGGAAACTGTTTTCTTCATTATCGGTTCCTCCCATGTTTAATATTTGCCAAAGGGATTTTCCCTTAATAGCCTTTGTCTGTGCGCGGGGTCACATCAGCAATGTCCGTTTTCCATCCTAAAGCAGGCCACCATGTGGCCGGACTCCACCTCGTATCGCGGAGGGGAAGCTTCGAAGCAACGCTTCTCCGCGTAGGGACATCTGGGCGCAAAGCGGCATCCGGGCGCCGGGTTGATGGGGGAAGTGATCTCCCCCTTCAGCGTTACCCTCTGCCGTCTGTTGTCCAGATCAACGGATGGGATCGCGCTCAAAAGCGCCTGCGTATACGGGTGCAGCGGCGAGTCGAAGATTGTGTTCCTGTCCGCGTATTCCACAAGCTCGCCAAGGTACATTACGCCCACATGATCCGAGATATGGCGGACGACGCTCAAATCGTGAGAGATGAAAATGTAGGTGAGCTTTAGGCTCTGCTGAAGCTCGATCATCAGGTTCAATATCTGCGCCTGCACGCTGACGTCAAGGGCAGACACAGGCTCGTCACAGACGATGAACTGTGGGTTCACGGCCAGCGTCCGCGCGATGACGACGCGCTGACGGCGGCCGCCGTCAAATTCGTGAGGGTATGCGTTGAAATTTCGGCGGGAGAGTCCCACCAGGTTCATGAGCTCCTCTACCCGCGCCCGCCGGGCCGCAGCGTCCATATCCGGCTCAAAGACCAGCAGAGGCTCCTCGATGCTCTCCGAAATGGTCAGACGCGGATCCAGGCTGGCATACGGGTCCTGAAAGATCATCTGCATATGGCGCCGCATCTGTCGGATCTCGCTCTTGTTGAAGGACGTGATGTCCATCTGGCGAAACAGGATGTGGCCAGCGGTCGGCTCGTTCAGCCGCAGGATGACGCGGCCCAGTGTCGATTTCCCACATCCGGACTCTCCGACGATCCCAAGCGTCTTTCCGGCTTCAATAGAGAAAGAAACATTTTCAACGGCGTGCAATTCTCCTGCGGCGACCTTGAAATACTTGCTTAAGTTGCGCACTTCCAATAAAGCACTCATATGAAAGATCCCTCCACCGCTCAAACGTTATGGCATCTGTGCAGATGCCCTTCTCCCCTAAGCACAGGCTTTTCTATTTTGCATTTGTCCGTGCAGTATCTGCACCGGGGATGGAAGCAGCAGCCCCTTGGCAAATCGGCCGGGTTGGGCGGCATCCCCTCAATGGGGATCAGCTTTTTGCTGTCGCCCGTCATCTTGGGGATGGATTCAAACAGACCCTTCGTGTATGGGTGCAGCGCGTTACGGAAGACCTCCTCCACCGTGCCATACTCCACAATCTCGCCGGCATACATGATGGCTACCTTGTCACACGTTTCCGCGACCACGCCCAAGTCGTGGGTCACCAAAAGCATGGCAGTGTTCGTCTTCTCCTGCAAATTCTTGATAAGCTCCAGAACCTGTGCCTGAATGGTAACATCCAGAGCTGTGGTGGGTTCGTCCGCGATCAGGAGGACCGGGTTGCATAGCAGCGCCATCGTGATCACCACGCGCTGCTTCATGCCGCCGCTGAACTGGTGCGGATAATCGTTGAAGCGGTCGCTCTTAACGCCGACGATCTCAAGGGCCCGTATCACCTTTTCCTTTGCCTGCGCCTTGCTCAGCTTTTCATGGGTGCGGACGACCTCCATCAGCTGCTCGCCCACCGTCATCACGGGGTTCAGCGCCGTCATGGGATCCTGAAAGATCATAGAAATGCCCTTCCCTCGGATCTCGGCATTTTTCTTCTCTGTGTTTTGCAGCATATTCTCGCCGCAAAACGTGATCTCACCCTTTGTGATCAATCCGGGCGGGTCGGGGATCAGCTGCATAATGGCAAGGCAGGTGGTCGTCTTTCCCGCGCCGGTCTCGCCCACAAGCCCCAGGCTCTCCCCCTGATTGATGGAAAGATCTATGCCGTTCACGGCGCACACCGTATCCTCCTCCGTAAGGAAGCGGACCTCCAAATCCTTGATCTCAAGAACCTTTTGCTTTTCCATGTGATCCTCCTTACTTCAACTTGGGGTCTAGGGAATCCAGCAGGCCATCTCCCAAGAAGTTAAACGCCATAACAAGGATGACAATGAACAAGCCGGGATAAATCGCCAAATACGGATTGGTTTCCAAATACGGGCTTCCGACCTTCAGGATGTTGCCCCACTCGGGAATGTGCGGCTCCACGCCAAGACCCAGATAGCTCAGACTGCTGGTGGACAGCACGGCGATGCCAATGCTGATGGAGGCTCTCACGATGACCTGCGCCACGGAGTTTGGTATCACGTGCTTTAAAAGAATCTCGTGTTCCCGCCGTCCGCAGGCGCGGCTGGCTTCCACGAATTCCGAATTGGTGATGGTCATGACCTGCGCACGCATGGTGCGGGCGTAGATTGGGATGTTGCTGATGCTCAGGGCGATAATCAGATTCAGGGTGTTCGCGCCAAAGGCGGCCACGATGGCAATGGTCAGGAGCGTGGAGGGAACGGCATACAAAATGTCCAGCACGCGCATGATGCCGTTGTCCAGCCGCTCGCTGTAATACCCCGCCGCCGCGCCCAACAGGCCGCCGATCACCACGGGCACCGCCGTTGCGGCAATGCCGATGATAAGGGAGATGCGCGTGCCGAAAACGATTCGCGTAAACACGCACAGCCCCACGTTATCCGTGCCAAAGGGGTACTTCAGGGAGGGCACCTGCAGCAGGTTGCTGTAATCGTTGCTGATGGCGTATTGATAGTTAAAGGTCAGATAGCTGCATACGGCCAGCGTCAGCAGGAGTGAGATCACGAAGAAACCCATCACGGCCATATAGTTCCGGAATATCCGGCGAATCATGTCGATCCACTCCACCGTGCGCTGGTCGTTGCGGTGACGGATCTTGGTGACGATGACAAGACCCAGCAGGAATGAGAACAGATTCCCTGTCAGGCCGAAAACCATCAGGATGATCGCCAGCGGCTTGAGCCTTTCGTACCTGCCGTTTTCCAGCGCCTTCTCCACGGTCAGCAGGGCGATGGCATAGAACACCAGTGAAAGACCCAAGAGTCCCATGCCCAAGAAGAACATATCCGCCAGCTCATCCTTAAAGAGGTTCAGTGCGGAAACCAGAAACGCCGTCAGGTTATTCAACAGGGCATAGTAGCCCAAATTGTACTCCACGCTCTTCTTCTCTTTTGCGACGGCAAAGCCGCTGATCGCGGAGAATATGTTGCCGGTCAGTGCGAAGGGCAGCGCCACATATCCGAGCTTTCTGCAAGCAGCGGGGATCCCCTCCCCCTTGAGGACGCTTGTCCGGCTGAGAACGGCCATGATGAAGTTGATGATCGCGGCGATAAAATACAGTGTGGCGAAGGCGATGAGGCCAAGACCTCCGTCCGCGCTCTCTTTCCCGCGCAGCCCGTTGAGGATCAGCAGACCGATAAGCAGGCTGGCACCCCAGCCGATATTCAGGATCGTAAGCTCCGGGCAGCTTTTCAGGCGGCGGGAACGGGTTTTCTTTTCTATTAAGGAACGTTTCACGCAAATCACCTCTTTCACACTTAATATCCCTTGATCTTGGCTTTTATGCGGGGATCAAGGAAGGCGTAGAGAAGATCCACAAACAGGTTCACCAAGCTCACCGCCAAAGAAATATACACCACGCCCGCCAGCACGACAGGAATGTCCGGGATAAACTGTCTTTCCACCAGCATGAAGCCGAGTCCGTTGATGTTGAACACCTTTTCCACCACGGTCGCGCCGCTCATCATGGAGCCGAACTGGAGTCCGACGACTGTGACGATGGGGATCATGGCATTTCCCAGAGCGTGGCGCAGGATGACCTTCCAATAGCCAAGACCCTTTGCCTTCGCAGTCACGATGTAGTCCTGACTTAAGACCTCCAACAGGGACGATCGGGTTGTCCGCGCAACATTGGCGGCCATACCAGTACCCAAGACGATCACCGGCATGATCAGCGACATCCAGTTGCCCGGATTATACGAAACGGGGAGGATTCCCAACTGGATGGAGCAGTACAGGATTAGGAGAAGCCCCATCCAGAACGCCGGCATGGACAAGCCGATCAGGGTAATGATCATCACCACATAGTCGGCAACGGAGTAGGGGCGGAGCGCCGACAGGATGCCGGCGGGAACCGCCATAGCCACCGCCAAAAGAAGGGAGGCAAAGGTCATTTCCATGGTGATGGGCAAGCGCTTGACAATCATGCTGATGACATCCTCGCCGCCAAGGAAGCTCTTTCCGGGGTTGAGGGTCACGATGCCCTTCAGCGCCTCCCACATCTGCACCCAGTAGGATTGATTCAGACCGTAGGATTCGTTAAACTGCTCGATCTGCTCCGGACGCGCCAGTTGACCAAGGATGTTGTAGGCTGCGTCCATGGGGGAGATATAGAGGATGGTAAACACCAGGAAGGTGACGCCAATGATCACGAAGGCCATCAGCATTACACGCTGGAAGGTATAGCGGGCAAAGGCATTGCCCACAATGAGGATAAAGAGAAACGCGGGAAAACCCGCCACAATAAAGGCGGCCAGACCCCAGGGGCGATCCAAGGCGGCGGTCACGGTTTGCAGAAAGCTGCTCTGCTTGAGCGCCGGGTCGGACTGGCGCATATTCGCCATAGCCTGCTCCGTTACGCGCTTGTTGACCTCCTTATCGACCTCTGCCTCAATATTGGAGAGGTCACGGTGGAAGAATTCGCGCTTGTTCTTGACCTGGGCGTACACCTCATCCTGAAGCGTCTGCCGGTCAACACGCTGCTTCTCCTGCTCCAGCTTTTGGAGAAACTCATTGTTGTTCCGGTGGATCAGGTAGTAGATGAAAACAGGCAGGAAAAAGCAAACGCCCAAGGCAAGCAGCAGGATCCGCAGCCCCGTATATGTATATACCTTTGCCACTCTCTTTTCCACAAAATCCCGCATAATATGAAACCTCCCAGCATCATTCGTTATCCAAAGGCGCTTCCCGCGCTTCTCGGAGCGCAAGTCCTGAATGAAAAGATGTCTTAATGGTTCACACGGCAGCGCCGCTGCCTCCGGTTCGTTCTCCGTAGGGTGTACCTCTCTCCAACAAAATCAATAAACATTCCATCGCACCTGTAGGAAAACTTGTGCAGATTTGTTATGCTCTTAGTATAATTGAAAAAAACTTTTTGTCTAACAGCATGTCGTTGCACTTTATGCAACAAGTTGTTGCATACGCTCCCACCAAGGCAGAAGAAAAAGCCTTGAGAATCCGTGCTTTCCGCCGTCCGGCGACGGAGAAAGCGGGAGCGGGGGAAACAACGGGTTCTCACTCCCGGTACACGACCCTGCCGCCCAGCACGGTCATCCGCACACGGAGGTCCTTGATCGCGTCGTGGGGGACGGCGAAAATGTCATCTGACAGCACGGCGAGATCCGCCTGCTTGCCCACTGTGATACTGCCCAGCCGGTCCTCCGCGCCGGCCGCAAACGCCGCACCCAGCGTATATCCGTGGACGGCCTGCCGCACGGTCAATTTCTGCTCGGGCATCCAGCCGTCCGGCGGGTTGCCTGCCAAATCCCTTCTTGTCACCGCGCAGTAAATGCCCTTTGTTACTTCGCTGGTACACACAGGGCTGTCCGAGCCAAAGGCGTAGGGAATCCCCTCGTTTACAATCGTCCTCCAGCAATAGCTGGTCTTCGCTCTCTCCTCACCCACGCGCAGTGGGACGATGTGCTGATCCGTGTCGATGAAAATAGGCTGCAAATGTGCCGTTACCCCCAAAAGCCGCATCCTCTCAAATTGGTCGGGTCTTGTGATCTGACAGTGGATCACGGCGTGCCTGACAGCGGTTTCCGGACACATTTTCTTTGCGTAGGCAATGGCGTTCAGAGCCATATCCAGCCCCTGATCGCCGATGGCGTGGATGGACACCGCCGTTTTTCTCCGGTGCGCCAGCAGCGTCAGCCGGTTTAGCTCCTCCTGAGAATGCTCCGCGTGGCCGGAGGTTTCCGGCATATCCTCATAGGGGCGGGAAAGCAGGGCGCTTCTCGTTCCCAGCACGCCGTCGGCCAGCAGCTTCAGGGATTCCACGCAGAACCGATCCCTCCGGAAGCCGGAACGGTAACCTCGATCCAGAAAGCGCTCAGCCATGGCGGGTGTCGTCCAGCGGCATTGTGCGAAAAGGCGCACGGGGAGTTCACCCTTCTCGTCTATGTCCACGAGGACGCTCATCAGGTCGTCGAAGTCCTTTTCCGTGACCGCCTCAAAGTCGTCCGAATGGACGCTGGTGATCCCGTAGCGCAGAAGGCCAGAGCCGGCCTTCTGAATGAGCCGGCGCATATCCTCCGGGCGCATGGGAGGCGTCGCCCTCCATATCAGCTCCCGCCCTTCATCCCAAAAGCACCCCAGCGGCATTCCATTGTCGTCTGTATCGAAGTGTCCCCGCGGAGGCTGAGGCGTTTGAGGCGTGATCCGCGCGACCGCAAGCGCACGGCTGTTTGCCACCAGCATTCGGTTACAGGCCCTTGCCAAAACGATGGGGATCTCCGCGGAAATGCGGTCTAAATCATAGCGCGTGGGCAGCGTTTTGTCTTCCCACAGCTCGTTGTTCCACCCGCGGCCATGGATCCAGCGGACGGAGGGGTTCTTTTCCACATACCGCCGCCCCTCTCGGATCAGCTCGTCCAGGCTCCGCACGGCGCTCAGCTCCAGCTTTTCTTCCGCGTATCCCAAGCTCAGAAGGTGCATATGGCTGTCGTGAAATCCCGGAAGCACCGTTTTGCCCTCCAGATCCACCACCGCCGTGTCCGCCGTTTTCAAGGAGAGGATCGCCTCATTTGTTCCTACCGCCGCAATGACGCCGTTGCACACCGCCACCGCCTCGGCCCTCGGCTGCGCCTCCTCCATCGTTTTGATATTTCCGTTGTACAGTATCAGCTCCATGGGTCTCGCCTCCGCCTCTCTCTAAGCGTTACAAACCGGCAAAATTGAACAGGATCCCCACTATCGCAGAAAATGCAATAAACAACGCCGGGTGAAGGTCTCTTGTGGGTTTGACAAAATTGGTAAGCACCAGCAACAGCGCCGCCAGGAGCACCGCCTTCAGATCCACGACCTCGCTAAGCGCGCCGCTCAGCAGCGCCTCCGTATTGACGATAACGATCAGCACCACCGTCAAGCCGGCGGCAGCAATCAGCCCCGTGGCGGCGGGGCGAAGGCCGTACATGGCGCCCAACACAAATCGATTGTCCTTAAAGCGCTGCATAAATTTGGCAATGATGCACACCAATATCAGAGAGGGTAGCACCTCGCCCAAGGTGGCCACGATGGCACCCCACACACCGGCTGTCATATAGCCCACATAGGTGGCCATGTTGATCCCGATCGGACCGGGCGTGGACTCGGAAACGGCAATCATGTCCACCAGCTGCGCCTGCGTATACCAGCCCGTCCGCTCCGACAAGTCCATCAGGAAGGGAACGGAGGCCATGCCTCCGCCGATCGTAAACAGGCCGATCCGCGCAAATTCAAAGAAAAGCTTGAGCAAAATCATTCTTGCGTCACCCTCCTAACCTTCAGCAGGATCCCCGCCACGGCGGAAACAAGGACGAAAAGTATAGGGGACAGGCTCGTAAAGGACGCGGTCAGAAACACGACCACGAAAATAATGGCGGCAGGCAGATCCGGCACGGCTTTTTTCCGCAGCTTCAGCACCGCGTTAAGGATCAGCACGCAGACACAGACGCGGATGCCGGCAAACGCATTTTGCACGGCAGGGATGTCGGCAAAGTTTGTCAGGAACGCCGCAATGATCATAATGATGATCAGCGAGGGGAAGACCGCGCCCAGCGCGGCGGCGATCCCGCCCCAAACGCCCTTTTTCTTATTGCCAATGAAAATGGCGGTGTTCACGGCGATAATGCCGGGGATGCACTGTCCGATTGCGTAGTAGTCCAGCACATCCTCCGAGTCTACCCATTTCTTTTTCTCCACGACCTCCTTTTGGATGATGGGAAGCATCGTATAGCCCCCGCCGAAGGTCAGCGCGCCTATCCGGGCGAACGTCAGGAAAAGATCCAAATATATGTTCACTTGCTCAATCTCCTCTCCACGCGGGTCCTCACCACGGGGCTGCCATGCCGTCGCATCGGGGCTCTGTACCCGCGGCCAAAGAATGCTCTCCCGTGCGCCAGATGATCTGTCCACGCCCCATGGCGCCTGGCTCGCGGGTCACCTCCACGTCGTGTCCCATGGCGGCCAGCTGCGCTACGACCTCCTCCGGCACCCACGGGTCAACCTGTACGCGCTTTTCGCCGACCCACTGGAAGCGGGGAGCGTCCAAGCACTCCTGCGGATTCATATGGTAGTCGATGGTGTTTACCAGTACCTGCACGTGTCCCTGCGGCTGCATGAATCCGCCCATAACGCCAAAGGGGCCGACGGCCTTTCCATCCTTGCACAAAAAACCGGGGATAATGGTGTGATAGCTCTTTTTGCGTCCTTCGATGCAATTGTCGCTGCCGGGGTCAAGGCTGAAATTGTTGCCGCGATTTTGCAGTAGTATACCGGTTCCCGGCACCACCAGGCCTGAGCCGAAATCGCAGTAGTTGCTTTGAATGTAGCTGACCATGTTCCCCTCCTTATCTGCGGTGCAGAGGTAAACTGTATCGCCGCAGGAGGGGGCACCAACGGTGGGCAAAATAGCCTGATCCTGACTGATCTGCGCCCTCCGCCGCGCGGCGTATTTGTCGGAGAGCATATCCGCTACCTTTGTTTTCATGCTTCGGGGATCCGCCACGAATGCCTTGGCATCCGTAAAGGCCAGCTTCATCGCCTCGATCATAGCGTGATACGTCTGAACGCTCTCCCGCTGCTCCCCCAGCTCCATCTTCTTCAAAATGTTCATAGCCATCAGGACGGATATTCCCTGTCCGTTAGGGGGTATCTCATAGACGTCATACCCCTTGTAATTGACGGTAATGGGTTCCACCCACTCGGCCTGATAATCCGACAGGTCGTCCGGCTCCAGGTATCCGCCTGTTTTTCGGGACCAATCCACCATCTTCTCCGCCAAACGACCTCGGTAGAAGCTCTCCGCGTTCGTATCCGCGATCTCCGCAAGGGTATTGGCCAAGTCCTCGCATTTCCAAATGCTCCCGGCCTCAGGCGTGACGCCGTTGGGTGCAAAGGTGTCGAACCATGGCCGGTACTTGTCGCCGACCAGTTCCTTGCACATCTCCTGATAGTCCGCCGCCCAAAATCCTGCTACGTCCGGGGACACAGGATACCCGTTTCTGGCATAGTCAATAGCTGCGGCTGCGTTGTCCTTCAGTGAGAGGCTTCCAAAGCGCTCCGTCAGCTTTGCCCAGCAGGAGGGGATCCCTGGCACGAGCACCGTTTCCCATCCTCGGCGGGGCATGGCGGACGCGCCCATTCTTTTGATCACATCCGCGTTCAGCGCCTTCGGTGTCCAGCCGCTCCCGTTGATTCCGTAAAGCTTCCCCTTCGTCCAAACAAGGGCGAAGGCGTCGCCGCCGACGCCGTTTGAAGTCGGCTCCAACACGGTAAGCGACATCGCCGTGGCGATGGCGGCATCAATGGCATTTCCGCCCTTCTTTAAGATATCCAAGCCCGCCTGAGCGGCAAGAGGTACGGATGTGCAAACCATGCCGTTTTGGGCGTAGGCCACAGTACGCCGCGAGGGATAGCGATAGAGATGGGGGTCGAATGGCGCCGCGCAATTGTGAGTTCTTGACATGACACGTTGTGCCTCCTTATGTGAAATAAAGCTTCTCTCTTGCTGCCTTTGCCGTCGGCAGCGCCCGCAGTCGCGGAGCGCTCCCACGGAGCTTACCGTCCAGGTGGGAAACCGCGCCGGTTCCTGGTAAATTATTCGCACATTTTGACATTGGCAAATGGCGAGGAATGTGGTATATTAGGTGCGTTGACGGTTCTTAGGGGGGCTTTTTCTTGCCGGACTCGATATCTCGCTCTGCGCAGGACATTTGTACCGCTTTTCATATTCTCCCGTGTATAGCATCCTTATCCTGTCCGTAGTATAATGGAAAAGGCGGTGTTTGCCTAACAGTATGTCGTTGTGCTTTATGAAACAAGTTGTTGGGTCGTCTTCAAAACCCGGAAATCGATTGGAGGGACTGAAATGCAGTATCCATACCTGAAATACTTTATCACCATCGCCGACTGCATGAGCCTTTCCAAAGCGGCTCAGCAAATACATATTTCCCAGCAGGGACTCAGCTCCTATTTGCGTCGTCTGGAGGACTATTACCAAGCCGAGCTGTTCGTCAGAAAGCCCGTCTTCGCGCTGACCCCCGAGGGAAAGCTCCTTTTAGAGAAGGCCAAGATCATCGACGAAAGCTTTGAGCAGCTGGAGGAGATCTTTCGCATGAAGGACGATGACCCGATCATCAGCGTCGGCGTCGTCAGCTCGGCTCTGCGCTACTATACCGAAAAACAGCTTCTCTCTATTTTTCACGCACAATACCCAAACACCCTGGTGCGGTTTGTGGATACCACCCCGAATGATATCGCCTTTGGCGTGATTGACAACATATACGATTTCGGCTGCACGAATGTGATGCAGCCCCAAAAAGCGCTTAGCTACGAGCGCCTGTTCACGCAGGAATTCCTTTTGGTCGTCTCCGACTCCACGCTGCGGGAGATAAAGGGGAACACCCTCTGTCTGGACGAATTGAAAAAGGGTGTGGATCTGGGAGATTTCCTCGACATCCCCTATTTCGGGTATCCCAACTCCTATGTGGTCACAAAGCTCCTGCACAATTACTGCGAGCAGGAGAAAAAGACGCTCATCACTCGCTTGGAAAACCCCACCGCAGAGGCCACCATGCAGATGGTCATGTCCAACAAGGGCTTTACACTGCTGGTGGCAGACCGGCTTCCGCTTTTCCAAAACCACGCCGGGAGCTACAGTCAGCCGTTTTACAGCTTTCCCATAAAGTCGCCGACGCTGGAGGTCCCCTATTATCTGGTCAGCAAAAAGGATCGCCCTCATCCCAGCCACACAAGGGAGCTTATGTCGCTGACGAGGCGGCTGCTATCTGCCCCGTAACTCCCGAAGGCTGCGGCGCTCCGCATATAGCCTCCCCGTTTCTATCCGCCCCCTCCGCGGAGAAGGCGGAGGGGGCGGTTTTTGACTTTTCACATATATCCCCTGGCTTCCTATTGCCTCTTTAGCCATTTTATGGTAAGGTTTTCGTATTACAGGGCAACAAGGCGAAGTACACTGGGCCAAGGCCCAGTGCGGCCTGCGCAGCAGGCAGCGGGGGCGGACGAGGATGCAGCTGCCCGGTGGAGGGCATCCTTTTCACCCACTAGAGCAACCTCTGCGGGGAGTACACCGAGCCGGACGATGCCGGTACGGTAGCGTACTACCTCTCCGCGGATCACTTTGCACTTTTCGCACATGGCTCCCGCCAGCGGCGCCACGGGAGCGGAAACGCCCACCCTTGTGGAGAGCATCGCAGTGGAGGGCGGCGTGGAGCTGCTTGAGAACGGCGAGGGTGGTTGGTACGACGAGGACGGCACACGGTGGTTCTACTATGATGTGCAGCCTGAGTTGCACCGCTACACCGTGACCTTCACGGCATCGGGCACCGAAGGCTTCGGCATCATCTCCGTCGAGCCGGTACGCAGCATCTTCTGCAGAGGCGTGGCCAACACCTGAGGCATCGAGCGATTCACCCGGCTTCGGGAGCTGGGGCTGCTGCAAAGCCCCGTTACCTCGGTGGATTTGTCCCGCTTCCCCGCCCTGACGTATTTCAAGGACACCGACACCCAGCTCAAGCAGGTGAGCTTCCGCAATAACCCCCGGCTGCGGATCGTTACCTTTATAAAAAAGCCCCTGGCATCGCTGAATGTGTCGAACAACACCGCCTCTGGACGGCTGGGCTACTCCGGCAACCAGCTTACGACGCGGATGCAGCCATCGTGAACGGCCGGCTGGCGTCCATGCCCTCCGACGAGCTGCGTATCACGCTCTATGACGCGCAGGGCAGACCCATCCCCGGCGTGCAAGGTGCCTACGACGTCGAGATAGCTGGGCAAGACGGCGGTGGTGCTGGCGCGCCGCGGCGACATCAACAGCAAGACGGATCAGAGCGGCGAGGACATCTCTGTGGAAGATAGGTCAAAATATGCTTGGGATGTGTATGGTGACCCTTGGTCGCTGTGGAAGGTTAGTCCATCAGCGACCTTCTCTTTTTTGCAGGCATCCCGAATGGTATCCGTCACCAGTGAAGACGTCATATCGCCGGCGATCCGGTAAGCCAAGACCATCTTCCCGCATAGATCCAACACGGCACACATATACAACATTCCTTTAGCTGTGGGAGTGTAGGTAATATCGGTCACCCAAAAGCGGTCAGAAAAAGGCTGGGCAAACGCACGCTGCAACAGGTTTGGATATTTGTGAACCGCCTGTTGCTAATGCCGATACGGCTTGCGGCGGTGTACCTGTGAAAGCAGATCAAGCTTACGCATTACACGCAAAACGGCGTTGAGATTGACATTTTTGCCATGTCGGCATTTCAGCCATCGGCGAACACGGCGGCAGCCGTAGGTTTGTTTACAGCGCTGTTGGCAGTCGATGATCAGATCAACAAGCCGTTGGGCCTTTGGCTGGCTTGCCCTGCCGTTTTCGCCAGGCATAGTAACCGCTGCGGGAAACTTCAAACATACGGCACATGGATCCGATCGGATATTTCTCGCAAAATCGCTTAATCACCCGGTATTTCAGATTCACCTCCTCCTAGCTTCGGACAGAAAATTTCGCAGCAGCTCCACCTGCATCCGCAGCTCGATCAGCTCGTTGTTCCGTTTTTGCTCTTCGCTGATCGAGCCTTTGCGCGGTCGGCCTTTCGGATGCGGAACATAGCCGTTGGCGATCAACCGTTGTTTGCGGTTTTGGCGACTAACAAGCCCTTTGACTTGTTCTTTGCTCAGTCCGAAACGGGCACCGATCTCCCGGTTCGTTTCTCCCGCGGCTTTTCGCCGGAACACTTCCTCACTGAGCGCCTCTACTTTTGTATATTGTCTGGACATGACAACACCTCCTGTTGTAGCTTCTATTCTACAACAGAAGGTGCTTTTTTTTCACTGTCCGTTTGGGGGGTATAGTCCAGAGTGCCTGCATTAGAATCGTATTTAATTGTTCAGATTTGGTCAGATTATGCCAA